>ENA-OYDI01000549-OYDI01000549.1-human-gut-metagenome-genome-assembly--contig:-NODE-549-length-7010-cov-5.309705_pt1 | contig 7010 bp, 5 predicted proteins | sample MGYA00243463_ERZ652893 | MGnify/ENA primary metagenome ERZ652893 (study PRJEB26926, sample SAMN06164530) | human gut metagenome | biome: ENVO:00009003; feature: ENVO:2100002; material: ENVO:00002003... | reverse complement strand
CTAGTCGTCGGCAGCGTCAGATGTGTATAAGAGACAGATATATAATAGTATACCATATCCTATATAAGTATAGAACACTATGAATAAACTTATCCAGAAGAGTACTTCAAAGGCTTTCATGTATCCGCTCGTTTGCTTTCTTTTTTGATAAAAAGAAATGTGATTGCCAAAAGTATGGATAATCTTTTACCGATGCAAGAAAAAGAAAAGAAAAATAAAATGTTTGTTTCTCAAGGGGTAATGTTTGTTTCTCAAGGTGTTTCGATGTTATAAGGAAGTGGGCTTCCTATAGAGGTGAGCTTGAATAACCTTTTGAGTGAGAGGAGATTAAAGGCTTTCAATCATCATTCTCCATAGGAAAGGGATGGGCAGGTAGGCAGGGCGTTACTCAAAACGCTTCTGTCATATTGAAGTAAAACAACATCTGGTTGTTTACCGTGTTTTTGCCTAAATCCAGGCGGACGTTCATGCGTGGCTGTACCTCAATGCGCAGACCTACACCATAGTTGGGCAGTACACCCTCTATCTTGCCGGGAGTGGGGCCCATGAAGCCGCAGCCGGTCCAGGCTACAAACCCTATGTGGTTGAGCATCCGCTTCAACCAAGTGCTGCGGTCGGTATTGAGCATCTGTCTGTACTCCGCCATGACCACATGCGAGGACTTGTCGCGATATTGCCCCATGTAGTAGCCGCGCAGGTCGAAAGGCGTTCCGGTGAGGGCATATTGCGTCAGAGGGACGTCGCCGAACACGTTCTTGGTCTGTGCCGTCCACGCAAGTACCCTGCGCTTGCCCAGTGATTTGTATTGGCGGTAGTCTATCTCCAGGCGGTAGAAGGTCTGGTCGCTGCCGATGAACTTGGCGTACATCATGCCGCGGAAATCCAGATACATGCCACGGTAGGCGTTGGCAGGGACGTCACGGCTGTCGTATGTCAGCAGGAAACCGAGGCCGGAGTTGAAGTTGTTATAGCCATTGACCGTACCGCCTGCCTCTTTGTACGAGGGTTCGTCCACCAGGAACTTGCCGGGCTCCGTCAAGTGGTCGTAATTGATGTCGATTTGAGGTCCGGCAAAGATATTGCTGTTACCCAGTCGGAAAAGGAACCAGGGGTTGATTTGCACGCCGCTGTACCGGTATTTGCTGGTACTGTCGCTTCGTACATAATCTTTATTGGTATTATAGCCGATGCCGTAAAAGTTTTCTTCCGTATTTTTATAGCTGAACTTTCCGAAGATACGGAAACGGTCGCCCTTAAAGAAGAGTTGCGGTTTGGAGAAGAGATTGATGCCACCGTTGAACATGAAGGCGATGGCCATGGGCACTACGGAGCGCAGCTGCGTGGTATCGCTGGGGTTCATGCGGAAGGTCATTAGGGCGCTTCCTCCCAGCACGGCACCGAAGTCGGGGGTGTAGCTGGGTCCGCCCAGAATATTGTAATGCAGATTCCGACGCGCTACCTTTTGCTTGCGTAGTTCTTTTTTGGTCAGTGCAGGAACGCTGTCGTTTGTGGCGGCCGCAGTCTGTTCCTGGGCATAAAAGGTGGTGGCGAACAGCACCAGTGCGATAATGCTTAGTATATATCTTTTCATGTCGTACGAAATGTGGGTGCAAAGGAAACTATTTTATCCCGAATAGTTTTCACTGTAATAGATAATAAATCTAAAGATGTCACTAAAATTATCAAAAAAGACATTACTTTTGTCTGCTTCACGAAGCAAGACATCAATAACTAAAAACACATAATCTGAATGAAGAAACGATTTTTATCTGTAATTGTTCTGAGTGCCGCACTGTTCTCTGTGCAGGCACAAGAGGGAAAAGGGGGTATCAGCCCCGAAATGCTTGGACAAATCAAGCAAAGTTATCAAGGCACGGCTGCCGACAAGGCGCTCCGCAATGCCATAGGCAATAATGACATCCGTAAACTGGCACTCAACCAGGAGAATATGCAGGGCATGGATACCCACTTCTCCATCAAGGTAGAATCCAAAGGCATCACTGACCAGAAGTCGTCCGGTCGTTGCTGGCTGTTTACGGGGCTGAATGTGATGCGTGCCAAGACCCTTGCCGAATACGGTTTCCAGTCTTTCGAGTTCTCCGAAGTCTATCCCTTCTTCTGGGACCAGTTGGAGAAGGCAAACCTCTTCTTGCAAGGCATCATCGACACCTCCAAGAGTCCCCTGACTGATAAGACCGTAGAATGGCTCTTCCAGCATCCGCTGAGCGATGGGGGTACCTTTACCGGTGTGGCCGACATTGTTTCCAAATACGGCCTTGTTCCCAAAGATGCCATGCCCGAAACAAACAGCAGTGAAAATACCTCCCGCATGGCCAACCTCATCTCTCTGAAGCTGAAAGAGTATGGTCTGCAACTGCGTGACATGGCTGCCGCCGGTGCCAAGCCCGAAGCTCTGGAGAAGGAGAAAACTACGATGCTCGGAACCATCTACCGCATGCTGGTGCTGAACCTCGGTGTACCTCCCACGGAGTTCGACTATGTCCGCCACGATGCCAAGGGTAATCCTGTGGAGACAGAGCATCACACTCCCATGTCTTTCCTTGAGAAATATGGAGACAAACAACTGCTGACCAACTACGTAATGCTGATGAACGACCCCAGTCGCGAGTATTACAAGTGCTATGAAATAGACTATGACCGCCACCGTTACGACGGCAAGAACTGGACTTATGTCAACCTGCCCGTAGAGGACATCAAAGAGATGGCCATTGCCTCCTTGAAGGACAGCACCATGATGTACTTCTCTTGCGATGTGGGCAAGTTCCTGAACTCCGAACGCGGTCTGCTCGATGTGAAAAACTATGACTACGAATCACTGATGGGCACCACCTTCGGGATGGACAAGAAGCAACGTATCCAGACTTTCTCCAGTGGCTCTTCCCACGCCATGACCTTGATGGCCGTTGACTTGAACAAAGACGGAAAGCCCTTGAAATGGATGGTAGAGAACAGTTGGGGAGCCGCTTCCGGTTATCAGGGACATCTCATCATGACCGACGAGTGGTTCAATGAATACATGTTCCGTCTGGTAGTGGAGACAAAGTATATTCCCGCCAAAGTGATGGAACTGTTTAAACAAAAGCCCGTCCGCCTGCCGGCATGGGACCCGATGTTCGCTGAAGAAAAGTGATGATAAGGATTAGGGGTTAGGGATTAAGGATTAGTGGGCTGCACTATGATTCCGCAGGGTATTAATCCCTAATCCTTAACCCCTAATCCTTGTTCTCGTGTTCGTTAACGAAAGGGATTACGGAAATTTCTCCGTAATTCCTTTCTTTTTTACTCTTTATTCACGTTCTTTTTTGCTACTTTTGCGGCAAATTAATGAAACCATTATTTTAAATAAACGCATGGCAAATGTAATTAAGTTACGTAAAGGCCTTGACATCAACCTGAAAGGCGCTGCTGCCCAGGAACTTGTGTCTGTTAAGGAACCGGGATTCTATTCGCTGGTTCCCGATGACTATACAGGCATCACTCCGAAAGTGGTGGTCAAAGAGCAGGAATATGTGATGGCCGGGGGACCCTTGTTTATCGACAAGAATCATCCTGAATTGAAATTTGTTTCGCCCGTTAGCGGCGTAGTGACAAGCGTGGAGCGTGGTGCACGCCGCAAGGTGCTGAACATCGTCGTAGAGGCTGCCACTGAGCAAGACTATGAGGAATTCGGCAAGATGGACCCGTCCAAGATGAGCGGCCAGCAAGTAAAAGAAGCTCTTTTGCAAGCAGGTATGTTCGCTTTCATCCGCCAACGTCCGTACGACGTTATCGCTGATCCGACGGTAACTCCGAAAGCTATCTTCATTTCGGCTTTCGACAGCAATCCGCTGGCTCCCGATTTTGAATTCGCGCTGAAGGGAGAAGAAGCAAACTTCCAGACGGGACTCGACGCTTTGTCAAAGATGGCAAAGACGTATCTGGGTATTAGTGTAAAACAAAAGTCTGCTGCTCTTGTGCAGGCAAAGAACGTTACCGTAACAGCTTTCGACGGACCACATCCGGCAGGCAACGTGGGTGTACAGATTAACCACATCTCTCCGGTAGTGAAGGGTGAAACGGTCTGGACCATCAGTGCCGAAGCCGTGCTCTTCATCGGACGTTTGATGAATACCGGTCGTGTGGACATGACTCGCACGGTGGCTGTAACGGGTTCCGAAGTGTTGAAACCCGCTTATTGCAAGCTGAAAGTCGGCGCTCTGTTGACGAACGTTTTCAAAGGTAACGTGACTGCCGACAAAGACCTCCGCTACATCAGCGGTAACGTGCTGACCGGTAAGAAAGTTTCTCCGAACGGCTTCCTCGGCTCTTTCGACAGCCAATTGACCGTTATTCCCGAAGGAGATGAAATCCATGAAATGTTGGGTTGGATTATGCCGCGTTTCAATCAGTTCAGCGTCAACCGCTCTTACTTCAGCTGGTTGATGGGCAAGAAGGAATATGTGATAGATGCCCGTATCAAGGGTGGTGAACGTCACATGATTATGTCCAACGAATACGACCGCGTATTTCCGATGGACATCTTCCCCGAATACTTGGTGAAAGCAATCATTGCAGGTGACATCGACCGTATGGAGGCTCTGGGCATCTACGAAGTAGCTCCCGAAGACTTCGCTCTCTGCGAATTCGTATGTTCTTCCAAGGTGGAAGTGCAGCGCATCGTACGTGCAGGGCTCGATATGCTTCGTGCCGAAATGGCATAATCGGGGCGTATGGCAAATCGTAAATTGTAAATCGTAAAATCGTAAATATATTAATGAAAGCGTTAAGAAATTATCTCGACAAGATAAAGCCGAACTTTGAGGAAGACGGCAAATTCCACGCATTTCGTTCGGTGTTTGATGGCTTCGAAACATTCCTGTTCGTGCCCAATGCCACTTCGAAATCGGGAACGCATATTCACGACTCCATTGACAGCAAACGCATCATGTCGATGGTGGTCATTGCGTTAGTACCGGCGCTGCTGTTCGGTATGTATAACGTAGGTTACCAGCATTTCCACGCTACCGGTGCTGCCGGAGGCTTCTGGGAAATGTTCATCTACGGTTTTCTGGCTGTATTGCCAAAAATCATTGTATCTTATGTAGTAGGTCTCGGCATTGAGTTCGTAGTGGCTCAGTGGAAGAAGGAGGAGATTCAGGAAGGTTTCCTGGTTTCCGGTATCTTGATTCCGATGATTGTTCCGGTAGATTGCCCGCTGTGGATTCTGGCGGTGGCTACTGCATTTTCTGTAATTTTTGCTAAGGAAGTATTCGGTGGTACGGGTATGAACGTGTTCAACGTAGCTTTGATTACCCGTGCATTCTTATTCTTTGCTTATCCTACGAAGATGTCCGGTGATGCCGTTTGGGTATCGGGCGACAGTATCTTCGGTCTGGGACAGTCGGTAGATGGTCTGACGGTAGCTACTCCGTTGGGTGCAGCCGCTACCTCGGGCGCCGTTCCGGAGTTCTCCTGGGACATGGTGACCGGCCTTATTCCGGGTTCTATCGGTGAGACAAGCGTTATCGCCATCGCTCTGGGTGCCATTCTGCTGTTGTGGACGGGCATTGCAAGCTGGAAGACGATGTTCTCCGTATTCGTAGGCGGTGCCTTCATGGCATGGGTGTTCAATGCAATCGGTCCCGACACTCCGATGGCACAGATGCCTTGGTACGAACACCTCGTGCTGGGCGGTTTCTGCTTCGGTGCCGTGTTCATGGCTACCGACCCCGTTACATCGGCACGTACAGAGACCGGTAAGTATATCTTCGGATTCCTGATTGGTGCCATGGCTATCATTATCCGTGTGCTCAACCCCGGTTACCCCGAAGGTATGATGCTTGCCATCCTGCTGATGAATATCTTCGCTCCGCTGATTGACTACTGTGTGGTACAGGGCAACATCAGCCGTCGCGAGAAACGTGCAATCAAGTCTAACAATTAAATACCGGAAAAGAAATGAATACCAATAGTAATAGTTATACTATCATTTATGCTTCGGTAATGGTTGTTATCGTTGCATTCCTGCTGGCATTCGTAAGTTCTTCCTTGCGCGAGACGCAGAACAAGAATGTGGAACTTGACACGAAGAAGCAGATTCTTGCTGCACTCAACATCAAGGACGTGAAGGATGCCGAAGTTGAATATAATAAATATGTAAAGGGCGATATGCTGATGAACGTTGACGGTACTCTGACAGAGAATACCGGTGCATTTGCTACCGCTTACGAGAAGGAAGCCAAAGAAAATAACCGTCTGCACGTATTCGTGGCAGAGGTTGACGGTGAGAAGAAATATGTATTTCCCGTTTACGGTGCCGGTCTTTGGGGCGCTATCTGGGGATATGTTGCGCTGAACAGCGACAAGGATACCGTTTATGGTGTTTACTTCTCTCATGCCAGTGAGACTCCGGGTCTGGGTGCCGAAATCGCCAGCACGCATTTCCAGGGAGAGTTCCCCGGAAAGAAAACGTTGGAGAACGGCGAGGTGGCTCTCGGTGTTGTAAAGAACGGCAAGGTCGAGAAACCTGACTATCAGGTGGACGGCATTTCCGGTGGTACCATCACTTCTGTAGGTGTGGATGCCATGTTGAAGGCTTGTCTGAGCAGCTACAAGAACTTTTTAACTAATAATAATGAGGAGGAATAAGAATATGGGACAATTGTTTTCAAAGAAGAATAAAGAAGTATTCTCTACTCCGCTGGGATTGAACAACCCCGTTACCGTGCAGGTATTGGGTATCTGTTCTGCTTTGGCTGTTACTGCCAAACTGGAGCCTGCCATTGTGATGGGTCTTTCAGTGACGGTGATTACAGCATTCTCCAATGTAGTGATTTCACTGCTGCGCAAGACGATACCCAACCGTATCCGTATCATCGTTCAGCTGGTGGTTGTTGCCGCGTTGGTAACTATTGTAAGTGAGATTCTGAAAGCTTTTGCTTACGATGTAAGTGTGCAGCTTTCTGTATATGCTGTCTCTTATACACATCTACGAGCCCACGAGACCCTAA
>ENA-OYDI01000547-OYDI01000547.1-human-gut-metagenome-genome-assembly--contig:-NODE-547-length-7033-cov-4.249785_pt1 | contig 7033 bp, 3 predicted proteins | sample MGYA00243463_ERZ652893 | MGnify/ENA primary metagenome ERZ652893 (study PRJEB26926, sample SAMN06164530) | human gut metagenome | biome: ENVO:00009003; feature: ENVO:2100002; material: ENVO:00002003... | reverse complement strand
GGGTCTCGTGGGCTCGGAGATGTGTATAAGAGACAGATCAGGCACTGGATGCTAAGGTTAAGGTATCCGGCGGTGAGCTCCGTTTCGGACAGTACCTGAACAAGGCTCTGGTCAGTGCAGAGGATGAAGCCAAGGCAATGGGAGATGAATATGTCTCTGTAGAGCATCTCTTCCTTGCTTTGTTGAGATATCCAAGTCCAAGCATGAAGAAACTGTTTCAGGAATTTGGCATTACTAAGGAGCGTTTCCTGCAGGCACTTTCTACAGTACGAGGCAATCAGCGTGTAGTCAGTGACAATCCGGAAGCTACTTATGATACTTTGAATAAATATGGTGAGGATTTAGTTGAAAAGGCACGTAACCAGAAGCTGGATCCTGTGATCGGACGTGATGAAGAAATCCGTAATATCATCAGAATCCTTTCCCGTAAGACCAAGAACAATCCGGTGCTTATCGGTGAACCTGGAGTCGGAAAATCTGCCATCGTAGAGGGTTTGGCATTGCGTATTGTGCAAAAGAAAGTTTCGCGCATTTTGTTTGAAAAGCGCGTGGTGATGCTTGATATGGCCTCTGTGGTGGCGGGAACAAAATACCGTGGTCAGTTTGAGGAACGTATCCGCTCTATCATCAACGAGTTGCAGAAAAATCCGAATGTCATCCTTTTCATCGATGAAATCCATACGATTGTAGGTGCCGGTGCTGCTGCCGGTTCCATGGATGCTGCCAATATGCTGAAACCAGCTTTAGCGCGTGGTGAAATCCAGTGTATTGGAGCTACCACTCTCGATGAATACAGAAAGAATATCGAGAAAGACGGTGCTTTGGAACGTCGTTTCCAAAAGGTGATTGTAGAGCCTACCACAGCTGAAGAAACGCTTCAGATATTGAAGAATATCAAGGAGAAGTATGAAGACCATCATAACGTGAGCTACACGGATGAAGCCCTGGAAGCATGTGTCAAGTTGTCAGCACGCTATATAACCGACCGCAACTTCCCGGATAAAGCTATTGATGCTTTGGACGAGGCGGGTTCGCGTGTGCATTTGACGAATATTAATGTTCCGAAAGAAATTGAGGAACAGGAAAAGCTGATTGAAGAGGCACGTAGCCTGAAGGCTGAAGCTGTAAAGTCACAGAATTTTGAGCTGGCTGCCAGCTACCGCGACCGTGAGAAGGAACTTTCTGTCCGCTTGGAGGAGATGAAGGTTGAGTGGGAAGCCCGTTTGAAGGATGACCGCCAAACGGTAGGTGAAGAGGAAATAGCCAATGTTATTTCAATGATGTCCGGTGTACCCGTACAGCGCATGGCGCAGGCAGAAGGACTTAAACTGGCCGGAATGAAGGAAGAACTACAGGCGAAGGTGATAGCTCAAGATGCTGCGATAGAGAAACTTACCAAAGCAATCTTGCGTAGCCGTGTAGGGTTGAAAGACCCGAACCATCCCATCGGAACCTTTATGTTCCTTGGCCCTACTGGTGTGGGTAAGACGCATTTGGCAAAGCAATTGGCAAAATATATGTTTGGCTCTGCCGATGCCTTGATACGTATCGATATGAGCGAGTATATGGAGAAATACACCGTATCTCGTATGATTGGTGCCGCTCCGGGATATGTGGGCTATGAGGAAGGCGGCCAGTTGACCGAAAAGGTTCGTCGCAAGCCGTATTCCATTGTCTTGTTGGATGAAATTGAGAAAGCCCATCCGGACGTATTCAACATCTTGCTCCAGGTACTGGATGAAGGCCGTTTGACTGACAATTATGGCAGAACCATTGATTTCAAGAATACGGTTATCATTATGACCTCCAATATCGGTACGCGGCAGTTGAAGGAGTTTGGCCGTGGCGTAGGTTTTGCGGCGCAAAACCGCACGGATGACAATGAACATTCGCGCAGCGTGATACAAAAGGCTCTGAACAAGACCTTTGCTCCTGAATTTTTGAATCGTTTGGATGAAATCATTACTTTCGACCAGCTCTCCTTGGAGGCCATCACAAAGATTGTGGACATTGAGCTGAAAGGCTTGTACGAACGGGTTGAAGCAATTGGTTACAAGCTGGTTGTGGAGGATGATGCAAAGACATTCCTTGCTTCGAAAGGGTACGATGTACAGTTTGGTGCGCGTCCATTGAAGCGTGCTATTCAGAACCACTTGGAGGATGGACTTTCCGGGCTGATAGTGGCGGCGGAGTTACAGCCGGGTGATACGGTAAACGTATCAGTAGACAAAGAAAAAGACGAGCTGAGCATCAAGAAGGCATAAGCTGTTCTTTATAAAAACCGTCAAAATGTCAGTCCTTATGGGCTGGCATTTTTTTTGTGCTATATCTGCCGGAATAATTAAAAATATAAATCTAAAAAATATAAATGTAGTATGCAAAAAGGTAATATTGGGGTAACTACTGAGAATATCTTCCCCGTCATTAAAAAGTTCTTGTATAGTGATCATGAAATTTTTCTCCGTGAGTTGGTTTCTAATGCGGTTGATGCTACACAGAAGCTGAAAACACTCTCCTCTATCGGTGAGTTCAAGGGTGAAGTTGGCGATTTAACCGTACATGTCTCGCTGGGAAAAGATACCATTACGGTGTCCGACCATGGTATAGGTCTTACGGCTGAAGAAATAGACAAGTATATTAACCAGATAGCTTTCTCTGGCGCCAATGACTTCCTTGAGAAATATAAAAACGATGCCAACGCCATCATCGGCCATTTTGGATTGGGTTTCTATTCGGCTTTTATGGTTGCCAAGAAAGTCGAAATCATCACTAAATCCTATCGGGAAGGCGCCCAGGCTGTAAAGTGGACATGCGATGGCAGTCCGGAGTTTACGATTGAAGACACTGATAAGGCAGAACGTGGTACGGATATCGTTCTTTACATAGACGATGACTGCAAGGAATTCCTTGAAGAAGCGCGCATTTCCTCTTTGTTGAAGAAGTATTGCAGCTTCCTCCCTATCCCGGTTGCATTCGGCAAGAAGAAAGAATGGAAAGACGGCAAGCAGGTTGAAACTGCCGAGGATAATATCATCAATGACTCCAACCCGTTGTGGACGCTGAAACCCAGCGAATTGAAAGATGAAGATTACAAGAAGTTCTACCGTGACCTTTATCCTATGTCCGACGAACCTTTATTCTGGATTCATCTGAATGTGGATTATCCGTTCCACCTTACCGGTATTCTGTACTTCCCCAAAGTGAAGAGCAACATCGAGTTGAACAAGAATAAGATTCAGCTCTATTGCAACCAGGTATATGTGACGGATTCGGTGGAAGGTATTGTTCCCGACTTCTTGACCCTGCTGCATGGTGTGCTCGATTCACCGGACATTCCATTGAACGTTTCCCGTTCTTATTTGCAGAGCGATGCCAACGTGAAGAAGATTTCTACATATATCACGAAGAAGGTGTCAGACCGTTTGCAGTCTATCTTCAAGAATGACCGTAAACAGTTTGAGGAAAAGTGGAATGACTTGAAAATCTTCATCAACTACGGAATGCTTACGCAGGAAGATTTCTATGATAGAGCCAAGGATTTTGCCCTTTTCACCGATACAGACAGCAAATATTATACTTTCGAAGAGTATAAGACGTTGATTAAAGATAACCAGACGGATAAGGATGGAAATCTGATTTATCTGTATGCCAACAATAAAGATGAACAATACAGCTACATAGAGGCCGCTACGAATAAAGGATACAATGTGCTGTTGATGGATGGACAGCTGGACATTGCGGTGGTGAGCATGTTGGAACAGAAGTTCGAAAAGGTTCGCTTCACTCGTGTAGACAGCGATATTATTGATAATCTGATTGTCAAGGAAGACAAGAAGAACGAAGCGTTGGAAGCCGGCAAGCAGGAAGTTCTTTCTTCCATCTTCAAGAGCCAGTTGCCCAAGATGGATAAGACGGAGTTCAACATCACGGCGCAGGCTTTGGGCGAAAATGCCACTCCTATCATGATAACTCAGAGCGAGTACATGCGCCGTATGAAGGAAATGGCGAATATCCAGGCTGGAATGAGCTTCTATGGCGAAATGCCGGATATGTTTAACCTGGTATTGAATTCAGACCATAAGCTGGTAAAAGAAGTTCTGGCAGATGAAGATAAGGAATGTGCTGCTGCCGTTGCTCCGGTTCAGGCAGAGATGGATGAAGTGAACAAGCAGCGTACTGACCTGAAAAAGAAGCAGGAAGGCAAGAAAGATGAGGATATACCGACTGCCGAAAAGGATAAAGTGAATGAGCTGGATAAGAAGTGGGACGAACTGAAAACACAGAAAGAAGGCATCTTCGCCGATTATGCTGCCAAGAATAAGGTTGTCCGTCAACTGATAGATTTGGCACTGCTGCAGAATGGTATGTTGAAAGGTGAAGCTTTGAACAACTTTGTCAAGAGAAGCATTGACCTGATAAAATAAGCCCCTTTAAATTTGCATTTAATATATGCAAGGGTATTGTGATTCTTCGGAGTCGCAATACCCTTTTTTTATTCATTTTCACCAATTAGGGTGTGATTTTCTTCGTTGAATACGGCATTTTTAGAAACTATTGTTTATATTTGGGGCAATGAACATTTATCTTACTCGGAATAGCATAGTTATGAAAAGAGTTTTATTGTTTTTTTCGTTTCTTCTATGTGGCTTTATTTTACAAGCTCAGAAAGTGGGGCTTGTACTGAGTGGCGGTGGAGCAAAAGGCATGACTCATATAGGCATTATCCGGGCTTTGGAAGAGAATAATATCCCCATTGATTATATAACCGGAACCTCTATGGGAGCTATCATCGGTTCTCTGTATGCTATGGGGTATTCCCCGGACGATATGGAGGCGCTGTTGCGCTCTCCCGACTTTAAGCGTTGGTATTCGGGCAAAGTGGAGCCTAAATACGAGTATTATTTTAAGAAGAATCGTCCTTCACCGGAATTTTTTAATATCCGTTTTGCTTTTAGGGACTCGCTGCATATAAAGCCCCAGATACTTCCCACAAGCATGGTCAACCCCATACAGATGAACCTGGTATTTGTGGAATTGTTTGCACGTGCTACGGCTGCATGTGGCGGTAATTTCAACAAACTGTTTGTTCCTTTTCGCTGTATAGCATCCGATGTGTACAATAAAAAGCCATTGGTATTGAGTAAAGGGGATTTGGGAGATGCGGTACGTGCTTCCATGAGCTTTCCATTTGTCTTCAAACCGATAGAAATAGACAGTACGCTTGCTTATGATGGCGGCATTTACAATAATTTCCCTACGGATGTGATGCGGGAGGATTTTCATCCGGATGTCATCATTGGCAGTGTGGTGGCGGCAAATCCCGGTAAGCCGAAGGAGAATGACCTGATGAGCCAATTGGAGAATATGATTATGCAGAAGACCGATTATTCCATTCCGGACTCATTGGGCATAGTCATGACCTTCAAGTACGATGATGTCAACCTGCTGGATTTTGACCGTCTGCAGGAATTGCACGATATAGGCTACAACCGTACTCTTAATATGATGGATTCCATCAAAAGCCGTGTTCACCGTAGGGTGAATGCTGATAATGTGCGTTTGAGGCGCCTTGTCTTCCGGAGTAACCTGCCTCAATTCCGTTTTCGGGATATTATTATTGAAGGGGCGAATGCCCAACAGCAAGCCTACATCAAAAAAGAGTTCCATGATGAAGAGCATGAAGTCTTTACTTATGAAGACTTGAAGCGCGGGTATTTTCGTTTGCTGGCAGATAATATGATTTCGGAAATAGTTCCTCATGCTGTGTATGATTCGGAATCCGATTTGTATGAGCTGCATTTGAAGGTGAAGATGGAGGATAATTTTTCCGTGCGTCTGGGGGGCAGTGTCTCTACCACGAGCTCAAATCAAATCTATTTGGGAATAGGATATCAGAACTTGAATTATTATTCCAAGGAAATCACTTTTGACGGTCAGTTGGGTAAGATTTATAATAATGCCCAGTTGATGGGTAAGATTGATTTGCCTACCAACATACCTACGTCCTTTCGTTTTATTGCTTCAATCAGTACCTTCGATTACTACAAGAAGGACAAGCTGTTTTCCAGGAATGACAAACCTTCATTCAATTCAAAGGACGAACGTTTTGTGAAGTTGATGGTTGCCTTGCCGTTTTTGGCCAATAAGCGTGCGGAGTTCAGTCTGGGATATGGCCAACTGGAAGATAACTACTTTCAATCCAGTGTAATAGATTTCGATAAGGACCGTTCGGACAGAAGTACCTACAAACTTTTGGGAGGTTCCATCGGTTTCTATGGGAGCACCCTAAATACGCGGCAATACGCGACAAAAGGTTATCTGGAGAAACTGATAGCCCAGGTATTTACCGGGAGGGAAAGATTTGAACCGGGGAATCCGCAAGAAGGGTACAGTCCTTCTCCGCAAGAGCGGCAATCATGGTTACAAATCTCTTATATGAAAGAGGCATATCACACGATGGGGCCGAAATTCACCCTGGGATGGATGGCAGAAGCACTGTATTCATCGAAGAATTTCTCTGAGAATTATACGGCAACCATGATGCAGGCAGGAGAATTTGCACCGACTCCGCATAGTAAACTGATGTACAATGAAGCTTTTCGTGCCAACCAGTATGTGGCTGCCGGTATCAAACCCATATATGTTTTGAACGACATGTTCCAGTTCCGGACAGAATTTTATGGCTTTACACCGATTTTTCCGATAAAAAAGAATGCATTGAATAAAGCATATTATGGAAAAGCATTCTCCCGCTTTGAGTATATGGGAGAAGTTTCTGTTATTTGTCATTTGCCCTTCGGAGCCATCTCTGCTTATGTAAATCATTATAGCTCACCGAGAAGGGAGTGGAATGTGGGGATGACCATCGGCTGGCAGTTGTTTAATTATCGCTTTGTCGAATAAATTTCTTCAAAAAAAGTTTGTATATCGTTTGCTAATTCGGAAAAAGTACGTATCTTTGCACCCGTTAAACAAAGAGGCCGCGTAGCTCAACTGAATAGAGTAGCTGACTACGGATCAGCCGGTTACAGGT
>ENA-OYDI01000541-OYDI01000541.1-human-gut-metagenome-genome-assembly--contig:-NODE-541-length-7124-cov-3.267223_pt1 | contig 7124 bp, 6 predicted proteins | sample MGYA00243463_ERZ652893 | MGnify/ENA primary metagenome ERZ652893 (study PRJEB26926, sample SAMN06164530) | human gut metagenome | biome: ENVO:00009003; feature: ENVO:2100002; material: ENVO:00002003... | reverse complement strand
CCCTTCTCGTAGGCCACAGGGTAGCCGCCGGAGGCCAGAATCACACAGGCCGCAGCACCATCGGAGAACTTGACCTCCTGCTGTGCCAGCGTGCCGTCGGTGCAGGCCTGCATGATGTGCAGCAGGTCGCTTTCCAGCAACGGCAGCACCACCTGCGTTTCGGGGTCGCCGAAGCGGCAGTTATACTCGATGACCTTGGGGCCGTCCGGGGTGAGCATGAGACCGAAGTACAGGCAGCCCTTGAAGGGGCAGCCCTCGGCGTTCATGGCGCGGATGGTGGGCAGGAAGATTTTTTCCATGCACTCCGCAGCCACCTCCGGGGTGTAGTAGGGGTTGGGAGCAATGGTGCCCATGCCGCCGGTGTTCAGGCCGGTGTCGTGGTCGTTGGCGCGCTTATGGTCCATGCTGGAGACCATGGGCTTGACCACCTTGCCGTCCGTAAAGCTCAGCACACTGACCTCCGGCCCGGTGAGGAACTCTTCCACCACCACATGGTTGCCGGATGCGCCGAACTTTTTGTCCAGCATGATCTCCTTAACGCCGTCGGCGGCCTGCTGCTCGTTTTCGCAGATGAGCACGCCCTTACCCAGTGCAAGGCCGTCTGCCTTGATGACCACCGGGTACTTACCCTCGGCGCGGATGTAGTCCATAACCTTTGCGGGGTCATCGAAGGTCTCGTACTTTGCGGTGGGGATGCCGTATTTCTTCATCAGGTCCTTGGAGAACACCTTGGAAGCCTCGATGCGGGCAGCGGCCTTGTCCGGGCCAAAGGCGGGGATGCCCACCTTTGCCAGCGCGTCCACCATGCCCAGTGCAAGGGGGTCGTCCTGCGCCACCACAACGTAATCGAACTTTTCTTCCACTGCAAAGCCTACCATGGTATCCACATCGGTGGCCTTGATGTTTTTGCACTTAGCGTCGTAGCTGATGCCGCCGTTGCCCGGTGCACACCAGATCTCGCCGCAGTCGGGGCTCTTTTTCAGTGCCTTGATGATGGCGTGCTCGCGGCCGCCGCCGCCCACTACCAAGATTTTTTCAGCCATATCATTCACCTTCCCGTTTTTGAATGACCCTCTCAGTCATTGCTGCGCAATGCCAGCTCCCCCGAAAGGGGGAGCTTTCGCCGTCAGGCGACTGAGAGGGTTCGTTCCTTTTTCCTTAGTGATGGAACAGCCGCAGGCCGCAGAAGGCCATGGCGATGCCGTACTTATTGCAGGTGTCGATGACCTGCTGGTCGCGGATGGAGCCGCCGGGCTGCACGATGGCGGTCACGCCGGAGCGGCGGGCGCGCTCGATGTTGTCACCGAAGGGGAAGAAAGCGTCCGAGCCAAGGCACACGCCGGTCACCTTGCTGAGGTAAGCCTTCTTTTCCTCGGCGGTCAGCGGCTCGGGCTGGCGGGTGAAGGTCTCTGCCCAGACGTCATCACCGATGACGTCCTCCGGGGTATCGCCGATGTAAACATCAATGGCGTTGTCGCGGTTGGGCTTTGCCACATCATCGCGGAAGGGCAGGTCCAGCACCTTGTCCATGTGGCGCAGCTGCCAGTTGTCGGCCTTCTGACCGGCCAGACGGGTGCAGTGGATACGGCTCTGCTGGCCGGCACCCACACCGATGGTCTGACCATTATAGGTGTAGCACACGCTGTTGGACTGGGTGTACTTCAGGGTGATAAGAGCAATGATGAGGTCGCGCTTCTGCTCCTCGGTCACGTCCTTGTTCTCGGTGACCCAGTTGTTCAGCATGGTGTCGGCGTTGATGACCAGCTCGTTGCGGCCCTGCTCGAAAGTGATGCCGTACACCTGCTTGTGCTCGATGGGAGCGGGCTGATAGGCGGGGTCGATAGCGACCACATTGTAGTTGCCCTTCTTTTTGCCGGACAGGATGGCCAGTGCCTCCGGCTCGTAGCCCGGGGCGATGATGCCGTCAGAGACTTCGTGCTGGATCAGCTTTGCGGTGGGCACATCGCAGATGTCGGACAGGGCGATCCAGTCGCCGAAAGAGGACATCCGGTCTGCGCCGCGGGCGCGGGCGTAGGCGCAAGCCAGCGGGGAGAGCTCGGTCTCCGGGGCAATGTGGTACATCCGGCGCTCCACCTCGGTCAGGGGCAGACCCAGTGCTGCACCCGCCGGGGAAACGTGCTTGAAGGATGCCGCTGCGGGCAGACCGCAGGCGGTTTTCAGTTCCTTGACCAGCTGGATGGAGTTGAGGGCATCCAGAAAGTTGATGTAGCCGGGCTTGCCGTTCAGCACGGTAACAGGCAGGTCGGAGCCATCTTCCATATAAATGCGGCTGGGCTTCTGGTTGGGGTTGCAGCCGTACTTCAGTGCGAGTTCATTCATTGGTGCATCCTCCTTATATCCTAAGGTTTACTCTTATTCTTCCTCGGCGTCAAGCTTTTTGAGCAGTTCCAGTTCCTCGGGCAGCAGTTCCGGCTCCTCGGGGTCGTCAAGGTCGCTGCAGACGGGATCATATTTATTAAAGATCATATCGCCGCTCTCGCCGGTGTCCAGATCAATGACCCGGGCAAACAGGCTCACCTTGTTGTCCAGATTCAGGCTGCTCCACATATCGTGGGCAAAATCGCCGATGGTTCGGGGGCAGGCAAAGCGCAGGGGCTCGCCCTCAAAGCTGGGGATGGGGTTGCCGTTGTGCTTGTAGGTGCTGATGAAGTGGCCCTCGCCTGCAACAGGCTGGGGGTAATCAAAGAAATAGCGCTGCACGCTGTCACCGTTGCCGTCGGCAGACTTGAGGATGCTCATCTGGTAGCTGCCGTCCGCATACACCACCGCAGAGATGCGGGGGGTGTAGTTGGGGCCGTCCGGCTCAAAGGTGCGGGTGCGCAGGGCGTCGGCAAAACTCTTGCCCTGACTCATCAGGTCGTAGATGGTATCGGTCTGGTCGCCGTTGGTCACAATGTGGGTCTTGCCAAGGGTCAGCACCGGGTTATAAATGATCAGGCTGGGATCTTCCAGCTTTGCGGGGTCGGCTGCAACGGTGCAGATGCCGCCGCGCTCAGGCACAGGGTCAAACACGCGGTTGCGGCTGTTCTCGCTGCGGCCCATGATAAAGTAGCCGATAAACATCTGCCGTCCGTCCGGTGCCATTGCCACAGCAATGCCGCGGCCGGGGTACTCGTTGGAGGCCAGATACTCGTTCAGGTTGATCTTTTCCATTGTTGTTCTCCTTCTACAGGCATTTCCTGCTAAAGGCTTCCCCCGGTCGGGGGAAGCTGTCACCGCAGGTGACTGATGAGGGCGCATCATGTGGTTGCTCTCCCCTCATCCGGCCCTTCGGGCCACCTTCCCCCCAAGGGGTGAAGGCTTCCGATGTTCCTGCTCTTTATTGAATCTCACCGTTACAGATCATAGCCACAGCCTTGGGCAGCAGCTTCCATTCCGCCTGCTCCATCACCCGCTTCTGCAGCACCTCGGGGGTGTCGCCGGGCAGGATGTCCACGGCCTTCTGCAGCAGGATAGGCCCGCCGTCGCACTCCTCGTTGACAAAGTGGACAGTAGCGCCGGTCACCTTGCAGCCCCGGGCCAGTGCGGCCTCGTGGGGGCGCAGGCCGTACATTCCCGGCCCGCAGAAGGAAGGAATCAGCGCAGGGTGCACGTTCAGGATACGGCGCGGATAGGCCGCAATGACGCTGGGGCCCAGCACGGACAGAAAGCCCGCCAGCACCACCAGATCGATCTTGTGCGCCCGCAGCGTTTCCAGCAGCGCAGCGTCAAATTCCTCGCTGGTGGCGTAGTCCTTGCGGCGCACCACACAGCCTTCCACACCCGCCTTTGCGGCGCGTTCCAGCGCAAAGACGCCGGGCTTGGAGGCCACTACCAGCGTGATTTTACCATTGGGGTTCTCGCCCCGGGCCTCGCTGTCCAGCAGCGCCTGCAGATTGGTGCCGCCGCCGGACACTAACACGGCAATGTTCAGCACAGCTCCACGCCCTCACCTTCTGCGATAACGCCCAGACGGTAGGCCTCCGGCTCGCCGTTGGCGTGCAGGATCTCAAGTGCCTTATCAGCCTGCTCGGCGGGCACGGTGAGCACCATGCCCACACCCATATTGAAGGTGTTGAACATATCGTGCTCGGAGATGCCGCCCACCTTCTGCATCAGGTGGAACAGAGCGGGGGTACGCACATCTGCCTTGTTGATGCGGGCGCAGCAGCCCTTTTTCAGGCTGCGGGGGATATTCTCGTAGAAGCCGCCGCCGGTGATGTGGGAGATGCCCTTGACCTGCACCTCTTCCAGCACCTTCAGCACGGGCTTGACGTAGATCTTGGTGGGAGCCAGCAGCGCCTCGCCAAGGGTCTTGCCGCCCAGCTCGGCGGGGGTGGAGAACAGCACATCGGGGTCGGCGTCGATGTTGAACACCTTGCGCACCAGCGAGAAGCCGTTGGAGTGCACACCGGTGGAGGGCAGGGCGAGGATCACATCACCGGCTGCCATGGTCTCGTTGCTCAGGATCTTCTCCTTGTCCACAACGCCCACGGTGAAACCGGCCAGATCGTACTCATCCTCCGGCATCATGCCCGGGTGCTCGGCAGTCTCGCCGCCCACCAGAGCGCAATCGGCCTGCACACAGCCCTCGGCCACGCCCTTGACGATGTTGGCGATCTTTTCCGGCACGTTGCGGCCGCAGGCGATGTAATCCAAAAATACCAACGGCTTTGCACCGGCGCAGATGACATCGTTGACGCACATGGCCACGCAGTCAATACCGATGGTATCGTGCTTGTCCATGATCATGGCCACCTTCAGCTTGGTGCCCACACCATCGGTGCCGGAGATCAGCACCGGGTGCTTGTAACCGGTGCAGTCCAGCTCAAACAGGCCGCCAAAGCCGCCCAGACCGCCGATGCAGTGCTCGTTCATGGTACGGGCGACATACTGCTTCATCAGCTCCACAGAGCGGTAACCGGCGGTAATGTCCACGCCTGCTGCGGCATAGCTTTCAGAATAGCTCTTTTCCATGTTCTTACTCTCCTAACTTTTTGGCGTCCTTGGGACGGTCGTTCAGGTGACGGTCGTGAATATCGGTAGAAAGCACACTTTCCGGCTCTACGGCATACTCGCCGGTAAAGCAGGCAGTACAGAAACCGCATTTTGCGTTTTGGGCAAGCTGGACAACGTGCTCGTTGGAAAGGTAGCCCAGCGTATCGGCGCCGATGACCTCGTTGATCTGCTCCAGCGTGCGGCCGGTGGCCACCAGCAGCTTCTGGTCCGGGATATCGGTGCCGAAGTAGCACGGATACTTAAAGGGAGGCGCAGAGACCATAAAGTGCACCTCGGCAGCACCGGCATCCCGCAGCAGCTTGATGATGCGGGCAGAGGTGGTGCCGCGCACGATGGAGTCATCCACCAGCACCACGCGCTTGCCCTTGACGGTGCTGGACACCACGTTCAGCTTGATGCGCACGCTGTTCTCACGCTGCTTCTGGCTGCCCTGAATGAAGGTGCGGCCGATGTATTTGTTTTTGATAAAGCCGATGCCGTAGGGGATGCCGCTCTCCTGCGAGTAGCCCAGCGCTGCATCCAGACCGGAATCCGGCACGCCGATGACCACATCGGCCTCCACGGGGTGCTCCTGTGCAAGGAAGCGGCCTGCCTGCTTGCGGGCCTCGTGCACCGAGCTGCCCTCGATGACACTGTCCGGGCGGGCGAAGTAGATGAACTCGAACACGCACATCTGGGTGTCTGGGCGGCCGCAGTGATCCTTGATGCTGCGCAGCTCGCCGGTCTTGGTATCCACCACTACGATCTCGCCGGGCTCCACGTCCCGCAGCAGAGAAGCGCCGGTGGCATCCAGTGCGCAGCTTTCGCTGGCAAAGACGTAGCCGCCGCCGGGCAGGGTGCCGATGCACAGGGGACGGTAGCCCCGGGGGTCGCGCACCGCGATAAGCTTGGTGGCAGACATGATCACAAGGCTGTATGCGCCCTCCAGCACGTCCATGGTCTTGCTGATGGCAGTCTCGATACTGCCCATGCGCAGACGGTTGCGAGTGATGAGGTAGCAGATGACCTCGGTATCCGAGGAGCCGTGGAAGATGGCGCCCTCGTTTTCCAGCTGGCGGCGCAGCTCCACGGCGTTGGTCAGGTTGCCGTTGTGGCACAGCGCCATGGTGCCGCGGCCATGCCGGACGATCATGGGCTGGGCGTTGGCGCGGACGCGGGTGCCGGCGGTGGCGTAGCGCACATGGCCGGTGGCCATGTGTGCCGTGGTAGTGGACAGGCTTGCCAGCACCTCCGGGGTGAACACCTCGTTTACAAGACCCAGATCCCGGTGGCCGGTGATCACACCGTCATCGTTGACGGCAATACCGCAGCTCTCCTGCCCGCGGTGCTGCAGCGCATACAGGGCCGAATAAGCCGCTGCGGCTACATCCTCGGTACCGGCACGGTCGTAGATGCCGAAAACGCCGCACTCCTCATGCAGCGGATATGCAAAATCAGACATTGGTTCTCCTTTACAGCTCGTTCAGTTCGTTCTGCAGCTTTTCTTCCTTGGCTGCGATCTGCTGTGCCATGGATACGCGCTCAGCCTCCAGCTTTTCAGCCAGTGCGTCATCGCTCAGTGCCAGAATTTCAGCAGCCAGCCATGCGGCGTTCTTGGCACCGTTCAGCGCCACGGTTGCCACCGGGATGCCGCTGGGCATCTGCACGGTAGCCAGCAACGCGTCCAAGCCGTCCATCGCGCCGCCCTTCATGGGGATGCCGATGACCGGCAGGGTGGAGTTCCCGGCAAAGGCGCCGGCCAGATGGGCCACCATACCGGCGGCGCAGATCAGCACGCCGAAGCCGTTCTTCCGGGCATCCCGGGCGAACTCCGCGGCGGCGGCAGGGGTGCGGTGGGCGCTGAGGATGTGGGCCTCATAGGGGATGCCGAACTCCGTCAGCTGGGCGCAGGCCGCCTTGACAACAGGCCAGTCGCTGTCTGAGCCCATGATAACCGCTACTTTCTTGCTCATAGATCGATCTCTCCTTCCAGCTCAAAAAAGTTCAGGCCGCCTGCGGGTGACAGGGGCCTGAAAATTTAGGATGCGGTTGTAGGAATGGGCAGATTGGGGCCCTGGTGAAAACGGCGCTGAGCAGAATGGCGAAACAGACACGCGTATCCCATG
>ENA-OYDI01000538-OYDI01000538.1-human-gut-metagenome-genome-assembly--contig:-NODE-538-length-7158-cov-4.387020_pt1 | contig 7158 bp, 4 predicted proteins | sample MGYA00243463_ERZ652893 | MGnify/ENA primary metagenome ERZ652893 (study PRJEB26926, sample SAMN06164530) | human gut metagenome | biome: ENVO:00009003; feature: ENVO:2100002; material: ENVO:00002003... | reverse complement strand
ACGAGATGTCTTAGGGTCTCGTGGGCTCGGAGATGTGTATAAGAGACAGCCTGTACATCGGTAAAGAAGTAGTTGTCCCGGTCGGCCTCCTGCGCCGCCCGCACATCCTCCGGGGCGCAGGTGCGGGGGTAGAACTGCCCTGCCGCCAGCATACAGCCCACCATGGCGTCCGGCATTTTTTCGTGCGCCAGCTTTACCGCCTTTGCGCTGGCCACCAGCTCGTGATGGGCAGCCTGATACTTGACCTGCTCCACATTTTCGCCGGGATGGAACACCAGCCCTGCGCCGGTAAAGGACAGGTGCAGCAGCATGTTGATTTCATTAAAGGTGAGCCAGTACTTCACCTTGCCTTTGAAGCGGTCGAACAGCACCTCGCAGTAGTGGACGTAGGCGTCCACCATGCGGCGGTCTTTCCAGCCGCCGTATTTTTTGATGAGGGCAATGGGAGTGTCAAAGTGGCAGATGGTGACCAGCGGCTCGATGCCGTACTTATGGCACTCGTCAAAAATGCTGTCGTAGAAAGCCAGTCCTGCCTCGTTGGGCTGAGCGTCATCGCCGTTGGGCAGGATGCGGGTCCATGCAATGGACAGCCGGAAGCACTTGAAGCCCATCTCTGCAAACAGGGCGATATCCTCTTTATAATGGTGATACAGGTCAATGGCCTCGTGGCTGGGGTAGAAATGTGCGTCATCGCAATCCAGCATTTCCATATAGCCCGTTGCCACCGGGAAACGGTCCGGGCCGAAGGGGGTCACATCCACCGTAGCCAGACCCTTGCCGTCTGCCTGCCATGCACCCTCGCACTGGTTGGCGGCGGTAGCGCCGCCCCACAAAAAGCCCTTGGGAAATTTGCCCATACTCTTTACCTCCTTGTTTACTTTTGCGCCCCTGCGGAGCGCAGATATACGCATACTACTATGATACCGCAACCGGCGGCGCTTGTCCATGACTGCATTTTGCAAAGGTGCGTGCATTTGGGGATAAAGTACGACTTTTATCGTCAAAACGCTGAAATTTCCTGCTGTTTTTTGCGCACTTTTCACGATAAAAACACAAAACTTGCCCGTTTTTCTTTTATTCTGTTCCTTTTAAACCGCGCGGCAGTATGGTAGAATAATAGAGTAAGAACTGCGCTGCGCTGCTGCGCTGCTGAGAACATGGAAAAATGGAGTGTTTGATTATGACTGAGTTCAAACCCATCAAAGAAGGCAAAGTCCGCGAGATCTACGACAATGGCGACAGCCTGATCATGGTTGCCACCGACCGCATTTCTGCGTTTGACGTCATCCTGAAAAACAAGGTCACCAAAAAGGGCACCGTGCTCACCCAGATGAGCAAGTTCTGGTTCGATTACACCCGCGATCTGCTGCCCAACCACATGTTGAGCGTGGATGTGCAGGATATGCCGGAGTTCTTCCGCCAGCCCCAGTTCACCGGCAACAGCATGATGTGCCGCAAGCTGACCATGCTGCCCATCGAGTGCATCGTGCGCGGCTACATTACCGGCAGCGGCTGGGCAAGCTACCAGAAGACCGGCAAGGTGTGCGGCATCCAGCTGCCCGAGGGCCTGCAGGAGTCCGATAAGCTGCCCGAGCCCATCTACACCCCCTCCACCAAGGCAGAGATCGGCGACCACGACGAGAACATCTCCTACGAGCAGAGCATCGACGTGCTGGAGAAGAAGTTCCCCGGCCACGGTCTGGAGTACGCCACCAAGCTGCGGGACTACACCATTGCCCTGTACAAGAAGTGCGCCGAGTATGCACTGTCCCGCGGCATCATCATTGCCGATACCAAGTTCGAGTTTGGTCTGGACGAGGACGGCAACGTGGTGCTGGGTGACGAGATGCTGACCCCGGACTCCTCCCGCTTCTGGCCGCTGGAGGGCTACGAGCCGGGTCACAGCCAGCCCTCCTTCGACAAGCAGTTCGTCCGCGACTGGCTGAAGGCCAACCCCGACAGCAACTACGACCTGCCGCAGGATGTCATTGACAAGACCATTGCCAAGTATCTGGAGGCCTATGAGCTGCTGACCGGCAAAAAGCTGTAAGCGTATCCCGTATCCATAAAAACCAAGGCTGCTGCGGAAAATTTTCCGCAGCGGCCTTTTTTGCGCCCCGCCCCTTGACATTGAGTGGGGATGTGAGTAATATATGTATCGTATCAAACAGTTTCACATCGAACAACTTGAATAGAGGAAACCATTATGTGTACACAGCACCCTATTGAAGAGCCCTGCAAGCTGGACCCGCCGTGGGAAGGGCCGCAGGTCATCCCCGCCCAGCTGCACCGGGTGGATAACCTGATCTTCCGCAGGCTGAACCAGTTTTCCCGCGCCAACGGGGTAGAGCAGACCACCCCCATGCACGGGTGGATCATCGAGTATCTCTACCGCCACCGGGACGAGCCGGTGTTCCAGCGGGACATCGAGCGGGAATTTTCCATCACCCGCTCCACGGTGACGAACATTTTGCAGCTGATGGAGCGCAAGGGCTACATCCAGCGGCTGAGCGTACCGCAGGATGCCCGGCTCAAGCAGCTGGTTTTGACCGAGGAGGGCATCCAACGGCACGAAAAGACCCTGCTGTCCTTCCACCAGACCGACGACTATGTGGCCGGACTGCTGACCGAGGAGGAGAACGCAGAACTGCTGCGGCTGCTGAACAAGCTGCGGGAAGCACTGAAATAACGATCTTTTCCGTCAAAGCGCCGAAAAAGGACTTGTTAAATTAGCAATTATGAACATTTTTCGAAAGCTATTGACATTTAAATTGTTTTGTATAAAATTGTTTTGTACCAAACAAATAAAATTAACAGGAGGGAACTCAGATGATCAAAAAGCTTGTGTCGCATCTGGGCGAGTATAAAGCCGCCTCGATCAAGACACCGCTCTTTGCTGCGCTGGAAGCCATTATGGATGTGCTGCTGCCCACCATCATGGCCTTTATCATCGACCAGGGCATTGAAAAGGGCGATATGAACGCCATCATCCGCTACGGACTGCTTACCTTTCTGGTGGCAGCCATTGCGCTGGTGCTGGGCGTGCTGGCGGGCAAGTACGCCGCCGAGGCATCCACCGGCTTTGCCGGAAATCTGCGCGATGCCATGTATGAAAACATCCAGCATTACTCTTTTTCCAACATCGACAAATTCTCTACGGCAGGTCTTGTTACCCGCATGACCACCGACGTGACCAACGTGCAGAACGCCTTCCAGATGATCCTGCGCATGTGCGTGCGCGCCCCGGTGCATCTGGTGTTTGCAATGTTCATGGCTGTGGTCATCGGCGGCCCGCTGTCGCTGGTGTTCGTGGTGGCAGTGGCCTTTCTGGTGGCGGTGCTGGCTGCCATCATGATCCCTACCTTCCGCATCTTTGACCGGGTATTCAAGAACTACGATAACCTCAACGCCTCGGTGCAGGAGAATGTCTCTGCCATCCGCGTGGTCAAGAGCTTCGTGCGCGAGGGCTTCGAGAACGAAAAATATACTGCTGCCTGCGAGAGCCTGTACAAGCAGTTCGTCAACGCGGAAAGCCGCCTGAGCTTCAATAACCCCGCCATGCTGGTGGCGGTGTACGGCTGCAACATCGCGCTGAGCTGGTTCGGCGCAAAATATGTGCTGCACGGTGCCATTACCACCGGCCAGTTGAACGCCCTGTTCGGCTATATCATGAACATCCTTATGGCACTGATGATGCTGAGCACGGCCTTTGTCATGATCGCTATGTCCGCCGCTTCTGCCAAGCGTATCGTGGAGGTGCTGGACGAGCACACCGACCTGCCCCCGGCAAAGCAGCCGGTGCAGCAGGTGGCAGACGGCAGCATCCAGTTCGACCACGTTACCTTCAAGTATAAGCACGGCAGCGGTCAGCCGGTGCTGAACGATATCAGCTTTACCATCCAACCCGGCGAGACGCTGGGCATCATCGGCGGCACCGGCAGTGCAAAGTCCAGTCTGGTGCAGCTGATCCCCCGCCTGTACGATGCCGAGAGCGGCACCGTGCGGGTAGGCGGCGTGGATGTGCGGGATTATAACCTTGATGTTCTGCGCCGCGAGGTCTCCATGGTGCTGCAGAAGAATGTGCTGTTCAGCGGTACTATTCTGGAGAACCTCCGCTGGGGCGATGCCAACGCCACCGAGGAAGAGTGCATCCGCATGGCAAAACTGGCCTGCGCGGATGAGTTCATCCAGCGCTTCCCGGATAAGTACAATACATGGATCGAGCAGGGCGGCTCCAACGTGTCCGGCGGCCAGAAGCAGCGCCTGACCATCGCCCGCGCCCTGCTGCGCAAGCCCAAGGTGCTGATTTTGGACGACTCCACCAGCGCCGTGGATACCGCGACCGATGCCAAGATCCGCAAGGCCTTCCGGGAGGAGATCCCCGGCACGACCAAGATCATCATTGCACAGCGCATTTCCTCGGTGCAGGATGCAGACCGCATTCTGGTGCTGGAGAACGGCCAGATCAACGGTCTGGGCACCCACGCAGAGCTGCTGGCGACCAATGCCATCTATCAGGAGGTCTACAACAGCCAGACGCAGGGCGGCGGCGATTTTGACAAGCAGGGAGGTGCGCAGTAATGGCAGTAAAAGAAGTACATGGCCCCGGCCCGCGGGGCGCACGGGGGCCGCGCCCCAAGGTGGAAAACCCGGGCAAGCTGCTGAAGCGCATTATGGATGAGGTGTTCCGCAACTATCTGCCCCACTGCATCCTTGTGCTTGTCTGCATCGTGGTCAGCGCGCTGGCCAATGTGCAGGCCAGCCTGTTCTTGCAGACCTTGATGGACGATTACATCGTGCCCATGACCCGCCAGCAGAACCCCAGCTTTGCACCGCTGGCCGGTGCATTGGTACGGATGTGCTGCATCTACCTTGTGGGCATTCTGGCCGCATGGGCCAACGCCCGCATCATGGTCAACGTAACGCAGGGCACGCTGCGCAATCTGCGCACCAAGCTGTTCACCCACATGGAAAGCCTGCCCATCCGGTATTTTGATACCCATCCTCACGGCGATATCATGTCCGTGTACACCAACGATGTGGATACCCTGCGCCAGATGCTCAGCCAGAGCATCCCGCAACTGGTATCCAGCGTCATCACCATCGTATCCGTGTTCTTCAGTATGTGCATGCTCAGCTGGCAGCTGACCATCGTTACCATGCTCATGGTGGCGCTGATGCTGTTCTGCTCCAAGCAGATCGCAAAAAGCTCCTCCAAGTACTTCATCCAGCAGCAGCGGGATCTGGGCAAGGTGAACGGCTACATCGAGGAGATGATGGAAGGCCAGAAGGTGGTCAAGGTGTTCACCCACGAGCAGCAGACCCTTGCCGGCTTCCGTGCGCTGAACGACCAGCTGAAGGAAAGCGCCAAGCAGGCCAACGCCTTCTCCAACATTATGATGCCGGTCAACGCCCAGCTGGGCAACATCAGCTACGCCATCTGCGCGCTGACTGGTGCAGCCATGGCCGTTGGCGGCGTTGGCAGCATGACCCTTGGCACCGTGGTGGCCTTCCTCAGCCTGAACAAGGGCTTCAATATGCCCATCAGTCAGGTGTCCATGCAGGCCAACAGCGTCATCATGGCACTGGCCGGTGCCGAGCGCATCTTCAAGATGATGGACGAGCCCAGCGAGACCGACGAGGGCTATGTGACGCTGGTAAACGCCAAGTACGACCGCAACGACCAGCTGGTGGAAACTGCCGAGCGCACCGGCCTGTGGGCGTGGAAGCACCCCCACCACGACGGCACCGTTACCTACCACAAGCTGGCGGGCGATATTACCTTTACGGACGTGGACTTTGGCTATGTGCCGGAAAAGACGGTGCTGCATGACATCAACCTGTATGGCCGTCCGGGGCAGAAGATCGCTTTTGTCGGCTCTACCGGTGCGGGCAAGACTACCATTACCAACCTGATCAACCGCTTCTACGATATTCAGGATGGCAAGATCCGCTATGACGGCATCAACATCCACAAGATCAAAAAAGCCGACCTGCGCCGCTCGCTGGGCATCGTGCTGCAGGACACCCACCTGTTTACCGGCACGGTGATGGAGAACATCCGCTACGGACGGCTGGAGGCCACCGATGAAGAGTGCATCGCCGCCGCCCGTCTGGCCAACGCCGATGGCTTTATCAAGCGCCTGCCGGAGGGCTACAACACCATGCTGACCGGTGATGGCGCCAACCTCTCGCAGGGACAGCGCCAGCTGCTGGCCATTGCCCGCGCAGCCGTGGCAGACCCGCCGGTGCTGATCCTGGACGAGGCGACCTCCTCCATCGATACCCGCACCGAGGCACTGGTGCAGCGCGGCATGGACGGCCTGATGTATGGCCGCACCAGCTTTGTCATCGCGCACCGCCTGTCCACCGTCCGCAATGCAGACTGCATCGTGGTGCTGGAACAGGGCCGCATCATCGAGCGCGGCAGCCACGACGAGCTGATCGCCAAAAAGGGCAAGTATTACCAGCTTTATACCGGTAATCTGGCCGAGAACTAAACAATTTTCCGCCTTCTCACAAAGCCGCCGCACAGCCATGCCGCCGTGCGGCTGCTCTTTTTTACTCCCATGAAGAAGCAATTCTGGAAAATCCGCAGATTTTCCAGAATTGCAAATATAAAAATAATTTTCCGCTGAAGATGGCCAAAGCGCACGCGGCGACCATTCAAAATCGTCCGCTCCACGGTATACAAATGCCCCGGGCTGTGCTAGAATGGAGCAAACGAGTAGAAAAGGCTGGTGAGTGTATGCACCCTCTGACGGAATATCCCCGCCCGGCCATGCGCCGGGACAGCTACGAGAACCTGAACGGCCTGTGGCAGTACGCCATCACCGCCTCGGCACAGCGCCCGGCGGGCTGGGATGGCGAGATCTTAGTGCCCTACGCGCCGGAGTGCCGCGCCTCCGGGGTGGGGCGCACATTGCAGCCCGGGCAGTGGCTGCACTACCACCGATATTTTGCGCCGCCCGCCGGGACGGGCGGCAGGGTGCTGCTGCATTTCGGCGCAGTGGACTACGCCTGCGCCGTGCAGGTGAACGGCCATCTGGTGGGCGGCCACCGGGGCGGCTACTGGCCCTTTACGCTGGATATCACCGCGCAGCTCAACGGCACAGGCCGCAACAGCCTGTGGGTGGCGGTGCAGGACCCCACCGGCCA
>ENA-OYDI01000532-OYDI01000532.1-human-gut-metagenome-genome-assembly--contig:-NODE-532-length-7209-cov-7.308499_pt1 | contig 7209 bp, 8 predicted proteins | sample MGYA00243463_ERZ652893 | MGnify/ENA primary metagenome ERZ652893 (study PRJEB26926, sample SAMN06164530) | human gut metagenome | biome: ENVO:00009003; feature: ENVO:2100002; material: ENVO:00002003... | reverse complement strand
TACGAGATGTCTTAGGGTCTCGTGGGCTCGGAGATGTGTATAAGAGACAGGGCTAGGCTATACGCTTAAAAGAAAGCTTACCAACCAGGAAAATCCGCTGACCCGCATAAGCTTCCATTAATGCATGGAAGAATGGAAGAACTATGCGCGTACTTGTTTTCATATCTTTTTAGTTTATTGGTTTATATAAGTAAAGACAGGGAAACTTGAAAATCTCCCTATCGTATTTTATAAAATTATTCATTTATTTTTGGGGGATGCTTTTAAAATAGCATATGTGAATATTCGCTGAAGTATTAGTTACTCCACCCAAAGCATGTCGCTCATGATCCCGTCTGATATAAAAACGCCTTTACGGGTCAGTTTTAGCGTATCGTTTTTTATTTCCAGTGTTCCTTGTTGTAAATGTGGAGTGGCCATACGTAGGCAGTATTTGTACAGTTCTTCTCCGTATTGTTTCCCGAGTTTGGGCAGTGGCATTCCCCATTGTGTACGTATGTGGGTAATGACAAAATCATTGTAACGGGTATATAGGTCAAGTTCTTCTACTTCGAATGTGGGATTTCCGCTTGAGATCCCCTCTATATATTTATCTAGTGAAGCTACATTCCATTGGCGTGAAATGCCATTATAAGAATGTGCGGAAGGACCGCAACCTAAATATTGCTTTTCTGTCCAGTAACTGGAATTGTGCCGGGAATGAAGACCTGGCAAGCAGAAATTGGATATTTCATAATGCTCGTATCCGGCAGTAGTGAGCTCGTCGATTAGTGTACCGAACAGGGAAACGCTTAAGTCCTCGTCTGCTTCTTCTACTTTATGTTGTTCGCGGAGTTTCCACAGGGGAGTTCCTTCCTCATAAATAAGATGATAAGCGGAAATATGTTCCGGATGTAAGGAAAGGGCTTGTTTTAAATCTTTTTTCCATGAGGTGAGCGTTTCGCCGGGCAGCCCATACATCAGGTCAATACTGATATTTTGAAAACCTGCCGTGCGGCAGCCTTGGAAGGCACGAATGGCTTGGTCGGCGGTGTGTCGTCGTTGGAGTTGTTTTAAAGTCGTTTCTTGGAAAGTTTGAATTCCCATACTTATCCGGTTGAAAGGAAAGGTGCGTAGCATAGAGATATACTCCGATGTTAAGTCATCGGGATTAGCTTCTAAAGTAATTTCGGCATTGGGGGTTACTTTATACACCTTATAAATATGGGAGAAAATAGCTTCGAAATCCTCTTTAGCCAATTGTGAGGGAGTACCGCCACCTAGATATATCGTTTCTATGGGTTCTCCTTTCAGATAGTCTTTCCGGTCAGTTAGTTCGTGGCACAATGCACGGATGTATGCTGTTTTCTGTTCTTTACAAGTAGTAGAGAAAAAATCACAGTAAATGCAACGCTTTTTGCAGAAGGGTATATGTAGGTAGATGCCTGCCATGATAACTTATTTTGTGGCAAAGTTACAAAAAAATAATGCTAATATAGAATATCTGTCGTAAAACATAGTTTAGTAACACTATCCTTTAAGTTGTTTTTTTTCTCTTTATTTTCTAATTTGCGCTCCACATTTTTAGGAGATATGAAACACATATCCGTTTGTTAATAATTAAACCTTAGATATCATGAAAGTATATCAGACTAACGAAATTAAAAACATTGCACTTCTTGGCAATGATGGCTCAGGTAAAACCACCCTCACAGAGTCTTTGCTCTTTGAGAGTGGTATTATAAAACGTCGTGGCAGAATTACTGCCAAAAACACGGTTAGTGATTATTTTCCGGTAGAGCAAGAATATGGTTATTCAGTGTTCTCTACCGTTTATCATGTAGAGTGGAATGGAAAAAAACTAAATATAATTGACTGTCCGGGCAGTGATGACTTCGTAGGGGCTGCCATAACCGCGCTAAATGTAACCGATACTGCTATTTTGCTGCTGAATGGACAATACGGTCCCGAAGTAGGTACTCAGAACCACTTCCGTTATACTGAAAAGCTGGGCAAGCCGGTTATCTTTTTGGTCAATCAGCTTGATAATGAGAAATGTGACTATGACAATGTGCTCGAACAGTTGCGTAGCATTTATGGCTCCAAGGTAGTTCCCGTGCAGTATCCTCTTGAAACGGGACCTAATTTTCATGAACTCATTGACGTGCTGTTGATGAAGAAATATTCATGGGGGCCTGAAGGGGGCGCTCCTACAATTGAAGAGATTCCTGATTCTGAGAAAGAAAAGGCATTGGAGATGCATAAAGCTTTGGTAGAGGCTGCTGCTGAAAATGATGAGACACTGATGGAAAAGTTCTTTGAATCGGAATCATTGACTGAAGATGAAATGCGTGAAGGTATCCGTAAGGGATTGGCGGCACGTGGTATGTTCCCTGTTTTCTGTGTATGTGCAGGTAAGGATATGGGTGTCCGTCGTCTGATGGAATTCTTAGGTAATGTTGTTCCATTCGTATCGGATATGCCTGTGGTTCATAATACCCGTGGTGTTCCTGTGCCTCCCGATGCGAATGGCCCTACTTCTCTTTATTTCTTCAAGACTGCCGTTGAACCCCATATCGGTGGTGTGCAGTATTTTAAAGTGATGAGCGGAAAAGTACACGAAGGTGACGATTTGACTAATGCTGATCGTGGCTCTAAAGAGCGTATGGCACAGCTTTTTGTTTGTGCGGGAGCTAATCGTATTCCGGTGCAGGAACTGGTAGCCGGAGATATTGGTTGTACTGTGAAATTGAAAGATGTAAAGACTGGAAATACCTTGAACGGCAAAGACTGTGAAAACCGGTTTAACTTCATTAAATATCCTAATGCTAAATACTCGCGTGCCATCAAGCCTGTAAATGAGGCTGATGTAGAGAAGATGATGGTTATATTGAATCGTATGCGTGAGGAAGATCCTACTTGGGAAGTGGAGCAATCTAAGGAATTGAAACAGACTATTGTGCATGGACAAGGTGAGTTTCATCTCCGTACCTTGAAGTGGCGTTTGGAAAATAACGAAAAATTGCAGATTAAGTTTGAGGAGCCTAAGATCCCTTATCGTGAAACAATCACTAAAGCAGCCCGTGCCGATTATCGTCATAAGAAACAATCAGGCGGTGCTGGGCAATTTGGTGAGGTCCATCTCATTGTTGAACCTTATTATGAAGGAATGCCTGTACCCGAAACGTATAAGTTTAACGGTCAGGAATTCAAGATAAATGTGAAGGGGACTGAGGAAATACCTTTGGAATGGGGTGGTAAATTAGTCTTTATTAACAGTATCGTGGGAGGATCTATTGATGCCCGTTTTATGCCTGCTATCTTGAAAGGGATTATGAGCCGGATGGAGCAGGGTCCGTTGACAGGTTCGTATGCGCGTGATGTACGAGTGATTGTTTATGATGGTAAGATGCATCCGGTAGACTCAAATGAAATCTCTTTTATGCTTGCAGGACGTAATGCATTCAGTGAGGCATTTAAGAATGCCGGACCTAAGATTCTGGAGCCGATTTATGATGTGGAGGTTTTCGTTCCCAGCGATAAAATGGGCGATGTGATGAGTGATTTGCAAGGTCGTCGTGGTATGATTATGGGGATGAGCAGTGAAAGTGGATACGAAAAACTGGTTGCAAAAGTACCTCTGAAAGAAATGTCTTCTTATTCCACTTCTTTAAGTTCTTTGACAGGCGGTCGCGCTTCATTTATTATGAAGTTTGCCAGCTATGAATTGGTTCCGACAGACGTACAAGAAAAATTGATGAAGGAATTTGAAGCTAAAGAGAATAAAGATGATTGATAAAGTGTAAAATTTCGTACTTAGAAGAGACGTATTTCGTTAAAAATGCGTCTCTTTTTATTTAAGGTAACTTAAACTTTTAGGTTTGTTATTTGGCTTTGAACTTAATTTTTTATTATTTTTGCAAACCAATTGGCGTAAATTTTGTTATAATAGTCAGAATCTTAGCTTAAATGACTTTTTCGGTTAATTATAGAGAATGGCCGTTTAAATTTGGTTAATCTATTGTGTGATGAGATTTAACGCTTTTAATTTTGCTGGCATGAAAAAGTCTACTATTTGGGTATTAGGTATTGTAATGGGGCTATCATTTCTGAGCTTGTTGTATTTGCAGGTAAGCTATATTGAAGAAATGGTGAAAATGCGCAAAGGGCAATTTGATGAGTCTGTTCAGCGCAGCTTGGTCCAGGCGTGTCGGAATATTGAGTTGGTGGAAACTAAAAAGTATCTTGAGGATGATGCGATTGCTACGGAAAAAGCAGCACAGCTGTCCAGGGAGCAGTCCGAAGAGAAGAAGGGGGAAGGAAGTGGTGATGTGGTGGCGCATACGCATGAGTATTCCATTACTTCCGACGGATTGAACGGTTACTCTACTTTTGAATTGAAGATGAGGTTCAGTGCGAATCGTCCTTCTAATATTCCTAAAGCAATTATTTCGACTGGTAAGAACATTCCTCAGACTTCAAGAGCCTTGCAGGAAATAATCAAAGACAGATATGTGTACCAACGTGCATTGTTGGACGAAGTGGTCTATAACATTTTGTATACAGCTAGTGACAAACCTTTGAACAAAAGAATCAACTTTAAACAGTTGGACTTGTTTTTAAAGACGGAATTGCTGAATAATGGCATTGACATTCCTTATCATTTTACGGTGACAGACCGTGACGGGACGGAAGTTTACCATTGCCCTGATTATACCAAAGAGGGTAGTGAGAATACATATCCGCAGGTTTTATTTAAAAATGATCCTCCGGCTCGTATGGCGACAGTAAATATTCATTTTCCTACATTGAACAGTTACATATTCAGTTCTGTTAAATTTATGATCCCGTCACTGATCTTCACATTCGTATTGCTTGTGACGTTCATCTTTACTATCTATATCATCTTCCGTCAGAAGAAGTTGACCGAGATAAAGAATGATTTCATAAACAATATGACACATGAATTCAAGACGCCTATCTCTACCATATCGTTGGCGGCCCAGATGTTGAAAGATCCGGCAGTGGGAAAATCTCCTGCTATGTTCCAGCATATATCCGGAGTGATAAATGATGAGACCAAACGTTTGCGTTTCCAAGTGGAAAAGGTGTTGCAGATGTCTATGTTCGAAAAGCAAAAAGCGACGCTGAAGATGAAAGAGGTGAATGCAAATGATTTGATAGCCGGTGTTGTCAATACTTTCACGTTGAAGGTAGAGAAATACAATGGTAAAATCACTTCGAATCTGGATGCGGTAAATCCGGATATATTTGTAGACGAGATGCATTTTACAAATGTTATTTTTAATTTGCTGGACAATGCAGTGAAATATAAAAAACAGGAAGGCGAATTGTTGTTGAATGTACGTACTTGGAATGAATCGGGCAAGCTTTATATCTCTATCCAGGACAATGGAATAGGTATTAAGAAAGAAAACCTGAAGAAGATATTCGATAAATTCTATCGTGTGCATACCGGTAACCTACACGATGTGAAAGGCTTTGGTTTGGGACTGGCTTATGTGAAAAAAATAATTCAAGATCACAAAGGGGCTATACGTGCCGAGAGTGAATTGAATGTAGGAACTAAATTTATAATTGTATTACCTTTATTAAAAAATGAATAATATGGACGAGAAATTGCGTATCTTGTTATGCGAAGATGATGAGAATCTTGGCATGCTATTGAGAGAATATTTGCAGGCAAAAGGCTACTCGGCCGAACTTTGCCCGGATGGTGAGGCTGGCTACAAGGCTTTCCTTAAGAACAAATACGACTTATGTGTATTGGATGTGATGATGCCGAAGAAAGACGGTTTTACTTTAGCACAGGAAATCCGTCAGGCTAACGCTGAAATTCCTATTATCTTCCTGACTGCTAAAACTTTGAAAGAGGATATATTGGAAGGCTTCAAGATTGGTGCGGATGACTATATCACTAAACCGTTCAGTATGGAAGAGTTGACTTTCCGTATCGAGGCTATTTTGCGTCGTGTACGTGGTAAGAGAAACAAGGAAAGCAATATCTACAAGATTGGTCGTTTTACTTTCGATACTCAGAAACAAATTTTGGCTATTGATGGAAAACAGACTAAACTGACTACGAAAGAATCCGAATTATTGGGCTTGCTTTGTGCTCATGCTAATGAGATTCTGCAGCGTGATTTCGCATTGAAAACCATTTGGATTGATGATAATTATTTCAATGCACGAAGCATGGACGTGTACATCACTAAGTTGCGTAAACATTTGAAAGAAGATGATTCTATCGAGATTATCAACATTCACGGGAAGGGGTATAAACTGATTACTCCCGAAGTAGAATAAGGCTGAGTGAAATAGATGAAATAAAAAAGTCCGGAACATTTGTTTCGGACTTTTTTATTTTTGTTCTCTTATACTTTAATCAACAATGCGTTTGTTTAATACAATATAAACGATTAAACCTATAACGATAAGGGCGGCACTTCCACCTAAAACACCGTTGTCGTTAATTGCTGCACTTCCGGTGAAGAAAACACCGACTAAAATAGCGGCGCCGATGATCATCAGTATCAGACCTAAATTCTTAAGTAAGCTTTTCATGTGTGTATTTTATTAATAGATTATATTTATTCTTGTGTACAAATTAAAGCATAATTCTCTTATCATGGAAATTATTTTAGGAAAAAAAGATGAAAACCTTGAAAAACTTTAGTCTTTGATGTTGGTGAATACCTTTCTTAATACATCTTGGCTGACTTTCAGTTCTTCCAATGTTAATCCTTGCAGTGCTTCTTTCAATGTCTTGTTTGCGATGAAACGTGCTTTGCCTTCCAATTCTCTGCCGGTTTTGGTCAAATGAATTAAATTGGTGCGTCGATCTCTTTTGTCGGCGATGCGTACCACCAAATGCTGGCGTTCCATATTGTCTATCAAGCGGGTCATGCTGGGTTTGTCTTTAAAAGTGGCATTACATAGTTCTTGCTGTGTGACACCATCTTTTTCCCATAGAAAAAGAAGGACTGTCCACTGTTCGGGGGTAATTTCTACACCATTCTGGCGAAAATTCCGGCTTAGTTTCCGGTTGATGGCGGCAGATACTTTGCCATTTAATATGGCAAATATTAATTGGATATCAAAACTAAATTGTTCTATCATGGAATTATTGTTTAAACAACTTTGCAAATATACAATTCTTGGCCTGTCTCTTATACACATCTCCGAGCCCACGAGACCCTAAGACATCTC
>ENA-OYDI01000529-OYDI01000529.1-human-gut-metagenome-genome-assembly--contig:-NODE-529-length-7237-cov-4.817182_pt1 | contig 7237 bp, 7 predicted proteins | sample MGYA00243463_ERZ652893 | MGnify/ENA primary metagenome ERZ652893 (study PRJEB26926, sample SAMN06164530) | human gut metagenome | biome: ENVO:00009003; feature: ENVO:2100002; material: ENVO:00002003... | reverse complement strand
TAATATATTGATATATAGTATATTTATATTCTTTTGTTACTCTTTTGTTATTTTGAATATGGCATTACCATTATTCCACATCAATGTAAATACAATCAACAGCTCGGCAAACAGCCAGCCGTTACTGCGGCGCTGGTTCCATATCTGGTGTAAAATAGAATGTATCATACTCGTTACTGTTTTAATTGGGATTCGTTTATCCGCTCATTCTCCGCCAAGAACCTCGGCTATAGGGCGACGGGTGGCATGCCAGGCAGGAATAAACACAGAAAGCAGGTTGAACAACAGACACACCACCAATACAGCCACGAAAACCGCAGGACGGAGGAAGAGCCAGACGCTTACATCAAAATTCGTTCCGGGAGCACCATCGCCAAGCATCCAGTCCTTACCCAGCCATAGGAATATGCACGAAAAGAGAAAACCGAGCAATGCGCCGGCAAATGCCAAGGCCAGGTTCTCGCGGAGCAACTGCACCATCAAGGTAGAACGGCTGGCGCCGTATGCTTTCCTTACCGCAAGCTCAGCCATGCGACGGGACATTTGCGAAGATATAAGTCCGCTGACATTGATAGCGGGCACAATAAGCAATATCAAACCCAGGATGATGCAGGTTACGGCAGGACTCATCGTGTCATTACGGAAGAACTGCCGTTCCGTATAGGTGCTGAGGTCGGGAAGCTCCAGTTCATATTCGACCAGTATCTCGTTGAAGCGGGCAAGCGACTGTTCTATCTGCCGCTTGAGTTCCTCTCTGCCGACACCGGGCTTGACAAGGGCCACAGCCTCGAAATCTCCCCGTAGCCCTTCACTGCCCAGACCGGAATCCCGGGTGGAATAAGGCATCCACAACTCTCCATAGGCAAATGTGAACAGAGAGCTCACATCCTTGGTGACCCCGACAATGCGCTTAGGGCGAAAGTTGACAAAATAATTTTTGCCAATGGCTGCTTCGGCAGACCCGAAAGCTTCGCGAGCAAGCTGTTCGCCTATAACCACGACATCCCGGCAAGCATCGAACTCTTCGGTACTGAAAAGACGGCCCGCCACAAGAGGGATATCGTAGACACGCCAATAGTTCAAATCCACCTGACGAACCGTACGGCGCATTCCCCGCACGGGCGAATCCCCACAGTATCTAAGATAGGTAGGTCCCAGATAGGTGACAAGTTCCGCACCCGGAAGTTCTGCGAAAATAGCGTTGACAGCCCGATAAGACATGCCCGTATTGGAATTGCTGTGGTCGGACTTGCGGTAAGAGTATCCATAAGAGGAATATACCATACTACTGCGGCGCGACTCGGGAGCTAAGTCAGCCGTCTGGATGTCATACACCATGTAAATGACCATGACAAAGGTGATGCTCACTGCCGTACCGATGACGGAAACAGCACTGAAAAAGGGATTCTGGCGGATAAGAGCTAAAATTTGTTTCATAGCTTTCTATTCATCGTGCAATGCTTCGGCAGGCTGCACCTTCATCGCCTTGCGGGCGGGAATACCTATACCGATGACAATCATTAGGGCAATCAGCACAAAGCTGATGGCGGCACATAGCAGCAGGCGGTCCCACTCCAACGTCGTACCGTTCCTCCAGGAGTTCAACTCCAGGTGTGCAAGATTATAATCGATGAGCAATGCAACGGGGGTGACAATTGCCAACAACAATATCCCTTCACTAAGCAGCCGGCTGAAGATGGCACGGTCTGTCGCTCCATGCGCTTTGTGCAGTGCTATCTCCGAACGGCGTTGCTGCGTACGGAACCAGAATGTTCCGAGCAAGCCGAGGAAAATGTTCAGCAGCAGGAATCCCATACCCATCACATAGTTACGGATGTCATTGGTCCATGCCTGCTGGTAGTTGCGACGAATATCCTTGAAAGAACGTATCTCCGAAATGAAGATATTGCCTATGCGGAACTGGCTCTCACTGTCTGCCTTCAGCCTCTCAATGAAGTCATTGTCCTGCCCTTCACGGACGCGGACACAAAGTTCGAGACCGATATAGTAGAAACTCTGCTTCACCATCATGGAATATGAGCTTCGCGCCTGGTCATAATCGTGATAGCGTACATTTTGCAGTGCAGCACCCAGCCGGTAGGTCTTCGTAGTATCACCAAAAAGATAGAACCGCTGGCCTACGAGATCTGTCATCCGGCAGTCGTATTTCCGGTAGAGGTTATCCGAAGCCATAAACTCCCCGCGCTCCAACATTTCAGCCAATTGTTCGGGTGTCTCGCCACGCGTGCCCCGATAGCGGAATACACGGGGAAAGTCCGGTGTCACTAACCTGCGGATGGTCCAACCGGGAGAACGCAAAGTGTCATAGCTTACTTCAGCGCCTGAATTGCTTCCGTTGTAAGGATACGAATTCTGCGAAAGGCTGACCGCTTCTATCTCCGGCCGACGACGCAGACGCTCCAACAACTCGGCTATGTCATCGTGGGTCTGCTGAGAGGTATGCCCGGCTATGTAGTCGGGACTTTTGGGTGTCAGTTCCCCCAACTCTATAAGGTAGCAGTGCTCTATATTAAAGCCTCTCGGCTCCAGATAGGTGGCGGCGCGCGTGTAGAGATAGTCTACCACGTACCACATCACTACACTCACTACCAATAACTCCAACACCAACCATAGGTTTGAGAGCCATTCATTCTTTATCTGTGTAAGAAGTTTCTTAGTCATTTTCTTCAATGATTAATGTTTTGTGATGGAGTTATTTATGCAAACGTCCGCCCAATGCATTTACAATCCCTATTCTTGATGCACGCCATGCGGGAATACCGGAACTTAGTAAGTTCAGCACAAAGCAGAACAACAACGCCCAGCCAAAGGTGGAGCCATGCAGCAATATGCTTGCATCCACTGCCGGAGGACTCAGCGTCTGGCTGAATTCCTGCGCAAACAGCAGTGTATTTCCCAAATAAGCGAATGCTACACTCAGCAACAATCCCATCACCCCTGCCAGCAATGTCACCACCAGATTTTCTGCAATGATTTGCCCCATCAGTTCCAGTCTCGTTGAACCGAATGCCCGGCGCACACCAATCTCTGCCACACGCTGGCGCAGACGGCTCTGCGTCATCGAGCTGAGGTTGATGGCAGGAACAATCAGTAGAATGATGAAGATAATGAGACGCTGCCTGCGTGCCTGGTCCACGTCCGGTTCGATGTTGGCAGCCATTCCTGCGGCATTTTTCTCCTGGTCATAAGGACGGTTACGGTAAATCAACGAATAACCATTCTCGCCAATTACAGTGTCGTACTCCTGACGGCGGCGTTCCGTCTCCTCACGAATAGCGGGAAAATCATCACGGCTTTTCGCCAGAATGGTAACGCTCATCATCCCCATATGCTCATCACTCCATGTGCTTTTCGTTATCTCAGTAGAAGTATAGGGCACCCATACCTGCGCATAGGCAGTGTTGGCCAAAGTAGAAACATCCTTCACTACACCGGACACTGTATAAGGAGCATGGTTCAAAAGGAATTCGCGACCAACAGCCTCCGTTGTCTGGAATAACCTGCGCGCTACACTTTCCGTAATTACCGCTACGGGTAGTCCGGCATCGAATGTAGCCTGGTCATAAGGTTTCCCGGCAACAAAAGAGAAATCAAACACACGCCAGAAAGTATCATCTGTCTGCAACAGGTCGATACCCGTTGCAGGTTGTCCCGGCAGATTCACGGGGGTAGAAATGACCATACAGGTATAAATCGTTACTGCTTCGGGGGTCTTCAGCGATTTGAAGCACTCAAGCGCAGTCTTTATCCCCATCGGTCCGTTGGAACTGTTTCCCTCTCCCCAGCTTTTGTTGGTGATGCTCATATAATGCACATGTAGAAAGCGGTCGCGGTTGCTCTCCGGAGCAAACGGAGCTACCTTCACCTGCTGCATCATCACCACCAGCATGATGAGGAAGATGGCAAGTGCCGTACCGGCTATGCTGACGGCACTAATCATCGGTTGCTGCCGCAACTGTGCCCAGGCTTGTGTGAAGTATTGCTTTATCATATTGATATTTACGATTAGACGATTTACTATTTACGATTGGTGTTACCGCTACTCAACGGCCCACCTTCAGGTTACATGTATTCACTCCGCCTATGCCTCCTTTAGAAATGTCAGCATGCCCGGCAGTTCCGCTCAAAGTGACGTCACCCACACCACTCATTCTGGCAGTCAAATAATCGCAGACTACATGAATATCGGCGCTACCTACTCCGCGTAAAGTAACTTTCAGCTCGTCACACGTCAAATCGGATACATTCACTTCACCCACTCCCTTTACCTCAAATGACACTTCATCCAGTTTCAAGGGCTTCTCACAATTGAATTCCCCTACACCGGTAAACTCCACCTTCTTCAAATCAGGAGCCGAAATCCAAATGGTCACGCCATCTTTCTGATTTCTCATGCTCTTGTTTTTCCTATCCTTGAAGCCTATCAGCAGACAGCCGTCCTTCACTGTGGTTTCTGTATTCTTCACGTGCTTCTCCTTACCTTCAATCTTGAAAGAATAAGTGTCACTCTGTGTAAAATAAATTGTTCCCACAGACGTTATCTCAATGGACGAAAAGGCATCCACTTTGCGCACTTCACTCACTTTGGTATCTTGTGCATAAACACTCAGCATACCTACAAATGTCAATATCAATGCAATGATAATACCTACTATATTAGTTTTCATTTTTCTTCTTTTTTATTGTTAATCCTCTATTGTTTTTCATACTACTCTTCATGCAACGCCTCTGCCGGCTCAATCTTCATAGCCTGCCGTGCCGGAAACCATATTCCAATCACTACCATCAGAGCTATCAGTAACCAAGCCCCTAGAGAACCTGCAAGGAAGCGTATCACACTCCACTCTATCGGCCAAGTGGATATGAGAGAGGTACGTCCTATAGTAAATTCCGCCATCCCCACATTGTAGCATACAACCATGGCAGGCAATGTCACTAACGCCAATAACAGTAACCCCTCACCTATCAGTAAACGAAACACACCGCCACGCGTACTGCCCATCGCCATCCGTAGAGCTATCTCCGAACGGCGGCGGCGAGTACGGAACCAGAAGGTGCCTATTAACCCCAAAAATACATTCACCAGCAGGAAGAGCACCACCACAGCCTGACTGTTCACCTTATCCGTATCGCCATTCATCACCTCGAACTGCAACTGTTGTTCAGTATAGGGAGCGGCATCTGCCACAAACGCATTGTCCGTGTCCAGTTTAGGCGCTATTTCGCGCAGAAACTTCTCCCGATAATCCGGTCCGTCGGCAGCAGGCTTCACGCGGAAAACAATCTGCGACCAATTGTCGGCAAACTCTGCCTTAATCATATTCTCTCCCAAATGATAAAAGAACCAAGGTTCCTCAACTCCATAACGATAGGAACGGAAAGCACCGGTCTTCCCCATCTGCTTGATGATTGTAACAGAATCACCATTACCTAACGGCGTAGTCTGCGAAAACTCCGGCATTTTCTTACGAAAACGTTCAAAAGCGGCATTACTCAGTGTCACATTGTTCCATCCTGCGGGAGTGTCCCGGAACGGGTGACGCGGGTCCTCACTTATCCGGAAAACATCCATATATCCTCCAGTCGTATAAATACAGCGTCCTTGCACCCAGGAAGTATCTTGCACAACCAACGCATTGTAACTATTACTGCCACTCATCGGAAGGCTCCAATAACAAAGGGCAGCTGCCTCTACGGAAGGCTCTTGTTCCAATTTCGCCAATATACCCAGATATTTATCGGCATCAGTCAGACTCGTATCCCGACTTTCTCCACCTACAACGGTGGATAATTTATAGACATGTTCAATATTATAACCCAGCGGACGGTAGAAAGTATATTTCATGCATCCCAGTGAGTCACAGAGGAACCACATCACGATGAATACCAAGAACAATTCAGCCAATACCCAGCCGTTACTGCTGAAGCGTGCCTTTATCATACGTAAGTTATGTATCGTAAATTTCATATCAAGTACCTCCTTCTATTTATCATTCAAAGAATCTACAATAGTGCGCCGTGCCGCTATCCATGCAGGCAGTGCCGCACTCAACAGATTGATGACCACACAGAAAACAAATGCCAGCAGGAATACCCACGGACTAAACAGCGCCTCCATGTTCAAGCTGAACTCGCCCGACGTACCCACATTCTGATTATTGGTGAACAGCCACATACGCATGGCATATACTGCCAAATAACTGAAAAGCAGTCCCACTACTCCACCCAGTAATGTCAACATCAGATTTTCGTTCAGTATCTGCCGCACAAGCACACTTTTCGTTCCTCCAAAAGCCTTACGTACACCTAATTCAGTAATACGTTGCTGCATGCGGCTGTTACTCAAGCCACACAGATTGAGTGACGGTACCAACAAAATGATAAATAAAGCTACGGCATATTGAAGATAAAGCATTGTCAAGTCTGGCCCTACATTAGCCCATACGTGGTTGACGTGCGCCACGATATTGTCCGGCTGTTCCATGATGTCTATCTGTTTATTACCCAATCCGGCATTAACACGTTCCACCTGCTTGGCAATGCCCTCCCGGATGGCAGGAAAGTCATCGGATGTACGTGCCAATACAGCAATCTGCATGCCTCCCAAATAACTGTGGACTCCGGTAATTTTCAGTTCGTCGGCACTGTACATACCCCATACTTGTGCATATGCATCCTTAGCAGTGACGGAAACATCTTTCACCACTCCCACGATACGCGCAAGTTCCCGGTTCAGCAGGAATTCCTGTCCCACTACATCTGTACTTCCATACAGTTTCCGCGCTACAGACGCACAAACTACTACAGCCTTGCTTTCTCCAGCACGGTCGGCTTCGCTGAAGCCGCGTCCGGCAAGAAACTGCATGCTGAACACTTTCCAGAAGTCGGGATCTGTCCGCATAGCATCCACTTTCACCCGATTGTTACCGTCAGTCAACGAAGCCAACGACAAACCGGCTGGGGAAAATGCCGTACAGTATTCCACTTCGGGCACCGGCTGCACGCATTCTTTCATAAATGCCGCCGAAGGATTACTCCAATTATTATTGCCGTCCTTTTCCTTGTCGTATACGTGCATAGCGGAAAAGTAAAGACACCGACTGCGGTTCACTTCCGGTTCCAAGTCAGCATATTTCGTCTGCCAAGTAATCACAATAGCCATAATCCTGTCTCTTATACACATCTCCGAGCCCACGAGACCCTAAGACATCTCGTA
>ENA-OYDI01000503-OYDI01000503.1-human-gut-metagenome-genome-assembly--contig:-NODE-503-length-7450-cov-3.957133_pt1 | contig 7450 bp, 6 predicted proteins | sample MGYA00243463_ERZ652893 | MGnify/ENA primary metagenome ERZ652893 (study PRJEB26926, sample SAMN06164530) | human gut metagenome | biome: ENVO:00009003; feature: ENVO:2100002; material: ENVO:00002003... | reverse complement strand
GCATCAATAACAAAAAAGGACTGCGAAAGCAGTCCTTTTTGCGTGTTTACGGTTCCTTCAATTCCAGATCACTGGGCAGGATCAGATCCAGCTCGGCGGCAGGTTCTGCCACAAGGCGGCGGCTCTGGTGGAAGATGGCCTTTTCCAGCGTGTTGCGCGCCAGACGGCCATTGCCGGCGGTGCGGCTGTCCAGCGCCTGACGGCGCTTATAGTAGCCCAGCAGCGGGAAGGTGCAGCCCTCGGCAAGGCGGTAGCCCTTGCCCTTTGCCAGCACGGCGGTGATGTCCAGCAGTTCATCCGCGGTGTAGTCCGGGAACTCGATCTTGTTGGGGAAGCGGCTGGCAAGGCCGCTGTTGGCGGTGAGGAACACTTCCATCTCCTTTGTGTAGCCCGCAAGGATGACCACCAGCTCATCCCGGTGATCCTCCATGCCCTTTACAAGGGTGTCGATGGCTTCCAGCCCAAAGCTGTCCTGCTGGCCGCGGTACAGGCTGTATGCCTCGTCAATGAACAGCACGCCCCCCAGTGCGCTCTCGATGACGCTGTTGGTCAGCGGGGCGGTGTGGCCGGTGTAGCGCCCCACAAGGTCGGCGCGGGTCACTTCCACCAGCTGCCCGCCCCCCAGCGCGCCGATGGCCTTGAGGTACTTTGCCACCAGCCGGGCAATGGTGGTCTTGCCGGTGCCGGGGTTGCCGGTAAAGATCATGTGCATGGACAGGCTTGCGGTCTTGAAGCCCGCCGCTGCGCGGCGCTGCTGCACCTGTAAATTGTCTGCCAGACCGAACACATACTCCTTGACCGGGGCAAGCCCCACCAGCGCATCCAGCTCGGCGCGGATCTGCTCCACCGCGCCGGTGTAGACCGCCGGCAGCAGGCTGAACAGGTCTGCCGGGGCGGCACCGTTCAGTGCAAATTGCAGTCCCTCGGGCGCGGCGGTCAGCGCCACCGTGCCGGACAGTTTTGCATCGGTCTGTAAGCAGTACTCGCTCAGAGCCCGGAAGATCCGCTCGCAGCAGTCTGCCAGCCCCTCTGCACCCTTTTCCTTGGAGCACTGCGCCGCCACATAGTCCCGCACCTCTGCCCCGGCGGCGAGGGTCAGCCCCAGACGGCTGTGCACCCGCTGCGCCAGCGCGTTCAGCTGCTGCGCCGCCAGCGCAGCCAATGCTTCCGGGGTAAAGGGGGCGGTCTGGCACACATCCCCTACCGCCGCCACAAAGGACGCGCCGAATTTATCCGCCAGCGCCTCCCGCCCCTTGCGGGAGAAGAAGATCAGGTACTTGCCGCAGGGGTCGATGCGGCTCACTGCGCCGGGGGCAAGCGCTGTACCGGCTTCCACCAGAATGCCCTCTTTGTTCACCAGATACCGGCTGGACAGGGGCGCACTGCCCTTGACCGCAAGGTCGGAGAGGATGCGCAAAAAGCCGGGGTGGCAGCTCTCGTAGTGCTCGAACACCACGATCTCGCCCGGGGCGTGCAGGGCGGCGTAAAGGTCCTGCAAAAACAGCTTTTCCGCGCCGGGGTCGGGGTAGAGTGCCAAGTCCATCACCGCCATCCGGTCGCTCTGCAAAAGCCCCCGCGCCGCCATGATGCGGGCGGTCTCGGCCAGTGCAAAGTGCCGTCCCGTGCCCGGAGTGCCCCACAGCAGGATCACATTGCGGGCGGCTGCGCCCTCGGTGCCCAGCACAAAGGGGCGGCGCATGGCCCGCACCACGCTGTCCACAAAGGCGTCCTGCCCGAGGACGGTCTTTTTTACCTCGGCGGCAAGGCCCTCAAAGCTGCCCAGCTGCTCCGGCTTTGTGTCTGCCGTGCCCTTGGCCAGCAGGCCGTCCGCTTCCATATCCCGCAGCATCTGGCGGCTGTCCTCCAGCGCCGTCTGCACCCCTGCATCCTGCGCCTTCAGCCGGGCGTTCTGCTGCTTCAGCAATTCGTCCAGCTGCTTTTGCTGTTCCAGCAGCGCCGCGTTCAGGTCCGGCAGGCCGCTGCCCGCCGGTTTTTCGGGCTGCGGCTTTTCCGGCTGCGGCTGCGCGCCGCCGAACTTCAGTTTGCCGCCCGCGCCGAACACGCCGTTCATCAAGCTTTCCCAATCATCGGTGTATGCCATGGTGCTGCCCTCCATCGGTGTTTTTTCTTCCAGTATAGTGAACTACGCGGCATTTTGCAAGCACAAAAAAGCTCCCCCTTTCGGGGGAGCTGATATCCGCATCTATGCGGGGATCATGCTGTTTTCTCAGCCCTTGCAGCCCTGCTCTTCCCAGTCGCCGAAATCGTTGGCATCAGCGATCTTGGTGACGTCGATCTTGCCGTTCTCATCCTTGGGGGCAACGGCGGGGCCGGCCTCTACGGGGTTGGCGTTCGGGGCTTCGGGGTCGTACACAGGACGCTCTTCGGCGGTCTCCGGCTGGGTCTGGGGTGCGTCCTCAGCGGGGGCTTCCGGTGCGGTTTCCTCGGCAGCTTCTGCGGCGGCATCGGCAGCCTTTGCCTCTTCCTTGGCCTCGGCCTCTTCGTAGGCCTCGGCGGTCTTTTCGGCCTCCTCGGCGTCCTTTTCGGCGTCCTCCGGGAACTCGACCTCCTCCACATGGAGCGGGTCTTTCTGGTTCAGGATCTTGTCCAGCACCACGATGGCAGCGCCGGTGACGGCCACGGCAGCAGCCGTGCCAAGAATACGGAACAGAGTTTTCATACCAGAACCTCCTTGTAATACAGAAACGTTAAGAGAACGTTACGACCTCTTCCAGGGGCTTTTCGGCAGGCTCCACCGACACGGCGGTCAGCACCGGGCCCTTGCCCCGGTAGATATTGTGGAACTTGTAGCCCACCTTGGCGGTCACCCGCACCCAAGCGCGCTGTTCCAGCGCCTTGTAGCCATCGTAGCTGCACGGGAAGCCCACGAACTGGATGTCCTGCACGCAGCAGGTCATGGCAAAGCGGCCGGGCACAAAGCTGTTTTTGCCGGCGCGGTTGGTCTGGCAGACCTGTGCCAGAAAACGCACCGTCTTGCCGGTGTACTTCTGGGGCTCGTCCTGACAGTCCATGTACCAGATGCCGAAATCGTCATCCGGGATGTCGATGGGGTCGGCGTTGATATCAAAGGGCAGCGGGTCGGGGATATCATCGTAGGCTACGCTGCCGTCCTTGAACTCGTAGGCGATATCGCACTTGCGGGAGGCCTGCCGCACCAGCTTGTGCAGCTCCTGCCGGGCGTCATCGTTGTTCACGGCTTCGGCGCGGTTGAACACGATCAGCTCGCTGCGGGCGATCTTGTCCAGCATCAGGCTGCGCATGGAGTTATCGCGGGCGTAGGTCAGGGCGGTGGTGCCGTCGGCAGTGGCAATGCACTGGTACACCAGCCAGTTCTCGGGCAGGGCATCCGCTAAATCCTGCAGCAGCCACATGCCGTTGTACTCGATGACCACGCGGCCTGCGTCCGCTTCCTTGCCCAGCTTTGCAAGGTTCTGGGGGTTCAGTTCAGACTTATCCTCCAGCACCTTCACGGTCACGCCGGGGAAGGCGAACTTCTTCTCGTTGTACTCCTCTTCGCCCTCCTCGCAGATCAGCAGCAGGGTCTTGTCGCCGGAGTCGAAATTGGGGTCTTCAAAGGTCTCCTGAATAAACTTGGTCTTGCCGCTTTCCAGAAAGCCCACAAACAGGTAAACCGGGATCTCTTTTGCCATAATAAATGGTTGCTCCTTTTATCAATGATAGGCGCCCCCCTTGGGGGAGCTGGCAATGCCGTCAGGCATTGACTGAAGGGGTCAGCAGCCGAACAGCTGGGCGATGGCGGTCTCGTTCAGCTTGGAGCCGATGACCACCAGCTTGCCGCCCACGTCTGCGCTGCGGCTGCGCACTTCCCACTCGCCGGGCACATAGTCGAACTCCAGCCAGCCGTCTGCGCCGCCGTCCACGATGCCCTTGCTGCGCAGGATCATGCCGTAATTGCCGGTATCCAGCTCGGTGAGGGCGTGCTCCACCTCGGCCTTGGTGAACTTGCGGGCAGTCTCCACGCCCCAGCTGGTGAACACTTCATCGGCGTGGTGGTCGTGATGATGATGGCCGCAGCAGCAATGACCGTCATGGTCGTGGTGATGCTCGTGCTCCTCGTGCTCCTCGTGGTCATGCTCGTCATGGTCATGGTGATGCTCATGCTCATGCTCGTGCTCGTCATCATCCTCGTCATGGTCATGATCGTGGTGGTGTCCGCAGCAGCAATGGTCATCATGATCGTGCTCGTCGTGGTCGTGGTGATGATGCTCGTGCTCATCCTCGTCGTCATCATCGTCATCATGGTCATGATGATGGCCGCAGCTGCACACACCGTTCTCATGGTCGTGATGATGGTGATGCTCGTGCTCTTCTTCCTCGTCCTCGTGGACGTGCTCTTCGTTTGCCTTGGCAGCCATGGCGATCAGCTCGGCCTTGAAGTCGTCCTTGGTGGACATGGCCTTCAGGATCTGCTCACCGGTCAGGTGATCCCATGCGGTGGTCACGATGGTGGCGGTGGGGTTCTTTTCGCGCAGCATTGCCACGGCAGCGGCGATCTTTTCCTCGCTGGCAGTCTGGGTGCGGCTGAGCAGGATGCAGCTTGCATGGCTGATCTGGTCATCGTAGAACTCGCCGAAGTTCTTCATATACATCTTGACCTTGTTCACATCGGCCACGGTGACAAAGCTGTTCAGCTGCACGTCCAGATGCTCAGCCACGCCCTCCACGGCGCGGGTCACATCGCTCAGCTTGCCCACGCCCGACGGCTCGATGACGATGCGGTCGGGGTGGTACTGCTCCACCACCTGCTGCAGCGCGGTGCGGAAATCGCCCACCAGAGAGCAGCAGATGCAGCCGGCGTTCAGCTCGTTGATCTGGATGCCGCTTTCCTTCAGGAAACCGCCGTCAATGCCGATCTCGCCGAACTCGTTCTCGATCAGCACCACCTGCTGGCCTGCAAAGGCCTCGGTGATCAGCTTTTTGATCAGAGTGGTTTTGCCGGCGCCAAGGAAGCCGGAGAAGATATCGATTTTAGTCATGTTCCAAATGCCTCTTTCTTTTTATCGCAATATTCGCAATTGTTAGCGCAAAGGGCCGCAGAGTGCTGACCCAAAAATACTACACCTCTATTATAACAAGGCTGTCAATGGAAAACCGGCCTTTTTCAAGAAAAAATTGTAACTTTTTTTGCAAATTGACGGCGTTTTGGGGGGAGTTTTGCCCCCGCATTGCATTCTTCCCCGCAGAATGATACAATAGCAGCAGCAAACCATCGCCGCCGGACGTTTTTCCGGCAAATGACAGAAAGAGGGCTTTTGTTATGAGTATGAACACAGTTCCCGAGCGTCTGGCCGCGCTGCGTGCCGCTATGAAGGCAAACGGCGTGGACGTCTATCTGATCCCGGTGGGCGACCCGCATTCCAGCGAGTATCTGCCCGACCACTACACCTCTCTGACCTACTTCTCCGGCTTCCACGGTGAGAACTCCAACTTTGTGGTCACCATGACCGAGAGCGCCGTCTGGGCAGACGGCCGGTACTTTGTGCAGGCGGAAAAGGAGATCGCCGGTACTGAGATCCAGCTGATGCGCATGGGCGAGCCGGGCGTGCCCACCGCCGAAGAATACTGCGGCAAGGTGCTGCCCGAGGGCGGCACGCTGGGTCTGTGCGGTCTGACCGCCAACTGTGCACTGGTCAACAACCTGAAAAAAGAGCTGGAGCCCAAGCACGGCAGCATCAAGACCCTGTTCTTGGAGGATGAGCTGTGGGTGGAGGGCCGTCCTGCCCGCCCGGCTACCCCGGCATGGATCCTGCCCAAGGAATACGCTGGCTTCTCTCCGGCGGAAAAGCTGGAGCAGCTGCGCGGCAAACTGAAGGAGCAGGGCTGCACCGCCCAGCTGGTGGGCAAGCTGGATAATCTGGCATGGCTTTTGAACCTGCGCGCCATGGATATCGAGTGCACCCCCTACGCCATGGCCTACTGCTACGTTACCCCGAATCGCGCCGTGCTGTTCATCGATCAGGCGCGGGTCACCCCGGAGGCTAAGGCAGAGCTGGAAACCAACGGCGTGACGCTGGCCGACTACGACAGCATTCTGGACGGGATGGCCGCCGAGACCGAGCCCCAGACCGTGCTGGCAGAGAGCGCTACCGTGAACTACGCCGTGTATCAGGTGCTGGAAAACAACCCCGTCCTGACCGTGAAGGACGCCGCCGACCCGTTGCTTGCCATGAAGGGCGTGAAGAACGAGGTAGAGCTGGCACACCTGCGCGAGTCCCATCTGCGGGACGCCGTGGCTATGGTGCGGTTCCAGATCGAACTGGAGAACCGTCTGGCTTCCGGCGAACAGCTGACCGAGCTGACCGTGGACGAGATCCTGCACAAGTACCGCAGCGCAGACGATAAGTTCCTTGTGGAAAGCTTTGGCACCATTGCAGCCTACGGCGGCAACGCAGCCATGATGCACTACCACGCCACCCCGGAGGATCACGCCGTTTTGCAGCGCAAGGGCTTTTTGCTGGTGGACAGCGGCGCTACCTATCTGGACGGCACCACTGACATCACCCGCACCTACCCGCTGGGCGAACTGACCGAGGACGAGCGGCTGTTCTATACCTGGACGCTCCAGTGCCACATCGACATTGCCAAGGCCGTCTGGCTGGATTACTGCGACTGCCACATGCTGGACACCATCGCCCGCGAGCCGCTGTGGCGCCACCTCATCAACTACCGCTGCGGCACCGGCCACAGCGTCAGCTTTGTGGGCAACGTCCATGAGGGCCCCCACGCTTTGAACGGCCGCAACACCACCCTGATGCGCCCGGGCATGATCGTCACCGACGAGCCCGGCGTGTATGAAGCCGGAGAGGTGGGCATCCGCATCGAAAACGAGATCGAGTGCTACCACAAGGCCGACAACCAGTACGGTACCTTCCTTGCCTTCCGTCCCCTCACCTTTGTGCCCATCGCCACCTCTCCCATCGTGCCCGGCGTGCTGGACAAGGAGCAGGTCGCTTGGCTGAACGATTATCACCGCAAGGTGTTCGAGCAGCTGGCACCCCGCCTGACCGAGGACGAGCGCGCATGGCTGGCCGAGAAGTGCGCCGCCATCGGCTGCTAATGCTAAAAAGAACAAAAGTCAGCTGCCGCTTGCTGTCCTGACTCTTGCCGTAAAAATGCAATTCCGGGCAGACCGCAGTCTGCCCGGAATTGCTTGATTTAAGATGATTTTTCCGCAAAGGAAACCAAACCATGATCTTTCACATTGCGATCTGCAGCCCGGACGGGGCGCTGCGCAGCAGGCTGGAGCACCAGTGCATGGAGTTCTTCGCCCGGCGGGAGGACGCCTGCATCGTGGAGCAGCTGCAAAGCCCGGAAGCGCTTTTGCAGCAGGATGCCGCCGGGCTGCGGTACGAGCTGTACCTCCTGTCTCTTATACACATCTCCGAGCCCACGAGACCCTAAGACATCT
>ENA-OYDI01000497-OYDI01000497.1-human-gut-metagenome-genome-assembly--contig:-NODE-497-length-7545-cov-15.900000_pt1 | contig 7545 bp, 17 predicted proteins | sample MGYA00243463_ERZ652893 | MGnify/ENA primary metagenome ERZ652893 (study PRJEB26926, sample SAMN06164530) | human gut metagenome | biome: ENVO:00009003; feature: ENVO:2100002; material: ENVO:00002003... | reverse complement strand
ATAACCCATATAATAATCTACATATGTTCACGAATATAGTCAAAGACCTATACATAGGTAAATCGAAACTAAATATCCGATTTCAGAATCAAATCATAGAGCCTGAAACCATAGTAGATAGTTTGGGTGTACCTTATCCTAAATTAAAGGAATATCCTACCTTTCCGGACTATGTAGTAATAGGTAACTTTGATGGCAAGGATATTTTTAACATTCAAGTGGGAGAAAACCCTCACATGTTATTAATCACAGGAATCCCCAAAGGTGCCAAGACTTTAGATTGGTACAGGGTAAAGGAAGCAATCTGGTCCTCCTATTATGAGGATAATTACCGAGGATATTTATTTCAGGTCCAGGATGCAACCAAGAAAGTAACACTAAAGGCTTATCCTTTAGAAACAATTAAAGAGTAAATATATGGAAGCAATAGATTACGTAAAGTTATTTAAACTCGACCAAGAGAATTACGACTTCAAAAGGGAAGAGTTTATTTCCGAATTGGGTAAAGAGTTTCTAGATTATTGCCAAACTACTACCATTGGCATTAACCCTAAGACTCATAAGTTATATTATTATCGGTTCAAGGAAATCATTAAGAATTTCGAAAGTAAATTCTGGGCAATATCCAAGCTTAAAGTAGGTGAAGGATTTACACAGAACCTATGGAATGCTTTCTTTGCTACTCAGGTAGTACCTTTAAGAGCAAAGATGTTCCCAGATATCCAACAGTTCATTGAAAAAAGGAAGAAGGAATACCTCAATGAACAAGACAAAAAACAATCTACCTATAAAAAGGGAAGTCATGGCAAAGGAAATCCTAGACCTTCACGGCAATAAATTTATTGCCAAGGATTGGAAACTTTGCCTTAGTATTCCGATAGGCAAATGTGATAAATTAATTTTCACCAGGGATTATGTCTCTGGTGATTCTTTTAATTTGGCAGTGAAAAAGAAAACCTATAAGGCATATTTCTATAACCTTAGTATTAATTGCTATGTATGTTATAAGTTAGAGCTAGTAGGATATGATGAATCTAAAGATATAAGAAAGGCTTATTTATATGGCAAAAGAAGATAAGATAATAAGATTCCCTCGTCCTATGGGTACTACTGCAATGGCTTTAGAATACCAGAAGACACATGAAGAGGAAGCATTGATTAAGGTACAGAATTACCTTATTAATCAATGGTTAATGGGTAATGGTGTTTTGTGTGGAGTAACCTATGATATCAATTCATTCTCTAATAGACTAGGGATTGATATAGAATATGTACGAGTATTCATGAGAGACAGATTATTGTCTTCTAGAGTATGGGATAAAGATAAACAGGAAGAATTACTTAACGCGTTACTGGGAGAACAACTAGCATGGGCCTTAGAGGATAGAATGGAGATATCTCACCAGTTGCAAATCTTAAGAGATTCCCAAGGAGGTAAATATACTCCTTTCATTTCAGCCGAGGTTAATAAGACATTGAAGCTCAAGTTGGAATCTTCTACCTCATTGCAATCGATTATTCGTAATCTTACGGGAGGCAATACAACTAATATCTTCAATCAGTTCAATCAACAGAATAACCTCAATACTGAGAATACTATCTCGATAGAGGAAGCAAGAACTATTGTATTAGAATCTCAAAAGGTACTTACTAAAACTGAAGAAGCAAAACTCTTAGAGGACAAATACGATATCAATTCATTGCCTGAAGTAGTTGCAACTAAGCAAGAGGGAGTAGATACGTCCAAGGAGGGCCTTAATCTTAATAAGAAAGAACTCAATCAAATTACAGATAACTATAAGGCTGCTATGGAATTATCCTCTAAAGAACACCATGAATTGCGTAGGGAGATTGAAATGAGGATTGATACCGATTCTTATGACCCAGAGATGGATAGGTACTTAGAGGATGATGAAATACTAGAAGCAGAAGAAGATACATCCCTTGCTGCATCATTCCTAAACAAAAGAAAATAACTTAGAGGCTACCTATTAATGGTGGCCTCAGTTGTGTATATACGGATTTGCATATTAAATTTAAAAGTATTATATTTGCATATCAATTTAAAAATAGACAAATATATGGAAACATTAGACCCCGAATGTAAAAAGACCAAGATTAAGAACATCAATCAAGGTACTTACTTTAAACTTAAACCCACTACTACTGCACCAGTATGGGTAAGAGGAGAATATGAACGCTCATTAGGCAAATATTCTTGCTTTAAATTCGATGATACCAACCATGAGAAATTCATGAAAGGTTCTCAGGACGTATATATTAACTTTACATTTTAACACATGTTCAACTTATTCAGAAAGAAAAAGAAAATCAGAGTAATTAAAAGCCGCAGACTTATTACTCTACAAAAGTTAGAAGGTATGGAAGATACCTTTAACATTGCCATGCACTTTGAGTTAGAAGATTTTCATTCAAGAGTTCAAACGATACTCAATGAACTTCATATATATGATGACCGGGTATATGTTAATGCGTACAAAGAATACCAAGACCATTACAAGGTATATGATAGAGTACCAGACTTATTGCTCTATAAGATACCAGTATTATTTGCTAACTCATACCCGGGAATTGAGGCACAGACAGATAAGGAGTTTGCTTACCAATTCTACATTCCAGATATGTCTTACTATGAGGCTCTACCAAAAGAGTTTAGATTGAATGAAGAGATTGAGGATAATTTTAAATCTATGTATTCAAAGGTATATCCATATTTACCAGATAGTAAGGTATCAGTAAATGAATACGTAGATATTATCCGGTTTAATTATTGCAAGAACTGGGATGTACTCTGGAATAATCCCCAATCAATCAGAAACTACTTCGATGAATGTATGGATATCATTATGTCATTTGCAGATGAAGATTGCTTGGTAGTAGTAAGTAATATCCTTGAAAGATGTGCTGAAGAACTCAAAGAGAAATTACGAACCCTTAAAAATAACAAAGAAGATGGAAAAGCCGAAATTTAGATTTGTTTCTACGTCAATACTGAATGACGTAGAAGAGATGTACTTAAGATTCATTGGAGATAATCATGAATTAAGTGAAAAAGAGTTGCTTGATAAGTTTAAAGAGCTTAATCAATCTCCCAATCATATTACTGGTCATGCCGAAATCATGGTAAATAATCATAACAAGCTCATCATTCAAACTTCAAAGTTCAATAGAGTTTCCAAAGAATACTATGACCCAATGCTTTGGGTATTCATAAAACAATCTTCTGAGAAATACAGTTGGACTTTATCCAGGTTCAGAATCAAAGGCTAACTACCTACCTCAGTAATTATTAAATAGTTTATTAATTCTTTTGCAGATATAAATATATTTCTTATATTTGTAATGAATTAATAAACTATTAAAATTTTATAACCATGCAAACCAAGTATTACTTAACCTTCGAACAAGTTGGAATCATTAGACGTATTCCACTTAAGGAACAGGACCCCGATATGCAGGGAATCTTAGATGCTTTCACTGAGGCTTTCAGAATAGCCAACGAAATGAGTGACGATGATAAAGTCAATACAATAGACTTAATCAATGCTCTTCAACACTGTGATACTATCTACATTGATACAGTAGAAATCTACGAAGAAGGATTCGAAATGATTGAACAAAAGGTTCCTCTTGGAGATGCAGGCCAATGCGTAAGGACTCTCATACAGATTATCAATTACGAGGAGGCTTTTGACATATCTGCTGACAACCTGGCTCGAGAACTAAGAACCAGTATGAAATTTCATTGGAGACAACTCAACCCAGGTAGTTCAGAACCTGACCCAGCTTTCGTAAAACAATTTACCGAAGAAGTTATTGACAAACTTCGAAGAAAACTTTAATCGAACTTCTTAAAGGGCAGTCTAACCCACTGCCTTTTCTTGTATGTAGAACCTCAGCTATTATAAAATAAAAGTAAGAATATAGTAATATTTAAAATAAAATTCTTATATTTGTAGTGTAATAATTAAACAATAAAAATATGAAAACAACAGCATCCAAATCCTCTATCCAGAACCTGGAAGAGGTACTTCAAAGGTTTATCAATAACAAAAACACTTTCTTTCTTACAGAGGAGGGAAATGAAATGCTAAAGGAAAACCTATTTGAACTACTCAGTAAGGTATACGATAACTACCAACTAGCTTGCATCGATATCAATCAAATCTGGGTATATGAAACTTGCTACTATACTTTCACATTCGAAAGCTTGGTAACAGTAGACAGACTAAGAGAAAATATCATTGCTACTGGCTGCGTACAATTTATGCAAAACTTTACCGATGGTGATGGACAATTTATATCATTCACCAAGCTAGACAGAAACAATTGGATTTATCAACTTAACTTCAGAATATCATGAATGAACAAGAATTAAAAGAACTTGCCTTACAGTTACATAAGGCACAGATACAAGAATATCCCTGGGTCTCAGCAGACCCAGAGGATGCTGAATCCTATATTAGGACTTACGGAGATACTAACGTACATTTGTACTACGATTATTTACTTGCTAACGGAATAGGAGAAGTAACGGAATAGGAGAAGTAGAATTATGAAAATCAGAGCTATTTTAGAAACAGAAACAATGAACCCTGACTTCAAGGAGTCATTTTTAAACGGAATGCCCTTTGACATTACCGAGTCAACATTTGATAGAATCGTACGCTATGCTTCTGGATGTACCGATGTTCAACAACCAGATGTAATTGCTATGGTCATTCAACACTCTTTAGATAACCGTAAGGAGTTATCAGAATTACTAAATACATGTAATCCTACTACACAAATGAGAGTACTCATACCAGTACCAATCTCTTCAATTACCTTTATCAATCAGTACCAAAATACTCTTAAAAAGGCATTAAAGGAGAGAATCAAAGGAACACTGGATGGCCTATCAAAAGAACAACGTGCAGAACTCCTTAATGAGGTACTTAATGAAACTTTAAATGAGGGTTCCCTTAACGACGATTAACCAGTTGTTTTCATATCTATCCCAGAGGCAGGACTCTAACCTAACTAAGAGCCTACCTCTACCTCAGTTATATTTGCATATATTATTTATTATTCTTATCTTTGTAGTGAGAAATAAAAATATATTTATTCATTTTAAAATAGACAACAACATGGTTAATCTTTACAAACTCATCAACTTACTTGAATCTGGGATGACAATATTCCAGCTCAATCAATGGAAAAACGAAGGTATCTGGTATCCAATTACTCAATACAAAAAGCCTTCAAACGAAATTGAGGTAGTAACTAATTTATTTATTGCTGACCAAGAACAGTATCATATCCAACTATCAGGTAATTATCCAGAAGAATTCGATGACTGGAATAACTTTCTAGAGGAAAACCAATGGAAAATCTACCCATTACTTGCAAACATAATGCAAGTCTTCTTGCCCACAGGGAACTATCAAATATTCTATACTCAATATCCACAGGGATTCATATCCATAATCGCTAAGCCCTATGATAAGTAAAGAACTCAAATCACAATTAAGTATTCTCAAGGAAACTAACCCAGAATATATTCAAACCCTAAAGGATGCCGTAACGGCATCCTATAAGGCAGAACTTCAGGCAATCAAACCCAGTTCTACCGAAGAAGAGGAACAACTCAATATCGAACTCAAGGACATAGTATTAAAAATACTATTTGGGCCTTTCTATAACTATTTCGTATCAGAATACGTAGTATCAGATACTATATGGGAAGAACAGGATAAACTAATCGAGGACTTATACTGGGAATCCTCGATGAAGCAGGTTATCCTCATTGCTGCCTATTAGGCCAACCAAAACAAATGTTTAACCCTCAACTCAATTAACATCATGAAACCAACAATAACAGTAAACCAATATCCAATCGGATGGGAATGGCTAGACAGAGTACCTCTAGAGGACTTTGACTGGCTAATCGAAATATTCACTACCATGACCGATAATACAGATACTTATGACTTTGCTACCTTCGATAAGGAAGCAACCAATGGAGAACCTCCCTATCCTGTAATCGAAATCAATAGGAAAGGCTTAGCTAACTTCCTAAATGATGACCAAGGCTATGAATCAGGTATATCAATGTACGGTCACTACATAGCATGTAAATGCTTAGACATATCCTCAGAAGAAGAATACATAAATCAATATACCGATATCCGAATCCTAACTAATGAACTAGAGCCATGCTAACAAAGGGGAAATTCCTGGTATCTTTCGAGGTACCAGGTCACACTAAAGAATACACAGAGGGATTCACAGAGGAAATGGTAATCCCATACAGAACTGAGGAACTTAACCCATACCTAAGGTACCCCAACCAAGAGATAAACAACAATCACCTCCACTCCGAACACCTAAGATTACAGATAAGAGAAATGTTACAAATCCCACTAAGAGATATAACCATAATCGATATAATATCACTACCATGAAAAAGAAAGACCTAATATACATACCCCACCAAGATACTTGGACAGAACACTTCCCTAATCCGGGCAGTAACAAAAATGGTAACAAAAATGATTACACTCTATACCTAAGTGATCCCCAAGCCCAGTATAATAAGTTACTCCGTACCCAACAGAAACTAAGAAACAAAAAGAAATGAACATCATCTATCACATAATCCGAATAATCCTATCCGTAGTCACCATCCTAACCCTCATACGCAATGAGAAAATATACCAAGCCCACAAGCATACCCACCCAACAAACAAATTAAGGTATATAATATCACAAACCCTAATACTAATCCTATACACCTCATCACTAATCCTGGTATCCTACACATATAGGATTATACTAACCCACCTATAACCCAATACTCCCCTACCCAACACAAAAATAAAAAGAAAATCATATAGAGCCTAACTAAGCTACCATCCTAACTAAGCTACATATAATAAAATACCTAATACACATATACCCCTTATTATACTACATACATAATCAATATATCCTAATACATATCAAGGTACCTCGCCGGGGGTTTTGTGATTAAGGCAAACTTCTAGGCCTAGCCTACCTCTCACTATACAACACCACTACCCTAGAGCTATCTAACACATATGTCTCACAGCCTTTGGTCATTATGACCCATTGCCTAAAAGGCCCACAACTAAGGCCCATATGGGTACCTAAATCCGATAAATCCTAGACCCCTAATGGCCGCTTATTATATAATAAATGTATATAAAAAGGTAATCGGATTTGTAGGATTAGGCAATTAAATATACCATTCATGGCCCCAGGATTTATTGGAATTATATAAAATTGTAGGCCATTCAAGGTACCTAAAACTAGTAAGTATACCATTAACGGCCCTTATAGTTTATTAAAAAGAAACTTTAAAGCTCTAGAAAAGGCACTTCTTTTGAGAGAGTATTGATAGAGAGATACGTATTTAGAGTATTAGAGCTATAAGACACTATCCATTAAGGGCCTCAGTAGGATTAATAAAAAATAGATTGGGATTTGCATATTTAAAATATAATATCTATATTTGCACTA
>ENA-OYDI01000477-OYDI01000477.1-human-gut-metagenome-genome-assembly--contig:-NODE-477-length-7887-cov-3.676073_pt1 | contig 7887 bp, 10 predicted proteins | sample MGYA00243463_ERZ652893 | MGnify/ENA primary metagenome ERZ652893 (study PRJEB26926, sample SAMN06164530) | human gut metagenome | biome: ENVO:00009003; feature: ENVO:2100002; material: ENVO:00002003... | reverse complement strand
TCGGATATTAATAGCGCTGCAAAGACATGGAATGGAAGACATTACTCTTCTATTGCTTCTGCCAATGTATCATGGGAGGTCTCTACCAAACAGGATTTAGGTATTGATGATATTTTTGCAGAAGATGTAATTTATACTGAAAGTTGGTGTCCAAAATATAATAACCGTCAAATCGTAAAACACTGGTTTCAGGAATGGAATACTCGTGGCAAAGTCGTTGCTTGGGAAATCAAACAATTTTTCCACAAAGGAAATCAGACGATTGTGGAGTGGTATTTCAAAAATGAAATGAACAATGGGAGCATAGAGGAATTTGATGGAATTTCGCTGGTTGAATGGACAAAGGATAATAAAATAAAATCATTGAAAGAGTTTGGCTGCAATTTGAATAATTATAATCCTTATGAGCATAGTGACCTGCCCGAATTTAGGGACGAAAGAGCAAGTTGGTTTTAATATTAGGTATCAATAGCATCCATTTTATCAGAAAACATTTAGGACGGACAGGCAAAATAGCTTGCCCGTCCTTTTCTTTATCGCTCCTGTTCGTGCCGCTTAGTGCGGTTCTGTGTCTGCTCCGGCTGCTCGGCTTTCAGCGCAATATCAACGCACTTGCGTATCTTCTGAAGCTCGGCAACCTCGGCGCGGGTAGCTTTCAGTTTGGTGTAGTCGGTATCTCTCTGCTCTTTGAGGTCGGCGTATTCCTGTTTCCATTTGGAGATAGGCAGCGTCTTTGTATCCGTCAGATTTGCATGGAGATAGCGGCTTGCTGCGTTCCATAGGGTCAGCTCGGCGCGGTGGGCTTCCTCATACTTATCCCGTTTGTTCGTCCAGCCATTTTTCAGCTTTTTCAGTTCGGCATGAATGGGCTTGTACTGCAAATAATTCTCGCCATTCTCTATCAGCTTTTGCAGTTCTTTCATGCGCTGCTCGGCGGTTTTCATTCCCTCCCGGATTGAATAGGCTTTATCGCTGACAGAGGAAAGGGAAGCGTCCAGTTCATCAAGATTAGAGATACCATGCTCGGAAAGATAGTTGACCGCCGCCGCTATGGTTTTCAGTTCATCGGCTGTGTGCTGTTGTTGCCAACGCTGCGAATACTTCCGGCTCTTTTCTCTCTGAACGCTCAAATACTTCATCAACAGATTTGCAAGGTTGGGAGATTGCGGCGGCTGCTCTGGGGCGGTTTCCCGCGCTTTGAACAGGTCGGCAATCCATTCCTTGAGCTTCCCAATCTGCGCCCGGATTTCCCGGATAAGGCGGTTTGCCTTTTGGATATTTCGGTTCAGTTCGCCTTTCTCGGTGGCGATACCTTTCTTCTCCATCTGGCAAGCCGCCACGCCCATGTGGACGGTGGGTATCTCGTCAATGCCGCGCTCGGCGTTGCTGCGGTGGTCGATACGCTCCGGGCTTCCGTTCCTCTCCAAAAAGTCGTTGGTATAGTCAGCCCATGCCTTGCGCCACAAGAGGGTGTTGTCCTTGTCGTTCCAGCCTGTAAGGTCAATTTTGTGCGTCTTGTATCTGCCGCTTGGCAAGCGGATACGCTCGCCGTTTTCGTCAAGGTCATATTCCTTTTTGGATTTCGCTGCCCATGTGCCGCGCTCGTCAAGGGGTCGCATAGTCAGCATGATATGACAATGGGGATTGCCGCTGTCGGTGTCGTGAATGGCATAATCAACGCACATTCCTCTGGAAACAAATTGAGAGGAACAGTATTCCCGGACAAGCCGGATCTGTTCCTCTCTGGATAATTCTGTGGGGAGCGCCGCGTCAATCTCTCTGGCAAGCTGGGCGTTCCCGGCTTTCTCGTAAAGCTCCAAATTGTTCCATAGGGTAGCGCGGTCAGAGAAAGAGGGCGGGGCATGGGGCGGCAGCATGATTTCGGTATGGACAACGCCGCCTTTGCGGGTGTAGTCGTGGGTCATTCCGTCCCACTCGTTTGTCAGCTTTTCGCCGCTTCGGTAGGCGGCTGCGGCAACGGCTGATTTGCCTTTTCCTCGGCTCACAATGCCGATGTTCCAATGGTAAATGGCTATGGGTATCACCTCCCGGATAGGATAATAAAACCCGCAAAAACAGTACAGACGCCAACGGCGGGTGTACTGTTTTTGTGGGTGTGCAGGGATAGCCGCGAAGCGGCGCAAGGGGTGCAGCCCCTTGTTGCGGCAAAGCCGCCATATCGGAGCGCGGGGAAATCTCCCTGTGCGGAGATAAGCCCTCGGCAGAGCGCACACGCCCGCAAGGGTGTATAAGTGCGCCCTTAGTTCCTAAGGGATTTATTCAGCGTTTCCGTTCTCGGCTCGTTTTTTCAGATATTCCCGCGCTGGTTCACTCGTCAAGGCAAGCCTAAGAAGTGCTGCGGCTTCCTCGTCGGTCATGTTCTTTGCTTCCGGCACAATGCTTTCAAAGACCGCGCCCCGGACGATAAGGCGGTGGCTGCGCGTTCTGCGTTCCTCTTTGGATAGCTTTTGGCGCAACATCTTTTCTCGGTTCTCAAACTGCCGGATTTTCTTCTTTCCGTCCTCAATCTCGGCTTGCAATTCCTCGCGGGTTTTCTCTCTCGGTTTCGTCATGGGTGGTCGCTCCTTTCTGTCCGTAGACATAGAAAAAGGACAGTCGATTTGCTCGGCTGCCCTTGTGGGTGGCTATTCAATTTTAGTCTGCTGTTTTCAAATATATAAAATAGCTTGCTGTTCCGCCATAGCCATTTTCAGTATTCCATTCAGCTGTTACTTCATAAATATATCCGCCCAGTTTAAGAGTGAGTACGTTTCCAACAATAGTTACATCTTCGCTGTTTGTAGCAGGCTCTCCCCAATGTTCGTCACTCCAGCACTGCACACTTAAAATTGTATCTGGGTCTTCTGTAAATCTTAATGTAGCTGTTGTTTCTGTTGTTTCAAATGGCGGGGACAACAGATCCTTGCACTCTAACGGGTGTGGGCTATCAGCTATTGTGCTTTCAGCAGTTCCGTCAATATTTGTTTTTTGCCACGAATAAGTTCCTAATACTGCACCGATAGCGGTTTCGTCACTCACAACGCTTAATGTGGGCGGTTCTTCCAAAATTATATTGGCAGTCCCAGAGTTTAGTAATTCATTTGCATAGCTGTTGAGTGCTTCACATGGCTCATATTTTGTCTTATAACCGATACCGTCAATGACAATAAATGGGTTATACGCCATAATATCTGTTTGTGTACCGTCTACCATAGTCAAGGTAAAAACAACGCCTTGTCCATCATACTCTGTGTAAGAATTATCCTCATTATAGACAACAACATCATTCAAATATTCAACTAATTCTTGGATATTTTCAATCTCAATCGTTTTGTCTGGCGGTGTTAATAACACTTTAGCGGAAACAATCTGCGCTGCGTCCAAATCCTTATACGGTTTTTTCCCCTGTTGTGAAAAAAATACGATTACCGCGATACCTACTAAAATGATACAAGCTATTGCAATCATCAATCTCTTTTTTCTCATGGAACAAGCCTCCTGTTCTTCTCTGTTACTTGTATAGACGAAAAAATTGAAAGGAAGTTTCACTATCTATAAATATCATAGCACATGGTTATGAATAAATCCACCTCATTTCAGCCTGTCAGTGGCCTTGTTTTCTCTGGCAGACCGCCGCGCAGCTTCCCGCCGTTCCTCGTTGTATGGGGCGGTCAGACGGAAAGAGAAGCGTCCCTTGCGGATTTCAAACTCCATGCAGCCCGTTTCCGGGTCTGCGTCGGTCTGGCGGCACTCGCCGGGGTGAGCTGCGGCATAGGCGGTCAGCCTGTTCTTGAGGTCGGTGTTGTGGGTACGGATATGGATAATTGGGTTTTTCTCGTCAAACCAAATATCGGTGGTCTTTTCCTGCTTCGTAAGCCCTGTTCTCATAAACTCTCCTTTCTGCGCCCCTGTTACGCAATAGGGGCATTTTTCGGGTGTTTTTCCCGGCTCTTGACTTGGGGAAAATGAGGATTTTCAAATAGAAACCGCCCGGACAGGGAGTGTATCGTCGGGGCGGCTGTTATCGCAAGATTTCTGTTTTTTCCGGCTCTTGACCGTCAGACGCGGATAAACGCGAACTGTCGGCAAGTACCAGTTTGAGCAGCTTGTCGCGGAATGTTTCTGTGCTGCTGTGATTGAAAAATAACTCCGCAACAATGGTCTGCCCGTTCCTCTGGGTCGTGATGATGCTGTCGGGGGTCTGTTCTGCCATAGGCGGCTCCTTTCTCCGGGCGCAAAAGAGGGATTTCCCGTAGTTCGGAAAATCCCTCTTGGTTGACGGTTATTCTGTTTTACTGTGTGGGCTGTGCGGCGGCTGCCTGCGCCTTTCGCCTTGCCCGGTATTCCCGCGCTTTCATGCGGTCATACTCCCGCTGCTTTTCAAGATTTCTCGCCCGGTATTCTCTTGAATAGTTGCGGTGGTAGGCGCGGCTCTTTTCCTTTTTGGCTTCTTCGATTTCCTCACGCATTTGCCGGATTTCCTGCTCGGTCGGTTCTGCAAGCTGTGTCACTTCATTCTCAAACTTGCCGATATAATTGAAATATATGCTGATGTGCTGGATTGCGTATCTCGCCCTTTTCTGGTCGCGCTCATGCACTTCAATCCGGCTGATAAACTCGTTGAGAATGGCGGGGGTAAGCTCGGTAAAGGCAGCATGGCGTTCCGTCAGCTTCAAAAACTTCTGCGCCCGTCCTCCCGCGTTCTCGTAAGCGGATAGCTGCTCTTGGAGCGTGGCAAGCTCTGCTTTCAGCGCGTAGTATTCTTCCGAATACTTCTGCGACATCTGCTCATAGCGGTCTTGTGGGATCGTGCCGAGGGCGTTGTCCTCATAGAGCTTATTCAGCACCTTGTCAATCTGTTCAAGGCGCGTCGTGATTTGCGGAATACGCTTCTGCTGCTTTTTGGTCTGGTCGGTCTGCTGCATGGCAAGGTTCTTTTTCACTAATGCTTCAAACTCCGCCCGATTGCTGATAGAATAGTCCTCGATTTTCTTCAGCACTTCCGCGATGGTCTGCATGAGCAAGTCCGCGTCCATGATGTGCGGGGAATGGCATTTGGGGTTCTTGGCTTTTCCCTTGTGGTACTCGCTGCAAAAAGCAACGTGCCGCTTGCCGCCGTTTCGGTAATCTATGCGAATGTGCATTTTTGAACCGCAGTCTTTACAGAAAAGCAAGCCGGACAGAGGGTGGATTTCCCCGTCCCCGTTGGGGCGTTTGACAGGCGCGTTTTCCAAAATCCGCTGTACGGTTTCAAAATCGCTGCGGCTGATAATCGGCTCATGCACATTTTCTGTGATGTGCCATTGGCTTCTGTCTACATAGTGGTTGTGCTTGTCCCGGAAATGCTTTGTGGTCTTGAAATTGACAACATCGCCGCAATACTCCTGCCGTGTGAGGATATTGGTCAAGGTGGCTTTGTTCCACTTGCAGCGGTTATCCTCGTTGAGCGTCTTATTTTTACAGGTTCCCCGCCCCCGGTCTTTCATGTAGAAAGTGGGGGTAGGGATTTGCTCCTGTGTCAGATATACGGCGATTTGGTTTCGGTTTTTCCCGTCCAAAAACAGACGGAAAATAAGGCGTACAACCTCGGCGGCTTCCTCGTCGATTATCCAAAAATCCTTGTTGTCCGGGTCTTTGACATAGCCGTAAGGGGCTTCGGTGACAATCGGCTTTCCACTCATGCCTTTGGTCTTAATGCCCGTTTTCACTTTCTTGCTGATGTCCTTTGCGTACCACTCCGACATGATATTGATAAAGGGCGCAAACTCCAGCGTGTCGGGCTTCTCGCTGTCTATGCCGTTGTTGACCGCGATAAAGCGCACGTTGTTCCGTCTGAATATCTCCATCGCGTTGCCAACTTGGAGATAGTCGCGCCCCCAACGGGTAAGGTCTTTCATAATGCAGACACCGATTTTCCCGTTTTCCACATCGTCCATCATGCGGGAGTAGGCGGAACGGTCAAAAAACCTGCCGCTTTCGTCATCGTCGATGTAGTGCCGGATATTGGTTAGGTGCTGCCCTCTGGCATAGTTCTCCAAAAATATTTTTTGGTTCTGTATGCTGTTGCTCTCGCCGCCGTCCCTGTCCTCGTCGCCCACGGAAAGGCGGGAGTAAAGGGCTGTAATTTTGCTATAATCAGTCATGTGCATAACCTCCTGTGCGTCCATGTATGTGTCATTTACACTTAAAATTATGCACTCCACCGGGCAGAGCCATACTCCATGCCGTGGCGGTACTTCTTGGCGTTCTTGCCACGCAGATAGACCGCCAGCCGTAACCCTGCACCGCAGCACAAGCCCACCAGCAAATCCAGAGGATGCAGGCTGGGCAGAGGGCTTGCAAAAGCCAGCGGGACAGTGCCCATCATGGACATGATCTTATCGCCCAGTTCTTTGCCCTCGGCAAGCCGCCACGCTTCACCAAAGTTGGTTGCCACCAGTCCCAGCAAAATATAGGGCAGATACAGCGCCAGCAGCTTTGTCAGTTTTTTCGTGGTCACAGTCCACGCTCCTGTTCCTTGTGCCGGACTTTGCCGGGGAGTTCTGCCGCCGCCTGCACCAGTTCATGCAATCGTGCCAGCACCGAGGGGCGTTTGTCCTTGTTCAGCAGGGATGCCGAATACTCCTTGAACGCCGATTGAAAGGCTTCTGCGTCCGGGGCTTTGAAAAAGACCAGATACCGGGGCGGCACCTCGGAGGTGTCCTTGCGGATGGCATAGTCGATGCCGTACTTTTTGGCATAGCGTTCCAGACCACGGATGCCGGTCTTGCTGATCTCCACGCTGGACACGCCCCGATTCTGCCGCAGAAGGGTGCGGACACTCTGCTTGCCTTGGGATGTTTTGGACTGGTACAGCCGAAACGCCGCCTTTACCGCCCGCAGGACAGTCCGGGCAGACAGCTTTGTGGTGGAGATCATCAGGTTGAAGGTTTTCTGTTCGATTTCTTCCTGCACTGCCATCACCTCCCGTGCAGCAGGGTGATTTTAGCGGTCATGCTCTGCCGGAGGCTTGGTGCGGGGCTTTTCTGTGGGAGGTTCATCGGGTACCGGCAGCACCAGCAGACGGTTGCCCAATTTCAGAAAGGCTTCCGGCTGATGGAAAAGCTGCTCATACTTCTGCGCCAGTTCCGGGGTCAGGGATGCAAAAATCCTCCTCACCCAGCCCCACCACGAGAAAAGTCCCGGCAACGGCATCGTACATTTCTCCGTTTTCATCCCGAAGGGCACGGTTCAGGGGCAGTCCCATGAGCTTACCGTCATCGTTGTAGACGATGGCAACCGGGTCGGCAAAGGGATAGCTTGCGCCGATGAAACCGCCCACCGCCTGCTGCAAAGCCTTCAGGTCGTTATCAATCTCGACCTGCTGCGGATGCTGTCCCGGTGCAATTTTCAGCACCGACAGGGTGTTTTCATTCGGTTCCATTATCGTTCTCCTCAAAGATAGTGCTCTCCTGCCCGGCATGGGCGGCGTTCAGCAGAGCCGCCACGAAGAAGCCGAAAAAGGCACCCGCTTCAAAAAAGGCGAAACCGATAAAAAAATTCAGCATGGCACACCTCAGTCAATGCAGATGCAGGGCAGCTTCTGATCATCAGCCATCAGGGTGATGCTATGGCTTGCCAGATACTTCTGGAACAGGTAGACCTCATCGATGGTTAGGGAGATGACCTCGCCGTCCATGTTTGTGCGGACCAGAATCACCGGACCGGTCAGGTAGTGCTTGCCGCCCATCTTCAGCACTTGCGCCGGATTGTAGCAGAGCAGCAGTGAGGTATCAGGGAGGTTCAGGCAAGCATCATCATCCTCAAAGCAGGGCAGGATGCCGGGAGCCTCATCCAGCGTGATGACGGTCAGCTCCATATCCGGGGCAATGGCTGCGAGGTAGACCT
>ENA-OYDI01000455-OYDI01000455.1-human-gut-metagenome-genome-assembly--contig:-NODE-455-length-8162-cov-4.375231_pt1 | contig 8162 bp, 10 predicted proteins | sample MGYA00243463_ERZ652893 | MGnify/ENA primary metagenome ERZ652893 (study PRJEB26926, sample SAMN06164530) | human gut metagenome | biome: ENVO:00009003; feature: ENVO:2100002; material: ENVO:00002003... | reverse complement strand
TACGAGATGTCTTAGGGTCTCGTGGGCTCGGAGATGTGTATAAGAGACAGCCCTTGGCCTCGGCGTCATCGATCATCTTTTTGGCAATGCGATCCTTCACAGAACCGGCGGGGTTGAAGTACTCCAGCTTGGCGATAACGTGGGCGGGCAGCTGCTCTTCCTTTTCAATATGGCTGAGCTCCAGCAGCGGGGTGTGACCGATCAACTGATCTGCGGCGGTATAGATCTTGCTCATAATACTTGTCCCTCTTTCTGATATCGTTACGGGGTGCATGACCCTGTCTTGTGCCGGGGTGCCCGGCTGTGATTCCCTCTAAACCTTTAAACCAACATTGTTTGTGGGTTTGATGGCATTATAGCCCTGTTTTCTCTGCTTGTCAAGGGCTTTTTTGAAAAAAGTGGGATTGAAAAGTGACTTACCCTGTTGTATAATGGGTTATAATAAAATTTAACCGGAAGGAAGTACGGATCATGATTGTTTCGACCAAAGGACGCTATGCGCTGCGGGTGATGATCGACCTCGCGGAGCATCAGTCTGAAAAATATGTTCCCTTAAAGGAAGTTGCCGCCCGGCAGGAGATCTCGGAAAAGTATCTGGAGAACATCCTCAAGGTACTGGTGCAGAACGGCTTTCTGGAGGGGCTGCGCGGCAAGGGCGGCGGCTACCGGCTGACCCGCAGCCCGGATCAGTACACCGTAAGCGAGATCCTGATGCTCACCGAGGGCAGTCTTGCCCCGGTAAGCTGCCTGACCCCCGGGGCTTCTGCCTGCGCCCGGATGGCCAACTGCCGCACCTACGAGATGTGGAAGGGGCTCAACGATCTGATCTCGGACTATTTCGGCAAGATCACGCTGGCAGACCTTGCCCTGCCGGATCAGGCCGGCAACGATTATGTGATCTGACCCTTGCGCACCGGAATTGCACCGGTGCGTTTTTTTGTACAGTTCTGCGCAAAAGGTGCAGAACTTCTTGGCAAGATTTACGGTTGATGGAGCGGGCAGTCCGCGGTATACTTTTACTTTGTGTGAGACAGAAAATTCCGGGCAAAAAGCCCGTTGTCTGTTCGTTATAAGACCATAAGACCAGAAAGGGGAGTTCTGACACGAAGTATATTTTTCAGTTCGGGCGCATTCTCGCGTTTTGTTTTCTGGGTGAGGTGCTGCACGCGGTGCTGCCGCTGCCGGTGCCTGCCAGTGTGTACGGTCTGGTGCTGCTGCTGGCAGCTTTGACCGCCGGGGTCGTAAAGCTGGAGCAGGTCAAGGAGACCGGCACCTATCTGACCGGTATTTTTCCGCTGCTGTTCGTGCCCGCCGCTGCGGGCATTATGGAACTGTGGGCAGAGATGGGACAGTTGCTGCTGCCCATCCTGATCGCCATTCTGCCGGTGACGGTGCTGGTAATGGCAGCCGCAGGCCGCACCACGCAGGCGCTGACCGCCCGCAATAAAAAAGAGGAGGCCGACCATGACTGAGCTGCTGAACGACTTTCTGACCGGCTCTGTGGCATGGGGCGTGCTGCTTACGCTGGCAGCCTTTGGGCTGGGTGTGCTCATCAACCGGGTGACCGGCAAGGCCATCTTTAACCCGCTGCTGCTGGGCAGTATTTTTGTCATCATTTTTCTGTCGGTGTGCAATATCCCCTATGGGGACTACAAGACCAGCGCCGCGCCGGTAAGCTATCTGCTGCTGCCTGCCACGGTGGCGCTGGCCATCCCGCTGTATGAGAAGCTGGATCTGCTCAAGGAGAACGCGCCCGCCATCATCGCGGGCATCTCGGTGGGCACGCTGGTCAGTCTGGGTAGCGCCTTTGCACTGGCGCTGGCAATGGATCTGACCCAGGAGCAGTACGCCACCCTGCTGCCGAAGTCGGTGACCACCGCCATCAGCATGGACGTGGCCGCAGAGCTGGGCGGCATTGCCGCCCTGACCGGTGCCATCGTCATCGTCACCGGCATCGTGGGCGCACTGCTGGCCGAGACCGTGTGTAAGCTGTTCCACATCACCGACCCCATCGCCAAGGGCGTGGGCATCGGCACGGCAGCCCATGCCGTGGGCACCAGCAAGGCACTGCAGATGGGTGATGTGGAAGGTGCCATGAGCGGCCTTTCCATTGCCGTAGCCGGTGTGCTGACCGCCGTGCTCTGCCCGGTGTTCGTGGGCTTTGTCCACTGAGCCGAGTGCAAATCTAAAGATACAAGAAACACCCCCGGTAACCGCAACGGCTGCCGGGGGCGTTTCTCTATGGGTGGAAAACAAAAAAGAGGTGAAAAGAAGAATGGTTGGTAGAGATCAGTTTTATACGGCCTTTGCCGGGGCAAAGACTACGGCCTTCTTCTGCCGCGCCTGCATGGAGCGGACGATGCAGCTGAGGGATGATGTTGCGGTGGGCCTGCGGCAGAATGATGATGTACAGCAGTACCTCTGCAGTCAGCTAGCAGCGGCGGGGGGACATATCACTTTTTGAAAAAGGAGAACAGCCCCTTCTTTTCATACGGTGCGCTGTGGATGGTGCCCACATGGTATCCGGTGGCTTCGATGGCGGCGCGGAGCGCGTTTTCGTCCAGCGGCTCCTTGGAAAGGATCACGGTCTTGCCCTTGGCGTGAGAGGACGAGACCTTCTCCACAGGAAACGCACTGCGCACGGCGTCATTGATATGGGCTTCGCACATGGAACACGCCATACCGCCTACTTCTACGGTCGTCTGGATCATTTTTATACCTTCTTTCAGGAATATCTTATAAAATAATAGTTAGAATTGGCTAACTTTTCACTCCGGGAAAAGCCGCCCGAAAGCGGCTCTTCTGCCCAAATAATACGCCATACAGCCGCAGCTGTCAAGCGCTTTGCCTATTTTTTCCGGTAGTCCCGCGGGGTCATGCCAAAATGCGCCTTGAACGCCCGATTAAAATAGGAGAGGTTTTCAAACCCGCACCGGGAGGCGATGGTCAGCACAGTCTCGTCCGTGGTCTGCAGCACCTCGGCGGCGGTGTTCAGCCGGTACTCATTCAGAAAGGAGATAAAGCTCTGCCCGGTCATCTGCCGGAACCAGCGCATAAAATGGCTGGCGCTGAAGGAGCAGACCCCGGCTGCATCCGCCACCCGGAGCGGCTCGGCATAATGTGCCGAAAGCCATTGCAGCACCGTTTTCAGCCGCTGGGTGTCGGCGGTTTCGGTGGGGAGACACTGCCTGCCCTGTGCAATGAGCAGGGCAAGAAAGCGCAGCAGCGCCCCTTTTACCAGCAGCTCGTAGCCGGGGCGCTTGGCGCGGTTGGCATCCTCCAGCTCCCGCAGGCAGGCGGCGGCTTGCAGATAGCACAAATCGTTCGGGGTCAGACGCACCGGCAGCGAAAGCCGCCCGCTTTGCAGCGGCAGCAGATACTTTTCGGCGCAAAGGTCCTCCGCGCCGCCCAGCAGCTCCGGCTCAAAGATGATATTTTCGTATTCCATGCGCTGCTCCTCTGCCTGCCGCAGCGCATGGAGCGTGCCCGGGGCAAAAAGGAAGATATCCCCCCGGTAGGCCGGGTAGGTCACAGCGCCCACCTGCACCAGCCCTGTGCCCTGCTTGACAAAGACCAGCTCCATGCTCTCGTGCCAGTGGAGTGCCACCTGCTGAAAATCCCCCGGAATGGTGCAGGGGTACAGATTGAACGGAAACCGCACTGCACCGTGCTGTTTTGTCTCCTGCAAAGATGCCTGATTTTGCATCGTCTCACCCCCCTGATGATAGGATTGTACCATAGTTTGCACTATTTAGGCAAGATTTTGAACGTTCTATGTGGTATATCTTGAAATACAGATGTCAAACCTGTTTTCCGTAAGGTGTATCTGAAAACAGAGAAACAGACTGAATTTTCGACTTTTCAGATACACCCTAGCAAAGGAGGATGCTTTTATGAGCTTTACCGAAACGTTACAGAGTATTACCGGCAAGCTGCTGGCAGACTGCACCGACCAGGAGCTGTATCTGGCACTGCTGGAACTTGTGCGGCAGAAGAGCGCCGACCGCGTGCGGCCGGTCACCGGGCGCAAGCTGTACTATATCAGCGCTGAATTCCTTATTGGCAAGCTGCTGTCCAACAACCTCATCAATCTGGGGCTGTACGACGAAGCCCGGTCTGCGCTGGCTGCTGCCGGAAAGCGCCTTTCCGACATTGAAGAGGTAGAGCCGGAGCCTTCTCTGGGCAATGGCGGTCTGGGGCGTCTGGCTGCCTGCTTCCTCGACTCTCTGGCAACGATGAACCTGCCCGGCGACGGCGTAGGTCTGCGGTACCATTTTGGTCTGTTCCATCAGTCCTTTGAGGACGGCGTGCAGAACGAAATGCCCGACCCGTGGCTGACTGCCCACAGCTGGGCGGAAAAGACCGACACCACCTACCCGGTGGAACTGGCGGGCAAGGAGTACACCGCCCGGCTGTACAAGCTGGCGGTCACCGGCTACGAGGGACGCACCAACACCCTGAACCTGTTCGATCTGGACACCATTGACGAGAGCATCGTCCATGACGGTATTGCCTTCGATAAGACCGCCATCGACAAGAACCTGACCCTCTTCCTCTACCCGGACGATTCCGATGAAGCCGGCCGCCGTCTGCGGGTATACCAGCAGTACCTGATGGTCTCTGCCGGTGCACAGCTCATTCTGGCCGAGTGCGCCGCCCGGGGCTGCAACTACCATGATCTGGCAGACTACGCCGCCATCCAGATCAACGACACCCACCCCAGCATGGTCATCCCGGAGCTGATCCGCCTGCTGGGCGCGCGCGGCATTGAGTTCGAGGAAGCGGTGGAGATCGTTACCAAGACCTGCGCCTACACCAACCACACCATTCTGGCCGAAGCACTGGAAAAGTGGCCCCGCACCTATCTGGACGCCGTGGTGCCCCAGCTGATGCCCATCATCGAAAAGCTGGATGCACTGGCACGCACCCGCACCGAGGACGAGAGCCTTGCCATCATCGACAAGGACGACCGGGTGCACATGGCACACATGGACATCCACTTCACCCACTCCACCAACGGCGTGGCGGCGCTGCACACCGAGATCCTGAAAAACTCTGAGCTGCACGGCTTCTACGAGCTGTACCCGGAAAAGTTCAACAATAAGACCAACGGTATCACCTTCCGCCGCTGGCTGCTGGAGTGCGACCCGCGCCTGACCGCCACGCTGGAAAAGCACATTGGCTCCGGCTTCCGCAAGGACGCCGCCGAGCTGGAAAAACTACTGGCCTTTGCCGGGGACGAGACGGTGCTCAGCGAGCTGACCGCTGTGAAAAAGGCCAACAAGGAAGCGCTGGCCGACTGGCTGCTGCACACCCAGAAGGTGACTATGAACACCGATGCCGTGTTCGATATCCAGTCCAAGCGCCTGCACGAGTATAAGCGCCAGCAGCTCAACCTGCTGTACCTCATCCATCAGTACTACGAGATCAAGGCCGGGCACCTGCCCGCCGCTCCGCTGGTGAGCATTTTCGGCGCCAAAGCCGCTCCCGCCTACACCATTGCAAAAGACATCATCCATGCGCTGCTGACCCTCTCCAAGGTCATCGCCGCAGACCCGGAGGTGTCCAAGTGGCTGCAGGTGGTGTTTGTGGAGAACTACAACGTCACCGCCGCCGAAAAGCTGATCCCGGCCTGCGACCTTTCTGAGCAGATCAGCCTTGCCTCCAAGGAAGCTTCCGGCACCGGCAACATGAAGTTTATGCTGAACGGTGCGCTGACGCTGGGCACCATGGACGGTGCCAACGTGGAGATCAGCCAGCAGGTGGGCGAAGAGAACATCTATATCTTCGGTCAGACCTCCGATCAGGTCATCCACCGCTACGCCGTGGGCGATTACGACCCCGCCCAGTGGGTGGAGGGCGATGCCAACATCCGCCGCGCCATCAGCTTCCTCACCGGGCCGGAGATGCTGGCCGCCGGCCATGCCGAAAACCTGACCCGCCTGCATGATGAGCTGATCCATAAGGACTGGTTCCAGACCCTGCCGGACTTCAATGCCTACGTTGTGCGCAAGGGACAGGCCCTCAGTGATTACGCCTGCGACCCCACGGGCTGGCGGCGTAAGTGCCTTGTGAACATTGCCAAGGCTGGCATGTTCTCCTCTGACCGCACCATTGCCGAGTACGACCGCGATATCTGGCATCTGGGCAAATAATCTTTTTTGAACCTGCGTTTCTCCTTTATTTTCTCATAGGCTGCTGCACAAAGCTGTGCGGCAGCTTTTTTGTTTCCGTGCCAACAAGAAACGCCGCTGCACAGCCGTGCAGCGGCGTTTGATTCAGTTGATGAAAACCGGAACGGAAGCGGGATCAGTCCTCGCTCGCCTCTTCTTCCTCGTCATCCTCATCCGTATCACGCGGCTTATAGAAGATGCCGCTCAGGAAGATGCTGACGAAATACAGCAGCACCATGGGGAAAGCCACCATGCACTGGGACACGATGTCCGGCGGGGTGACCACAGCGGCGATGAAGAAGATGACCACGATGGCTACGCCGCGCACCTGCTTGAGGATCTGCGGGTTGATGATGCCCATCTTGGAAAGGATGATGGTGATCAGCGGCATCTCGAACACGCAGCCAAAGATGATGAACATGGTCAGGCAGAGGTTGACGTAGCTTTCGATACTGGTGGTGGTCTGGATGTACTCAGCACCCTCGATGCCGGTGCTGAGGAACCGCAGCATGAACGGCATCATGAGCTTATAGGCAAACAGCACGCCCACGCAGAACAGGATCAGACCCAGCAGCATGACCAGCTTGAAAAAGGTGCTCTCGCTCTTTTTCAGACCCGGCTTTGCAAAGGCGTAGATGTTGTAAAAGGCCACAGGCACCGTTACCACCACACCGGCCAGAATGGACACCCGGAAATACTGCATCAGTTTTTCCTGCGGGGCAATGGACACGAACTGGTAATAGTCGCGGCCCATGGCAGTAAGCAGATCGATCAGACGGTCTGCATACGCCAGCGAGACCACCACGCCCACCACAAACACCACCGCGCAGATGATGAGCCGGTTCCGCAGTTCTTTCAGATGGCCGGTCAGCGTCATGCTGCCGTCCTCTGCCATGACTTCGGCTTTCTTTTTGCGCTTTTTGTTTGTAGCCACAATTACTCCTCGTCTTCGTCCTTCTTATCAGCCTTCTTTACAGTCTCCTCGGACTGCTCGGCGTCCTCGTCCTCCATGCCCTTCTTGAAGCCATTGATGGTCTTACCGAACATCTTGCCCAGCTTCGGCAGGTTCTTGGGTCCAAAGATCAGCAGAACGACAACCAGAATGATCAGCAGCTCATTAGTACCAATACGCATAATAAATATCTCCTTTTTCTTGCCGCGCCGCGTGGCGGGCGTATTACAGAATGTATCTGGCAACCGCGGGCGCGGGTGCATCCATAAATAAGTAGGGGCGCTTACACCTTTGCTTCCTCAGCGGGTGCAGCTTCGGCAGCCTCTTCGGCTGCGGCAGGGGCTTCCTGCACAGGCTCAGCCACCGGCTCAGCGGCGGGCTGTGCGGCCTCGGCAGCGGGCTGCTCCGGCTTTTCAGCGGGAGCCTCCACAGTTTCAGCAGTGTCAGCCGGGGCTTCGGCGGGCTGCTCGGGCAGTTCCTCCACAGCATCCTCGGTCAGGTCGGTGACCTCCTCGGTCTCAGCCAGCTTCTTGGCAGCTTCCTCCTTGCTGGTCTTGCCAATGCCGGTAAAGCTCTTGGTCACGTCCCGCATACTGCTGTCGATATCCTTCTTGATATCGGTCAGGGGGGCAACAGCTTCTTTCAGGGGTGCCTGAATCTCGTTCAGCGGCTCCACCACGTTCTTCTGGATCTCCTCAGAAGCAGCGCCGGTGTATTTCTTCAGCTCGCGGAGCATCTTGCCGATCTTCTTTGCGTAGACAGGCAGCTGGTCCGGGCCGATGAACACAAACGCCACGATGACGATGACGATAAGCTCCCAAAAACCAATTTTCATAAGTAACGTTTCCTTTCCTGTACCAAGGGCATTTCCAAGACCGCCGCACACCACAGCGGTCTGCGCTTTTTTGCCCTTTTTGGCGGGGGTTCGGCGCACTGCGCGCCTTTGTTGCCCTATGTATACCGAAAAGTGGTGTACTGAATGTTAACTGTCTCTTATACACATCTCCGAGCCCACGAGACCCTAAGACATCTCGTAT
>ENA-OYDI01000413-OYDI01000413.1-human-gut-metagenome-genome-assembly--contig:-NODE-413-length-9052-cov-3.328332_pt1 | contig 9052 bp, 7 predicted proteins | sample MGYA00243463_ERZ652893 | MGnify/ENA primary metagenome ERZ652893 (study PRJEB26926, sample SAMN06164530) | human gut metagenome | biome: ENVO:00009003; feature: ENVO:2100002; material: ENVO:00002003... | reverse complement strand
GGTCTCGTGGGCTCGGAGATGTGTATAAGAGACAGTTGCTGGCAAGCTGTGCCAGAAACTGCGCGCAGCTTAAATCGTTCATTTCCATGTGTAGATACCCCTCTCTGTTACAAAGGCGTCCAGCCGCTGGTCGTGGGCGTCCACGGCGGCGCGGGGGACGCGCTGAACCTCCAATGCAATGCCGATCTTCACCGCCCGGGTGCAGTAGGGCAGGTAGCGGTCGTAGTAGCCCTTGCCCATGCCTACCCGGTAGCAGCCTGCGTCAAAGGCGGTGCAGGGCACCAGCACCAGATCCAGCTGCTCCGGCTGCAAAAGGGCAGAGCGTTCCAGCACAGGCGTGCGGATACCGTACTGTCCCATCGCCCAGCCGTCCGCGCTAGGCACGGCTGCGGTAAGGGAAAAGCCTTCGCCGCACACCGGGTAGGCTACCGTCTTACCCTGCCGGACAGCTTCGGCAGCCACGGCGGCAAGGTCGGCTTCGCCCCCAAAGGCTGCGTAGAGCAAAAGGGTGCAGGCGGCGCGGTAGGCGTCCAGTTCCAGCACCCGGCGGCAAAGGGCTGCATTGGCGGCGGCGCGCTGCGGCGCATCCAGCGCCTTGCGGGCGGCACGGCCAGCGGTACGCTGCGCCTGTTTTTCCTCGGCAATGGTCATACAAAACACCTCGCTTCACCTGTGAAAGGGGATACTTGAAAAATATACAAAATCGACAGCGCATTTTTATACAAACATAATAAACACTTCAGACAAAAAAAGCAAGCCTTTTGGCGAAAAGAGGATTGAAGCCGCCGCCGCTTTCTGCTATGATATATCTTATAGTAGCAAACGCCGCGCGGGCGCTGCGCTGAGAGAACCTGCAACATTTTGTGGAGAGGGGCAAGTAAAATGTACAAGGATATGATGGACACCATCGGCATGGTCAATGCAGCCGACCCGGAACTGGGCGCAGCCATGGAGCGGGAACTGACCCGTCAGCGCGAGAATATTGAATTGATCGCCAGCGAGAATATCGTTTCGCCCGCCGTGATGGCAGCCATGGGCAGCGTGCTGACCAACAAGTACGCCGAGGGTCTGCCCGGCAAGCGCTACTACGGCGGCTGCGTCTATGTGGACGAGGTGGAGAATATTGCCATCCGGCGCGCCTGCCAGCTGTTCGGGGCAAAGTATGCCAACGTCCAGCCCCATTCCGGCGCACAGGCCAACCTTGCCGTGTATTTTGCCCTGCTGGAGCTGGGCGATACCGTTATGGGCATGGACCTTTCGCAGGGCGGTCACCTGACCCATGGTTCCCCGGTGAATATGTCCGGTAAAAACTACCACTTCATCTCCTACGGTGTCGGCGCAGACGGCGTGATCGACTACGCTGAGCTGAAAAAGCAGGTGCGCAAGGTGCGCCCCAAGATGCTGGTGGCGGGCGCTTCTGCCTACCCCCGCGCCATCGACTTTGAAAAACTGGCCGAGATCGCCCACGGCTACGGCGCATACCTGATGGTGGATATGGCGCACATTGCCGGTCTGGTGGCGGGCGGTCAGCACCAGAGCCCCGTACCCTACGCCGATGTGGTGACCACCACCACTCACAAGACCCTGCGCGGCCCCCGCGGCGGCCTGATTTTGACCAACAACCCCATCATTGCCAAGCGCATCAACTCGGCAGTGTTCCCCGGCACGCAGGGCGGCCCGCTGGAGCACGTGATTGCAGCAAAAGCTGTCTGCTTTGGCGAGGCACTGAAGCCGGAGTTCAAGGAATATGCCCGCAAGATCGTAGAAAATGCACAGGCACTGGCTGCGGCTTTGCAGCAGCGCGGCGTCAAGTTGGTATCCGGCGGCACCGACAACCACCTGATGCTCATTGACCTGCGGGACGAGGAGTGCACTGGCAAGGACTTGGAGCAGCGTCTGGACAGCGTGCACATCACCGCCAACAAGAACACCGTCCCCGGCGAGACCCGCAGCCCCTTTGTGACTTCCGGCGTGCGTCTGGGTACCCCGGCTGTCACCACCCGCGGTATGGGCGCAGCCGAGATGCAGGTGATCGCGGACTGCATTGCAGACTGCATCTGGCACTATGAGGAAAAGAAGGACGAGATCAGCGAGCGCGTTCTGCGCCTGACCCGGGAGTTCCCGCTGTACCAGTAAAAGCAAACCATAAATAACAAGGCATCCGCAGCCGTTCTGCTAAGCATACAGGGCTGCGGGTGCCTTTTGTTACAAAACCGGGAGAGCCAAAAAGGAGAAAGACGATGGAAAGTTTAGGCCTTTTGCATCTGTATTACGGCGATGGTAAGGGCAAGACCACAGCCGCCATGGGGCTTGCCCTGCGGGCGCTGGGCAGCGGAAAACGTGTGGTCATCGTGCAGTTTTTAAAGGGCGGGCAGAGCGGCGAGATCCCGCTGCTGGAGCAGCTGGGCGCTGTCGTTTACCGGGGCAAGGCCGGGCAGAAATTTGTTTTTCAGATGAACGAGGCGGAAAAGGCCGCTACCCGCGATTTGCAAAACAAAAACCTTGCGGCGGCGCTGGCGCAGCCCTGTGATATGCTGGTGCTGGACGAAGCCGGCAGCGCGTGGGAACTGGACATGGTGGATAAAGCCCTGTTGCAGCAGGCGGTGCTGCACCGCCCCGCCGGGCAGGAGTGCGTCCTGACCGCCCACGCAGCCCCTGGGTGGATGCTGGATGCCGCAGATTACCTCACAGAGATGTGCTGCCGCCGCCACCCCTACCAGAAGGGCATCGCCGCACGGAAAGGCGTGGAGTATTAAGGTTATAGCAAAAGGAGTTGTTGCGCATGATGCAACAACTCCTTTTGCAGTTTTATACATCCCAGAACCCTTTTAGCGCCGCTTCCAGCGCGGCGGTACCGGGCAGATACCGGATGTGCTGCCAGTGCGGCGGGAACAGACGGGCGGTGTCGGGCTGCGCAAAGCGGTCGTCCAAAAGCAACACCACGCCTTTGTCCTGTGGGGTGCGCACCACCCGCCCGGCGGCTTGCAGTACCTTGTTCATGCCCGGGTAGCGGTAGGCATAGTCGAAGCCGCAGCCGGACTGCTCCTCGTAATACCGGCGCAGCATCTCCTGCCGGGGGTTCACCTGCGGCAGGCCCACCCCCACGATGGCACAGCCGATGAGCCGGTCACCCACAAGGTCTACTCCCTCGCCGAAGATGCCGCCCATCACGGCAAAACCCAGCAGCGTTTTGGCGGGGTGGGGCACAAACTGCGCCAGAAACTCCGCGCGCCCGGCATCGTCCAAGCTGCGCTGCTGCACAAGGGTAGGGATGTCCGGCCAGCGGGCGGCAAAGGCTTCGTACACCTGCTGCAAATAGGCGTAGCTGGGGAAAAACGCCAGATAATTGCCGGTCTTGCCCTTTGCCAGCGCCGCCAGCGCATCGGCTACGGCGGGCACACTGGCTTCCCGCTGACGGTAGCGGGTGGAGATGCCCGGCAGACAGAACAGCCCCAGATTTTCCGGCGGGAAGGGGCTGGGCAGCGCCACCGCCCGGGCATCGGCGCAGCCCAGCACGCTGCGGTAAAAGGCAGGCGGGGTCAATGTGGCACTGAACAGCGCCGCGCTGCGCCCTGCCGCCAGACTGGCGTCCACAAAAGGCGCGGGGTCTAAGCAGAGCAGATGCAGCTCCAACTCACTGCCCCGGGCGGTGAGCTGGGTGACAAAATGGCTGTCGTACCGGTCGGCCGCGCGGGCGATATCCTGCAAGGCAAAGTAGAGTTCCAGCAGCTGGGCGTGGGCGGGGTCCTCGGGGTTTTGTTCCAGCCAGTCCTGCAAAGGGGTGTGCACCGCCCGCAGGGCAGCGGGCAAAGCGGCGGGCAGCTGCTGCAAAAACACGGTGCCATCCCGGGCATACAGTGGCTCCGGTAAGGCAAAATCCGGGGCGGTCTCGGCGGGCAGCAGGCTCACCTGCGTAGGCTCGGTCTCCCCGGCGGGCTCTGCACCTGTGCGGGGCGCAGCCTGTGCGCAGGCTTTGCGCGCCGCCAGAAAGACCTTATCCGCCTTGGTCAGCGCGGTTTTCAGGCTGCTTTTGCCCTTGCCCAGCGCCCGCTTTGCCTCGGTCAGGTTGCTTTTGGCAAACTGCGCCGAGTACATGGCACGGGCTCTGTCCGGCAGGTTGTGCGCCTCGTCAATGAGGAATAGCCAGTCCCCGGCGGCATCGAAAAAGCGCTTGAGGTGCACCACAGGGTCAAACAGATAGTTGTAGTCTCCGATGACCACATCGCACCACTCGCTCAAGTCCAGCCCCAGCTCAAAGGGACACACCGAGAACTGCCGGGCGGTGTCCGCCAGCGCGGCACGGCTGAAACTGCCGCTGCCGTCCAGCAGAGCCGCCAGCGCATCCTTGCGGCGGTCGTAGTAGCCGTTGGCAAAGGGGCACACCTCCGGCAGACAGGCGGGGTGCCCTTCGGCGTCCGGGTGCAGACAAGCCTTTTCCTTGGCGGTCAGGGTCACGCTGCGCAAGGCGAGACCGGGTTGTGCGGCACGCAGCCGCGCCACTGCGTCCTCGGCGGCGGCTTGGGTGGTGTTGCGGGCGGTCAGATAGAACAGTTTTGCGCCGCAGCCCTCGCCCATGGCTTTTAAAGCAGGGAAGAGCGCGCTCATGGTCTTGCCGATGCCGGTAGGGGCCTGACAAAAAACGCGGGTGCCGCCCTTGCGGTCGGCGCTCTTCCCGGCGCGGCAGGCGCGGTACACCTCGCCCGCCAGCGCCCGCTGCCCGGGGCGGTACTCCGCAAAGGGAAATTGCAGCGCCGCAAGGCTTTGGCTGCGCCGGGTGTCCCAGTCCAGCTGCCGCTGCGCCCACGGGGCATACTGCATTAAAAGCTGCCGCAAAAACTGCTCCAGCTGCTGCTGAGTGAACTGCCGGGTAAAGCGCTGAATCTGGTCGGTATCGACCTGATAATAGGTCAGACGCACGGCAAGCGCATCCAGTCCCTGCTGGCTGCTGAAAATGGCGGCATATACCATGCCCTGCGCCCAGTGGCAGGGGTTCAGTTCCTCGGTGATCTCCTCATAGGGGACGGTAGTGGTCTTGATCTCATCAATAGTCACGGTGCCGTTTTCATCGGTGAAAATGCCGTCTGCCCGGCCTTCCAGCGTAAAGGCGATGCCGCAGGCTTCCCGCTCCGCGCTGAGGAATACCTCGGCCTGATAGCCCTCCCCGGCGGCCTTTTGCAGCTTGCGGTGGATGCGTGCGCCCTCGTTGGCGCGGTCAAAGCCGGCAAAGCGGCTGTCGATGCTGCCGGTGCGCAGCAAAAACTCCACCAGCTGCCGGATGGGCAGATGGATGCTTGCCAAGGCGTTTCACCTCCGTTTTTTCGTTATCCTACCCCGAACAACTCCATGCACTGGGCGGCTGCGGCATCCACCTGTGCAAAGTCCACGGCGGTGCGGTAGTAGGTCTCCAGTTCATCGTGGCAGCTTTTTGCTTGTGCCATCAGGGCACAGGCCTGTTCCAGCAGCTCGGCGGCGGCGCGCTCGTTGAAGCGCAGCCGTGCACGGCAGGCAGAAAGGTTCTCCCGGTCCACAAAGCGGCTGCACCGCACGGTCTGCGCCGCAGACAGCCGCACCGGATGCCAGCGGTTGTCGGTCAGGAACGCCAGCCGCAGGGAGGGAATGATAATGTGGTCGATTTTATCCTCCGGGTGCATGGCGCAGGGGCAGGTGATGATGTGGTAGCCCCGCGCCAGTGCCTCGGCGCGGATGAGTTCCAGCAGCAGGCGGGAGACTGCCCCGTAGTCGTCCCGGAAGAGGATGCATTTGTCTGCCAGTGCCTGCACCGTGCCCTGATAGAACACCTCGCCCTTGGGCGTGATGGCCGAGAGCAGCCGCAGCTCTTCAGAGCCCATCTCCTCGGTGCGGGGCAACAGGCGGATGCACAGCCGCTTGACGTAGCGGCGCACTTTTTCAAAGTTGGCGCTGCACGCTTCGGCGCGGCGGCTGTCCAGCAGCAGGCTGCCCGCCGAGGCCACATACCGCGCCGCCCGGCTGCGCAGCAGCTGGTTGCGGGCAAACAGGGCGGTCACCTCGTCCTTGTGGGGGTGCAGGGCATCGGCGTCAATGGTGTGGTACAAACTCAACACCCGCTCGTCTGCGCCGGGGGCTTCCGGCTCCACCACATGGGGCGCGGTGGCGTCGATGATGGCGCGTTTCTGCCGCAGGAACACCACCCCGTCCAGACTGTCGGGGTCGCTGGCGCAGTGGATGCGCTGGATAGGTTCGCCCTTATCCTGTGCGGCGCGCGCCAGACGCTTCATCAAAGTAGACTTGCCGCAGCCCGGCCCGCTTTTGAGCAGCACCAGCTGCATTCCGGGCTCCCGGCGCAGCGGCGCAAAGTAGCCCTTGAACCCGGCGGGCGTTGTAGCGCCCAAAAAGAAATCCACAGAAGGATGCACGGAACTTTCCATACAAAAACACCTCACTTTTGCTTTACAGTATGCAAAAGCGGCGCGGTTGGTTCCTGTCCTTATTTATGATAGGTATGCTCGCACACGGCGGCAATGGTGTCCCGCAGTACGGTAAAGTCCGCAAAGGCTTCAGGCTTGTTCTGGGGTTGGCGCAGCAGGGCGGCGGGGTGGAAGGTGCCCATGAACAAAATGCCACCCTTCTCAATGATCTGTCCGTGCTCCCGGGTGACGGAAAAATCCTGCCGGATCATCCGCTGGGCGGCAACACGCCCAAGGCAGACCACGATCTTGGGATGCAGCAGCCGGAACTGCTCCCGCAGCCACGGCATACAGGCTTCGCTCTCGGCGGGCAGCGGGTCGCGGTTCTGGGGCGGGCGGCACTTGACGATGTTGGCAATATAGCAGTTCTTTTTGCGGTCAAGGTCGATGGCAAACAGGTATTTGTCCAGCAGCTGGCCGCTGCGCCCCACAAAGGGCAGACCCTGCTCGTCCTCGCTCTGGCCGGGGCCCTCGCCCACAAACAGCACCTCAGCGTCCGGCACGCCCTGCCCGAACACCACGTTCGTCCGGGTGGCGCACAGCTCGCACCGGGTGCAGGCAAGGCATTCGGCCTTTAAAGTATCCATATCCATGGAGAACATCTCCTTTAAAATCAGTATGATATTTTATTCACAAATCAAATGGCGGTTTCTCCCCTAAAATATAGCACAAAAACACAATTTTGTCTTGAACTTTTTGCCGTATGTGCTAGAATAAAAGAGAAAGGCATCCTTGTGTCCAACAGACACGGAATGCAAATTTTGGAAAGCATTTTCGGAGGTAATCACAATGGCTGATATGTTTGCACCGCTGGTAGCACAGCTGAAGGCAAATCCCAAGACGATCGTGTTCACCGAGGGCAATGACCCCCGCATTCTGGAGGCCGCAAGCAAGCTGCTGGCCGAGGGCGTGCTGAAGGTCGTTATGGTGGGCAACGAGGCAGAGTGCAAGGCTGCTGCCGCCGCCGGTAACTTTGATATTTCCGCTGCCGAGATCATCGACCCGGAGAACTACGCCGGTTTTGATGAGATGGTCAGCACCATGGTGGAGCTGCGCAAGGGCAAGCAGTCCGCTGAGGAGTGCACCGCCCTGCTGAAGAAGTCCAACTACTTTGGCACCATGCTGGTGAAGATGGGCAAGGCAGACTGCCTGCTGGGCGGCGCTACCTACTCCACCGCCGATACCATCCGCCCCGCTCTGCAGCTGGTCAAGACCAAGAAGGGCGCACATCTGGTGAGCTCTTGCTTTATTCTGGACCGCGACTGCGGCGAAGAGGGCCTGAAGCGCATTGCCATGGGCGACTGCGCCGTCAACATTGATTACACCGATACCGTCGATAAGGCTACCGGCGAGGTCAAGATCTCTGCCGCTTCCAAGCTGGCAGAGGTGGCTGTGGAGACTGCCCGCACCGCAAAGCTGTTCGGCATCGACCCGAAGGTGGCTGTGCTGAGCTTCTCCACCAAGGGCTCCGGCAAGGGCGGCACCGTGGCACTGAGCCACGATGCTACCATCAAGGCACAGGAGATGGATCCCGAGCTGGCTGTGGACGGCGAGCTGCAGTTTGACGCAGCCGTTGCTCCCGAGGTCGCACAGGTCAAGTGCAAGGGCAGCAAGGTGGCTGGTCAGGCCAACACCTTCATCTTCCCCTGCATCGAGGCCGGCAACATCGGCTATAAGATCGCACAGCGTCTGGGCGGCTACGCTGCCTACGGCCCCATCCTGCAGGGTCTGAACGCACCCATCAACGACCTGTCCCGCGGCTGCAATGCAGACGAGGTGTACAAGATGAGCCTGATCACCGCTTGCCAGTCTTAAACAGTTTTAGCACAAACGAGGAGAAGCCTTCGGGCTTCTCCTTTTTGTTTTGCCCCCTCTTGCAATCCGGCGGGGTTTATGGTACAATATCTTAGCATCCACAAGGATGTGTCGGACAGCGCCTGCTGCGTGGTTCGGCATACGGATGCGGGTCCTGTACGATGGGCTCGCTGTGAACCAGGTCAGGTGGGGAACCAAGCAGCCTTAAGCAGTGCGTTCGTGCGTTTCAGTAAGCCTGCATCCGTATGCCGAGTTACGCAAGGCGGGGACAAAACCCCGTCGAGCGCTGTCCTTTTATTTTTGCCGCAAAGGCCGGGAAAGGAGAGAGATCGCCATGTATCGTGCGCTTTACCGCAAATGGAGACCCCAGCGGTTTGAGGATGTGGTGGGCCAGCGTGCCATTGTGACCGCCCTGAAAAACCAGATCACCGCAGGGCGCGTGGGCCATGCGTATCTGTTTACCGGCGTGCGCGGCACCGGCAAGACCACCTGCGCCAAAATTTTTGCCAAGGCGGTCAACTGCCTGCACCCGGTAAATGGCGACCCCTGCGGGGAGTGCGAGATCTGCAAGGGCATCGACAACGGCAGCCTGCTGGACGTGGTGGAGATGGACGCAGCCTCCAACAACGGCGTGGACGATATCCGCGACCTGCGGGACGAGACCGCCTACACCCCCAGCGCCTGTCAGTATAAGGTGTATATCATCGACGAGGTGCACATGCTGTCCACAGCGGCCTTTAATGCGCTGCTGAAAACGCTGGAAGAGCCGCCCGCACATGTCATCTTCATTC
>ENA-OYDI01000409-OYDI01000409.1-human-gut-metagenome-genome-assembly--contig:-NODE-409-length-9135-cov-8.396916_pt1 | contig 9135 bp, 9 predicted proteins | sample MGYA00243463_ERZ652893 | MGnify/ENA primary metagenome ERZ652893 (study PRJEB26926, sample SAMN06164530) | human gut metagenome | biome: ENVO:00009003; feature: ENVO:2100002; material: ENVO:00002003... | reverse complement strand
CGAGATGTCTTAGGGTCTCGTGGGCTCGGAGATGTGTATAAGAGACAGTTACAATGTAGATCAGTATATTATTAACTATATTATTAATTTACAAGTGAACTACATGGTTGTTTTTTAACAATTGTGCTTAAAAGCCTTTACGGGTACAAGACCTTGAAATCCCGTGGGCTGCCGCCGTCTGTCAAGCCGTCCTGCCGGAGCCGCCGGAGGGTCTCGGCTGCCGATCCGCTGCCGAAGTTGCGGACACAGTACAGGCGGGAGAAGCGGAAGCGGCGGAGGTGGACGAGCAGGTGCTCCACGGTGAAGACACCCAGCTCCCGGCACGCCCGGACGATGCGCTGCGACAAGCCGAAGGCGTCGAGCGGGGTGTCGAGCAGGCGGCGGAGCCTGCCCGGTCTGCCGGGCTTGCCCCGCTGCTGTGCCACGTCCTCGTAGATGGTGGCGACCCGGTTGCGGCTGAACAGGGCGGCAAGGGATGCGCCGTCGATCATCAGGATGCCGTCGAAACGGGCGTAGGCGATGTGGTTGCCGTTCATCCAGAGGGTGATGCGCAGCTCGTCCGTACCGCAGAGCCGGGCGGCTTCCGCCACGGTGATCCAACCGATGCCGTTCATCGCCTGCGCTCCTTTCCTTTGGGCTTGTCCGTGCGGGGCGGGAACCCGTACACGGTGCGGAAGTCCTTGTCGAAGGTGAGGTACGCATCGAAGGGCTTGCCCTCCCTGCTCCTGAAGCCTTTGATAAGGGATGTTTTGCCTTTGGTTACAAGGTCGGTAATCTGGCTGTCGGTGAGTTGCTTCTCCCCCTTGCCACGGAAGACGGTAAGCCCACAATCGACGTTGCTGCACTTGGCGACCTTCGGGTAAAGGAGGATGCGACCGGAACGGCACTTGGGGCACGGGATATGTCCGCCGTCCGCCACCGACACCTGCACTTGCAGGAGTTCTTCGGTAATCTGGGCGGCATAGATCTCGATGCCCTTGCGGAAGGTGTCGGGATTCATCTCCCCGCTCTCGATCTTGGCGAGGGCGGTCTCCCACTGCCCGGTCATCTCGACATCGGCGATGCGCTTGTCCTTCACTATCTGGTACACGGCAAGCCCCTTGTCGGTCGGCACGAGGCTCTTCTTCTCCCGGCGCACGTAGTCACGGGCAAAGAGGGTCTCGATGATGGAGGCACGGGTGGCGGGCGTGCCGATGCCGTTCCCTTTCAGGCTGTCCCGCAGCTCGTCGTCCCGCATCTCCCTGCCGCAATGCTCCATCGCCGAAAGGAGGCTGCTCTCGGTGTGCAGGGGACGGGGCTTGGTCTGTTTCTCCACGCACTCCGCCGATTGCAGGGGGAAAGCCTCGCCGGGCTGCAAGGGCGGCAAAGCGGCTGTACCCTCGTCGTCCTCGTCCCGCTCGTTCCGCACGGCATGCCATCCGGCGGACCTGACGACCGTCCCCTTGGCGGTGAACACGCTGTTCCCCGCCGTGAAAGAGACGGTGGTAACGTCCTTGAGGCAACGGGCGGAGAAGGCTTCGAGCAGGCGGGCGGCTACCATGTCGTACACCGTGCGCTCGTCGGCGGACAGCTCGCCGGGCAGACACTCGGTGATGATGAGCGCATGGTGATCGGAAACTTTCCCCGCATCCACGCTGCGGCGGTTGAGCGAAGCTCCTTTCAGGGCGGCGGCATGGGCGGCGAAAGCCGGGTACCGCTCCAGCAGGGCGATGCGGTCGGGTATCTCGTCGAACACATCGTCCGAGAGGTAGCGGGAGCCGGTACGGGGGTAGCTCAGCACCTTCTTCTCGTAAAGCGACTGGGCGACGGAGAGGGTCTTGTCCGCCGAGAAGCCGTACCTGCCGTTCGCCTCTTTCTGCAAGGCGGTCAGGTCGTAGAGCAAGGGAGGCTCTTGGCTCACCTCCCTGCGCTGCACGTCGGCAACCTGCACCGTCCCCGTTGCGGTTACAGCGGCGAGGGCGGCGTTTGCCGCCGGAAGGGTTTCGTAACGCAATTCGGAGATGGCGGCGAAGGGCGTGCCGTCCTTTTCCGCCGTAACCTTCAGCCGGTAATAGGTCTGCGGGGTGAAATCCCTGTTCTCCAGATAACGGGAGCAGATCATCATCAAGGTGGGCGTCTGCACCCGTCCGAGGGAGTAGATGCCCTGCCCGGCGGCGATGCTGAGAGCTTGGGTAGCGTTCAGCCCAATCTCCCAGTCGGCGATGGCACGGGCTTCGGCGGCACGGTAGAGGTTGTCGTAGTCGCTGCCGGGCTTGAGGTTGTCCAGCCCTTCCCGGATGGCACGGTCGGTCAGCGAGGAGATCCAGAGGCGCAGGCAGGGTTTGCGGCAGCCAAGGTAATTGTAGATGTACCGATGAATGGCTTCGCCCTCACGCCCGGCATCGGTCGCCACGACGATACGGTCGGAACGGTCGAAAACCTCTTTGATGACCTTCAACTGTTTGAGCACGCCGGGGTCGGGCTTGTACTCCTTGCCCTCCCGTATCTGGCGGGGGATGTACTTGAACTCCTGCGGCAGAATGGGCAGGTTCTCACGCCGGAAGCCCGCATAGCCGTATGCTTCGGGCATGGCGAGCTGGACGAGATGGCCGAACGCCCAGGTAACGAGGTAGCCGTTACCTGAGAGGTAGCCATCGTGCCGCTCCCGGACATTCAACACGTTTGCTATATCCTTCGCTACGGAAGGCTTTTCAGCGATGACTGCTGTAATCATATTTCTTTAATTTTTAACGGTTTGACAAAAGTTATCCCGCCGATCGGACGGGATAACCGGTAATTCATTTACAGAATGGCGGGGGAAATCAGCGGCGGACACCCCGGCTGCGCTTAGGCTTGTCGGGCTGCTCCTGCTTCTGTGCCTGTTTCCGGTCCTCTTTCTGCTCCTGCCTGCGCTCCTGCTGCTGTTTCTGCTCCCCGGTGGGTCGCTGCTGTGCGGATTGCAGGGCTTCTTTCAGGTTGCGGGTCGTCTCGACGGTCTTGCCCTCGGAATTGACCGCCACCTGCACCTCGTTCTCCACGGCGGGCTTGACACGCCCCTCTTCGAGCGCCGCATTGTAGTCCTTGGGGAACATGAAGGCGGGCTTCTCGCCGGGCTTCCATGTGATGTAGCCTTGGTAGGCTTTTCCTTTCTTGTCCACCAGACCGGAGACCTTGACCGTTCCCCCGGCTTCGAGTTCGAGGCGGGACTTCTCGGTAAGCTCCTGCTTGCGGAAAGTCTTCGGCACCTCCTGATTGGCGGTCTGTTTCAGGTTCGCCTTGTACGCATCCATCGCCAGCCTGCCCCGGTCGCCGAAGAGAAATTCGAGTTGCATCTTGGCTGCGCTGAATTGCACGGGAGCCGGATAGATCTTGGGCTGCTCCCCCTCCTTGGCTCTGGAAAGGAACCGGCAGACCACCGCCTCGCCCTGTTTGAGCCGGGCTATCTCGTCCGGGGTGAAGGTATGCCCGTTCTTCTCCGCCGGGATATTGACCTTGGAGAGCGGGAAGGCGACCAGCTCGTTGGTCTTGAGGTTGCGGCTGACAAGGGCTTCGATCTGCTCGCCCGCCCGGTTGGTGACGGTCGCCGGGTGTCCCATGTTGCCCGTCTGCCGGAGCACCTGCTTGTCGGAGTCGGTGATGTCGTAGCCGAAGAACTGCTTCTGCATCTTTTCCGGGTCGAGGATGCCGTGGCTGCACACAGTCAGCCTGCCGTCCGTGCCGGGCTTGAGCGAGAGCTGGCTGTCGTTACTGTGCGAGATGCCGTCGAAGTGGAAATGCACCCGGACGGTCTTGTCGGTCTGGAATCCCCGTAGCATCTGATCAAGCATCCCGTTGCCCTCGATCTGCTCCCGCTGCACGCCGAGTGCGGCGAGGCTGTTCCAGTCGATGTCCTCCGGACGATACTTGTACTGCGGGTTCTGTTCGGTCTGCCCGGCGGACTGCTGCGGCGTACCTTCGGGCTGTTGCTGCTGCCCGGCTTGGGTCTGCTGCTGTGCCTGCACGGGCGGCTGCACCTCGTACTGTGCGAGGAGCGGTTCGCCCGTCTTGACGGACTGGCTCTCCCGTTGCCGAAAATCGGCGGCTACCCGCTGCACCTCCTCTTCCGGCACACGGAAGAAGTGGAAACGGGTCGGGTCTTTCAACTGGCTCCAGAGGTTGGAAAAGAAATTTGAAAACATATCGCCGTGGCGATCCACCCGCAGGAGGTCGTTGTTGTCCTCCAAGGGGTTCTTGGTCTGTAACTCGCCGTCCTTTACTCCGCTGACGGCTTGGAGCGTGCCTTTCTCGTCCATGACGAGCAGGATGTCCATTAATTGCTGGCTGCTGTCCGGTCGTTCGTCCATAATCTGAAAAATTTAAATGGTGAATACTATTGGTTCTCAAACGAAACCGGGCGTAAATATAGAGGGAGAAACACGGGAAACCTGCAAGTCCGGTGCGGGCTGTCCGCACTTGTCGTCCGGTTCGCAGGTTTGTCGCACAAGAATTTTTCACTATCTTTGCGTATTGATAATTAAACAAATAATATAATGGAGTGCAGCCACAAAACCTATAACATATATTGCGACGAGAGTACGCATCTGGAAAATGACGGACAGCCTTACATGATATACGGTTATGTAAGCATACCCATTCAATTTGTTAAAGAAATATCCGGAGCTGCTGGAAATCCTGCATTTGGGAGACAAGGAGCGCAAGGCTTCATTATATAGGGTGTATCGCCGGGACATCGAAGACAACGAAGCGTTCAAGTTTCGGGAAAAGCGTGTCTATCCCATCAAATCGGATGGAGAGATAGATATGCAGCGGGAGTTCATGCACCTAACGACAACTGATGACAAGGAAGCGGAAGGCGCTGCGACGAAGAAAAGAGTCTTCGAGCCAGACCGTTCCCGCCGTCTGCATTGGATTCGCCACCATATCGAAGAAAGGACTTCCCATGTACTGGAGATATTCAGTTGTGAGGAAAGGGATATGAAACACCGTAAGAACATCTACCGGACATACGTGTATGACACAGCGGAAAAATATGTGATCGTCCTCGAACCACAGCGAAGCCCTTACGGGTATTATCTGTTGACCGCCTATTACCTGAATATGCCGGGTGGCGAAAAGAAGATGAAAAAAATGCTGAAAAAGAAGTTGGAGAAAGTGCTATAAAAAACGCAAGGCTCCGAATTGGATCTTGCCAAAACGAGCCTCGAAACCCCTTCTAATTGTAGATGGGCACTGCAAAGGTAGGAATAAAAAACGAAAAATGCAAAAAAATCATGTCCGGCACGTATTTTTTTCCTCCGGGAAGCGGTGATAATCCGTTGTTTTCGTTATATTTGGAACCTAAATACAGGTGCGGTCATGCCGTACCTGATTGAAAATCCGGTAACGGGAAACACGCTTTGTCGTTGCCACCCATGCGATGCGTATGAAAGTCTATCAGAGCAAACCGAGAATAAAACTTTCACCTGCCATCCGTGACGGGCAGAAATACGTGGAAGTGGAGTTCGACGAGGACGATGCCATCCGGCTGTCGTTGTCGAAAGAGAAGGGCGTGCGGTTCGAGGGGGACAGAGCCTACCTGCCGGGAGAAGGGTTCGACCTGTCCGGTTTTTTCGACCGCCATGTAGGAACGGCGTTTATTGACTACTCCGCCCTGAAAAACACCCAGCCCAAGAAGAGCGGGAAAACCAGCCCCGCCATCCCGCCCGGCTATGCCGAGACGCTGCGGCAACTGCGGTACAGCGAGCGTACCGTCCGTGCATACACCACTTACTTCAAGGAGTTCCAGCAATACTTTGCGGGAAGGAATCTCCGCTACATCCGACCGGAAGAAATCAACGCCTACATCGTGCACCTAATTGACACACGGGGAATCTCGTCGTGCCAACAGAACCTGCGCATCAACTCGATCAAGTTTTATTTCGAGAAGGTGCTGGGATTGGAACGGAAATGTTACGAGGTAAAGCGAGCCAAACGGGAACGGACGCTGCCCGACGTGCTGAGCAAGGAGGAGATAAAATCCATCCTTGACGCAACCGGTCCGGACATCCGGCTGTTCTGCATGTTCTCTCTGCTCTACTCCGCCGGGTTGAGAATCAGCGAGCTGCTGGACTTGAAGCCACACGACATCAACGTGAGCCGTTCGCTGATACGGGTACGGCAGGGCAAAGGGAGGAAAGACCGCTACACGCTGCTGTCGAAGCCCCTTGTCAGGAAGCTGACCGAGTACGCCAAGCTGTACAAGCCGCAGGAATGGCTGTTCGAGCGGTACAAGGGCGAACCGTTCACGGAGAGCATCGTGTCGAAGAAGCTGAAAGAGGCGGCGAAGGAAGCCGGAATAACCAAGCGGGTGTACCCCCACCTGTTGCGGCACTCGTTCGCCACGCATCTGATCGAGCAAGGCACGGACTTGAAAATCGTGAAAGAACTGTTGGGGCACAACCAACTGAAAACGACGGAAATGTACGTGCACATAGCCGACACTTTTAAGAGTAGCATCCGCACTCCATTGGATGATATTCTTGAAGGTGATAATGAGATAGTTAAATAAGAAAATAACAGCGAAAACCGCTGATAATTACATGTTATTCTTCAAAAGAATTGGATATGAATAAAGGAAATACCATAGAAGATTTTTTTTGTAAGCAATTCATTAAGTCTGGTTATCAAGACCGTTTCTTTTTTGAACTGTCATCAAACAAAAAAAGAGTAAAAGCTATTAGTCGAATTTGTCATAATATGATGGATATTATAAATGAGAATAAGATTGTCGAGGTCTATAATTCTACGGATTTAATCCATTTGACAGATAGACTTCGTGAATTATCTAAAGAGAAAGAAGGATATTGCATCGGTTTTTTTGAGCTGGATCAAAAATGGGCGGATATATCAGAGGCTATAAATGCAGGAATACAGTCAAATTTTGGCTTTGCCATAATATTGTCTGATGGAATTGCTTGTATATGTGAAGAAACCGGTATAACCAATAGAAGAGCTGTAATATTACACTCCATATCCAAATTGAAAGAATAACAAGCGGCTCAACCTCCCCTTAAAGGTCGGTTAGCTGCCAAACATTAGCTGTTTCGGAAAATAAATTATAAACTTAAAAATAAATAAGAATATGGGAGCATGGAGTTATAAGGCATTAGATAGCGACAATGGCTTAGATGTCATAGATTTTATCAAAGAATATGTTTCTTCTAAATATCCTACGTTAGAATCCATAGAATTAAATCTATGGGACTTGATTGTCGCAATGAAAGAAGATGGTCTTTTAGGCGAATCTTTTGAGGATGTGGATTTCCTTTTTGATAATTCAGCAATAGCATTGGCTGAGCTGTATTTTATGTTTATGGATCATGGAGTAATTGATTACGAATCTGATGATGATAATCTCAACTTGAAAAAGCGCATCAAATCTTTGACAGTAAACAGTGATGCGTTGGAGTTTATGCTCCACTGCTTGACTGACATCAAGGAAGGAAAGCCTGATATGGATGGTGAAGAGCGTGAAATTCTGGAGATATGGGAAGATTCGCCTGAATGGAAAGAACATCTAAATAGCCTTATAGTGAGGTTGAATAATGAAATAGCTAAAAAAAGTAACAGCTAACAAGCGTATCAATCGCCCTCGAAAGGTCGATTATTCGCCGAGCATAATCCGTCAAAATAAAAAATAAAATGGAACTTGAATTTAACAATAAATCAGAATCAATTACAGCTAAGGATATAGCTGATGTTGAGCGGAAAAACAAATTTATTTTCCCGCAGGAAATCAAATCGTTCCTTCTTGCCAATAACGGAGGTCAACCAAATAAAACGATATACACTCAAAATAGTCAGGATTATGTGGTGGATTTCTTTCTGCCCATAAAGTCCACAGAATTTGAAGACTTGACGTATTCGGCGACAATAACTGATTTGAGTGATATAATCCCGAATACTGTAATACCATTTGCTATAGATCCATTCGGCAATTATTTCGTTTTTGACAAAGCTGAAGGTAAAATCTATTTCTTGGAAATGGAAGAAGTAGCTCTTTCCTTATTGGCGAGTGATTTTGAATCGTTTATTTCATCATTAAAAAAGGAATGAGACGGATAACAAGCGGATCAATCTCATTTAATGATGATTATCCACCAGACATTATAAGCTATAAAATGAAATTGATATGATAAAATACATTTCGGGAGATATATTACAGAGCAAAGATGAGTATATAGCTCAAGGAGTGGCTGTTGGCTCACAAGAAGGATTGGGAACTGGTCTTGCCTTTAAACTGTCAAGCCAATTTCCTGAAATCCAAAAGCTCTTTAAGAAATACACGCGAAATACTAAGTTTCAAGCTGGCGATGTTTTTATAGGAGAGATTAGCGGCTCTTCTCCGGGTATTATCTACATCGCTACCCAACCGGATATGTACCATGCGGAACTTACATATCTGAATAAAGGTTTGAAACGCTTGAAAAAAGTATGTGCAAGCAGAGGTATTAAAACTGTATCTCTCCCGAAGATAGGTGCAGGTTTAGGTAAATTGGATTGGAATAGTGAGGTAAAACCTTTGCTCGAAAGTATTTTATCTGATTGTGAAACAGTATTCAATGTATATGAAGATTACAAGATTGAATACGAAATTTAGCTTATAACATGCACCTGTGCCACCTAACGGCGGCAAGCTGCAACCCATTATCCATATTAAATTATGAAATTGAATGAGTTAAATAAATATTACACTTTTCATTTGACATCATATATAGATGTTGGTGAATTAGAACGAGATACTTCACTGTTTGTATGCAGATGCAGCGTCTTTCCTAAATTCTTTATGTCGTATAAAGAATTAGTAGAGAATGTGGACAGTGCAGATGAATCAACAAGAGAACGCTTTAGGGGTCAATTTAAGTCTTTCCTAAATGAGCTACTAAATTCATACTCTCTATATGTAACTGATAAAAATTCGGATACAATTATTGAGGTTATTGAAATCACAAGCGAGTTGATTATAAATCTAACGGAGAAAAGTGTAATCAATTTGTTTATCCCTGATTTGAAAATTGCAATGATAGGACACGATGATTATGGATTTATTCTCGTGACTGATATTAAGCTGTCTCTTATACACATCTCCGAGCCCACGAGACCCTAAGACATCTCGTA
>ENA-OYDI01000408-OYDI01000408.1-human-gut-metagenome-genome-assembly--contig:-NODE-408-length-9160-cov-3.998902_pt1 | contig 9160 bp, 10 predicted proteins | sample MGYA00243463_ERZ652893 | MGnify/ENA primary metagenome ERZ652893 (study PRJEB26926, sample SAMN06164530) | human gut metagenome | biome: ENVO:00009003; feature: ENVO:2100002; material: ENVO:00002003... | reverse complement strand
TTTCCATACTCTTGACTTTCCTTCTTTTACTGGTACAGTTTGCATCCATGCTCTGTACTCCTTACGGTTTCCTTGCTAGCTGCAAATCGATTCATCATACCAACTCACAAAAAGTGCTTCCGCACCATTGCAGAGTAATTATCATATTGTTGAAAGCCATATCGCTCATAAAATGGGATCGTTTTATTGTTACAGCTCTCCGGGGCCACTTTATGTGCGTTGTGCCTTGGCGCAGACCGTCAGCACTCCACTGCCACCTTGATCACGCCGTCCCGTTTCTTTTCAAACAGCTCGTAGCCCTCTGCGATCCGGCGCAGGGGGTAGGTGTGGGTGATGAGCGGTTCGGTATCGATCTTGCCTTCTGCGATAAGACGCAGCGTTTCTTCACAATCGCAGCCGTCCACGCCGCCGGTCTTAAAGGTGAGGTTTTTGCCGTACATTTCCGGCAGCGGCAGGGTCTGTGCCTTATCGTACAGCGCCACCACCGTCACAACGGCGTTGGGCCGTGCACACTCCCATGCCAGCCGGAAGGTGGAGTCTGTCCCTGCCACCTCCAGCACCACATCGGCCCCGTCGTGGTCGCTGTGGGCACGCACAAAGGCGGCGCAGTCCTCCGGCTGCACGGTGAGCACCTGCGGGTAGTGCCGACGGATGAACTGCAGGCGGCTTGCGTCCTTTTCACAGACGATGATGCGCTTGGGGCTGTGCAGCATGACGCACAGCAGCGTGCAGATGCCGGTCGGCCCTGCACCGAGGATCAGCACGGTATCCTCGGGGGTGATTTCCGAGATGCGTGCCGCCCAAAAGCCGGTGGCCAGCACATCGCCCACCAGCAGCGCCTGCCGATCGGTAACGCCGTCCGGAATCTTGTTCAGTCCCTGATCCGCAAAGGGCACCCGGACATACTCGGCCTGTCCGCCGTCGATGCGGCAGCCCAGCGCCCAGCCGCCGTTTTGATCGGTGCAGTTGTTCACAAAGCCTTTTTTGCAGAAAAAGCACTCTCCGCAGAAGGTCTCCACGTTCACCGTCACCCGGTCGCCGGGCTTCACATTGGTCACCGCACTGCCCACTTCTTCTACGATGCCCACCATCTCGTGCCCTACCGTGATGCCGGGCACCGCCCGGGGCACGCTGCCGTGCTTGATGTGCAGATCGCTGGAGCAGATACTGGCAAGGGTCACCTTTACAATGGCGTCCCGCTCGTGCTGCAGCACCGGCTTTGGTTTTTCCATCAGGGCAAACGTTCCCTCTGAAACATAGGTATAGGTCAGCATGCTTTTTACCTCCATGCGCTTTGATCTTTCCGAACGGAGTATACCGCAAAAGTCAGCCGCTGTCCCGGCTCACAGGATATAGTGAGGTACCTCCATAAATTCTGAGTTGCTGTTCTCAGTATACCATGGTTTTCCCTTGCGGAAAAGATAGCGAAACAAAAATGCCCCCGGAGGGCTTGTTGCGGCTCTCCGGGGGCATCTTATGTGCGTTGTGCCTTGGCGCACACGACCGGCGTTTTACTCGATCTCGATCAGGTTCGGGTTCTCAGGCAAAGCCTTCGTCTGCTGAGGAGCAGGCAGCTCGATGTGCAGGACGCCATCCTCGAACTTTGCGTGGATGTCTTCCTTCTTCACATCGCCCACGTAGAAACTGCGCGCGCAGGTGCCGGAGAAGGATTCGCGCCGCAGATAGCGGCCCTTCTTATCCTTTTCATCGTTGCTGTGGCTGCGCACTGCCTGAATGGTCAGGTAGCCGTCGTTCAGATCCATCTGAACGTCTTCCTTCTTGCAGCCCGGCAGGTCAACCGCTACTTCGTAGCCGTTGTCCGTCTGTTTGACATCGGTCTTCATCATGTTTGCACCGCGCTTACCAAAGGTATCACGAGCCTCACGGTTCATCATACGTTCCAGTGCAGCGTCATTCCAGAACGGATCGAAGAAATCATCGAACAGGTTTTCATGGAAAACAGTCGGCATAAGCATAAATCATTCCTCCAATCCCGGCGTTCGGGTCGGGGCAAAAAATCTGAAGCGTCCACTCAGAAAGGCTTTCCGGGGAGCCCTGCGGCTCTCCTTTTGCCCTTCCTCCTGAGCACGCCACTGTTATAGCACCGTTCATTAGCAGTGTCAATAGAAGAGTGCTAAAATTCATGAAAGAATAATACTTTTATAAAATCCTATGCAATCTTTTCAAAATTCAGTCGCATCATCGTGTTTTTATCATTTCTGCCGGTACATCGGCGTAGACAGATATTTCATGCCGTTGTCCGGGACGATGACCACGATGTTCTTTCCCTGATTCTCCGGTCTGCGGCCCACCTGCACCGCTGCGTGCAAAGCCGCTGCTGCCGATGTGCCCAGAAACAGTCCTTCCGCCCGCAGCACCTCATGGGCCGTTTCGTAGGCTTCCTCGGTGCGGACATTGATGCACGCATCGCTCCAGTCTGGCCGCAGATAGTCGGAAAGTGCGCTTTCCGGCACATCATACGCCGGCAAAACGCCATCTATGCTCTGCGCATAATCGTAGTTGAGGGAACCAAACGAAAGGATTTTCATGGTATATCTTTTTTACTTCATTCTCTGAATCACCGCACCCAGCCATCGGCACAGGGTATCGCCTGCCTGATTTGCGATCTCCAGCACGCGGGCGTGGCTATGCTTGACCGTCTGGATGCCGGTGGCCATGTTAGTGATGCAGCTGACGGCCAGTACCTTCATGCCCATGTAGTTGCAGACCATGGTTTCCGGCACGGTGCTCATGCCCACGGCATCGGCTCCCATCCCCGCAAAGGCGCGAATTTCAGCCGCCGTTTCATAGCAAGGGCCCATAAAGCCCATGTAAACGCCCTCCTTGTAGGCAATGCCCAGTTCATCGGCAGTCTGCTTGGCAAGGTTCCGCAGTTCCAGACTGTAAGATTCGGTCATGTCCGGGAAGCGGGGGCCGAAGCGCTCATCGTTGGGGCCAATGAGGGGGTTCGTGCCCATCATGTTGATGAAGTCGGTAATGAGCATCAGGGTGCCCGGCGCAAACTCCCGGTTGATGCCGCCGCAGGCGTTGGTCAACACCACCTTTTCCACGCCCAACAGCTTGAACACATAGAACGGGTAGCAGACTTCCTTCATGGAGTAGCCCTCATAGAAATGGAAGCGGCCTTCCATGGCGTAGACTTCCGTGTCCCCCAGCTTGCCAGCCAACAATGCGCCTTTGTGTCCTGCCACCGTGGATACCGGGAAGTTGGGGATATCCTTGTAGGACAGTTCTTCCGTGTCCGTAAAGTCCGCGGTCAGCTTGCCAAGGCCGGAGCCCAGCACCACCGCGATCTTCGGGCGCTTTTTCGTGTGCGTCTTGATATATTCCACACTTTCCAGTGCCTTTTCATAAAGATGTTCCATACCGTTCTCTCCTTTTCCCAAAAAATTCGATATACTCTCTGGGTTCAGTATATCGGATTTTTCAGGCCGATGCAAGACACCCTCCATCGAGTCTTATTAAAAACCAAGGAGCAGATACTTCACATCACGAGTGTGTTGTATCTGCTCCTTGGTTCTCCGAATGTCTTATCTCTGGCCGATGTTCCACCGAAACAGCTCATATCCTACCCGGATATTCTCCGGCAGACGTTTCAAAGTCTCGTCCCGCAGTTCCTGCGGCATCCCGTAAAAAGCTTCGGCAATGCCGCCGGTGAAGCAGGCAAGGGTGTCGCTGTCGCCGCCCAGAGAAACTGCATTGCGAAGTGCATCCCTTTATATCAAGTTTCGCCTTTGAAATCAGAGAGAATCATAGTATTGATGTATTTTCTCGGCCATCAGTTCCCGACGCCTTTGTAGAAAATCCTGATAGTCGCCAATCTCCATGCTTTCAAATCCGTCTGGAATACAATTCTGTTTAAGATTTTCAGCCAGCCTATCTTGTTCTATGATTCCACCATAAACAGGCTTTTTCGTATTGCATTGCCCTATCACTTCAGTCATATAGTGGGCTGGCGAACTATCTTTAATTTTAATGTTGATTTCCTGTTGAATAAAAGCATAATTCGCAATTTGATTGTATTGTGCTTGCACAATTCCATTTTTTATCAAGTAATTTTTCGGGAACAAATGGTGAATATCGCCTCTGTTTTCCAACATGGACTCAATATCAATTTCCATCGACAAAAAGCCTTTATCGTGTGCCTTGACCTGTGCCACAAGGAACATATTAAAATATGGACTGCTCGCAACCGATGTGTTCAGCCGTTGAACAAGATTTACCTTCCAGTACGCCTCAGATAATTCGCCCGCCTCTGTGATATTCAGGTACTGCATCGGATCATCATAAGCAAAGAATCTCTTAATGTCGTAATCAAATGCAGACTCTGGCGAGCCAGAAGAATATCTTCCCGTCAAAATAGACAAAGCCAGCCACTTGCGTACAATCTTTTCGATTTGATTACTATCCACTTTTCGTTCACGAAGTGCAAGAAAAAGCGCATAGCCAAAGTTCAAAACATTTTGTGAACGAATCAGCGATTTTTTCACAATTCCCGCTGAGCGCACAATCATCAAATACCGTTCGTAATTTGTCTGATTCACCGCTTGCAGAACTGCCTCATGTAATTGATTGAACGACCTTTCTTCTATTTCGATCTTAAATTCACGCGTTTCAAAATCTCGGCCTGAAAGCAAGCTAACCAAATCTGCTAGCTTTCCTCGCTTGAATTTATATGTAAATGCAACACGAAGAATATCCGTATAACATGTGCGATAAATCGTTGCATTCTTTGCAGCTGCCCACTTTATAGCTTCGAATTCCGGTCTCGCCGCAAATTCAGCATCATTTTTCTTGATTTCTTTCAAATCCTCCGGAGACTCCAACAAATGACAGAAGTAATCAATCGTTTTTCGGGTCACATTTCCATTATATATTTCATTCGAAGAAATCTTAGACATTGCAAAATCTGCTTGCGACAGAACCACACCCTTAGAATTGATTCGAATAAAAATTTCCGTTACACTGTCAATATCCAAATCTTCTGCCAGCGTAATAACACCAATGCTATTATTTTGTATTGCCCTCAACCGATTGATTGTGTCATTGATTTCCTGTGCTTTGTCCATAATTCCGTTTTTCTGGCAATATTCCATCACAAAAGAAAAAGAACCAAAGGACACATCCAGCACTTTTGCAATATCCGGAATCCATTTACTGCTTTTTTGATTTGCGGAATTTGCCACTTCAAATATTTCGTCAATGGGGTTAAACGCAATACAGACCCGTTTCCATTTATAGTGGCTGTCTAAAACCTCCTGTCCCACAATTGCAGCCGCCATAGCAGTAATACGCTGTTGCCCGTCGATCAGAACTTTTTTCCCTATTGCAACTGTTCCGTCTTTCAACTTTACACTTGGATTTTGCCATACGATAATATATCCGACCGGAAAGCCCTTATAGAGCGAATCCATCAAATCACGCACTTGCGTTGCGTCCCATACAAATGGACGTTGCATTTCCGGAATCGCAATATTACCGGATTTTATATCCGCCAAAAGCACATCCACCGTATAATTATTCACGCTATATCGTGCCATAGTCAAATTCCCTTCTATTGTATCATCCTGGAATTCTATCTAAAGTTGTTTTCATACAAAGCGTTATTAAATTTTATTTAATCTTATCACATCCGGCGGGGCGGTGCAAGGGGTGCTCTTGTTTCCTGTCCGCGCAGCTATTATAATAATAGGTACCGAAAGAAGGTGAGCTTCCTGCACGACATCTGGAATCCATGGCACGGCTGCGTCAAGTGCAGCGAGGGCTGCCAGAACTGCTACATGTATTTTCTCGACCGGATGCGGGACCAGAACGGAGCCGAGATCTACAAAACAAAAAGCGGCTTTTCCTACCCGCTCCAGAAAGACCGCACCGGACACTACAAAATCCAGAGTGGTGAGCAGATCCGGGTCTGCATGACCTCGGACTTCTTCTTGGAAGAAGCCGACCCGTGGCGGGTTGAGGCGTGGGACATCATGCGCCAGCGCAGCGATGTGGTGTTTTTTCTGCTCACCAAACGGCCGCAGCGGGTACGGGAGTGCCTACCGCCGGACTGGGGCAGCGGTTGGGACAACATCTTTTTCAACGTCACCTGTGAAAATCAGCGCCGCGCCGATGAGCGCATCCCCATCCTGTTTGACCTGCCCTTCAAGCACAAGGGCATTATGTGCGCGCCCTTCATCGGACCGGTGAGTATCCGGCAGTACCTTACCGCCGGGCAGATCGAACAAGTCATCTGCGGCGGCGAAAACTATGATGGTGCCCGCCCCTGCAATTTTGATTGGGTCAAATCGCTCCGGCAGGAATGCGTGGATGCCAACGTAACATTCTGCTTTATCGAGACCGGCACTGTGTTCATCAAGGACGGCAGGCGCTACCACCTGCCAAACAAGCAACTGCAAAGCCGGATGGCTTATAAATCCGGTATGAACTTTCAGGGAAGTCCCATCCGTTTTGACCTCGTGGACGACTGGGGCTACCCCATCCCGCAGGAAGATCTCTATGTGCCCCATTTCCGCGCAAACTGCGAGACCTGTGGCAGCAAGTTGATCTGCAACGGCTGCAGTGACTGTGGAAAATGCTTATAAAATAAAGGAGTTCTATCAATACAAATGGAACTTATGGCTGATCTGGTGTGCAATTTCGTCCGGCAGCGGACGGAACCCAATGCAGGTCAGGGTCATGCCTTCTCCGTTTTCATCAAACTCTTCCGGCTTCAGCTCGGTGTGGCAGGCATCCCGGATAAGGAAGAAGTCTTTGTTTTCCACCAGTCCCAATTCCTCGGCAATGGTCTTTGCTTTCAGCAGTTGATTGCGGTTCTTTGCCCCGCAGATAGTTTTGGTAAAAGAACCATCGAACCATTCTTCATAAGTTGCCTTATCCAACATGATTTCTGCCCGATAGCCGGTAATTTCTCCGTCTTTCTCAATGGGTTTCACGCCCTGTCCCATGCCGATGGGGTCGGTGAGGAATGCCAGCGAAGCGTGGCAGCACTGCGCCGCCAGCTTACCGGGAGACATCTGCAGATCTTTTCGTGCAATGATGAGTTGACGCATTTTTTCTCCTTCTTACGACAGTTTGATCTTCAAATCTGCCAGCAGATTCACCGCTTCCGGCAGGGAAAATTTCGCATCCTTCAGGCGGCTACCCAGAATGTCCACCTTATAACCGGCGGCATCCCGGAAATCCGCCTTGCGCAGATCGCACTGGTAGAACTCCGTTTCGTGAAGTTCTACACCCTTGAAATTCGCCAGCTGCATCTCGCATTTGGCAAACATGGAGCCGACAATTTCGTTGCCGTCCGAAAAGTCGAAGCGGTTAAAGTTCATTTCGGTGAAGGTGTTATATTTCAGACTGCACTCTTTCAGCGTGTGGATAGGGTCCGGGAAGGCACCGTTGGACATCAGTGGTGCCCACTCAATTTCATTCAGGCGGCAGTCCTCAAAATCCAGCGACTGCACCGAAGAATGAGTGCTGTGCAGACCTGTGATCTCACACCGCACGAATTTGCACTCATTCAGCGTGGTATGATCCAGTTCGCATTTGGTAAAGGAGCAATCCACAAACACGCAGTCGGTAAAGTCGCAATCCTCAAAAGCCTCCTCGGTGAACGACAGGTCAGCAAACCGTTCACCCTCACAATAACGCTCTGTCATAAAATTCTCCTGTCAGCGCAGTTCTTCCAACAAGGCCGTGCAGCCTTCCAGCACATCCTGCCAGGTAGCCTCAAAATCCCCGGTATACCACGGGTCGGCCACATCGCCGGAGCGACGGGTATGATCCATCAGCAGAGACACTTTATGCTCCGGGTCTCCGCCCACAAAGCGCGCCATATTGCGCAGGTTGTTGTAATCCATGCACTGTTCGTCCTTATAGATCACGCCGCCGTTCTCACAAAGAAACACACAGCAGTCTGCCACCGGTGCAAAGAGCTTGCGCAGGCTGGTATACTGCCGACCGGATGCCGGGCAAAACAGAATGTCACGCCGGTGCAGCTCCCGTATCTGTTCAAAAATCTCGCTTTCCAGTTCCTTTTTTCCGTATTGCAGCAGCGTACCGTCAATATCGCTGCAAATCAGTTTGATTGACATTTTCCGTCCTCATTTTTCAAGATAATTTTAGGCAATTCCCCGGCATCCAGAACACGGACGCCTTCGTCCATCAGCATCTTGGCAAAAACACCCTGTCCGGGAATCTTTGTCCCGGAAAACGTTCCGTCGTAGATTTCCTTCACGCCGCAGCTGGGACTGCGGGATTGCAGGATGGCAAGCTCCACCCCATTTTCTTTTGCGATGGCAAGGGCCTTGGCTGCGCCCGCTCGGAACTCCCGGTCCACATTGATGCCCTCTTTGTTCGTGACAACGCCCTGCACGATTTCCGCCGGGCACCGCGGTGTGGGCAGGCCGCCCAAAACCTCCGGGCAGACCGGAACCACCTGATGCCCCCGCGCAAAATCACAGACCGCCTGATTGTAATTGTTTCCGCCGCTGTATTTGCAGTTTTCGCCCAGCAGGCAGGCGCTGACCAGAATCTTCATTGTTGCGCGCTCCGTTTTTCAGATACTGAATCTTTTCCCTATTCTACCACGCTTTTGGGCATTGAAAAAGAGGATTCTGCTTTTTCCTATTCCCATACCGGGAGGTCCGCCGTAATCTTTTCTAATTCCTGTGCAAGAAACGTCAGTCTTTCCCTCAGATGGTTGTTATGCGGTGCATCTCCGTTCAGCAGATAGTCCGTTCTGACATTCAGGCAGGACGAAAGATCCTGCAGCAACTCAATCGAACAGCAGCGGCTTCCCGTTTCAACTTTTGCAAGATGGTTCGCACTACACGCAGCTTATCCGTAGATTGCAAGTTTGTTGCAAGTTAGTTTTAAGTTTCGTTGCAAGTCTCCTATTCTTACAGATACCACTCTGGTCTGCTGCTTCATTGTAACCGTCAAAAGAAAAGACGCTTCAGCCAACATTAAATTCTCATCAAAAAACAGGGAGTGACATCAAATCACTCCCCGTTTGCATTGATTGTATCAGAATTTCGTCATCCAGAGCCCATGCAGATTGCAGTATGCGTAAACGGCCACCGGCTTTTCGCTTCCCAGTTCAAACACCGCGTTGGGAGCCTGCCCCGGATTCAGATAGCGG
>ENA-OYDI01000387-OYDI01000387.1-human-gut-metagenome-genome-assembly--contig:-NODE-387-length-9606-cov-4.369700_pt1 | contig 9606 bp, 9 predicted proteins | sample MGYA00243463_ERZ652893 | MGnify/ENA primary metagenome ERZ652893 (study PRJEB26926, sample SAMN06164530) | human gut metagenome | biome: ENVO:00009003; feature: ENVO:2100002; material: ENVO:00002003... | reverse complement strand
CTTAGGGTCTCGTGGGCTCGGAGATGTGTATAAGAGACAGACTCAGCACCACAAAGCCCGATGCGATATAGATGACCTTTACGCGAAAATCTTCTGAAGGTTGAATTTTCTCTACCAGTTTTCCTTTGCGGACAATCATCAGGTCGCCGGCACGTAGCTCGCGCTCCTCTCCATTGTACTTCAATCGGCAGATTCCTGACAGACAGAGGGCGTGTGCAAGATAGCCACTGTATGCGTCCGTCCCCAGACCTTGAAGAGTATCGGCTATTATAATATTTGCGGTTTCTCCCATTATACAGTTGTTTGGTTTCGATCACAAAAGTATATGTTTCCAATAATATAACTTCTATTGTGGGCAAGAAATATATTGCCTTTTTTATTCATTTCAAATCTGCCCGAATTTCGCAAATTCTTCATACCTTTGCATCCGTTAATTTTAGAAACCAATAACAAAACAGAACTTATGGGAGGTTTTTTCGGAACAGTCGCCAAAGCAACAAGCTGTGTGGCGGATTTGTTTTACGGCACAGATTATAATTCACATTTAGGGACAAAACGTGGTGGGTTGGCTACATACGATGCAGAAACGGAGCAGTTTACCCGTTCCATTCACAATCTGGAAAGCACTTATTTCCGCACGAAGTTTGAGGATGAACTGGACAAGTTCAAAGGAAATTCCGGAATAGGAATCATCAGCGATACAGACCCTCAACCCCTTATCCTCAACTCCCACCTTGGTCGCTTTGCCATTGTAACGGTAGCCAAAATAGTAAATCTGCAAGAACTGGAAACAAAACTGTTGGCCCAAAACATGCATTTCGCCGAACTCAGTTCGGGCAAAACCAATCAGACGGAACTTATCGCCCTCCTTATTATACAAGGAAAGACATTTGTCGAAGGAATTGAAAATGTGTATAAGCATATCAAAGGTTCCTGCTCCATGCTGTTATTGACGGAAGACGGCATCATTGCCGCTCGCGACCGCTGGGGACGTACTCCGATTGTGATTGGCAAGAAAGACGGAGCGTATGCCGCCACAAGTGAGTCGAGCAGCTTTCCGAATCTTGGTTATGAGATAGACCGTTATTTGGGACCCGGAGAGATTGTTCGCCTGCGTGCCGATGGTGTGGAACAGATGCGCAAGCCTGATGAGGGAATGCAGATTTGTTCCTTCCTATGGGTATATTACGGTTTCCCCACTTCCTGCTACGAAGGTAAGAATGTGGAGGAAGTGCGTTTTGCCTCCGGTTTCAAGATGGCACAGACAGATAAATCAGAGGTGGATTGTGCCTGCGGTATTCCTGATTCGGGTGTAGGTATGGCGCTTGGGTATGCCGAAGGTAAAGGAGTTCCTTATCATCGTGCCATTTCCAAATATACTCCGACTTGGCCTCGTAGTTTTACTCCCAGCAAGCAGGAATTGCGTTCGCTGGTGGCAAAGATGAAGCTGATTCCCAATCGTGCCATGCTCGAGGGTAAGCGTCTGCTGTTCTGTGATGACTCTATTGTCCGGGGGACCCAGTTGCACGACAATGTGAAGGTGCTGTATGAGTATGGTGCCAAGGAGGTGCATATCCGGATTGCTTGTCCTCCATTGATATATAGCTGCCCGTTTGTAGGATTCACGGCTTCCAAAAGCGACATGGAACTGATTACCCGTCGTGTCATCAAGGAACTGGAGGGTGACGAGAATAAGAATCTCGATAAGTATGCCACTACCGGCTCACCCGAATACGAAAAGATGGTGGACGTTATCCGCGAGCGTTTCGGACTTTCATCCTTGAAGTTCAATACGTTGGAAACTCTGGTTGAGGCTATCGGATTGCCTAAGTGTAAGATATGTACGCATTGTTTTGATGGTAGCAGCCATTTTTGATTGACATTTTGTCCTTAAGAAATAAAAAAGGGGCGTGAATTGCTTGGCAGTTCACGCCCCTTTTTTTATCTTTACAGCACAAAATAGTGGTTAATGATTAGTGATTAATGATTAATGCCATTCGGATAATGCTTTTCGCCAATTACTAATCACTGACCATTAATCACTAATCATTAATCACTAATCATTATTCATCATGACTTTAGTAGAACGTTTTTTAAAGTACGTAAGCTTCGATACTCAGTCCAGTGAAGAGACTGAGATTACTCCGAGTACTCCGGGGCAAATGGTGTTTGCCCGGTATCTGAAAGAAGAATTGGAAACTTTGGGTCTGGAAGAAATCACGTTGGACGAAAATGGTTATCTGTTCGCCACTCTTCCTGCCAATACAGACAAGCCGTTGCCCGTCATCGGCTTTATTGCCCACATGGATACAAGCCCCGATATGAGTGGCAAGAATGTTTCTCCGCATATTGTGCAGAATTATGACGGTAAGGACATTGTTCTTTGCGCCGAAGAGAATGTGGTTCTTTCTCCTGCCCAGTTCCCCGAACTGCTCGACCATCAAGGGGAAGATTTGATTGTGACCGACGGCAAGACCTTGCTTGGTGCCGACGATAAAGCCGGTATTGCCGAAATTGTATCGGCAGTGGTATATCTGAAGGAACATCCCGAAATCAAGCACGGTAAAATACGTATCGGCTTCAATCCGGATGAGGAAATCGGTTTGGGCGCCCATAAGTTCAATGTAGAACAGTTCGGTTGCGAATGGGCTTACACCATGGACGGCGGAGAAGTGGGTGAGCTTGAATTCGAGAACTTCAATGCAGCTTTTGCCAAGATAAGCTTCAAGGGACGGAATGTGCATCCGGGCTATGCCAAGAATAAGATGATTAACTCTATCCGCGTTGCCAACCGTTTCATGTCCATGCTTCCGGCTGACGAGGCTCCGGAGCATACCGAAGGTTACGAAGGTTTCTATCATCTGATAGGCATTACCGGCGAGGTGGAGCAGACAACAGTCTCTTACATTATCCGTGACCACGACCGCACCCGCTTTGAAGAGCGCAAGAAGGAGATGGAACGTCTTGTGGCAAAAATCAATGAAGAATACGGTCCGGGTACCGCTACTCTGGAACTTCGCGACCAATACTATAATATGCGCGAGCAGATTGAACCGGTGATGCATATCATCGACACCGCTTTTGCCGCCATGAAGGCGGTAGGTGTAGAGCCTCGTGTAAAAGCCATTCGCGGAGGTACGGACGGTGCCCAGCTCTCTTTCAAGGGCCTGCCTTGTCCCAATATCTTTGCCGGTGGCTTGAACTTCCACGGCCGCTATGAGTTCGTGCCTATCCAGAACATGGAGAAAGCCATGAACGTCATCGTCAAGATTGCCGAGCTCGTAGCAAGCAAATAGATAATTCATAACTCATAACTCTAATAGTTCCATGAAAACCACTCCGTTTACCGAAAAACACATCTCGCTGGGTGCCAAGATGCACGAGTTTGCGGGATATAATATGCCTATCGAGTATTCCGGCATCATTGACGAACATCTTACAGTATGTCAGGGTGTCGGTGTATTCGACGTCTCACACATGGGAGAATTCTGGGTGAAAGGTCCCCATGCTTTGGACTTTCTGCAGAAAGTGACTTCCAATAACGTAGCTGCCCTCACACCTGGGAAAGTACAGTATACCTGCTTCCCCAATGACAACGGAGGCATTGTAGACGACCTTCTGGTCTATCATTATGAGCCGGAGAAATACCTGCTTGTCGTGAATGCGTCGAACATTGAGAAAGACTGGAACTGGTGTGTGTCTCATAACACGGAAGGCGCTGAATTGGAAAATGCTTCCGACCACATGGCACAGCTTGCTGTGCAAGGACCGAAGGCTATTCAGGCTTTGCAGAAGCTGACTTCCATTAATCTTTCCGACCTTCCTTACTATACTTTTACCCACGGTGAGTTTGCCGGAGAAAAGGATGTCATTATCTCCAATACCGGATATACCGGTGCGGGTGGTTTTGAGCTTTACTTCTATCCGGAGGCTGCCATGAAGATTTGGGATGCCGTGTTCGAGGCAGGCGCGGAGTTCGGCATTAAGCCAGTTGGTCTGGGTGCGCGCGATACGCTTCGTCTGGAAATGGGCTTCTGTTTGTATGGCAATGATTTGGATGACACCACTTCGCCCATTGAAGCGGGTTTAGGATGGATTACCAAGTTTGTGGAGGGAAAGAACTTCACCAATCGCCCGATGCTGGAAAAACAGAAAGCGGAAGGCACTACCCGTAAGTTGGTGGGATTTGAAATGATAGACCGCGGTATCCCCCGTCATGGTTACGAGCTGTATAGTACAGACGGTACTGCCATCGGTGTGGTTACCTCCGGAACTATGTCGCCTACCCGCAAGATTGGTATCGGAATGGGGTATATCAGACCCGAGTACAGCAAAGTCGGTACGGAAATCTGCATTGACATGCGGGGACGTAAGCTGAAAGCTGTGGTTGTGAAGCCGCCGTTCCGCAAACAGTAATTTGAATGAATAACTAAAATAAGAAGAATGAAGAATTTGTCATGCGGCATCATCGCGCAGTCAAATTCTTCATTCTTAGTTATTCCTTTCTCTATATTCTGCTTATCCTGTCCAGCATTTGGTTTGCCCAACCTATCTCTTTATTGGTCCATTCCTTTTCGGTTCCTTCTATGCCCTGGCCTTCGTAGGCCGAAAGCAAGGTGATATATTCTTTCAGTATATCGGCGGCTTGGGCTTGTTTGTTCATGCGCATCAATAATAGTATTTTTTGTTTATATATGTCCAGATTGGGGCTTGTTCCTGCCATCTCCTGGGCTTTATCAAGCATGGCGAGGCAGCGGTTGTTCACTTCTTCCGTATTAGACAGTGCCATTTCCGCTTTTACCAGGATGATGTAGTCATTGTCTGTGGCTAGTCTGTTGTCAATGTTCTTGCGTATCAGCCGGGCAGTTTCCTTATAGCGCTTGTTGGCGTAGTTCATACTTGCGTTGAAAGAAACGACATCGCTGGTGGTCCGTAGGTAGGGGCGGGCACTCAGGCTATGGGATTCACCGGCCTTTTCTATACGCTTTTGCAGGTTGCCGATGCTGCCGTAGCGAGGAATGTCCTTGTTGCGTTGGTGCAGGTTGTAATACCCTATAATTTTACCGAGGGCCGATGCGATTCCGTCGGGATTATATCCCTTGAATGCCAGAAGTTGGCGCGCAAGGCGGTCTGAAGAGATTTCCTGGGAAGTTTTGTATTTCATCCCCAACCGGTCCGTTGCCGGAATGCTCAAAAGGGAAGCGATGGCTCCGATATCTGCCACCAGACTGACGGCATAAGCATCTTCATTATCGTCCCAGTAGGCCACATCGAGGGCTGCACTGGCGGTAGTGGCAAAGACATCTGCCCAAAAAGCTGCACGCTTGGCACGCCGCTCGGCACGGTAAATGTTGTTTACCTGATGGTCGAGGACGAAATGTCCCAGCTCACATGCGATGACGGCGGCCAGTTCGTCTTCGGAATCAAGAGTGCAGAGGAGGCCCGTACTGATAACCATGGAGCCGTTGGGAAGCATGAAGGCATCTGGTTCGGGCGACTGGATGATACGTATGTTCAGACTCTCCCCGCGATTGCTGTCAATGGTGGTGGCGTTCAACTTGGAGAACACTCCCTGCACGTACGAAACGATGTAATCTTCCTGATAGGCTATCTCATTCAGTTTGTCGAGATACTCCAGGCACTCTTCGTCGATTTCCTGGCGCAGTTTGTGCTTGTAGCCGCGGTCGCTGAAATATTCGTAAAGATGGTTTTTCAAGTATATCTGCTGCCAGAATTCCCGGTCGGTTTGCGGAGCGGATATGGCAATGTGCCCCATCTCATTCAAAGGAATGGTCTCTTGTATGCCGTTCATTTCGACAGCATAGCAAATGTTGTTGCTGCTTTCACCGGGATTCTTCATTTTGACAACCCGGCGGATAATGACCGGTGTACCGGCGGGAGATTGCCGGTACTCTTTTGTCAATTCTCCTTTGACAGCGATGTTCCCGCTTAAATCTTTGTACTTTTGGGGCTTGGCAAATCCTGCCGTTGCGACAAGGATTGTCAGGATGAATAGGGTGGCAAGTCGTTTCATGATTAGTATATGTTTTCGGTTTTGATGATACAAAAATAGGGAAGTGTTTTTTCCCTTTCTCGTTTTTTTCCCTATTCTGTGATAGGAGATTCCCTATTTATCGGTCCTGCAGTGGGAGGCGGAAACAAAAAAGGGAACCTTTCAGTGAAAGACTCCCTTTTTTCAGTTTGCTTGAAAACTGATTATTTCTTACGGTTACCGTAACGGCTCATGAACTTATCAACACGACCGGCAGTGTCAACCAGCTTAGACTTACCTGTGTAGAACGGGTGAGAGGTGCTGGAGATTTCCAGCTTTACCAGCGGATAAGTTTCACCTTCGAATTCGATAGTCTCTTTCGTGTTGCAAGTGGAACGAGACAAGAATACATCACCATTTGACATATCTTTAAATACTACCGGACGGTATGATTCTGGATGAAGGCCTTTTTTCATTTCAGTATCTGTTTTTTTAATTTATATTCTGTTACTATTTTGGTAATAAATAGTGTAATGGTCTTATTTTTCAGAGCGCAAAGATAGTGCAAGTCGCAGATAATACAAAATAAATTCAGATTTATTTTTGCTTAAGGTACAGTCTACCTTTGTTTAAAGGCAGTGCATTTCTCCGAATTAGAAAAAAGTTCCCTCAAAAAATAGGTTTATCGCTTTTTATTTCAGATTTTTGCATAGTATTTTAATTTATGTTCAGCATGAAGAAGCTACTTTTCTTAATTTCCCTATGGCTCTGCGTCACTACGGCAGGTGCCCAGCAGAACGAGCGGGATCTGTATAGTGTTGCGTTTTATAATCTTGAGAACCTGTTTGATACGATTCATGATGCAGGTAAGAATGACTATGAGTTCCTGCCCGACGGCAGTTACCAATGGACGGCAAAGAAGTATGAGTCCAAGCTGCAGAACCTTTCCAAAGTGTTGGGGTCCCTTTCGCGTGATTTAGTGCCGGAAGGTCCGGCATTCATCGGTGTGGCAGAGGCAGAGAACAGCCGGGTGCTGGAAGACCTCGTGAAGCAGCCGGCCATTTCCAATTATGAGTTCGTGCATTATGAAGGACCGGACAGACGGGGCATCGACTGTGCCTTGCTGTACGACCCGAAGCAGTTCAGCGTTACCCACTCAAAGTTGGTGCTTTCTACTCCTTTTGAGGGGGATACGGTGCACTTGACGCGCGGCTTCCTGATTGTGGACGGACAACTGGCGGGAGAGCGTGTCTGCGTGATAGTGAACCACTGGCCCTCCCGTGGGGCAAAGTCACCGGTGCGTGTGCATGCAGCCAGGCAGGTAAAAGCCTTGAAGGACTCTCTGATGCGTAGCGACAAGAAGCTGAAACTCATCGTGATGGGGGATATGAATGACGACCCGATGGATGAAAGCATGGAGGTGCTGGGTGCACGCAAATATCCGAAGCAGGTGAAGAAAGGCGAATTCTACAATCCCTGGTGGGAGACACTGGAAGACAAGGGAGTGGGGACATTGCTCTATCGGGGCAAGTGGAACTTGTTTGACCAGATTGTCATTTCGAAACCGTTGCTGAAGGCTAAGAAAGGGTTGCGCTATGATCACAATGAAGTTTTCATCCGCGATTATCTGATTCAGCAGGATGGCAAATACAAAGGTTCCCCCTTGCGTACGCATGGGGGCAGGACTTGGCTGAACGGTTACAGTGACCATTTGCCGACCATCATCTATCTGAAAAATTAGTATTACATAATAATGTGTAAACAGATGCCGGAGAGCAAACATGTTCTCCGGCTTTTTTGTTGATAGAAGTATAGATGGCAAAAGTATGACTGGCAGAGATAAATGCAAAGAGTTTGTAATATAGAGATTACAATAATCTGTTAAATGAAGCCAATAGCTTTAAAATAGAATGGATTTGGTAGGATGAGCCGGATATTTTATTCCTCTCAAGTTCTTTACTTTAAAGGATAATGATTACTTTTGCGTAGAATTTTAATTCACTAACAATAAAATTTAAACAAAATGGTTAATTACAAAGATTTAGGACTGGTAAACACAAGAGAGATGTTTGCTAAGGCTATCAAAGGTGGATATGCTATTCCGGCATTCAACTTCAACAATATGGAACAGATGCAGGCTATCATCAAGGCTGCAGTTGAAACAAAGTCTCCGGTTATTCTTCAGGTATCTAAGGGTGCCCGTCAGTATGCCAACGCTACGCTGTTGCGTTACATGGCTCAGGGTGCTGTTGAGTACGCTAAGGAATTGGGTTGCAAACATCCTGAAATTGTTCTTCACCTTGACCACGGAGATACATTCGAAACTTGCAAGAGCTGTATCGACTCCGGTTTCTCTTCAGTAATGATTGACGGTTCACACCTTCCGTACGAAGAAAACGTTGCACTGACTAAGAAGGTAGTTGACTATGCCCATCAGTTCGACGTAACTGTAGAAGGCGAACTCGGTGTATTGGCCGGTGTAGAAGATGAAGTTTCTGCAGAACACCATACATATACTAATCCTGAAGAAGTTATTGACTTCGCTACCCGTACAGGTTGCGATTCACTGGCTATCTCAATCGGTACTTCTCATGGTGCATACAAGTTCAAACCCGAACAATGCCACGTTGACCCTGCTACCGGTCGTCTGGTTCCTCCTCCTTTGGAATTTGCCGTTCTGGATGCTGTAATGGAGAAACTTCCGGGATTCCCCATCGTTCTTCACGGTTCTTCTTCAGTTCCTCAGGAAGAAGTTGATACTATCAACAAGTATGGTGGTAAGCTGGAAGCTGCTATCGGTATCCCCGAAGAGCAGTTGCGTAAGGCTGCCAAGTCTGCTGTTTGCAAAATCAACATCGACTCTGACTCACGTCTGGCTATGACAGCTGCTATCCGCAAGACATTTGCTGAAAAACCGGCAGAATTCGACCCGCGTAAGTATCTGGGTCCGGCTCGTGACAATATGGAAAAACTGTACAAGCATAAAATCATCAACGTGCTTGGTTCAGAGAACAAATTGGCTCAATTGGACTAATCACAAGATAATCCGAATATTATAGGTCAGCCCTTGCGATATTGATATTGCAAGGGCTGATTTTTTTGCAGTGTAAGGATGGGCCTTTTCAGTGGTCGAGCCTGTTTGTCTTCTTCGGTGCAAGGATGCACCTGGGATCGGGGTAATCCCAATATTTCTTTCCATATGCTTTGGTAATATTATTCCAGCAGCGGTTGCCATATCTGAAACATTCTTCAAAATGAGTACAAGCCTGGCATTTATTGTGTTGCCCTATGTCTTGGCGGGAGAGATTGCAGAGGTACAATGCTTCTTGTGATTGCCAGATATCCTTCAGATTTGTCCTTTGCACATCTCCGATGATGAAATGGGAATTCCAATATAGTTGTTCGCAAATGGTGACCTTTCCATCAGGAAGTATGAATAAGCGACTGCTTAGTACAAAACTTGCGGCACCGTGAAACTTTTTACTGCTTCCTTTATCGGAGTAATACCTTTTATTTATTATGTCATGCTTCATTAGGAAATCTTTGCATGAAATTCAGTACGTTTATAATAATATTTCGCTTATATACCTGTCTCTTATACACATCTCCGAGCC
>ENA-OYDI01000347-OYDI01000347.1-human-gut-metagenome-genome-assembly--contig:-NODE-347-length-10430-cov-4.049639_pt1 | contig 10430 bp, 10 predicted proteins | sample MGYA00243463_ERZ652893 | MGnify/ENA primary metagenome ERZ652893 (study PRJEB26926, sample SAMN06164530) | human gut metagenome | biome: ENVO:00009003; feature: ENVO:2100002; material: ENVO:00002003... | reverse complement strand
CGAGATGTCTTAGGGTCTCGTGGGCTCGGAGATGTGTATAAGAGACAGGCCCAAGGGGCTGATGCAGCTTTCCGCGCCGCCGCAGACCATCACCGGCTCGTAGCCGTCCCGGATGCGGTGGAAGGCGTCGCCTACGGCGTTGGTGCCGCCGGCGCAGGCCGTGACCGGGCAGGTGCACATGCCCTTCAGACCAAAGCGGATGGCCACCTGCGCCGCTGCCATGTTGGCAATGGCCATGGGCACAAAGTAGGGGCTTACCTTCTCCATGCCCTTTTCCTCGCCGCGGGCGTGCTGCTCCTCGATCGTGGGCAGACCGCCGATGCCGCTGGACAGGATGACGCCGATGTCCTTGCCCTCGGCCTCGGTATCAAGGCCGCTGTCTGCAATGGCTTCGGCGGCAGCGCCCAGTGCCAGCAGGGTGAAGCGCGCCATTTTGCGGACTTCCTTTTTGTCCACCACGCTCTCGGGGTCAAAATCCTTTACCTCACCGGCCAGCTTGCACTTGAAGTCGGTGGTGTCGAACTGGGTAATGGGGCCGATGCCGCATTTACCGGCACGGGCTGCCGCCCAGCTGTCCGCCACATTGTTGCCCAGCGGGTTCACCGTGCCAAGGCCGGTGATCACAACTCTGCGTTTTTCCATAAGGGTTCTCCTTTACATTGCCATGCCGCCGTCCACACAGAGCACCTGCCCGGTGAGATAGCCGCTTTGTTCTGCGGCAAAAAACGCCACTGCCTGTGCCACATCCTCCGGCTGGCCTGCGCGGCCCGCGGGGATGCCCTGCGTCATGCCGGTGCGCACCGCCTCCGGCAGCACGGCAGTCATGTCGGTGTCGATAAAGCCGGGCGCTACCGCGTTCACGGTCACGTTCCGCGCGGCCAGCTCCCGGGCAAGGCTCTTGGTCAGACCGATGAGCCCCGCCTTGCTGGCGGCGTAGTTGGTCTGACCGGCGTTGCCGCGCAGCGCCACCACGCTGGAAAGGTTCACGATGCGGCCATAGCGCTGGCGCACCATGCGGCGGGCAGCTTCCTTGCAGCAGAGAAAGGCGCTTTTCAGGTTGGTGTCCAGCACCGCGTCAAAATCCTGCTCGGTCAGGCGCAAGATCAGGTTGTCCCGGGTGATGCCCGCGTTGTTCACCAGCACATCCACCCGGCCAAAGGCCTCGGCGGCGGCATCGAACAGTGCCTTGCAGCCCTCGGCGGTGGATACATCCGCCTGCACGGTCACCGCCTGCACGCCCTCGGCGCGGCAGAGCGCTGCCGTCTGCTCCGCAGGCTCTGCGCCGTGGCAGTAGTTCACCACCACATTGCAGCCCTGCTTTGCCAGTGCCACGCACACTGCGCGGCCAATGCCCCGGCTGCCGCCGGTAACAATGGCGGCGCGGGTCAGCTTTTCTTCACTCATTCTGCATCCTTCCATGCGGTCAGCACCGCATCCAGCTGTTCCGGGGTCTCCACTGCGGTGCAGACCACCCCGGGCAGGGTCTTTTTCACAAAACCGCTCAGGGCGTTGCCGGGGCCGACTTCCAGAATGTGGTCCACACCCAGCTCACCCAAGCGGCGCAAAGTGTCCTCCATGTAGACGCTGCTCTGCACCTGCTTTACCAGCAGCTGCGGGATGCTGTCGGTCTCGGCCTTTTCATGCCCCAGACAGTTGAACAGCACCGGCGTCTCCATGGTGCCGAAGTTCTCGCCCGCAAAGCGCTGTGCCAGCGCATCCCCTGCGGGAGCCATCAGCTTTGTGTGGAAGGGGCCGCTGACCTTCAGCGGGATGCAGCGGCGGGCACCGGCTTCCTTTGCCAGCGCGGCGGCCTGCTCCACAGCGGCTTTCTCGCCGCCAATGACCAGCTGCCCAGGGCAGTTGTAGTTGCAGATCTGCACACAGCCCGTCTCTGCAGCCTGTTCGCAGCAAGCAGACAGTTTTTCTCTGTCCAGCCCCAGCACGGCGGTCATGCCGCAGGCAAGCCCCTTTGCAGCTTCGGCCATGGCCTTGCCCCGGAAGGCGGTCAGCTCGATGGCCTGCTTTGCGGTGAACACCCCGGCTGCCTGCAGCGCGGAGTATTCGCCCAGCGAAAGCCCCGCCAGATAGGCGGGCTTTACACCCTTTTCCGCCAGCACAGCGGTCACGCCGCAGGCAAAGGCCACCATGCAGGGCTGGGTGTATTCGGTCTGGTTCAAAACGCCGTCCGGGTCCTCAAAGCAGACGCGGTGCAGATCAAAATCCAGCGCTGCGCTGTCAAAGGCCGCCCGGAAGGCGGGAGATGCTTCGTAAAATTCCTTGCCCATGCCGGGGTGCTGCGCACCCTGACCGGCGTAAAGTACGGCAAGCTTCATAAATTCTGCCTCCATTCGGTCACAAGTTCGTCCATCAGCTCGCGCACGGTGCGCATCCGGTCCAGCCTGCCCACGTTTTCGCCGCAGAAGAAGAGCCCTTCCTCCACGTTGCCCTTCACCGCCTCGATGAGGGCGTGGGTGATGCAGTAGGGCACGGCGGCGGGGTCACAGGTCTTGAGACACCGGGCGCAGTGCTTGGGCGGGAAGCGTTTGCCCTCGGCCAGCGCCTGCACCAGCGGGGTGTTCAGCGCGCGGCCGGGCATTCCCACCGGGCTGTGGATGATGCGCACATCCTCCGGCTTTGCCGCCAGCAACACGTCCTTGTAGGTCTGGGAGGCGTCGCACTCGTAGGTAGGGATAAAGCGGGTGGCAAGCTGCACGCCCGCAGCGCCAAGCTTTGTAAAGTGTGCCATGTCGGCACCGGTGTACACGCCGCCCGCCACAAATACCGGGATGGCGTGGCCGTATTGTTCCTCGTAGGGCTTTACCTCGGCCAGCACCCCGGGCAGAATTTCGTCCAAGGTCTGGCAGCGGTCGGCCAGCAGGTCCTCCTCGGCAAAGCCGAGATGTCCGCCCGCCTTGCAGCCCTCGATGACCACAAAATCGGCGGTGCGGTCAAAGCCCTTTGCCCAGCGGCGCAGGATGAGCTTTGCCGCCCGGGCGCTGGATACGATGGGCGCAATGGCCACCTCTTTGGTGCCCACGATGCCCGGCAGCTCCAGCGGCAGACCCGCGCCGGAAACCACGGCATCCACCCCCGCCGCCACGGCGGTGCGGATAGCGTCGGCATAGTCCCGGGTGGCTACCATGGCGTTGATGGCCACCAGACCCATGCCCCCGGCAATGGCCTTGGCCTTTTGAATTTCTGCGGTCAGAGCGCGGTGGTTGGCTGCCGCCGGGTCGCGGGCAAAATCCGGCTCGCGGTAGCCTGCATCGGCGGTGGAGATGCACCCCATGCCGCCGCAGGCTGCTACCGCACCGGCCAGCCCGCCCAGCGAGACGCCCACGCCCATGCCGCCCTGCAAAATGGGTAGTTGCAGGGGCTTGCCGCCAAGGGTCAGCATTCGGTGTTCAGCGCGGCAATGCGCTGCCTCCCGCCCTGCCACAGGTCGGCAAGGATGTCCGCCACGGGGCGTACCTCGTGCAGCATTCCGGCCACCTGACCGGCCATCAGGCTGCCGCTTACCGTGTCGCCCTCAAAGACGGCGCGGCGCAGGCTGCCCAGCGTGTATTTTTCCAGTTCCATCTTGTCCGCGCCCGCCTTTTCCTGACGGACATACTCCCGGCTCATGCGGTTTTTCAGCACACGCACCGGCGCACCCACGGTGCGTCCGGTAACGATGGTGTCACTATCCCCGGCTTTGAGCAGCGCGGCCTTGTAGTTTTCGTGAATGGGGCACTCCTCGCTTGCCAGCAGGCAGGTGCCCACCTGCACCCCGCAAGCGCCCAGTGCCAGCGCAGCCGCCAGCTGACGGCCATCGGCAATGCCGCCTGCGGCGATGACCGGCACGCTGACCGCGTCCACCACCTGCGGCACCAGTGCCATGGTGGTCATCTCGCCCACATGGCCGCCGCTCTCGGTGCCCTCGGCAATGACAGCATCGATGCCCAGCGGCTCCAGATGCCGTGCCAGCACGGCAGCAGCCACCACTGGGATCACCTTGATGCCGGCAGCTTTCCACATGGAAACGTATTTTCCCGGGTTGCCTGCGCCGGTGGTGACCACGGCGACTTTTTCCTCCACCACGATCTGGGCAAACTCATCTGCCTGCGGGTGCATGAGCATGATGTTTACACCAAAGGGCTTGTCGGTCAGCTCTCGGCAGCGGCGGATGTTCTGGCGCAGGGTATCGGCATTCATGCCGCCCGCACCGATGATGCCCAGTGCACCGGCGTTGGAGCAGGCTGCGGCAAACTCGCCGGTGGCAATGTTTGCCATGCCGCCCTGAATGATGGGGTATTTCGTCCCCAGGATCTCGTTTAAAAGTTTCATGGTCTTTATCCTTTATATTCCACGATCATGCCGCCCCATGTCAGGCCGCCGCCGAAGCCGATGCAGGCAAGGGTCTGGCCGGGGTGCAGCTGGCCGCTTTCAGCCAGCTCGTTCAGCGCCACCGGGATGCTGGCAGCACTGGTGTTGCCGTGGCGGTCCATGTTTTTGTAGAACTTTGCACCGTCGGCGTGCAGCGCCTTGACGCAGTGGTCGATGATGCGGCTGTTGGCCTGATGGCAGACCACCCAGTCCAGATTGTCCAGCGTAAGGCCGGTCTCGTCCAGCACGGTGTGCAGGCATTTGGGCAGGGCATCCACCGCAAAGCGGAACACTGCCCTGCCGTCCATGCTGATGGGTGCCGAGCCTGCGCGGCTGGGGCCGCCGGCATGGATGGCGGCATCGCCCCGGGCACCCAGCGTGATGGCAAAGGGCGCGGAGGTGTCGGTCAGTTCAAACACTGCCGCACCGGCACCATCGCCAAACAGCACACAGGTGGAGCGGTCGGCGGGGTCCATCAGGCGGGAGAGCGCCTCTGTACCGATGACCAGCGCGTACCGCCCGCCCAGCGTAGCCAGCAGGCCGCGCGCCACCGCCGTGCCGTACAAAAAGCCGGAACAGGCGGCGTTCACGTCCAGTGCAGGGCGGTTTTCCGGCAGTGCCAGCGCCGCCTGCACCTGACAGGCCACGCTTGGGGTGGCGTCCGGTGCGGAAAGGGTGGCACAGACGCAGCAGGCAATGTCTGCCGGGGCAAGGCCGCTGCGCTGCAGCGCCTGCTTTGCGGCAGCAATGGCCAGTGTAGCGGCGTTTTCGCCCTCGGTGCAGTAGTGCCGGGTGCGGATGCCGGTGCGGGTGGTGATCCACTCGTCGCTGGTATCCACGGTGCGGCTCAGCTCTTCGTTGGTGACCGTGCGGCCGGGCAAAGCCCCGCCGGTGGCGATCAGACGCAAACCCTTCATGCTTTCCTCATTTCTCCGATCTGACGGAATTTCTGGTAGCGCTGCTCGGCCAGCTGACGGCCGTTCATGCGGGCAAGGCTGCGCAGCTGACGCTGCAGTGCCTCGTCCAGATTGCCGAACAGTACCCCGTGGGCGCGCTGTGCGCCGCCCACCGGCTCCGGGATGATCTCCTCCACGATGCCGTCCTTGTACAGATCCTGTGCGGTCAGCTTCATGATCTCGCAGGCTTCGCCGCTGCGGGAGGAATCCTTCCACAGGATGCTGGCAAAGCCCTCGGGGCTGAGCACCGAGTAGACGGCGTTTTCCAGCATGAGGATGCGGTTTGCCACACCCAGCGCCAGCGCGCCGCCGGAGGAGCCCTCGCCAGTGACCACTGCGATCACCGGCACGGTCAGGCCGCTCATCTCCATCAGGTTGCGGGCAATGGCCTCGCCCTGTCCGCGCTCCTCGGCGTCCTTGCCGGGGTATGCGCCCGGGGTGTCGATGAAGGTAATGATGGGACGGTCAAATTTTTCGGCCTGCTTCATCAGGCGCAGGGCCTTGCGGTAGCCCTCCGGCCCGGGCATACCGAAGTTGCAGCGCAGGTTTTCCTCCAGCGTGCTGCCCTTGCGGTGGCCGATGACCGTGACCGGCTGGCCGTGGAACAGCGCCACACCGCCCAGAATGGCGGCATCTTCCTTGCACTGGCGGTCGCCGCACTGCTCAAAGAAGTCGGTGAACAGTGCATCCACGATCTCGTCGATGTGGGGGCGCTCCGGGTGGCGTGCCAGAAAGACCCTGTCCTCTGCGGTCAGTGCCCCGCAGCCGGACAGCAAAGCGTCCTCCTGTGCGGAAAGCTCTGCCAGCTCGGCAGCGTGGTTGGTGATATCGGTCATGTTCTCGTCCGCCGGGTCGCCGCGCAGGGCGGCGATCTTTTCATCCAGCGGTGCGAGCTGTTGTAAGATGTCCTTGATCATAAGGCGCTCCCTCCTCAGGCGTGCAGACGCAGCAGCTGCGCCAGTGTTTCGCGCATCTCGGTACGGGGCACTACCTTGTCCACAAAGCCGTGCTCGTACTGGAACTCGCTGCGCTGGAAGCCTGCGGGCAGCTTTTCGCCGATGGTCTGTTCAATGACCCGGGGGCCCGCAAAACCGATCAGCGCCCCGGGCTCGGCCAGCATGATATCGCCAAGGCTGGCAAAGCTTGCGGTCACGCCGCCGGTGGTGGGGTGGGTCAGCACGCTGATGTACAGCCCGCCCCGGGCGGAGAACCGCTCGATGGCGGCAGAGGTCTTTGCCATCTGCATCAGGCTGAAGATGCCCTCCTGCATCCGGGCGCCGCCACTGGCCGAGAAGATGATCAGCGGCAGGTGCTTTGCGGTGGCGTGCTCCACGGCGCGGGTGATCTTTTCGCCCACGGTGGTGCTCATGCTGCCCATAAAGAACCGGCTGTCCAGCACTGCAACTACCACCGGGGTGCCCTCGATGCGCCCCGTGGCGGTGATGACAGCCTCCTTCAGGCCGGTCTTGCCGGTCTGTGCTTCCAGCTTTTCCGGGTAGCCGGGAAACTGCAGCACATCCTGCGGGGCAAGGTCGGCATCCAGTTCCCGGAAGCTGCCCTTATCAAGGATGAGGTTCAGGCGGTAGTACCCGCCGATGGGCAGGTGCACCCCGCAGTTGGGGCAGACGTACTGCGCCTTGTTCCAGATCTGGCGGGTGGCGCGGCGTCCGCACTTTTTGCATTCCACGAACTGCGGGTCGTTCCACACGGCACCCGCATCCCGCCGGGCCTTCAGCTGGAAGGTGCGCTCCCGCATGCTGCCCGGCAGCAGGTCTTTGATACTGTTCATCTCGTTTCGCCTCGGTCAGCCTCAGACATGGGCATTGATGTAGTTGAAGATATCGCCCACGGTCTTGAGGTTTGCCAGCTCCTCATCGGGGATGGACACGCCGCAGGCCTCTTCCAGCGCCATGTTCAGCTCCACAGCGTCCAGGCTGTCGGCCTCCAGATCCTCGGTCAGGCTGGCCTCCATGGTCACCTTGTCCTCATCGCAGCTCAGGGTATCGACAACGATCTTCTTCATTTCCTCGAAAGTCATGGTAGTATTCTCCTTTATGTTCACTGTTTGTTTTTAATTATTTACCTAAAATTTATGAGGTATCGAACACGACCATTATAATCAAACCGTTGGATAAGTCAATGGTTTTAGTTAAAAATTTTTATCTTTTACATTTTCGACACAGTTTGCTTCCTCTTTATATAGGGGCTCCCACAGACGCAAAAAGGCCGCTGCACAGTACTTTGTGCAGCGGCCTTTCCCGCAATAATAATATTATTTTCTTATTCCAGCCCGATCTGCTGTGCGTACTCTTCCAGCAGTTCCCGCTCAAGGAAGGGGGTCTTGACGCCCTCGCGGTCGCGGTAGGTCTCGTGACCCTTTCCGATGACGGCGATCAGGTCACCCTCCTGTGCGTGATCCACTGCGTAGTGCAGGGCGTCCAGACGGTCGGGGATCTCCACGAACTTTGCGTCCGGGTTGCCCTTGTTCATGCCCTCGCGGATATCCGCAATAATATCCTCTACCTTTTCAAAGCGGTTGTTGTCCTCGGTGAGGATGGAGAAATCGGCCATCTTGGCGCAGATCTCGCCCATGCCGTAGCGGCGCAGCTTGGAGCGGTTGCCGCCGCAGCCAAACACTACCACCAGACGGTGGGGCTTGTAGGCGCGCAGGGTTGTAAGCAGGCTCTCGGTGGATACCTCGTTGTGGGCGTAATCCAGCAGGATGGTGAACTTTTTGCTGATGGGCACCAGCTCCACACGGCCCTTCACCACGCACTTGCCCAGACCATCGTGGATGGCGGCATCCGGCAGACCCAGCACCTTGCCCACGGCCAGCGCAGCCAGCGCGTTGTACACGCTGAACTCGCCGGGCATATTCACTTTCACGTCCATCTCGTCCTTGCCGGTAACGTGGAAGGCAACGCCCAGAAAATCGTGGGTGCGCAGCAGTTTGTAGCCGGTCTCGCGGTAGTCGGCCTTTTCATCGCGGCCATAAGTGACCAGCTTGCAGGTATGGCCTTCCAGCAGGGCGGCGGTGTTCTCGTCGTCAATGTTCACCACGCCCACATCGCAGCGCTTGAACAGCTGTCCCTTCCAGCTGCGGTACTCCTCAAAGGTCTTGTGCTCGCCGGGGCCGATGTGATCCGGCGAAAGGTTGGTGAACACGCCCACATCGTAGTGCACGCCCGCCACGCGGTCCATCATCAGACCCTGACTGGATACCTCCATCAGCGCGGTATCGCAGCCGGCATCCAGAAACTCCCGGAAGGTCTTTTGCAGCTCGTAGCTTTCCGGGGTGGTGTTGGCGGTGTCCTTGTGGCGTCCCATATAGTAGATGCCGTTGGTGCCGATCATGCCCACCTTGCGGCCTGCGGCCTCCAGCACGCTTTTGATCATGTGGGTGGTGGTGGTCTTGCCCTTGGTGCCGGTGACGCCGATCATGGTCATCTGCCGGGCAGGGTTGCCGAAGAGGTTGGCGCTCATCAACGCCATGGCATAGCGGCTGCTCTCCACCTTGACCACGGTCACCCCGGGCAGGGTAGAAAGGTCGATATCGTGCTGGATGACCAGCGCGCTGACCCCCTTGGCGGCGCAGTCGGCGGCAAACGTGTGGCTGTCCCGTTGGGTGCCCACGATACACACGAACAAAAGCCCCGGGGCAGCCTTGCGGCTGTCGTAGATGATATCTGCGATCTCAGTACCCAGACTGCCCTGCACAAGGGTAAAGGGCACGCCTTCCATCAGTTGTTCCAGCTTCATACAGTCTCCTCCAAAGAGCTTCTTTACATGGGGTTTTCTTCTTCGTTGGCCGTCATGCGGTCAGGGTGGGTCAGGGGCAGCTGCTCGGTGTCCGCGTCAGCCGCCGGTTCGGTGGTGTCGGCAGTATCCGTGCTTTCTGCACTGTCGGTGCTGTCGGCGGCATCCTCTGCCGGAGCGGGTTCCTCGGCCTTGGGCGGCACCACATAGCCGGAGGGCAAAGCAGGCTCGCCCTGTGCAAAATAGATCTTGCGGGTGCTGCTGGCGCTGGTATGGCTGAAGTCCAGCCGCCCGGTGTCAGTGGGGCCGCAGCCCTTGCCGTCGGCGTTGGTCAGCACATAGCGGGCGCGGTCCAGCTTATAATCCAGATCGTTCAGCGTGCCCAGCAGCACGCTGATGCGATCCTGATACAAAAATGCGAGCTGCTCGGTGTCTGCCACTTCCAGCCGTGTCACGTCCTGCGACAGGCCGTATTCCTCCAGCTTGCTGCGCAGTGTGCGCAGCGCTTCCATGCGGGCGGTCTCGGTGCTCACCGTGCTTTCACTTTCGGCGGTTTCCGACCCGGAGGCGCTTGCCGCGTCCGCATCGTCCACGAACCAGAAACCCTGTCCCGGGGTGGTGTCCTGCAGCTTGCCGCCGTACAGGGTGCAAAGCCCCTCAGGCTGGGTGCTTTCCTCGGAGAGGATCTTCCATTTGTCCGAGATCACAAGCCATTTATTGCCGTTTTGCACCGCGTAGGCGGGCACGGCCTCGGTCACCTGCACCACCACGGTGTTGGGGTAGTCCCGGATCACCTTGATGGAGCCCAACAGCGGGAAGTTCTGCTCCAGCACAGCGGCCTTTTCGCCGGGTTCAAAGCTGAAGATGTTCTCTTCCAGCTGCACGCCCATCCGCTGCAAAATGCTGTCTGCGGAGTAGCCCGCGATTTCGGTCACCTGCTTGCCGTCCGGGGTCTGTACCTGAATGGAATTGATGCGGAACAGCATGGTCATGGTCAGGTAGATACCTGCGCCAATGACGCACAGCAGCATGGCAAAGGCGGTCAGGCGGCGCAGCATCCGGCGGCGCCGCAATGTGGCGCGGGTCACCTTGCGCTTTTTGCGCATTTCCCGCCGGGCAGGGCTTTGCTGCGGGGCGCTCTGGCTGCCTGCCGGGTGCTGCCGGTTCGGGCGGTTTTGCGCGTTCTGGTTTTTCCGGCTGCTCTGCCCGCTGCGGGCATTGTTTGCCGGGCGGCGCTGTTTGCCGCCGGACTTCGCGTTTTTTGGTCTGCTGCCCGCCGGGCGGTTACCGGCGGGATACTGGGTGGTATTGCTCCCCTGCCCCTGCGCCGGGCGGCGGGGCTGGGATTGGGTC
>ENA-OYDI01000335-OYDI01000335.1-human-gut-metagenome-genome-assembly--contig:-NODE-335-length-10717-cov-4.302289_pt1 | contig 10717 bp, 10 predicted proteins | sample MGYA00243463_ERZ652893 | MGnify/ENA primary metagenome ERZ652893 (study PRJEB26926, sample SAMN06164530) | human gut metagenome | biome: ENVO:00009003; feature: ENVO:2100002; material: ENVO:00002003... | reverse complement strand
CAGCGTCAGATGTGTATAAGAGACAGGTTTAATGTGGAGGAAGAAAACCTGATCTGTCTGTATCACAATGCCGACCGGCGCAGGACGATGGCGAAGCTCCATGCCGCGCTGCCGGATATGGATGGGGAAATGGCGGCACTGGCCCGCCAGACCCTTGCCAAGCTGGACACCATGACCGACGCCGACTTTGAGGCGTACCAGTTCCATTTCACAGACGAGTAAATAAAACATAACGAAGCGCCGGGCGCGGGGGCTGTATGGCCTCTGCGTCCGGCGCTGTTTTTTTGCCTTTATGCCTGCTCCATCGGGAAATTCGGCAGGGCTTCCAACAGTTTCATAATCAAGTGCTGTTTCATATCCTCGTCTACGGCCAGCTCGTCAATCATGGGGGCATAGTGTTCAATCACCTTTTCCGTAGCCCACTTCTCGCCTGCGACGGCGGCCTTGATCGTGGCGCTGTCCAGCAACATTTCCTGTTCGGCCATCCTGTCCACTCCTGTCTTTTTTATGCTTGTATCAGCATAACACAGAACCGGGAGAAATACCAGCGGCGGAAACATTTTCCTACGCATTTAGAAGCCCTCTCTGGCGGGGATTGGATAATCTGTCTTGCCTGCCCGCCGACCATGACGGGAAAGCCCTACTATGGCTGGCATTTCGGCGGTCTAAATGCGTAGACAACAGGCATCTTTTCTCCTGTCATTCGGCTGCTTTCTTCCGACGCATAGACGACACTTGATTGACCGCTAAACTTACACTCTATAATTCATATTTTCTACCTTGTGTTCGTTGAACAAATGAAATATAATAAAAAATGTTATCGGAGGTATGAGCATGGCCGGTATTTGGTTGTTCCCAAAGGAACCAGAAAAGCCCGCTGATTTAATTGTGACAGACCAGAATAGGAAAAACCGACACCAATCAATTTAAAAAACAATTAAGACTTAGAGTAATATACTTTTAAGGATTACCAACTATAATAAGCGTAATAGTAGCTTGAGGAGGGTATAGTATATGAAGAATTTTTTGAAGATTTTCGTTTTGCTTGAAATATTGCTATTTGCATATATTTTTAACAGCTCAATCTACAATATATATGAGAAAAACAATATTGCTGCTGATAATTTAAGTGGTTATATGCTTGAAGAACCATCTCCAGAAATCCTCAACCAATTTTATACCATATTCACAGAGAATTACGATGATAATAGGTTGGAAATTATCAACAACACACTAACTACGACAGATAGATCTGCTTATGATTTATACTGCTATCCTTTAGATAAATTCTCACAAAAACAACCTGTATCGCAAACAATCGCATTTGAGTACCACGAATTAACAAAAGAAGATTTTTTAGACAGTGTTGGCATATTCTATACGGATTTATCTTTGGAGGAAATAGATCAACTCTCAGCACAGCTATCTACACAAATCATTAAATATGAAGATACGTCTATTCCGTATAGCATGATATTAGAGTTAAATCTTTTTAATTTTGTCATTCTGTTCATTGTCATTCTAATAATATACTGCATTTATACTTCTTACAGCCTGAAAAAGATCGGCATTAAAAAGAGTATGGGATTTTCTACTCTGCGTATATTGAAAGAACAAATCCTTAGTATAGTAAAATATTACTTTATTGTGTGTTTAGTTCTGTTGGCTGCACTGAACCTGTATTACGCATTTGCAAACCGCTTTGATTTCTCCTATTTGATAATGGGTATATTCTTCTTTGGGATCGTCTTAATTGTAAATGTGCTTTGTATGCTTCTAACAAGTGCTTTAATAAAATTTGTTCGTTTGGAAGCAATGATAAAAAATAAAACATTAAACAAAAGCACAAATGTGATTGTACAATTTATAAAAGTTGCGTTTTCCGTTGTAATTGCTATTACCATTATTTCTTTACTTCAGCAAAGTGGAGATTATATGAAAAGTCAACAGGCGGTTTTAGACTATAAATACCTTGATGGCTATTATACATCTAATGGCTTTAATTCAGCAGAATATAATTATGCCATATCAAACCCGGATGTATCGGAGCGTTATTCAAACTCAATTTTAGAGCTATATAGGAACCATCATTCATTGTTATGCGATTATACAGGTAGTGATGAAGCTCAAGGCCCAATGGGAGCTTCGCGCCCATATTATGTCCAACAAACTATTATTGCAAATGAAAATTATATAAAGGAATTTTCCAATATTCAAGTAAACGGAACTCCTTTGGATGAAAGTGTATTTAGTACACCAACGGTCTTAATTCCTGATATGTATAAAAATGATGAAAGCCTTATAAAAGAACACATTGCAGGAGAATATGATCTTCTACTGAACTATAACCAAAATTACGGGATACAAGAAGAAACACGCGCAAATGAATTTAATATTGTTTATATTGATGATAGTTCCACTATAAAGGTTAATACAGAGAAAGGATTTTCGGATATAACTGGTGGTATTATCATTGTTGATACAGGAGATTTTGGAGGGCTTTATTATTTAGATGCTTTAAATAATAGAAGTTTGTTCTTTTCAGTAGAGTCAAGAGAAGAATTTTCTGCCCTGTTAACGAAATATGATCTGGCACAGTTAGTCGTGGCAGGAACATTGCTGACTCCTTACTTAACACAATTAGAAAGCGTGACGTTTGTTCTTAAAACCCTTACGATGTTCGCTATCGTATTTGTGGTTTCACTGGTGTTTATTCTATACATCTCAAACTATGTAGATGTTTTTGTTAACCGGAAACGATACGCTTTAAAAGAGATTATGGGCTTTTCTCATTTTAAAATACTAAAGAGCCGTTATATTGTTTGGGCAATGCAAATAATCGCATCAGTAATCTTGACTGCTATCAATTATTATTTTGCTTGCTTTTTTGCAATCATGCTACTGGACTACCTGTTTTGTGAATTGTTATACCGGACTTATATCAAAAAGGCTTTATATGAAATCGAAAAGGGGGCATAAATATGTCATTGATCGTATTGAAAAATATTAAAAAGGAATATGGAAAAAATCAAGTTTTATTTAATGATTTGTCTTTAGAGATAGATCAAGGAGAATTTGTTGGCCTCATTGGAAAAAGCGGCGCAGGAAAAACAACACTTCTAAATATAATCGGACTGATTACCGATATATCGGCGGGAACGATAACGATTGGTAATTACAAAAATTTGTCCATGAAAAGCAAAAATGCTATGCTCCTTAGACGGCATACAATAGGTTATCTTTTTCAAAATTATGGGCTGGTAGAAGATGAAAGTGTATTATGGAATTTGAAACTGGCCCTTGAATATAGAAAAATGAGCAAAGGAGAAAAATTAAGAAAAATCAACAAGTATTTAAAACAGTTTGGTTTAAGTGATATGCTCAACAAGAAAATATATCAGTTGAGCGGAGGTGAACAGCAGCGAGTCGCTATTATTAAATTGATATTGCAAGGAAGCAAAATCATATTAGCTGATGAACCCACTTCTGGACTTGATAAAGATAATGAAGCAATAGTAATGTCACTTTTAAAAAAATTGAATGAAAGTGGCGTAACCATAATCATGGTAACTCACAACCTGAACTTGTGTGACTATTTTTCCAGAGTAATAGATGTAGAAAAATATAGGTAAGACGTTTGAAAAAATCCATGATTGTCGTTGCAGGGACACACCCATTCACTTAATGGCTGTTTACGAAATAATTTGTTTGCAAAACAAGCTGATCCGGGCCATCCTAAAGGACAGCCTATGAGAAAACGCCGGGCGCAGGGCCAGCAGGCCGCCGCGTCCGGCGCTTTCTTATGGGTTGTTTTCTACGCATTTCAAAGCCTGTTTCGGCGGGGATTGGATAAATCCTATTGCCGCCCCGTCAATCGTTCGCCAGAAGCCCGCTGCGGCGGGCCTTTCAGTGGCCTAACTGCGTAGAATGTAGGCGTTATTCATCCTTGTTGTCGTCTGTTTCCTCTGTTTTCTCTGTAAGCGCTTTATAATCGACCGGATCGTCAGGCTCCAACTTTTGTGAGATACTTCAGATACCTGGAGTAATTCACTTCCTGTCTGGTTCTCAGATTCGCAAAGGATGGATTTCAACTACTTGTCTGTTCAGGCTTTTGCTGTACCTGATTACTCCAAAATCTTACCTTGGAGGAGCTGAAGCAAATGAGTACAACTTTAAATGACAGCTTCTGGCTGGAACGGATCACGCAGTGTAGATCCAGCGGGCTTACCGACCGTCAGTGGTGTATAGAGAACGGGATCCCCGTCAGCACATTTTACTACCATGTCCGGGCTTTGCGTAAAAAAGCCTGTGAGATACCTGAAACGGCGGACACTTCCAGACAGAAGCAGGAAGTTGTCCAGATACCGTTCTGGGAAGAAGGGCAGCGGGTACCGGATGGTATCTCTGCTCCTTCCCCTTCCATCTGTCTTCAAATGCAGGGCATCCGTGTTGAGATCCACGAACATGCGGGAGCAGACGTGATCCGCAATACTCTGCTTGCCCTGCACCAGCTTTGTTAGGGGAACTGTCCGGCGTGGCGAAATTTTTCCTGGTGACAGGTTATACGGACATGCGAAAGAGCATTGACGGGCTGATGGCAATCGTCCGGGATACCTATGAACTGGACCCCTACAGCAATTCCCTGTTCCTCTTCTGCGGGAGACGCTGCGACCGGATCAAGGCGCTGCACTTTGAAAAAGATGGATTCTGCCTCTACTATAAACGCCTGGATAATGGGCGGTTCCAGTGGCCACGGGATCCTTCAGAAGTCAGGAACCTTACCCGTCAGGAATACCGCTGGCTCCTGGAAGGGCTGTCGATCGACCAGCCAAAGGCGATCCGGCCTGCCGGGAGGAAGGATTTCTGAGCTTTGTGCAAAAGGGAGAAAATTCTTCCTGCTTTTGCGGGATGGGAAAAACACCGCCGGCGGCTTATCCACATGAAAACGGAACCGGAAGGATATCCGGGGGATAACAGTCTGCCTTTTCTCCAGACTGCCGTCTGCGTGTGGAAAACACAGCATTTTTCGCTGAGCATGCGCTTCTAAAGCTTCCGGTTTTCCACATTTTTCTTTCGTCAAAATGACGGCAGCTGTACAGCGGAGGATTCGCTTTTCTGCCGGTTTTCCGGTATAATAGGAACCAGTGAAAAGAAAGAGGACCCCTTATGCCGCAGTCAGAAATGGAAGCGCTCCTGCAGCTTCAGAAAGAGACAATCGAATCCCTGCGTCAGCTGGTGGAAAGCCAGCGGCTTACGATCGAGCAGATGGCCAAAAGCCATGAGGAGCAGACCGCACAGCTGAACCAGACGATCGCAAACCTGAACGAAACGGTCGAGTACCTGAAGAAAAAACTGTTTTCATCATCCAGTGAAAAAACCAAAAAGGATGAGTTTCCCGGACAGATGGATCTGTTCAATGAAGCAGAAGCTGCTGCGGATCCTTCCGTCCCGGAGCCGTCCCTGCGAGAGGCCGTAAGCGGTTATAACCGTCAGCCCAAAAAGCCGAAGGCTTCCAGGGAAGAGATCCTGGCGGGGCTTCCTGTAATTGAAGTCCCCTGTACAGTGCCGGAGGAAGACAGGAACTGCCCTTACTGCAATACCCCGATGGAAGTGATCGGGAAAAAGGTGGTGCGGGAAGAGTTGCGGATCACCCGCGCAAAGGTGGAACGGATCCAGTATGTCCAGGAAGTGCTCGGATGTCCGGAATGTAAGAAAGACGGAGCTTCTGTTATCGTTGAGGCCGAAACACCCAGCCCCCTGCTGAAGCACAGCCTTGCCTCCCCTTCCACGGTTGCTTACGTGATGTACCAGAAATATGTCAACAGCATCCCTCTTTACCGGCAGGAGGCGGACTGGAAGCAGCTGGGCGTAAAGCTGGGGCGGGCGACACTGGCCAACTGGATCATCAAATGCGGCATGGATTACATGGAGCCGGTATATAAACGGCTTCACGAACATCTGCTGGAGAGGGGAGTCATCCATGCGGACGAGACGCCCTGCCAGGTGCTGAAGGAGGATGGGAAAACGGCACAGTCCAGGTCCTATATGTGGCTGTATGGCTCCGGGAACGACAGGCTGCCGCCGATCCGGCTGTATGACTATCAGCCCAGCCGGGGAGGCTATCATGCAGAAGAATTCCTGAAAGGGTTTTCCGGATATCTGACCTGTGATGGGTTCAGCGGTTATAATAAGCTGAAAAAAGTCATCCGCTGCGGCTGTCTTGCGCATATGAGGCGGTACTGGTATGACGCCCTGCCAGGGAAAATGAAGACGGCTTCGGAAAAGCCCCCTGCGGAGATCGGGTTTGATTACTGCAATCAGCTGTTTAAGCTGGAAGAAAAATACGCCGGTCTGGATGCGGACACCCGGAAAGCAAAACGTCTTGAAACGGAGCCTGCCATATGGGAGGCTTACTGGTCATGGCTTGAAACCGTAAATCCCACAGGTGGGAGCCGCCTGGAAAAAGCGGTCACCTATGCCAGGAACCAGAAGCCTTACATGGAGAACTACCTGCTGGATGGCCGTTGTTCCATTTCCAACAACATCGCGGAGAATATCGCCCGCCCCTACGCAGTGGGAAGGAAAAATTTCCTGTTCCATGATACCGTAAAAGGAGCCCGGTCCAGTGCCATCATTTACAGTTTAGTAGAGACTGCAAAACTCAACAATCTGAATATCTATGCGTATCTGGAGACGGTACTGCGCTATATGCCGGACTACAAAAATGAGCCCGAAGGGATAGAAGAGCTGATGCCCTGGTCTGAGATGATACAGCAAAGATGCAGGATTGAATCAAAAAGTTGAAGTTGGAGCGTTTTACTTCAATAATAGTAGAACATGGTTTAAAAAGATAGCCGTTGTATTGTTAAGCGCTTACTTTTCTCTGGCATGGCGGCGGCATCCTCTACAATATCCGTTATAAGCTGCCGGAAGTCTTTGGCGTTTTGGGAAGTAATCACCGGCTTTCCCGTTGTATCTTCAATCTCTTTCCGGGTATTTCCCGCAATCGAACCGCCTTTTTGCGCCACTTTCTGATTTTCAGAAAAAGTAGCGGGCTTTACAGTTTTAGAAATCTCCGTTGTGGTAGCTTCGGCAAGCATTGTCAGAACCAGTTCCAGATCACTCATGTTATCCCGGAGGTTTTCTTTTTTCAAGCCTTTCAGTTTTTTGTACTGCCGGGTTGTCATGCCAGACCATGCGCGGGAAATCTCGTCAGTCAGGATTGCATATTCCTTTCCCCTTTCCACGCCGCGCTTTTGCCACTCGTCTGTCAGCTCATTGCGGATGCGGATTGCCAAAAGGCGCTGATGTACCCATTCCTCGGAATAGCCTTTTTTCAGATAGGTTTCTAACGCCCGGTCAATGGCCTGTTCCGGGTCAATGGTTTCTTCAATCCGTTCCCGGCCTACCCTTGCCAGCCACGCCTTAAACGGCTCGGCTTTCGGGGAGGGGACAGACTGGATAATCCGCAATAGCTGTTCTGTATTGGCAACGTCAGTTTTATACCTTTTGCCATCGGAGGACAGCATTTTCAGTTGTACGATTTTCTCGTACAACTCAACCGCACCCTCTTTTTTCAGCTTCCGTTTTAAGTCACTCCAATACCGGCGGGGATTTTCTGTGCCGGTCAAAACGGAAATAACGTCCACAATGGAAAAGTACCATTCTTCTTGTTCTTCGTCCCATGCGGTGCGGATTTTTTTATCTTCAAATAGCTGGATCGCGTCAGTATTTATCAATTCGCCCATTGCTATGTACCTCTCTTTCGCGGGGATAATTATAGTCTATCGTATCTTTTTGAAAAAATCTACCTCTGGTGCAGCTCATTTCCCGGAAAGCTGCCAGTATTTTTGCCGCTGCCGTTCAGCCTCTTTCTTCCGGCGCACCCGCGCCGCGCAATCCGGGCAGTATTTGGCCCGGTTGGACTTCGGCGTGAACACGGCCCCACACTCGACGCAGCGTTTCACCTCGTCCCGGCTCTTGCTGATCTCGGCGCACAGGGCCGCGTCCAGCGGGAGGACGGCGGCCCGAAACCACCGGCACAGCAGCGAATAGGAAATGCTCTGGACGCACACACATTCTTCTCCATCGTCCAAAAGCAGGCAGTTCCCGTCACAGTAATTGCAGCACTCATGCGTCAGCTTCCGGGCCTTGCGGTACTGCCGGTAATTCATTCTCGGTATGCTCATAGCTCTTGTGTCCTTTCTTGATGGGGCGTCACCCGCAAAATGCTGTCCACATTCTGCTTGATGATGCCGTAGTCGGCCAGTTCCTTTTTCACTTCGCCGTACTTCTGGTACAGCCGTTCCTTTTCCTCGTCCAGCTTTCGGTATTCGGCTTTCAGGGCGGCCAGATTAGGGAGTTTTGTCACACCTGCGTCCTTGATGGCTTTTGCCGCTGCCTCGTACAAGATGAGCTGACTTTCATGTTCGCGCCGGTACGCGGCCTTGTCTTTGGCCTTTTTGTATTCCAGCGCCACAGGCCGGGTTTGCCGGTAGGTGGAGATATTCTTTATCAGCACCGCCATATCGGACAGGCGGCGTTCCACCGCTTTCAGCGCAGCGGCGGCCTCGTCGTTTGCCGCGCTGATTTCGGCCACCTTGCTTTCCAGCGCCGCATAGTCGTCTATGCCGTGTTCGGTCAGGAAATTCAGCGTCCGGGCGGCCTGCTTCAAGTTGTGGACTTTCGCCCACTTCGCATAGCCCGCGCTCTGCTGGGCCTTGATGCTGTTCTCCAAATCAATCCGCAGGGTGATTTCCTTTGTGGCTTTCCGTTTCGGGCCTCTGTCCACGGCCAGCCCCTTGATCCGGCGGGTGATGGCTTCCTCGGTGTAGTTCTCACCCAAGGTCTTACAGCGTGTGAAGCGTTCCTGACCGGGGGCGCGGAAAGAAACGAATTTGCCCGGTTTGATTTCATAGCCCTGCGCCTGCATGAGCCGCAGGAAGTCGTCAAAGTCTTTGGCCTGCGGGATAGCGGCGTCGATGGCAATTTTCAGTTTGGCTTTCCAGCTCTTTCCCTTGCGCTGGGCGTCCCATTCGGCGTAGGACTTCCCCTTGTCCTTGCCCGGCTTCACCACGGACAGGCCGTTTTCCTTGCACAGCCGGTCACTGGTTCGCCGGATGTAGGCGTAGCTGCGTCGGTTGGAAATGTACTTGCGCTGCTGTACCATATCCACGGCACAAAAAATGATGTGGTTATGCAGATGGCCCTTGTCTATGTGGGTAGTCAGCACATAGGGGTATTTGCCTTGCAGCACTTCGTCGGCAAGCTGCCGCCCGATCTCATGGGCCTGCTCCGGCGTAGTTTCGCCCGGTTCAAAGGCTTGTATCAGGTGGTGGGCCAGATTGTTGCCTTTCTTGAACGCCTGATCTAACAGCATTTGAAATTCAATGTCCGCCGTTTCGTAGGAACAGCCAAAGGACGATACCAGCATTTTATCGTCCGTCTTGTCCGGGTTTTCGATGTAGTCAAGGGCCGCTTTCAGATTTACTTTGATAGGATGGATCTTTGTAATTGCCATATCTGTGCCAGCGCCCCCTTGATGTCCTCAACGTCCTGCGCGTACACAGCCCCGGTACTGTTGATACGCCGCACAATCTGGTTGATGTTGACGCCGATTTTTTGCAGCTCTGCGGTCTGCGCCCGGATGTCGCTGGTGTCCATGTGGACGATATACCCGTCAATCAGCATTTTCCGGGCATAGGCCGAGAAATTCTTTGTGCCGAGCTGGGCCATTTTCTGCTGGATGATGGCCCGTTCTTCCGGCGTCACCGGGACGCGCAGCACAAACTTCCGTTTTCGGTTTGCCACTTTCTCACCTCCATTCATTCAGGGGTTTGGGGACTTCCCCAAGATACAAACGGGAAGCCGTTTGCCGGGAGTGTGGCTACACTCCCTATGCTTGCTACGGTATCTCCCTCACTACTACAACGGCGGCACAGCCGCAATTTGGCAAACCGCAGGCAAACTTTTTCAAAAGAAAAACGCCATGAACCACCTGTTCATAGCGTTCCTTATACCGTATTCAATTTTCTCCCTCGTTGTCCGTCCTTGCATCCAGCAACGCTTGCGCGGTTGCTGTGAGGATTTTGATTTCAGCGTCCGTCAACTCATCCAACAGCGTTTCAAACTGCATCCGCTCCGTGGACTTGCCCTCCATAGTTTCACCATGAAGAATCTGATCCACAGAGATATGATAGCGGGACATCAGTTCTAAGAATACCTGTACGCTGGGATGCTGCCCCTTATTTTCGATGTTGGCAAGATAGCGCGGCGAAATAAACAGCGCATCAGCTGCCTTATTCCGGGATTCTTTCTGCTTTGTGCGCCCGGCTTTGATTGCTGCGCCATACGGCTTGAAGTCGACTTTCGCAACAGGCCGCTTATCTTTCTTCGTTCTTTTAGACATATCCATTCACCCTACTACATTCTACTGTTCACCTCCTACAATAATAATTACGGTTGAAGGCGCGGTAGCCAGCCGCGTCTTTTTCCATCTCAAAGCCGAAGCTGTTAGAATGGGGGAGTAAATGGTCTGACGATACATTTCCTTGGACTAACACGCCCGTTTTGGAGTCCGTCAGCCGCCTCTCTCGTTCGCAGCATTCGATTTGCGCAGGTAGAGCCACCATGTGCGCTCGTGTCACCCAGGAGATTGAACAGGCAATGAGGAAAGGGCGGAAAGCCATATCCAATCACAAGGACTGTCTCTTATACA
>ENA-OYDI01000334-OYDI01000334.1-human-gut-metagenome-genome-assembly--contig:-NODE-334-length-10720-cov-4.418097_pt1 | contig 10720 bp, 9 predicted proteins | sample MGYA00243463_ERZ652893 | MGnify/ENA primary metagenome ERZ652893 (study PRJEB26926, sample SAMN06164530) | human gut metagenome | biome: ENVO:00009003; feature: ENVO:2100002; material: ENVO:00002003... | reverse complement strand
TTTGCGGAAAACCTTTATGGTTTTCCGCCATACGCAAAAACCTCCGTGCCGAGCGGCACGGAGGTTTTTGACTGTGTAAGGGTCGATTACTTGAGTTCGACAGAAGCGCCGACTTCCTCGAGCTTCTTCTTGAGCTCCTCGGCCTCGTCCTTGGAGACCTGCTCCTTGATGGCGCAGGGGACGCCCTCGACCTTCGCCTTGGCTTCCGCCAGGCCCAGGTTGGTAATCTCACGGACGGCCTTGATGACCTTGATCTTCTGATCGCCGAAGCCGGTCAGAACGACGTCAAACTCGGTCTTCTCCTCGGCGGCAGCAGCAGCGCCGGCCACCGGAGCGGCGGCAACAGCGGCAGCGGCTTAATTGCGTCGTCCTATCTTTCCGAGGACGCGGATATTACAGGCGCGGAAAGCGCGTATGCCGCTATGGAAGCCGAGTTACAAGATATGCTGGACAATATCGAAAGCGAATACCCCGGCTATGACGAATACCGGGTAAACGCGGACGAGATCGAGCATGACCCCTATGTGCTAATTTCTATCCTTTCCGCGTGGCATGAGGGCGTGTTTACCCTTGATGAAGCGCAAAGCACCCTTGAAATGCTCTTTGATAAACAGTATATCTTGACGGTTACGGAGGAAGTCGAGGTACGCTACCGCACCGAAACGCGGACGGACAGCGAGGGCAACGAATACGACGTTGAAGTAGCCTATAACTATTACATTCTCAATGTGGATTTGGAAAACTTCAACCTCTCCCATGTTCCCGTTTACATTATGGGCGAGGAACAGCTATCCATGTACGCTATGTATATGTCGTCGCTGGGAAACCGCCCCGATTTGTTCCCGTCGTCCGGCTATGTGTCTAAATACTATGAAAACCCGCCCGCCGATTATGAAGTACCCGCCGCGCTGCTGGGTTCCGATGAAAAGTTTGCGCGGCTCATGGAGGAAGCAGATAAATACGTCGGTTTTCCCTATGTGTGGGGCGGCAGCACCCCGGAAACCTCTTTTGATTGCAGCGGCTTTGTGAGTTATGTGTTGACGAACAGCGGCCTATACAATACGGGCAGACTTGGGGCACAGGGGCTTTACAACATTTCAACCCGCGTTTCCAACCCGCAGCCGGGGGATTTGGTTTTCTTTACGGGTACATACGACACACCGGGCGTATCTCATGTGGGTATCTACGTTGGCGAGGACGGGGACGGAAGCCCCGTCATGCTGCATTGTGGCGACCCTATCCAGTATTCAAAGCTGGACACCAGCTATTGGCAATCCCACTTTTACGCCTACGGGCGGTTAAATTACAATTAAAAGGAGTTGAAAAATGAATATTGTATCTTTTGGCGGCGGCACGAATAGTGCCGCCTTACTTATTGGCCTATACAAGCACAAAATCCCGATTGACCTTATCACCTTTGCCGATACGGGCGCGGAACACCCGCATACCTATCAATTTATCGAGATAATCAATCAATGGCTTGCGGAACACGGTATGCCGCAGATTACCGTTGTGCAGTATGTTGACCGCTACGGCAACCGCCTATCTCTTGAAACCGAGTGCTTGCGCTCTCATACGCTCCCGTCGATTGCCTACGGGCATAAGCGTTGTTCGCAGAAACACAAAATCGCACCGCAGGAAAAGTTTTGCAACCACTATGCGCCTTGCCGCGAAGTATGGCAGCGCGGCGAGAAAGTCAACCGCTATATCGGCTATGACGCGGGAGAAGTGAAACGGTATGAACATTCCCGCAAGTACAACGAAGCCGACAAAAAATATCATAACCGCTACCCCCTCATTGAAGAATGGGGCTGGAACAGGGACGATTGTATCCGGGAAATCAAAGCGGCAGGATTGCCGCAGCCGGGTAAATCGTCCTGTTTCTTTTGTCCGAGCATGAAGAAACAAGAGATTTTATATCTCAAAGAACACTATCCCGATCTATTTAACCGGGCGGCGACTTTGGAAGAAAACGCTATGCCCTATCTTAAAACCGTTAAGGGATTGGGGCGCAGCTATTCATGGAAAGAACAGTTTGGAAAGGAGTAAATGACTATGGCGAACACGAAACTTGACCGTATCGAAAGGGATATTGAGAAAACGAGGGCAAAAATCCTTGAACAGCAAAAGAAGCTGAAAGACCTTGAAGCGCAGAAAGTCGAGGAAGAAAACGCGCAGATCGTGCAAATGGTAAAGGCGGTACACCTTGACGGGACGCAGCTTGCCGCGTTCCTCTCCGCTTACGCCAGCGGCGAAATTGCTTTGCCGCAGCCGGACGCAGACTATACCGACGAACAGGAGGAAACCGAAGATGAAGCATAAAAAACTGTTCCGCAGCGTTACCGCTTTGCTTGCCGCCCTTGTACTCATGGGCGGCTTTTCTGTTACCGCTTATGCGGGCGGTGGCGATGAAAGCGACGACACGCCTACCCCCGTAACCGAGGAAACCCCCGCGCCGGAAACCGAGCCGGAAGAAACGACGGGCGGCTATGAGCCGCAGCCTTTAACGCCGGAGGGCAACATGAGCCTTGTGGACGACATAACGGGCGAAGCGTCCGGCGATAAGCAGTTTATTACCGTCGTTACGAAAAACGGAAACTATTTTTACATCATCATTGACCGCGCCGAGGACGGGGAAAATACCGTCCATTTCCTTAACCAAGTGGACGAAGCGGATTTAACCGCCCTTATGGAGGACGGGCAGACCGAAGCCCCCGTTTGTAGCTGCACCGATAAATGCGTTGCCGGAAGCGTCAACACCGATTGCCCCGTTTGCAGCGTCAATATGAGCGAGTGCGCGGGCAAGGAAGCCGAGCCGGAGCCGGAAGAAACCGAGCAGCCGGAGCCGGAGGAAGATAAAGGCGGCGGCATGGGCGGTGCTATTCTGCTTGTCGTGCTGCTTCTTGCCGCAGTAAGCGGCGGCGCGTTCTATTACTTTAAGATTATGAAGCCCAAAAAGGACGCGGCGAAAGGCAGCAGCAGCCTTGACGACCTTGATTTTGACGAGGACGACGAGGAAGAATTAGAAACCGAGCAGGAGGACGAGGAAGTATGAAACTTGTAATTGCAGAGAAACCGAGCGTCGGGGCGGCGATTGCCGCCGTTATTGGCGCGAATGAAAAGCGCAGCGGATATTTTGAGGGCGGCGGCTACCTTGTGTCGTGGTGTATCGGGCATTTGATTAGCCTTGCAGACGCGGCGACCTACAATGAACAATTCCGTAAATGGAAGTACGACGATCTTCCCATTGTCCCGCAGGAGTGGCAGTTTATTGTTGCCAGCGGCAAGGAGCAGCAGTTTTCCATTCTCAAAGACCTTATGCACCGCAGCGACGTTACCGAGATTATCAATGCTTGCGACAGCGGGCGCGAGGGGGAACTCATTTTCCGCTTTGTCTATGAACAGGCGAATTGCAAAAAGCCCTTTTCCCGCCTTTGGATTAGCAGCATGGAAGAAAGCGCAATCCGCGAGGGCTTTTCAAACCTCAAAGACGGGCGCAGCTATGACAACCTCTATCAATCCGCGCTTTGCAGAGCAAAGGCAGATTGGCTTGTCGGGATTAACGCGACCCGCCTTTTCTCTATCCTCTATCACAAAACGCTGAATGTCGGCAGAGTGCAGACGCCCACCCTTACCATGCTGGTAAACCGCGACTATGCGATCAGCAGTTTTAAGAAAGAAAAATATCATGTTGTCCGTCTGGACGCGGGCGGTGTTTCGGCTTTGTCCGAAAGGCTGAACGAAGAAGCGGCGGCGCAGCAGATGAAAGCGGCTTGCGAGAAATCGCAAGCCGTTTGTACTTCCCTCAAAAAAGAGAAAAAGACCGTTGCACCGCCGAAGCTGTTTGACCTTACCGCGTTGCAGCGCGAAGCCAACCGCCTGTACGGGTTTACGGCGAAACAGACCCTTGATTATGCGCAAGCCCTCTACGAAAAGCGGCTTTTGACCTATCCCCGCACCGACAGCAAATATATCACTTCCGATATGCAGCGCAGCACAAAGGAACTCATTACCGGGCTTTGTTCGCTGCTTCCCTTTATGCGGGACGTGAAGCTGCAAGCAGACCTTACAAGGGTTTGCGACAACAGCAAAGTAACCGACCACCACGCTATTTTGCCGACAGCCGAGTTTTTGAAAACGGGCTTTTCTTCCCTTACCGACAGCGAAACAAAACTTATGACCCTTGTATGCGCGAAGCTGCTTTGCGCCGCAGCCGCGCCCTATGAATATGAAGCGGTTACGGCGGTTATCTCTTGCGGCGGTTATACCTTTACCGCAAAGGGAAAGACGACGCTTTGCGAGGGGTGGCGTGAGATTGAAAAGCTGTCCCGCGCCGCGTCCGAGGAACAGGACGAGGACGCAGAGCCGGAAACCGTTTTGCCGCCGCTTGCCGAGGGGCAGACCTTTGACAATCCGGCAGCGGAGATCTCCGAGCGTTACACGCAGCCCCCAAAGGCATTTACCGAAGATACGCTTCTGTCCGCTATGGAGAACGCGGGCAAGGAAGAAACGCCGGAGGACGCAGAGCGCAAAGGGTTAGGCACTACCGCAACGCGGGCGGGTATCATTGAAAAACTCATTAGCGCGGGCTTTGCCGAGCGCAAGGGCAAAAAGCTAATCCCCACAAAGGACGGGTATAACCTTGTCGCTATTCTGCCCGACAGCCTTACGTCCCCGCAGCTTACGGCAGAATGGGAAACCCGCCTTACCGGGATTGCCAAAGGCAGCGACAGCCCGGACGATTTCATGCGCAGCATTGAGGAAATGACAGCGGGGCTTGTCAAGACCTATTCCGCGATTTCCGAGGATAAAGCGAAGCTGTTTACCCCGCAGCGGGAAGCAATCGGCACTTGCCCCCGTTGCGGCGCGGCGGTTTACGAGGGCAAGAAAAACTTTTACTGCTCCGACAGGGCTTGCAGCTTTGTGATGTGGAAGAATGACCGCTTTTTTGAGCAGCGCAAAAAGGCTTTCACAAAGGCGATTGCCGCCGCCCTTTTGAAAGACGGAAAGGTAAAAATCAAAGGTATGTACTCGACCAAGACGGGAAAGACCTTTGACGGAGTTGTGCTGCTTGCCGACACAGGCGGCAAGTATGTAAACTTCCGCGTCGAGCAGAACCGAAAATGATAAGGCTTGATGAAAAGCAATACCGCGCCGTAAAGAAAATGACCCGCGCCGCTTGTGCAAACAACGATTGCGGGAATTGTCTGCTGCTGGACGACGGGGAAACTTGCGTTTGTGTGCAGAGTATCAGCTATTCGCTGCTATGCCGCTATTTCCGCGAAGCGGTATTACCCGCCGACAGGCAGCTTTGCGAACAGATCACCCGCAGCGGGGAAACCGATTTGAAGCGTTGCGCGGTATGCGGCAGCACGTTTGCGGCGGGCAGCAACCGGGCGAAATACTGCCCCGATTGCGCGGCAAAGATACGCCGCAGACAGAAAGCCCAAAGCGAGAGAAACAGGCGTTTACGGATAAAAACAACTACATAGCAAGCACAGCAAACGAGTACCCGTTTGCGAGAAATGCCCGCGCTTCCCATAGAGAGCGCGGGCATTTTGCTTGTTGGGATAGTCCCAAACCCTTATATGACCGAGAAAGGACGTGATGAAAGAATATGCCGTATTCCTCATACGACCATGACAAATTAGAAGCCGCCGAAACCATGCGGATAGAACGCCGGATATATTTTGAAGCAAAGGACAGGGAGATTGCCCCTTATGCTTCCTTGCCGATTGCGCAGCTACTTTCCATGCGCAGCGAAAGCGCGGCGGCAGAACAGGCGATTTTTGACGACCTTAAAGAACGCGCCGCCGCATGGGAAGAACAGGCGGGAAGAACGCTTTTGCTGGATAAAACACTTGAATATGTGAGAACGCCGCACGTCCAGCACACCGCTAACGAGTGGCAGACCACCGAGCATAACCGCCATATTCGCAGCAACCGGGTATATCAGATGAATTACTACATTTACGAGAATACCCGCTACGACAAAGAAGCGCAGAAATCTATCCCGTATTCATGGACGCTTACATGGAGCGTGCGCACCAACAGCCCAAGCAGAACCCAAGCGAAGATTGCCGGACAAGATAGAAAGGTTTTCACCGACAAGGCAGCTATGGAAAAGTATCTGAATGGGCGTATCAAAGCGTATGACCGCTTGTTTACGGAAATCTCCCCGCCTATCCCGCAGGAGTACGCCGACTATTTCAAAGTAAACGGTATGCTCATGCCGGACTACACCATAGAGGGCGAAGAACCCCCGCAGCAGCAACAGGCGGCAGCTATCCCCGAAAATACCGGGCAGGAAAAGGAGCGTGAACACATGAGCGAACAGTTTTCTATTATGATAGGCAACCGCAGCCGCTTTGACGCGGGCGACCCCGGCGGCTATTGGTTGGATATGCCCGCCACAAAGGAGCAGTTGCACGAAGCTATGCGGAACGTCGGCATTACCGCCGACAACCCGCAGGATTTTTCCATTCGCGGCTATTCCGACGACCCGGAGAAACATATTGCCTTGCCTTATGAAATGGTATGCGCCGCCGACGTGGACGAACTCAATTTTCTTGCGGCGCGGCTCGAACAGCTTGACCCCGCCGAGGTTGGCAAGCTGAACGCAGCTTTGCAGCAGAAAAACGGGCTTGCAAATATTGGACAGGTAATTGACTTCACCTACAACGTGGATTTTTACGTCCATATCCCCGAAGTACATAACTACCACGATTTGGGCGACTATTACTTAAATCAATCCGGCATGGTACAAATGCCCGAAGAATGGAAAGGCGGCATTGACCTTTCTACTTTTGGCAGGAACGCTGCCGCGCAGGAAAAAGGCGCGTTTACCGAGTACGGCTATATCGTGGAAAGCGGCGACGAGTGGGAACGGCAGTTTGAGGGGCGCGAAGTGCCGGAAGAATACCGCATTATGAGTTACCCGCAGCCGGAGCGCGGCGAACAGGACAAAGCCTATATGGACGCAGCCGAAACGCAGCAAGCAGACGCACAGGCCGCAGAGCCGCAGCAGCCCCGCCCCGTCGTCCCCATTATCCTTACTTCCGAAAAGCCCGCCGAAAAGGTAAAGGAGATCACCGCGCGTTTGGAACAGGGCGTACAGGCGATTTTTGACAGCGACCGCTACAAAGAGTTTCTAACCGCTATGTCAAAGTTCCATGATTATAGTTTGAATAACACTATCCTAATTGCTATGCAGGGCGGCAATTTGGTAATGGGCTTCCGTCAATGGGAAAAGGAGTTTGACCGCCATGTAAAGAAAGGCGAGAAAGGCATTAAAATCTTTGCCCCCGCGCCCTACAAGGTGAAAAAGCTGGTTGATAAAATCGACCCCGAAACGAGAAAGCCCATGCTTGACCGCGAGGGAAAAGTGGTAAAGGAAGAAAAGGAAATCACCGTCCCCGCCTTTAAGGTTATAACCGTCTTTGATATTTCGCAGACCGAGGGCAAGGAGTTTCCCGACCTTTCCGTTAAACCGCTGCTTGCCGATGTGGAGCAGTACGAGGATTTTTTCGCCGCCCTTGAAAAAGCGTCCCCCGTCCCGATTGCATTTGAGCAGATCACAAACGGCGCAAATGGGTATTTCAGTTTGACCGACAAGCGTATTGCAATCAAAGAGGGCGTGAGTGAATTACAGGCGGTAAAGACCGCCATTCACGAAATCGCCCATGCGAAGCTGCACGACGTAGACTTAAACGCCCCGCCGGAGCAGCAAAACCGCGTTGACCGCCATACCTGCGAGGTAGAAGCGGAAAGCGTCGCTTATACGGTTTGCCAGCATTTCGGCCTTGATACTTCCGATTACTCTTTCGGCTATGTGGCTGGTTGGAGCAGCGGCAAGGAAATGACCGAGTTAAAAGCGTCCCTTGAAACAATACAGACCACCGCAAAGGAACTCATTACCGAGATTGAGGGGCATTTTACCGAGTTGCAGCAGCAGCGGCAAGCCGAGCAGGAGCAGGGCGATACCTTTTCCATTTATCAGTTAAAGCGCGGGGACGAAACAAGGGACTTGCGCTTTGAGCCTTATGACCGTCTGCAAGCGGCTGGACTTACCATTGACCGGGTAAATTATGAACTCGTCTATACTGCACCGCTTACAAAGGATATGACGCTGGGCGACATTTGGGAAAGGTTTAATATCGACCACCCCGCCGACTTTAAGGGGCATAGCCTTTCCGTTTCCGACATTGTTGTGCTTCATCAGAACGACGAGGACACCGCCCACTATGTAGACAGTATCGGTTTTCAGCAAGTGCCGGAGTTTTTGCAGGAGCAGCAGACCCCCGTATTTGACAAGCTGCCGCCCGAACAGCAGCAAGCCTTGTCCGACACCGTACAAGACACTTTGCAAATGCTGGTTGACGCAGACAAGCGGATTTATGGCGACGTTACGGGCAAGACCCTTGAAGCAATCGCGGCGCAAGGATATTCCTACAAGGACGGGCAGCTTGAAAAGCAGCAGCCGGAAGCGACCCCCGACAGCCTTTTGACGGGTGAAACCGTCAGAACGCCGAGGGGCAATTTTCATATTACCGATATGAGCCGTGAACAGATCGAAGCGGCGGGATTTGGTTTTCACCATGCGTCGGAGGACGGGAAGTATCTCATTATGGGGAATGGCACACAGGCTTATGCCATAGCCGCCGAGCAGCCGCAGCGGGATAATCCCTTAAAGCACGTCGAGGACACCATAGAGCAGAACGACAACAATTTTGACGGGCTTATCAACAATACGCCGCAAACGCCCACCGTTGCAGATTTTGAGCAGCGGGCAAAGGCGGGGGAAGCGATTTCCGTTACCGACCTTGCAAAAGCGGTAAAAGCCGAGAAACGGGAACAGCCGCAGAAAAAACCGTCCATTTTGAAGAAGCTGGACGAATACAAGAAACAGGCGGCGCAGCAGCCGAAAGATAAACAGAAAGAGCATAAAAAGGATTTGGAGGTTTGATAGCATGAATACCCGCTTTACCATTGAGGAAGAAAACATTGTTGCGATCTACGCCGAGGACAGCCGGGAAACAACGCTTGAAAATATCCTTGCCGCCATGCCCTACATGGACGAGGATATGCGCCAGCTTGCCGCCGCAGCGGTGAACAAGCTGCAAGCCATGACGGACAGCGAGTTTTCCGAAAGGGAGTTTATCTTGACCGACGAGGAATAGCCCATAGAGAACAGGGGCGCGGTTGCCGATTTCCGGCACCGCGCCCCTGTTCTTTTTTTGTCCTTGCGTGGACAATTAGAAAGCCGTTTTTGCGGGTTTGAATATACTTTATCGTCTATGTCGTTTTCATGCGCTGGAAGCCGCAGAAACACAGGCGTTTTCAGCCCTTAACATTCCACTTGCCACCCCATGTTTTGCGCCTTATCGCTCCTGCTCCCGCGCCCTGCTTTGGGACGGGTAAAGAATACTATCGACGTTCTTTTTGACAACGCCGTATTCCTGCATTTGCTTCTTGGCTTGCCGATAATCTTCATACAATTTGGTTTTCCTGTCGTTTAAGCTTCTATACTCCTTGCGCAGCGCGGCGAGATCGGGCAGCTTCTTTATCTGCATTTCCTTTAATGCCCTTGCCGCAGCTTCAAACAGGATAATTTCGCTTTCATGCCCCCGCAGATACTTTTCCTTGTCCGGCGATTTTCGGTATTCATCGTAAATCGGTTTTAACTGTCGGTATGTGGTGGTGTGCTTGATAAGCAGCGACAAATCAGACATACGCTGTTCCACTTCCTTAACCGCCTTTGCCGCCGCGTCATGAGCGGTCATAATATCGGCTATCTTGCTTTCAAGTTCGCTATAATACTCAATCTTGTTTTCGGTTAGGAAGTTCATGCTTTTAGCAGCCTGTTTCAGATTATGGATTTTTGCCCACCGTTCATAGCCCGCCGACTGTTGGGCTTTGATACTGTTTTCAAGATCGACGACAAGCCGGATTTTCTTATCTTCCCGCAGCGTTTTTGTTTTGGCAACATACACGCCCTTGATACGCTCCTTTATCGCTTCTTCCGTATAGGCCGCGCCGAGCGTCTTTGTGCGGGTAAACCGTTCCTGTCCGGCAGCGCGAAAGGAAATGTATTTGCCCTGTTTGATTTCATACCCCATTTCCTGCAAGCGGCGCAGCAGTTCGTCAAAATCTTTCACTTGGGGAATGAGAGTATCTATCGCCGTTTTCAGCTTTGCTTTGTAGCTTGTCCCTTGCTTTTCGGCGGTGTATTCTGCATAGCTTTTTCCCTTGTCCTGTCCCGGTACGACGACGGATAGCCCATGCTCTTTACATATCCTGTCGCTGGTGCGCCGGATAAAGTGATAGCTTTGCTTGTTGGAATGGTACTTTTTGTAGTCAACGAAGCTAACCGCGTTGAAAATCAAGTGATTATGCAGATGGTCTTTATCGACGTGAGTTGTCAAAACAAACTCATACTTGCCGCCTAATACCGCCCCGGCAAGTTCCATGCCGATTTTGTGCGCTTCTTCCGGTGTGGTTTCTCCCACCGCAAAGGATTGTATCAAGTGCCGCCCTAAATGTGTGCCGCGATCTCCGGCAGCTTCCCGCGTCCATGCAAACTCAATATCGGCGGTTTCCAGCCCGCAGCCGAAAGAGGACGCAAGCAGCTTCCCGTCTGTCTTTTCGGGATTTAAGATATAGTCTATCGCAGCCTTTAAGGTTGATTTAATAGGGTGCGTCTTTGTAACCGCCATATCTC
>ENA-OYDI01000327-OYDI01000327.1-human-gut-metagenome-genome-assembly--contig:-NODE-327-length-10872-cov-6.498012_pt1 | contig 10872 bp, 10 predicted proteins | sample MGYA00243463_ERZ652893 | MGnify/ENA primary metagenome ERZ652893 (study PRJEB26926, sample SAMN06164530) | human gut metagenome | biome: ENVO:00009003; feature: ENVO:2100002; material: ENVO:00002003... | reverse complement strand
TGGTGACAGAAAGAAGTTCTCCCTTCAGGAATCTCAATCTCCGGCAGCGGTCTGTTACCATCAGGGGAGTTCCGGAATCATCCACCACTCCTGTCCGGCCGTCCTCAAAACGGACAGCAGCCCGGTTTGCACAAATATCAAATACTTCCCGGTATTGAGGAATCACTGTGATTTTGTTCCCGCACCTCAAGCCCCACAAACCACTCTGCCGGTCATGACAGGCTTTCAAAGCAGTCCGTTGCTCCCCACCGACCGGACCACCTCCTCCCAAACAAATCAAATCCCCTTTCCGAATAGCATCCAGCAGACAGTTGTGTGTCATCACAATTTCCAGTCCTTCATTCTGTTTGCTATCTTCCGATAGAGAGCAAGACACAGACAGCCCGCTGTTCTCCATCCGTGTCCGGGGCTGAGCATTTCCCGCCATCCGTCCTTCGAACATCGCCTCCCAGTCACGGTCACGGACAGGCAGACCGAATATCCGGTGCAAGCCCACATTATCTATCAGCATACATGATTCCTTATTATCCGACTTCCGCAGCCCCCGGCCCACCTGTTGCAGGTATTTCGCCAACGAAAGCGTGGGACGTGCCAGCTGCACGAACTCCACATCGGGACAGTCAAAACCTTCGGAAAAAATATCCACATTGACCAACACGCTGATCTTTCCCCGCCTGAAATCCTCTACCAGTTCCTTGCGTTCCAGAGCGGGGGTCCTGCTGTCGATAGCAACAGACTCCACGCCATGCAGGCTGTAATAAGCCGCAATCTGTCGGGCGTGTGCGATGCTCACGGCATAGACTATCCCTTTCTTCCCAGCGGCATATCGACGGACGCTCTCATACAATTGGCGGATACCGGTTTCCCGGTTCAGCACCGCATTCATTTCCTTCACCTGGTAATCCCCGTCCGCACCCCGCTTCTTCAACGAGTCAACCAGCCGCTGTTCCCTGCTGTTCGCACGGATGGACACATAGTCAAAGGACGACAACCAGCCCCTCCCGATAAATTCCGCAATACTCCATGAGGTAATCAGGGTATCAAACAAATCCGTGAATCCTTTGCGGTTCAGCCGACAGGGGGTAGCGGTCATACCCAATTTCCTCGCCTCCGGATAACTCTTCCAAAGCTCCCGATAAGTTTCTGCCAGGGCATGATGTGCCTCGTCAATAACAATCAAATCCGGCTGTCCGTTCACAATCTTCCGGTTTCGTGACAACCACTGGATGGACATCACCCTCACACTTCCGTCCTCCCTCCCCATTCCATAACGGGAAACCGTCTCCTCTATCTGCTCCACCAGTTCCCGACGATGCGCCACAATCCATACCCGGCTACCGGAACCACACAAGAACTCCCTCACTATGGCAGCCAGCAGGTGTGTCTTTCCCGTGCCTGTAGGCATCTGTACCATCACACTCCGGTGAAGCTCCCACTCTTCAAAGAGCCTGAGCTTCATCTCCTGCTGGTAGTCACGAAGACAATCGTTCTTGCAATACATTATACGGATGCCAGTCGCTACCGACAACAAAAACAAGGAAGGCCGCATACGTTATCGCATACAGCCTATAGTAAATATTCTATCTTTATAAATTTATTTTATCGGCGGTTATGAACTGTTCCTCCACCGAATTCAGACAGGACCTATTATTGTCTATCCCTCTATAATCCAATCACTCAAAGTGTGACTTTCCGAGTCAAAGTTTATCCCCACCTTCACTACGGGAAGTCCGCAAAACGGAAAAGAATAAAGGTAACGAACGGTAACCGTCATATTATAAGTATCCAACCCCTATGGCAATAGTCCTTATCTCCTGTATTCACTGGGGTTTGGGATGTATCGTAAGATTGAATTGTAAATATTTGATTTTAGCCACTGAAAAGTGCCTAAAAAACATTTGAGCTAATAATTTAAGCGATTTCTCAACGATTGGCCCATGCCAATCCGATATTATGAAGAAGGGTAAGATTAACAAAATGAAACATACTATTCCACCAACGATAATAAACTTTTCATCTTTTTGATTAAAAGTTCAGTTCGGTTAAAAAGAGGTTTTACATCTTCTTCAGCCCAATCGAACATGTCATCATAATCACCGGCATGACGCATATTCTGTAAACGAGAGACCAAACGCATCTCATCTTTGTCCAACCCCTTTAGTTGCAAATTCCTGCCCCAACAAACAAATTACACCGCTATGGGTCTTAGATGTAAAACCTTTATCTATCAATAATGCGGAAGCCATGTGGAAGACAGCATAATACAAACGATTTGCAACCAAATTCCAATGATTCATGGTAGCATTGTCCGAAGCTTCAATAAAAACGCTATCAGCCTTTTGAACACGGTAAGCAATAATAGATTTCTTTTCTTCTATACTTAGTGGCATAATTCAATTCCCTCCTGTTCTACATTCTTATAAAAAAGAGTGAAACTCCGTCTTTGCCAATCTGTATAAGTATATATCAATGGATTGATATCCGCACCGATTTTCCAACCTAATTCAACCAGTGGATAAGCTACACGGTCAAAATCTTCATTATATATGCGAGATTTGTCCAATAAAATAAGAATATCCCAATCGGACTCATGATGTGCATCCCCACGAGCCTGAGAACCGAATAAAATGACACGACTCCCTGAAGGCATCACCTGACGAGCCGTTTCACGAATGGAATGGATAATCTCATTTTTTTGCATAATGGTATTAGCTTAATATATTGTATGACAAAGAAACAAATTATATTCCGCTTATCCAATAATGAAGCAATTATATTTTAGTTTTTTTATGTTATAGTCCAATTTTGACGTGTACCCCAAGGAAAGCCGCCACAAGGCAGTTCTCCAATAAATAACGTCAAAAAAGGTACTTATTTTTAACATTTGTTATTACTCCAGTCCGATTGTCAAGGGTAACAAATATTCATAATCCCTACGTCCTTTAACAATTTCACTGAAAAATCTCTTGAAATAATCAAGCACAGACACACCCTGCATCCTGCAAGTGGAGATGATGGTATGATATACCGCTGAGACGCTGGCCATCTTGTCACTTCCGAAGAATAACGAGTGCTTACGCTCACCAACCAATGGACGAATAAAACGTTCGGCACAAACTCTATTGTCGGCACTCATAATACGGCAAAATACTTTCAGCACCATTATAGGTTACCTGCATAAACTGGTATCCGGGTCTAAAACGTCTCTCAAACATACTGTAAGACCGTCGGTCATAGCTGAACAAACGAACCAGACGTAAACCTTTAGACATCACGATAAAGACATCATCATCTTCCGGCTCACGGTTCAACTGCTGATGGATGATGGATAAGACCTTATCATATTTACAGCGCATATCATGAAAATCACGAACAAAGAAAAAACGGTTTAGTCCTGTAATATTCAACATAAGACCTCCAGTTTCTCCACCAAGCTTTTCAAACCTTCGTAGCTTAAATTTTTCTGACTAATATGAACACCATTGCTCATGCGGATATCCACCAGGATTCGAAGTTCGGCAGGCGAAGAAAGCCGAGGAGCCGATTCTGGCTTTTGTTCCGGGATTAGCGAAGGACTTTCCGGCATTTCTGATTCCGTGGAGGGAGCACCCAAAACCTGAACAGGAACTATCTTCCTCCGGATATCCTTGTACCATTTGGAAAATAGGTTATAAGGAACTTGGCTGGACATACAAAATTTCTCAATAGAAACACCCACAGGGATACCTTCCAATTTATAGCGCAAAAATAGACGCTCAAAATCATTGTAACTATACATAAACTTGGCTTTTGATTTAACGAAAGCAAAGATCTAACTTTTATATCAGTTATCCTATACGTCATTTTTGGATGCTAACGAACCATTTCTGAAAGATGTTATAAGGAACCTTGTGCTTAACACAAAACGATTGGAGAGATTCTCCATGAGGCAAGGCCTCCGTCTGGTACTGAAAGTAAAACCTTTCAAGATCTTCACTGCTATACATAATTCTATAAATTTGGTTGGCAGCGAAGATAGGACTTTCAATTAATAGCCATTTTTGACTGCTTACATAAAATAGGATTGGCAATATGCCAACAGTTAACAAGCAAGTTATTTTTTTAACCATTCTGTGTATAGGCACTTGAAAAAGTGTTTAGGCAAAAGGAGATGCCCTAAATTGAGTGCTTACTAAAAAAACAATCAAAGCATTTGATATAGAAAATAACTAGCGTTCTCATAATCAAACATCTCAATATTTTGATTATCGACCTTACCTGTAAAATAGCATTGAGATTCATAATCAAATCCTTGAAATTTTGATTTATTCCATTCTATAGTAACATGATAATTGGCTACATAATCAAAAAGCATGTCAAAAGCTCCTTTTACATGTCCGTTTCTCTGATAATCAAATACATGAATTCCAGAAATAGAACGATGCATAACCAAGAAATGAAAATATTCACCCTTTGAATAATCAAAGACCATTTGTTTGTTACGATAAGGATTCACTTTCATTCCACAAATAAAAGCGATACATGCCCTTTTATCGTTTGTCATCTTTACAAAATTTATAGATGTTACTATTGCTATGCAAATTCAGAATCTTCTCCATTTTACGGGAAGCCGAACAATTACATGTCTCTAAATGCATATAGACCAATGCATATTCATTATATATATTTGTCATGAAAATCCCCGGGTCATCACTACCTAACACGACAGACGGAAGCAATCTTTTTTCTTCGTCAACTTCAAGCCATTTCTCCAAATGATATTCTTTTAAATGTTGATAGTGACTGATACATAAATTGCTTGTAGGCAAAGCTTCAATAACAATTTCCTTCTTGGCAAGATATTCCAAAATTAGCAATTGTATAATTCCCAATACATCAGAACTAAATAATTTATCCGTTTCTATTTCTATCACTTCATCATAATTCTTCCGGCTGTTTACAGTATCTCCCAAGTACTTCCGCCCATTTGTCGATGCATGATAAGCTTCTATAATTGGTTTGATCCCAGACTTGCCAAACTCAGTTTGTATATCATTATACTGCTCGTATGAATAATTGGAATACCAGCTATCATAACGCATATCCCCCTTTTCCAAAAGAAGAAACGGATCATACTGCCTGTACTCCCAAGCTTTGCTCAACAAATAGGGCAGATAATACTTCCCATATACCTTATAAGAATATTCCGCAATCTCACTCTCAAGAGGCAGAACCAGATGTTGCAACCCTTCATGTTTTGATTCACGTATCAGTTTCCATACAAATACCAAATCATCCAACCACTCTCCTTGTGGCAAATAACATATTTTCCCAATTCTCCGTATCCACAAATCAGGTGATATGCCTATCGCCGTACAATGTCCTAAACGGTCGCCCGGCCACAAGTCTAAAAAAATCACAGCTTCTACAATAGTTCTCAGTCCACTCACTAAGTGGCTAAAATCCTCTCCTGCATGAAAAGTGAAATGTTTCACTCCCTGGTTTCTTAAAAAACGATACGTTTGTGCAAAAACCTCCGGTCCTGCATCAAATTCACTAGCAGCCGCATCGACTCCCACTACATATTGTTTGTTATCAGGACTTTCTTTCAAAAAAACGGCCAAAGCAATGGCTTTTCTTTTCAGTTCCTTTCGCAGGAAACGGGATCTGATATTAAACTTCTTCTCGAACGTTTTTTCCGGACGCTTTATGAAATGCGCAATCAATCGCAAATCCGTATCCTTCAAAAATTCCGATTTTCTTTTAGCCTCTTCGAAACCTCTTCGTATTCTGCTAACCAGTAAACTGTTTTCTACGGATGAGTTCTTTGGAGAAAAACGGCCTTCGATTAAAGCTAGCTTTGTACAAAAGTTACATCCTGCCAGCTGTAAAAAACGTTTTTCATAAAACTCTTCAATATGCCACCTAAATGAATTTTCTGTCAAGAGCTGGAATTGCGGGAATCCCACTTGAAGCCGTTGCATCACCACAAACCGATGAACCATGCCTTTTATCAACAAGTAATGATGGAACATACCCGCCACTTTGGTATCATGATAATTCCTCATTTCACTCATGACACACAAGCAGAACAGCAATTCATCTATCATCATCCCAGTTTCACTCATCCCCCCAAAATCCCCCCACAAATTTCTTAATCTAACCGGAGATGAATAATCTTTTTCCCTTTTTATGATCTCCTCCTCCTTAATCAAGCCATTACTAATAGCTATTTGTGTTATTAATCTGCCGCGCAAGTCCGCCGCCTGCTTCATCCGCTCATACAATCTGAGAGGTGTAAAATCCGAGATTATCTGTTCCGACAATTTCCTGACTGCCGCTTTACTTTCATACGCATCCTGATAATCTTTCGTCATCTTATAAGGACTCCTCAACAATAAATTCCATAACACATCCGTCTCTGTTGTTCCGTTCAAATGAAGATGCAAGTCATTCAGCCCTCCTTCCTTCTCCATTATATAGTTAAATGCCGGTATGTATGGAAGTAACTGGACCGTATGTTTGAACTGCTTCAAGAAACAGTTGGCAAACTCCATCATTTTCCTCCTATCCTTTTGTAATGCCGATGTAAACTTATCCGCAAAGAAAGCGGAAATCAGTAACAAAGGGGGAAACTGCTTTATCAGTTCCATCCATTCTGTAAAACGATCAGCCTTTACATATAATTCGTGATTTACCGATATCAAATATTCTTTGGCAAGGTCATAAGGAATCCCTCCTATCAAGTCTGGCAAATCCCGGTAAGCCGCTAATGCATTCTTTGCCAATCCTTCATAATAAGAATCATGCTTTAGAGGAGCGTTTTGTCTTTCCAGTGCAATCAACCTTCGCTGAACCTGTCCGATGGACACCTGTCTACTTGTTCCCCAATAACGTTCATACTCAAACAAGCTTTCGTTATCACACAATAGTTGAGATAATATCGGAATCATCTTTATCAGATATAGATTGCATTCAGAATAGCAAAGACAGGAGAATCAGACTGATGCAGTGATTCATAATTCGCTTTTACAAAATCAGCTACATTTTTTATTTTTCCTTTCAACAAGTTTATTTCATTGAACAGTTCCCTAAGACCAAGTTTTGTCTCGCTCATTTTATTTGATATATCATCTTTTATGAAATCCACCTGCATCTCATCCATGCCATTATGTAGCAAGACTTCTAATTCATCCACCTTTATTATATTTTTTGTCTTTTTACGAAGAGTCTGTTTCTCTTTCAGCAATTGCTGGAATTCTTCTTCCTCCCCAGGTAACAAAAATTCAGACGTATTGTATGTTGACAATTTTTCTTCCACTTCCTTCAATTGGATAAAATACTTTATCCACTCTTGAATTCCATTATACCTTTTCAATTTCCACAACACATTCTCCTGCTTTTTTAGCAATAAAGCCAGTTTATTATTCATCTGATCATATTTTAACAATTCATTCAAGTACTGTTCTTTCTCCTCAATATCATTTTGCATCAAGTATTTTAAAAAGGGATTCAAAAAAATCTCTAGCAGAGGACATTCTGAAAGCCATTTATAAAAATCAGTTTTACCGTTTATCGTCATTTTAGAAGATGCCGCCTTTCTGTTATGAATATAGATGGTCTCAATATCCCCTATTACATTAAAGTTCATATTGGGAATTCCGTATTCGGCCATTTCTTCCACCAATGCAGCATTCAGCAGAGCCACAATATACGCATTAAATTTCATACCGGCACTTCTATATTTATCATCTTCATCTATCTGTAACATCGTATTATAGAACCGGATAAAAATATGATAGAGTAATGATGTCGAAACCTCCACACTCATATCTGCCGACCACTCCTTCAATTTTCTAATAATGGTTGTCCACAAATCATCCTCCTTTATATCTATGGTGACATCGTTCCAATTGGCCAATCCTTCTTTCCGACTCACCGGATCCAAGAAGAAGGGTTGCAGGAAATTACTATATGGAGCTTCTTTGGATAACATTTCTTCTAAACTGTCCGAACCGTTGTTCTTACTGTAAAACAAGGTTTCTCTGATAATCGCCAGCAACCTGTAAACAGAAAGAAAAACATTCTCATGTTGCCGCGTATCTATTGTCCCCAACATAGGAAGCATGGAAAGCACCTGATTGCTTTCCGACAGCAAGACAGGAGCATTGTTGCCTATAAATATAGTTCCCGCCATGGTTTCAACATTCTCCTGTTTGTTCCTATTCAACTTGCTGTTACAAAAGGCCTGTGCCAACCCTACACTCTTCAGTAAATTGATATTAGCATTCAATTGTGAAAATTCAAGTAAGTCACGCACCATACTCCGGTCCGACAGCTTTCCTCCCAGCCTTTCGCTTAAAACCTCTATATACGACAAACGTATCCAATAATCAAAAATCAGGAAACGATTTTTTCGTACCAATTGATTGAATTTAGTTCCGACAGCAAAAAGAGCCTTGTTCAATATATCATCATTGGTTTCCGGAAGGAAGTTACTGCCTGTATACAATGCATTAGCATGTATCAGGAACTTCAGCATTTCAATAGTATACACAGGTGTCCCGTTAATCAACAATTTAGTATTTGCCGCCTTTTGATTGATGTCATTTGCAAAAACATTCAGCAGTCCTGTAGTTATATCCATTTTCTCCTTTTGGGCAGAATTGAAGTTCAATAAAGTCAGGATACGTACCTGTCCCCTCAAAGATAATCCTAACAGGAAATGGCATATTTCAGTATTAATCCTTTCATTTCCCGATGATATCCCGATACGGTTCAACAAATCCTTATAACATTTGACAATAGCCTTTCCCTTTTTCGTATCCGTATAGATTACTTCCAAAGAATAATCATCCTCTTCCAGATACTCTCTGATTGTTTTTAAATGTATTCGGTATTCCGGTTTCAAAAGTTTAATCAGATATTGATTTTCCAATTGGTCTATCATTTCCGCAAATTCCTCTTTTCTATGTCCGGCATACTCCATTTCCTTTTTCAAGAAGTCATCATCAAAACATTTCCAGTTGGCTTTTCTTACCAGTTTGCTATAAAGTTCCAAATCTCCGGTCAGTATGGTTATTATCTGCCCGGAAGTAATGTACTTTCTCAACACTTCCAATATTTCAAATCCTTTCTTAAAATCCGTATCAATATCATCAAAAGGAATCACAATACATTTTTTATCCAGCAACTTCAACGTTTCTCTGATATAGATGTGGAATCTCTCTTCCAAATTATTAAAAGCCTTGGCTTTATTCATACCCTGTATAGAAATGAATTCTTCATCATCCCATCCGTCATATACATTATCTTTACCTATGCCATCAATAAAAGGCAATGCCTTTAGCAAGTCATTATAACAGTCAGCATGTTTTTTCTGTTCTTCAAAGCGCTTGTCTCTGACGGAATAATAATTTTCGTTCAAAGCGTTTTCCACACATTCCTGAATAGCGGCCAATATATTGATAAACGGATGTTGTTTCGTTTCAATCAATGAAGGATCTATAGGACTTAAGCATAATATATCCTTTCCCTTGTCTCTTTTTATTCTATATAGAAAAGACAATAAGAAAGTTGTTTTCCCTGCCCCACGACTGGCAAAAACAGAAATAGTACTATGAAATCTATGAAAATCAGTATTTTCCCCAACTTCTATGGCATTGTCATACAACTGATCCCACATTCGCATAATCTGTCTCATTTTGGAACGGTGTATCAGGCTCTGTTCGTCATAGGGTGCAGCGTCCGAATAATCACACTTGGAAAAATCTAAAACTACTTTATTCTCCATCTTACAAAAATTACGGTTAACAGCAATAGCTATAATAGCTTAATATCACTTCTCTTATTTGGGTTCTGGCATATCGTCTGGCTTCTATAGCAGACAACCATACCGATGATAACAATACAGCGAAAATGACAATGAACTCGAGCCATGATATATCCTTGTTCAGTCCCCATTTTAAATCTATCAATACACCTATAGCTACTATAAAAGAAAAAATCAATCCTTCAAAAACAGCCTGCATTACCCACATTCTGTTCATAAAGATAATCTGTTCTTTGGCTTCTTCTTTTTTATGTAATTCAATCCACATGTAACTATAGGCTAGTTTTTTATCCGAAACTGATAAAGATAAAGCATTAGAAGCCAAAGCATTCATTGTTCTGTCGTAGGTTTCTTCAAAATCTTTATCTGTATTTTGAACTATTTTTCGAATCAGTCTCCCGATTATCCAAGAAGAAAGTCCGCAAATGTATGCCAAAAATATTCCGCAAACAATAGTTATGGATATGTTTCGTATAAAGAACTCATAGTAATGATAATGAAGGTCAAACAGAACGATACCCAATGTAAAACCACCGGAAACAATATAGGAAAAATCCAATATGCTGAACGCATTGGACAGTATGTCTATAATCTTCTGAAAACTAGGCATAGAAATGAACATTAATTAAGTTATTTCAGATGGATTTTGAAGTAAATGCCACCGGAGAAGTATTTCCCGTTGTTCAATTCGGCAATCAGGTTGATGTAGTCTTTCCAAAGCTGGTAGTGCGCCCCGATGTTCACTGTGCGGGCGTCATATTCGGCCATCAGATCCAGCCCGTTCAAAGCTTTCACTGCCAGGTTGTCTTCCGGCAATAGGTTGAATTTGAAATTCACCCCCGCGGCAGGCCTTCTGTAATGAGGGAACCAGCAGGCACGGTAATCCACGTATGCGGCGTGAACGCCCAGCGTTCCTACCCCGGTGAAACTGAAATGTTTGGTTGCTACCAGATAATATCGTGTAAAATGATTGTTCTGCATACCGTCCTCATCGAACTTAATGGCCCCACCACCTGTCTCTTATACACATCTCCGAGCCCACGAGACCCTAAGACATCTCG
>ENA-OYDI01000324-OYDI01000324.1-human-gut-metagenome-genome-assembly--contig:-NODE-324-length-10925-cov-3.480497_pt1 | contig 10925 bp, 9 predicted proteins | sample MGYA00243463_ERZ652893 | MGnify/ENA primary metagenome ERZ652893 (study PRJEB26926, sample SAMN06164530) | human gut metagenome | biome: ENVO:00009003; feature: ENVO:2100002; material: ENVO:00002003... | reverse complement strand
CGAGATGTCTTAGGGTCTCGTGGGCTCGGAGATGTGTATAAGAGACAGGTCTCTCGACCGCGTTCCCCTTGCTGCTCATAACGATTGTGACAATTTTCCTGTATCTCAAAACGCTGCGGCTCTCTCTCTGGAAATCCGGAACCATCGCGCTTGCGGTCTGCGCGGTATTTGCGTGCCTGAACAGCCTGTCCCGGGCCGTCGGCACGGCAATCGTGATCCGGATGCAGCTGCCGCCGGACAAGCCGTGGTTCTGCTTTGGCGCCTGCATCTTTTATAATGCGGTCTGCTGGCTGATCACTGCCGCAGCCTATTATCCCGCCACCCACGCAGTACGCGCGATGGTGGAGGATGACAATTTTGCGCAGACGTGGTATGTGTTCTGGGTACTGCCGCTGGTGTTCATCCTGCTAAACCTTTTTATAACCCCGCGCTACCAGATAACGCTCCGGACAGGGCGGGTCTTGCAGGTCTACATCGTTATGAGCATCGCGCTTTTGTTTCTGATGTTCATGTTCAATGCAATCTTTCTGCTGATGGCAACCAGCCTTAACCGGAATGCGAGATTGCAGCAGGAAAACCAGTTGCTTTCCATGCAGCAGCAGCGCTATGAAAGCCTGAAAGCCGCCATTGAAGAAGCCCGGCAGGCGCGGCACGATATGCGCCACCAGCTGAATCAGATCTCCGCACTGGCCGAGGCAGGAGATCTGGATAACCTGAAGGCTTACCTTGCAAAAACGGTCTCCCGGATCCCGGATCTGGATATGAATTTCTGCGAAAACCGTGCAGCGGACAGTGTTGTCGGCTATTATTGTGCCCTTGCAAAGCGTGAGGGTGTTCCCTTTTGTGCCAAACTCGACTTACCACAGGTGCTTCCTGTGGACGAGATCGATCTGTGTCTGGTGCTGTCTAATCTTCTGGAAAACGCATTCGAAGCCAGCCTGCGCACTGCACCCGCCCGGCGGAAGATCGAGGTCACCGCGTATGTCCATGCCGAGCGGCTTCTTCTGGTCGAAGTGGAAAACGCATTTGACGGCGCAGTTCACGAAAAAAGCGGGGTGTTCCGCTCTTCCAAGCGAAGGGAAAACGGGATCGGCATCCAGTCTGTCCGCCATATTGCAGAAAAGACCGGCGGGGCAAGCACGTTTACCTATCAGAACGGCATTTTCTCAGCCAAAGTTATGCTCTGCGGATAAGGAGCCTTTTGCTTTGGCGGGGATTTTTATGCCCGAATTTTTACAAAAAATTCACGCTGGCAGGGTTGCCGCCGCATACCGGATGTGCTATGATGAGGTGCAAAATTTGAAGCGGAGCGATGGATTTTGATTTGTCAAGCTCGCGGAATCAGGAGGAACTACCCATGCAGAAGAATTATGTACAGGAAATTCTGAGCATCATTCACAGCGGTCTGCCCAAGGCGGAACTGGCTGAAAAACTGTCTGATTACCATGAAAAAGATCTGGCGGATGCGTTGGAGGCGCTGACTCCCGCTGAACGCCAGTCGCTCTATTCCATTCTGGGTGTGGATACCGTTGCCGAGATCTTTACCTATCTGGACGATGCCGAGCCGTACCTGAAGGAGCTGCCCAGCCACGAGGCCGCCAAGGTCATTTCCAACATGGACTCGGACGATGCGGTGGACGCACTGGAGGATCTTGACGATACCGATAAAAACGAGATCGTCAACAAGCTGGACAAGGACTCGGTGGAAGATGTGAAGATGCTGCTCTCCTATGACGAGGATGAGATCGGCAGCAGGATGACCACCAACTACATCTCCATCAAAAACGATATGACCATCCGGCAGGCGATGAGCGAGCTGGTAAAGCAGGCCGGAGAAAACGACAACATCTCCACCCTGTATGTGGTGGATAAAAACGAGCACTTCTACGGCGCCATCGACCTGAAAGACCTCATCATTGCCCGGGCAGAGGAAAGCTTGGAAAGCCTGATCGTCCGCTCCTATCCCTATGTCACCGACCGGGAGCAGGTCAGCGACTGTATCGACCGCATCGTGGACTACGCGGAGCGCAGCCTGCCGGTGCTGAACGATGCCGGTAAGCTGGTGGGCATCATCACCTCGTCCGATGTGGTCGAGCTGGTCGACGATGAGATGGGCGATGATTACGCAAAGCTGGGCGGTCTGACCGGCGAGGAGGATCTGAACGAAAACGTATTTGAAAGCGTGAAAAAGCGTCTCCCGTGGCTGATCGCGCTGCTGTTCCTCGGGATGCTGGTCTCCTCGGTCGTCGGCGCGTTTGAATCGGTGGTAGCGGTGCTGCCGGTGGTCATCTGCTTCCAGTCCATGGTGCTGGATATGGCCGGTAACGTCGGCACCCAGTCGCTGGCGGTGACCATCCGTGTGCTGGTGGACGAAAACCTGACCCTTTCCAAAAAGCTGCAGCTGCTCTGGAAGGAGACCCGCGTGGGTCTTTTGAACGGTGCCATTCTGGCCGTGATGGCCTTGGGCTTTCTGGGTTGCTACATCCACTTTTTCAAGGGCTATGTCTGGACCTCGGCCTTTTTGCTGTCCGGCTGCGTCGGGCTGTCGCTGATCGTGTCCATGGTCATTTCCAGTCTGGTGGGCACGCTGATCCCGATGCTGTTCCACAAGATCCATATCGACCCGGCCGTTGCTTCCGGCCCGCTGATCACCACGATCAACGATCTGGTGGCGGTCGTGGTCTACTATGGCCTTGCCATGGTCGTGCTGATCGATCTGTTCCACCTTGCATAACGGGTGCATCAAAAAGGGCAATCCCTCCGGGGAACGCCCTTTTTTGTTGTGCAAACTTTTGCTAACAATGTTAATATGTCCTAACATCGTCGGAAAATATTGAAAACGCCCGAAAGCGTGCTAAAATATAAAGATAAAGAGCCCGCCCCGCTCCGGGCGCGGGTACACAGATGGGAAATACAGAAACGAGGGGTAAATATGTTTGATACAAAAAAGCTTGCACTGTTTTTGGGCGGTGTGGTGTTCGGCTCTGCCGGTTTCAAGGTGCTGTCCAGCAAGGATGCCAAAAAGGTCTACACTCAGACCACCGCAGCGGTGCTGCGGATGAAGGACTGCACCATGCAGACCGTGAATAAGGTGCAGGAGGAAGCAGGGGACATCCTTGCCGATGCAAAGGCCATCAACGAGAGCCGCGCCGCCGAGGCTGCACAGGAGGTCATCGAGGATACGGCTGAAGAAGAGCAGCCCGCAGAGCAGACTGCACAGTGATATAGCGCAGCGGAGCCGCCCTTGGGCGGCTCTTTTTTACGCAGAGGGGCAAGAAAAGCAATGAAATGTACGATCTTACATGAAGGCAGGGGACGGATGCGGGTGCACGTCTGCGCCGTGCGCATGACGCTGCACCGGGCAGATGTGCTGGAAGCCTACCTGAACGGGCAGGACATGATCCAGAAAGCCACCGTCTACGAGCGCACCGGAGATGTGGTGCTGACCTACCGGGGCAGCCGGAAGGACGCCGCCGCCCTGCTGGCGGCCTACCGCTTTGACAACGAAGAATTAGAGGTGCTGGTCACCTCCCACGATAGCCGGAAGATCAATCAGGAATATCAGGAAAAGATGGTCAGCCTTGTGGCGGGCCGGGTGTTCCGCAAGGTGTTCCTGCCCGCGCCCATCGCGGCGGCGTATACGGTGTGGCGCTCCATCGCCTTTGTCTGGAAGGGGATCCGCTGCCTGCTGCACCGCAAGCTGGAAGTAGAGGTGCTGGATGCGCTCAGCATCACCGCCTCCCTCCTGCGGGGGGATTACAGCACCGCAGGTTCGGTGATGTTCCTGCTGACGGTGGGCAGCCTGCTGGAAGAGTGGACGCGGAAAAAGAGTTTGGACGACCTTGCCCGCAGCATGGCGCTGAACGTGGATAAGGTCTGGGTGCGCACCCCGCAGGGCGAGGTGCTGGTGCCGTTGACCCGCGTCCACGCCGGGGATGAGGTAGTGGTGCGCTCCGGCAATATGATCCCGTTGGACGGCACGGTGCTGGAGGGCGAGGCCATGGTGAACCAGGCCGCCCTGACCGGCGAGTCCATGCCGGTGCGCAAGACCACCGGTGCCACTGTCTACGCCGGAACGGTGGTGGAAGAGGGCGAGTGCGTTCTTGTGGCCAAGGCAGAGGGCGGTGCCAACCGCTACGATAAGATCGTGGCCATGATCGAGGAATCGGAAAAGCTCAAGTCCGGTACCGAGAACCGGGCTTTGCAGCTGGCTGACCGTCTGGTGCCGTGGTGCCTTGCCGGTACGGTGGCTACCTACGCCTTTACCCGCAACGTCACCCGCGCCATCTCCATTTTGATGGTGGATTTCTCCTGTGCGCTGAAGCTTTCCATGCCGCTGGCGGTGCTCTCTGCCATGAGGGAGTGTGGGGAATACCACATCACCGTAAAGGGCGGCAAGTATCTGGAAGCGCTGGCAAAGGCGGACACCATCGTGTTCGATAAGACCGGCACCCTCACCCACGCCACCCCGCAGGTGGTGCAGGTGGTGCCCTTCTCCGGCTGCGGGGAGCAGGAGGTATTGCAGCTTGCTGCCTGTCTGGAAGAGCATTTCCCCCATTCCATGGCAAACGCTGTCGTCCGCGCCGCCAGGGAGCGGGGCATCTCCCACGAAGAGATGCACTCCGAGGTGGAGTATATCGTGGCGCACGGCATTGCCAGCCGGGTGGGCGGCACGCGGGTGGTCATTGGCAGCGCCCACTTCATTTTTGAGGACGAGGGCTGCACCATCCCGGCAGGGGAACAGGCAAAGTTCGATGCGCTGGACCCCCAGTATTCCCACCTGTATCTGGCAGCTTCCGGGGTGCTGGCGGGGGTCATCTGCATCGCAGACCCCCTGCGCCCGGAGGCGGCACAGGTGCTGCATAAGCTTCGGAGACTGGGCATCACCCAGACCGTCATGATGACCGGCGACAGTGACCGCACCGCCCGCGCCATTGCGGCGCAGGTGGGGGTGGACCGCTGCTTTGCAGAGGTGCTGCCGGAGGATAAAGCTGCCTTTGTCCGTGACGCCAAAGCCGAAGGACATACGGTGGTGATGATCGGCGACGGCATCAACGATTCGCCCGCTTTGTCGGCGGCAGATATCGGTATCGCTATCCATTCCGGTGCCGCCATCGCCCGGGAGATCGCCGATGTGACCATCCGCGCAGACAGTCTGGAAGAGCTGGTGACCCTGAAAGCCATTGCCAACGCCCTGCAAAAGCGGGTGGGCAGCAATTACCGCTTTGTCCTCAGCTTCAACTCTGCGCTCATCCTTCTGGGCGCACTGGGCATCCTGCCCCCGGCTACCAGCGCAATGCTGCATAACCTTTCCACCCTTGGCATCAGCCTGCGCAGCATGACAGACCTGCTGGAGCAGAAGCCTTTACCGTGAAAATGGAACGCCGGAGCGTCCGCAGACGCTCCGGCGTTTCGAAATGATAGATTTCCCAGCCAAAAGGGAGGCGCTGCACGATATTGTGCGGCGGCCTCCCTTTTTTGTTTCAGATAAACCGGCAGAAGCCCAGCCAGCAGCCCAGCAGGAAGAAGAGCAGCGCTTTGGCCAGCACCGGCAGCCACGGGCGCTGGCAAAGAGCCAAATCCCACCGGTGGATGTTCTGCTTGGGACAGGTGCCCACGCAGGCTTCACAGGCGATGCACTCCCCGCTGCGCAGGCTGCTTTCCTCCAGCTTCAGGCACACCGGGCACTGCTGCTTGCAGGCATTGCAGCCCGGGATACAGCCCTCGCTCTGCCGGTGCAGCCGTGCAAAGGGCAGCACCGGCAGCAGGGCGAACACCGCACCCATGGGGCAGAGGAACTGACAAAAGAACCGGGGCTGCACTGCCATGCCCAGCAAAATGAGGATAAGCAGCGCGATGCCCACGCCGAAGCCCTCCGGCGGCAAACGCAGTGCCGTCAGGCGGGAAAACACCTCCCACGGGCTTGCGCCGGTCAGCAGCTTTTCCTGCCGGGTCACATACAGCGCCACCAGCCCTGCCAGCAGCAGATATTTGAACTTCTGTCCCCAAAGTACCGCCCGCTCCGGCAGACGGAGCTGCTTTTTGCGGTGGAACAGCTTTTTCTGGACAAGCCCGGACAGTGCCCAGACGGCATCGCCCAAGCTGCCAAAGGCGCAGGCGTACCCGCAGAAAAACCGGTCGAACAGCAACGTGAAGCCGCACAGCCCCAGCAGGGAAAGCGTGAAGCTGTCCGCCGAGAGCACCTCGCCCGCACCGATGTGCAGGAAGAGCTGCTTTACCCCGGAAAACCCGGCCACGAATGCGCCCGGCATGGACACAAAGAAGAACAGCTGCACCCCGGCGCGCAGCCATGTACGGCGCTTTTTGTCCCGCTGACGCTGCTGCGCCGCCGTTAAAGGCTTGGCTTGTGTTTTTTCCATCATCCTGCCGCCTTTCCCAGTGCGTCCTCTACTGCACCGATGAGACCTTCTGCCGTAAGGGTAGCGCCGGAAACGGTATCCACCTCGGCAGACTGCACTGCCAGCATCTCGTCCAGCAAAGGCAGCGCCTGTTTATAGTAGGGCTTGTCCTCACCGGAAGCGTCCAGCACCGCAATATCGGTCATTTTTCCGCTTTGAATGGTTACCGACACCCGGATGACATCGCCAAAACCAAAGGCGCTGCCTTCATAGGTGCCGTCTCGGTAGCCGCTCTGGCTCTGCTCTGCCTGCGCTGCGCTCTGCGCCTGCAAAACGGAAGCGTTGTAGGCTTCCACTTCGGCAATCTCCTGCTTGCGCTGGCTTACCGCCGCAGCCCGGACCAGCGCCACCTGCTGGTATTGCCACAGTACCCCCAAAATCAGCAGCAGATTCACCGCCCGGAGGAGAAAATTCTTGTATTTCATTCCGCTGCTCCTTCCGTTTCAGGTTCGGTTTCGGTCTCTTCGGGCGGCAGCGCCGTCTCGGATGTCGGCAGCACCTCCGCAGAAGATGCCGGTTCCGGTTCAGAATCGTCCGGTGTTTCTGCCGGGAAAAGCTGCTGCCACACTTCCTTGAACCACGCGGAAACAGCGCTCTTTTCCTCCGGCTGCACCACCTCCACGGTGGGCGCAGTGACCGGCGTTTCCTCGGGTTCTGCCGCTTCGGACGGCGCGGCTTCTTCCACCACTTCTTCCGAGGCAGCCTGCTCCGGGTCGGCTTCCTCCGCTGGGGCAACCGCTGCCTTTGCCAATGCCAGCTTGACCGCGTTCAGGATGCCGCTGGAGGAGTAGGTGGCACCGGAAACGGCATCCACGTTGGGACTTTGTCCCTCCAGAATGGCGGGGATGACCCGCTTTGCCCGGGAAAGATATTCCTCCTCGTCCTCGGCGCTCAGAACCGTGATATCGGTGATCTTATCCTCTGCCACCGTGATCTGCACTGTAATTTTGCCCTCAAAGCCTATGGCTTCGGCGGTGTAGATGCCGTCAAGGTAGGTGGAGGGTGCTGTAAATTCCTCCACCACCAGCGGTGCGGCAGGCTTCGGCTGCGGCGGCAGGGGATTATTCACCACCTCGCCGGTCAGGGCGTTCTGCACCGCGCCCAGAATGCCCCGGCTGGTGTAGGTGGCTTCGGAAACGGCATCTACCTCCCAGCTTTGGGCATCCACCACGGTGGTCAGAAGCCGCTTGGCGCGCCGCAGAAACTGCTTTGTCTCGTGGGAAGCGTCCAGGACCTCCACCTCCGTGATGCTGCCGTTTTCCATGGTGACCTGCACCCGGACGGCACCGCCGTAGCCCCGGGAAGAGCCAACGTAAACGCCATCGGCATAGGGCAGCTTGGGCAGGGCTTCTTCCTCCGCTTCAACGGAAGCGGCTTCCACCGGCTGCTCCACCACGGCTGTCAGTTTTTCCGGCATGGCAGCCAGCACTGGCACGGTACGGGGCAGGGCAAAAAGCACGGCTGCCGCTGCCGCCACCGCCGGGAGCAGCTGCACCAGTGGGAGCAGTGTGTTGCATCGTTTTTTGTTCATTCCAACTCCTCCTGACACGGAAAAGCAAGGCCGCCTGCATAAAGCGACCTTGCTTTTTTAGTGTTCTGCTTTTTGCCGGATCAGGCAGCTTTCAGGTTCTGCACGGCATCGGTCAGGTGGGTCACCTGCTCCAGTGCAGCGGCCTTATACAGGGTCTCGCGGCTCAAAAGCTCCACGCTCTCGGCCAGTTCGGTCTCCAGATTGGCATAGCTGTCGGCGGTGTAAGCGGCCTTTGCCTTGCTCTGTGCCTCAGTGACCACAGCCTGCAGGGCGGCGCGGTCGGCATCGCTTGCCAGCTCGTGCTTGGCAAGGTTCTCGGCAGTGGTCTGGAACTTGACCACCGTGTCAGCGTAGCCCAGTGCACGGATGGTGATGGTCCAGTAGCCGGTGCCGTCAGTGCCCTCCGGCAGCTGGCAGCGAGCGGAATCGCTCAGACCCAGCTGGATGCCCATGGACTTGTGCATCCAGTTGTCGGCTGCAAACTTGGTGCCGTAGGAGGCCTTGGTATGGGTGTAGGTGCTGTCGTTGCCGTAGTAGGTCCACACCACAGACTGCATCCGGGAGCCCAGCTCGCCGTAGTTGCCGTTCAGGTCCACACGGATAAACTCGCCAAAGCTGCCCACGTCGCTGCCGCTGCGCAGATTCACGGTAAGGCCCTCGGCAGCCTTCTGGGCGGCTTCTGCCACGCCGGAGCCGGAGCCGGTGTGTGCGGCGGAGAAGGTGTAGCCGTCGCCGCTCTTGGCTGCGTACTTCAGGCCGTTGGTGTTTTTGTCCACCGCAGCCGTCAGGGCGTAGGCGGTCAGGTTCTTTTCAGAGTAGCCGCCCACCAGCTGGCCGCCGTTTTCCACCACGGTGTACTTGGAGCAGAAATCTGCAAGGTCGCTGGTGGCTACGCGCACAGGCACATACTTGGTGCCCAGCACCTCGTAGTGGTCCATCTGCACGGTGGAGCCGTCAGCCTTGGTAATGGTGCCGCGGTTCCAGCCCACGGTGGTGCCATCGGCCAGATAGATGGTCTTGCCATCGTCCGACCAGTGAGAAACGGTGTAGCTGCTGCCGTCCTTGGCGTAGATGACAGCAGTGCTCTGGAAGCTGCCGCGGTGCAGACCATGGTTGACGGTTGCGCGGGAGACCGCGTCAAATGCGCCCAGATCCTGCTCCTCGTGGCTGTCCAGCTGCGCAGAGGCGGCAGTGCTGCCGGCGGCGTAGACCTTCTCGTTTGCCCAATACTCGTCCCAAGTCAGGGCAGCATAAAGATAGGTGTACTTCTTGCCCAGCAGAAAATCGAAAAAGCTGTTTTCCTCCTCGGCAGGGGCTGCTGCAAAGGCAGTGGCGGTCAGCAGGCTGAACGCCATAGCCGCCGAGAGCAGCAGGGAAAGAAATTTCTTGGTTCTCATGAAAAATGCTCCTTTCATCACAATGACAGAAAAGCACTGCCATATAGTTAGCTAAACCTAACATTGCGCGCAAAGAAAAACCTGCGGGGCAAAGCCCCTCAGATGGTTAGGGTAAGCTAATTGACGGAAATTAAGATAACACGCATACAAAGGGATGTCAAGAAAAAGCAGGTATGTTTATTCAAACAAACTTTTTGGGGCGGGACAGGGAAAAGCAGTTGCGGCACGTCATCTTGTAGAGCAGTGCTTTTGCGGCTTGTACTCTGCCCCCCTGCGGGCGGCTGTGGGCAAAAGAAAAAGCGACGACCCGTGCAGGTGGGTCATCGCTTTTCTCGTCCCTTGCGGGACAGGCAGGGTAAATGATAAGAAGGTAAATGAAGAAAATAGCAAGGTTAAAAACAAAAGCGTGTGCGGAGCCGAATTTGCCGCTCCAAAGTGAAGATGTATCCAAGTTTCACTTTTGTTGGATACAACATACCACTTTGGAACAGAAATTGCAAGAGTTTTTTTAAAATTTCTCTCCAAAAATACGCGGGAAATCGCATTTTTGTAGAAACGCACAAATTTTACGGAAAGTTCCCGGCAAACTGACGAACAAGCATAAAACAGAATGGCAGTCGGAAAACCGCACAGGGACACCTTTATAAAACCGGCAGGCAATGGAATCAACTTTTGCAGCCTGTCCGGAGCAAAAGCCTTCACCCTTTGGGGGAAGCCTTTATTCGGAAAGCGGTTTTTCGCGGGATGTAGCCTGCACCGCTTTACAAGCAGCCGGTGGTGTGTTAAGATGGACACATCTGCTGCAACCGGAAGAATGCACGCGCCGGACAGCGGCGGCGTACCGGAAAAGCGCCCGGTGCCGGGAGGGGAGAAACGAATGACAAAGCTACTGCATGGCAATGAAAAAAACAGCCTGACCGGCGGGCGGGAGCCGCTGTTCAGCCAGAAGGAACTGCTGGTACTGGCCATCCCGCTGCTGGTGGAGCAGCTGCTGGAAGTGACGGTGGGTATGGCCGACACCATGATGGTGTCCCGCTGCGGCGAGGCAGCCATCTCCGGCGTCAGTCTGGTGGATATGATCAATAACCTTATCATCGTGCTGTTTGCGGCGCTGGCTACCGGCGGCGCGGTGGTGGTAAGCCAGTATCTGGGCGCAAAAGAGCGCGGGAATGCCGACAAAAGCGCCGGTCAGCTGCTGCTGCTCAGCGGCTACGCAATGTTTACCGGCGTGAACTGGCCTGGATCAGCCGCGGTGCGGAAGCACGGCGGACAAAAAGCAGGGAACGCATCGAACGTTTTAACGAGCTGGAGCAGGAAGTGAAAAATATTTCTGCATCGGGAGAACTGGAAATGTCATCTGCCGGCAGCCGATTGGGGAAAACTGTGGTCGAGTGCGAGCATCTGGGACTTGACTACAACGGTGTGACCTATATCAAAGATTTCAGCTATATCCTGCTGCGTAATGACCGCGTGGGTATTGTTGGCCCTAACGGCAGCGGCAAAACGACGCTGATGGATATTCTGGCGGGAAAATTAGTGCCTGACCGTGGCAGTGTTCAGATCGGACAGACGGTCAGG
>ENA-OYDI01000301-OYDI01000301.1-human-gut-metagenome-genome-assembly--contig:-NODE-301-length-11695-cov-9.451632_pt1 | contig 11695 bp, 9 predicted proteins | sample MGYA00243463_ERZ652893 | MGnify/ENA primary metagenome ERZ652893 (study PRJEB26926, sample SAMN06164530) | human gut metagenome | biome: ENVO:00009003; feature: ENVO:2100002; material: ENVO:00002003... | reverse complement strand
ATGGTGGCGCAATTTTCAACTGGAATATTGGCGCACTTTTCAATTAGTATCTACAATGTTACTCTTAATGATGTATCCGAAAATGATATTTTAGAAACTTTTGGACTAAATGAAAAAGGGATGATAAAAAAACTTGTTGGTTATAATTGGGAAAATGCTTTGGATGACTTCTACGTGATATACGAACAAATGCATATAATGTGCCCTCGTCCTTTCGACGGTATAACAGAACTGATTGAGAAGTTAAAAAAGAAATCTATTCTTATTGCTTTGGTTACAGGAAAAGGAGAAAAGAGCTGTGCGATAACATTACGTCAATTTAATATGGACACGTGTTTTGATAAAGTAAAAACTGGAAATCCTTTCAAAAATAATAAAGCAGAGAATTTTAGGGAACTGCTCGCAGATTATAAATTACAACCGGATGAAATGATATATATAGGTGATACAGTTTCAGATATTGTGTCTTGTAGGGAAGTTGGAATACGATGTTTATCTGCTTCATGGATAACTTCTTGCTTAGATGCACAAAAATTAGAAGCTCACAATGCTGGGAATGTTTTTTATTCAATAGCTTCACTTGAATGCTATTTAATGGGATGACAAATATATGTGCTTAATAAAAAAACATTTAGTATTTCTATTGTATGAACAAAATATCAGATTTGAGTTTCTTTCGATTATTATCGGAATGCTCACAACGTAAAGTTTTCGGTATCAGAGTTTATGGAAGCTATTGAGGAATTGGCTATTCATTTGGCTGATTTCAGTATCAGCGAACAGGATAATAGCGTTTTATTACGCTATTTTTCATTCGGATTACATAGACTTAAATCGTATCATGTACGGTTTGAGCAAGAAAAAAATGCCTTATTTGTATCCCATTGATGAAGCGATTGGGCTACTGAACAATGAAATACGCCTTGTGGAATGGCGTATCAAGTACCCGGAGCAATTCAAATCACACTTTAACAAACAACCTTTTTCCCCTCTTTATTTGGCAGACAAAACAAATCTGATTGATATAATGGAAATTATCAGCGGTTTATTCCTTTCCAAACATATCGTCTATAAAAATGATAAACCTACTTTCTTGTCCGACTTGTCTAAAGTTACAGGCGCATAATCTATGTTTACTGCCTTTTTCATTTTTTCTATTTCTTCGTTCATTGTACCGAGCAGGGTACGCATTTCCGTCTCTTTTCCGAATACCCGTTTCAGGAGAAGTTTTGTCTTCAGAATGAAGAACAGGATGTTCATTGTTCCTGATCCCTAAGCTCGTATACCTCGTCATCCAGTCTATATTGTTGTATTTGCGTTTTGTGAGAAAACAAAAAATCCTGATTCCGTTTGGAAATCAGGATTTTACTGCCTTTTTTTCTTCAAAGTGGTGCCACCAGGAATCGAACCGGGGACACAAGGATTTTCAGTCCTTTGCTCTACCAACTGAGCTATGGCACCATTATTTCTTGTTTGCGGTTGCAAAGGTAGTGAAACTTTTTTAAACTACAAACTATTTCTAAAAAAAAACACTGATAAAAACATAAGGTGCTTATTATCAGTGTTGTTTAATTAAAATTATTTTTCTTTTAGTGGATTCCAACCTTGCGCTTTCAGCTCAAACTCTTGTCCGTCACGGGTAATCAGGGCACATCCCAGCTCCGGTTTGGTGATGTGACCAATCACTTTTATACCCTCTATAGCCGAAACTCGTTCATGCTCTGTTAAAGGTACAGTAAATAATAGCTCATAGTCCTCACCACCATTTAAAGCACATGTTGTCACATTCATATTCAGTTCTTCCGCCATTACAGCCGTTTGGTAATCAATGGGAATTCTTTCCTCGTAAATGCGACAGCCGGTATCGCTTTGTGAGCATATATGTAGCAGTTCCGAAGAAAGGCCGTCGGAAATATCCATCATAGCGGTGGGCTTGATTCCCGCTTTTGCCAGTTTCTCAATGATATCCTTACGTGCTTCAGGCTTTAACTGACGTTCCAAAATATATTCTTTTCCGGAAAAATCCGGATTTGCTTCTTTTTCTCCTTGGAAAACAGCCTTTTCACGCTCTAGAAGTTGAAGTCCCATATAAGCTCCTCCCAAGTCACCGCTGACACAAATCAAGTCTGTATCTTGTGCGCCGTTGCGATAAACCACTTTGTCCTTGTCCGCTTCACCTATGCAAGTAATACTGATGGCGAGCCCGGTTACGGATGAAGTTGTATCTCCACCCACAATATCTACATGGTGTAGTTCACAAGCCAGTTTTAGCCCATCATAGAACTGTTCTAAATCTTCAATACAAAAGCGTTTGGACAGTGCGATAGAAACTGTGATTTGTTTTGGAGTACCATTCATAGCATAAATGTCCGAGAAGTTTACGATGGCCGATTTATATCCCAAATGTTTCAATGGGGTATAAACCAAATCAAAATGTACCCCTTCCATCAGTAAGTCTGTGGTCACCAATACCTCTTTATCTTTAAATTCCAATACGGCTGCATCGTCTCCCACACCATATTGGGTTTCCGGATTTTTTAACTCGATATCCTTCGTTAGATGTTTAATGAGGCCGAACTCACCTAAGGTCGCTATTTCTGTTCTGTTTATTTCCTGCATGTTCTTAAATTCGATTAATCATTTCACGCATAATGGTAGTCATGCGCGGTTGCGCTTCATCTGCCGCTTTCTGAACCTCTTCGTGTGAAACTACCACAATTTTTCCCTCCACGCCTAGGTCGGTGATAACCGATACTCCAAACACTTTGATGCCACAATGGTTTGCTACAATAACTTCAGGAACGGTAGACATACCTACGGCGTCAGCTCCAAGAATGTGGAACATCTTGTATTCTGCCGGAGTTTCGAAGGTAGGTCCCTGTGTACCGATATATACTCCTTGTTGTACTTTGATACCTTTTTCTTTAGCGATCTCCAGTGCTTTGTCTATCAGTTCTTTGGAGTAGGCTTCACTCATATCCGGGAAACGGGGGCCGTATTCAATGTTCTTGCCGTGCAACGGATGTTCGGGAAAAAAGTTGATATGATCTCTGATAATCATCAGATCACCAATTTCAAAGTCTGCATTCGTACCTCCAGCTGCATTGGATACGAACAATGTTTTGATGCCTAATTCACGCATCACCCGTACGGGGAAAGTAACTTCTTTCATGGAGTATCCTTCATAGAAGTGGAAACGTCCTTGCATAGCCATGATGTCTTTATTACCTAATTTGCCGAAAATCAATTTACCGCTATGTCCCTCTACGGTTGAAACAGGGAAATTAGGGATATCTTTGTAACTGATCTCGTATTTATCGGTAATTTCGTGTACCAGGCTTCCTAAGCCGGTACCTAATATAATAGCAGTTTCGGGACTGGTATGCATCTTTTCTCTAAGAAAAGTTGCTGTTTCTTGAATTTTTTCTAACATAGTCGGTTATATTTGAGTTAAACAGTTCTTGTTGGTCTTGTAAAAAGGCTACCTCAATGGGCAGCATATATATATAAGGTTTCAGCATTTCGTCCATCAGTGGATGGGCTGCTAGTCGTACAGAGTCTTTTTCAGTGGTGATAATCATGCGTTTACCTTCCGGAAGTTTCATGAAACGCTTCTTTATCAGTTCCATATCTCTTGCTGTAAAGTCATGGTGGTCACTGAAAGCCAGTGACTCAATGTGCTCATTGTATGGTGATAAATCTTGAATGAGTTTTGCTGGGGAGGCTATGCCTGTCACCAATAGGATATGCTTGTCTTTTTCTATCTCTTTTAATGAAACTGCATTCCCTGCTGTAAACAACGGATGCAGCTTGCCGTATGTTAATGTTGTGAAGTAGAGCTGCTGATAGGGGTAAAGTTCCATTTGCTTGCTTAAGACTCTTAAATCCATAGGGGTGATGTCCTTAGGACATTTAGTGACAATGACAATATGTGCCCGGCTTTTTCCGTTTTCAGGTTCGCGCATTCGTCCGGCAGGCAGCAAGGTGTCTTCGCAAATCAGTCGGTGGTAATCTACTAATAAGATGTTTATTCCGGGCTTTACATATCGGTGCTGGAAAGCATCATCCAAAATAATCACTTCTGTTCCAGGGGCGATGTGACTATTGCATAACTGCTCTATGCCATGACAACGGTCCCGGTCTACTGCCATATGGATATCCGGAAACTTCTGTTTCATTTGGAAAGGTTCGTCACCTATCATCTGTACGGACGTATCCGGTCTGGCAAGTACAAAGCCTTTGGATTTGCGTTTGTAGCCGCGGCTTAGTACGGCTACTTTGTAATCTTTCTGCAATAATCTTATCAGGTATTCTGTATGGGGGGTCTTTCCGGTTCCGCCTACGGTGATGTTGCCTACCGAGATGACCGGGATATCAAACTTACGTTCTTTGTATATTCCCCAGTCAAACAATTTATTACGCAGCCATACACCGGTCCCATAAATCCATGAAACCGGATATAGCCACTTGTTTATCTTGATAAGATTACCTTCCATGTGCAATTTATTGGATATTAGGGTCAAACGGCATACGTGCCTGTATACAGTTGGCGTCTTTTATGTTCTCCAGCGCCTTGAAGCTGTTATAATAGCTTCCCAAATATTCTTTAATTTCGCTGTTTATATAATGTTTTTTCTGATTTCCCAGCAGGCTTGCGAAAATATTTTCTTTTTCAGGATAGCCGATAATACTGTAATTTTCGATACCGGCTTGGGTGGCGGCGGCATTCAATGCTTTGTCTATACCTCCCAGCTCGTCTACCAGACCAAGGTCTTTTGCCATGGCACCGGTCCATACACGGCCTTCAGCAACTTTTTCAATAGCCTCTGTAGACATTTTTCTACCTTCAGCGCAACGGTTTACGAACAGCTTGTATCCTCGGTTGACATAGTTCTGTATTAATTCTTGTTCTGATGCATTTAGCGGGCGGGTGAGAACCGGACCTAGGCTGGCACCCAAATCAGCCATTTTATTAGTTTTCACTACATCAAAATTTAGTCCTAAAGTTTCAGTAAACAGTTTCTCACCTGAATACATCATGCCGAATATGCCGATAGAACCAGTCAGCGTAGTCGGGTCAGCGAAAATGCGGTTTGCAGCGCAGGAAATGTAATAGCCTCCTGATGCAGCATAATCTCCCATAGAAACGATTACCGGTTTTTTCTCTTTCAGTCTTACTACTTCACGCCATATTTGATCTGAACCGTATGCGCTGCCACCCGGTGAGTTGACGCGTAATACAACAGCTTTTACGTCATCGTTATCACGTAATTTGCGCAGGTCTTTACACATCTTTTGTACATCAATACAATCTTCTGTGGAACTGCCGGGAGCATCCAGGATCTCGCCGTATGCATAATATACGGCTATTATATTTCCACTTTTGTCTTTGGGCACATTTTTCTTGACGTTTATCATGTCTTCTATGAAAAGACTGTTTAGTTTGTCGTTTTCGTCACGACCGCTTAATTGTTTCAGATAGGAAATAACCTCATCTTTATACATCAGGGTATCTGCCAGTTTGCATTGAATATATTCTTCTGCCTGACAAAAATCCATATATCGGTCAGCATAAGCATTCAGAGTATCTGTCGGGATGCGTCGTGAGTCGGATACATCTGCAAGAATACGATGCCAGACAGATTCCAGACATTCGGTCATCTGTTCGCGGTTGGCCGGACTCATTTCTGTAGCAATAAACGGTTCCACGGCTGATTTGTAAGTGCCCACTCTGAATACCTGTACTTCCAGTCCTAGTTTGGAAACCAGATTTTTGAAGAAAACAGGTTGCATGCCTGCTCCGTGCCATCCAATACTTCCTTGCGGATTGATAATTATTTTATCGGCCACGCTGGAAAGATAATACATCCCCTGTGCATATTGGTCTGCATAAGCAACGATGAATTTGCCGCTTTCTTTGAAATCCAGTAATGCATTGCGTATTTCCTCTAAGGAAGCGTATGATGCTTCCAGATAAGAAGGTTGGATATAAATACCCTTGATTTTGTCATTGTCTTTTGCCTTCTTGATAGAAGCTAGAATGTCATCCAAACCGTATGCTTCAAATTCTTCTCCCAAAAGTTGTTGGAGTGGGTTTTCCTGTACACGTTCGGACAAACTGCCTTTAAAGTCGAGTACGAAGATAGAGTTGTCTTTCACCACCGTTTCAGTATCCGATGAGGCGACTATGCCAACCAGAGTGATAATCCCTAGTATAGTGAACACTACGCCTGCCAGAATGACGCCGATGACGCTGGCAAACGTAAATTTTAGAAAATCTTTCATTGAATGTGTTGTTTTTAATGTTAATAATTAGCTAACAAAAATAGGTTATTGCATTGAAAAAAGCAAAAAAAGTGAACTTCTTTTGTTACCTGTTTGTTCTTCATTTATAATAACCCATAAATACGTTGTTTTATATGACAAAAAGTTTTAAGGAGGCTCTGAAAGCCCGTCGTACATTTTATCGGATCCAAAACAAATCGACATTGTCTGATAAAGAAATAAGAGATTTAATTTGTTTTGCTGTAGAATTTGTCCCCTCAGCTTTCAATTCTCAAACCACTCGTGTTGTGTTATTAACAGGTAAGGCGCATGAAAAGTTGTGGAACATTGTAAAAAATGTCTTGCGTAAGCGAGTTCCGGCTGAGGTATTTGGCAAGACCGAAGAAAAGATTGATGGCTGTTTCGCTTGTGGATATGGTACTATTCTCTATTTTGAAGATATGGCTATCGTTCGCTCTTTGCAGGAAAGTTTCCCCACTTATAAAGATAATTTCCCTATCTGGGCAGAGCAGACCGATGCTATGCATCAGTTGGCAGTCTGGACCATGCTGGAAGATGCAGGAATGGGGGCGTCTTTGCAGCATTATAATCCGCTGATTGATGATGAAGTACGTAAAGTTTGGAATTTGTCTGATGACTGGAAATTGATAGCGCAGATGCCATTCGGTGTGCCTGTTGCACAACCGGGCTTTAAGGAAGTGAAGTCATTGGATGAGCGTGTTTTTGAATTTACTGATTAAAATTCATGTCTTATCTTTTGGCTTATTAGGGGAAAATAAGCATCTTTGTGTGCAATAAAAACAAAGATGTGCTATGAAAAAATTATTATCACTTCCCCCTAATCTGGTGGAATGTTTTCATGATATAGAGAAAGCGGACCAGACAGAGTGGTTTTGTACTTCCGATCCTATAGGTAGTAAGCTAGGATCAGGCGGGGGGACTGCATGGCTGTTGGAGGCTTGTTGTCAGAAAGTAGCTCCTGACAGCGATTTTCTTACTTGGCTGGGAAAAGAAAAACGTATTTTACTTCATGCAGGCGGGCAGAGTCGTCGTTTGCCCGGATATGCGCCATCCGGCAAAATTCTTACTCCCATTCCTGTATTCCGGTGGGCCAGAGGACAACGGCTGTCACAAAATCTGCTTTCCCTCCAGCTCCCTTTATATGAACAAATCATGGAGAAAGCTCCGTCTTCTCTTCATACATTGATTGCAAGTGGAGATGTTTATATCCGTGCGGGCCAACCGCTTCAGACTATTCCTGATGCGGATGTGGTGTGTTACGGTTTATGGGTAGATCCTAATCTGGCAAAAAACCATGGTGTTTTTGTTTCTTCACGGGCTACTCCCGATAAGCTTGATTTCATGCTTCAAAAACCTTCGGTGGAGGAATTGGGGAAATTAATGCAAACCCATCTTTTTCTGATGGATATCGGAATTTGGCTGTTAAGTGACCGTGCGGTTAGTCTGTTGGTAAAACGATCTTATAAGGAAGGAAAACTCTCTTATTATGACATGTATTCTGATTTCGGACTTACATTGGGAGAGCACCCGCGTATGATGGACGATGAACTTAACAAGCTGAGTGTGGCTATTCTGCCGTTGCCCGGAGGGGAGTTTTATCATTACGGAACCAGTCGTGAACTTATTTCTTCTACATTGGCAGTACAAAATCTGGTAAACGACCAGCGGGAGATTATGCACAAGAAGGTAAAACCGCATCCGGCCATGTTTGTTCAAAATGCTGAGGTAGGTTATCAACTTACCTCACAAAATTCGGAAATATGGATAGAGAACAGTTATGTAGGAGCAGGATGGAATATCCATCACCAGACCATCATAACAGGGGTTCCCGCTAATAATTGGAACCTAGAGGTTCCGTCCGGTGTGTGTATTGATGTGGTTCCTTTTGGAGAATCTGGCTATGTAGCGCGTCCATACGGCTTCAATGATACTTTCAAGGGAGCTTTGGCTAAGGAAGAAACATATTATCAAGGAATGTCTGTAGGTGAGTGGTGTGCTGTACGCGGCATTTCGGTGGAAGAAATAGAAAACGGTCACGACTTGCAGGCCGCGCGTTTGTTTCCGGTTTGCTCATCTGTAGAGGAATTGGGAGCAGTTATGCGCTGGATGGTCTCTGAACCGGCATTACAGCAAGGAAAAGAAATATGGCAACGCTGTCGTAAGTTATCTGCCGATGATATATCTGCTTATTCTAATCTTTATCGTCTGGCAGAACAGCGTGAAGCTTTCCGGATAAAGAATTGGCCGGCATTGGCGCATAATTATGAACGAAGTGTCTTTTATCAGCTAAATTTGGAGAATGCTGCTGGAGAATTTGCTCGGTATGATCTGTCGTTGCCTGAGCCTTTATCAGAATCGGCTCCGCTGATGACACGTATCAGTGATAATATGTTCCGTGCCCGGGTGCAGCAGCTTAAGGGGCTGGCTTATCGGGAATATGAGAATGAGGCTTTTCGTTTGATGCGCGACGGACTTACTGCTTCGGCTTTAGCCAAGAGGCAGCAACCGCATTTGTCAGTGTACTCCGATCAGATTGTCTGGGGGCGTAGTCCGGTCCGTATTGATCTGGCCGGCGGATGGACGGATACTCCACCTTATTGCTTGAATGAAGGGGGGAATGTGGTGAATATTGCTATTGAGTTGAACGGGCAGCCTCCTCTACAAGTTTACGTGAAACCCTGTCGGGAGTATAAGATAATTCTTCGTTCTATAGACTTAGGCGCTATGGAAGTGGTTACAACTTACGGGGAGGTAAGGGATTTCATGCAAGTGGGATCCCCATTCTCTATACCTAAAGCGGCATTGGTGCTGGCAGGTTTCCAGCCGGGCTTTTCCACCGAATCGTATGTTTCATTGGAAGAGCAGTTGAAGGCGTTTGGCTCCGGAATGGAAATCACTCTGCTTTCTGCGATTCCTGCGGGCTCCGGTCTGGGTACAAGTTCTATTCTTGCATCAACTGTGCTGGGGGCAATCTCTGATTTTTGCGGACTGAACTGGGATAAGAACGAGATATGTAACCGTACGCTTATTTTGGAACAGTTACTGACTACCGGAGGGGGGTGGCAAGATCAATACGGAGGTGTGCTTCGTGGAGTGAAATTATTGCAGACTCATGCAGGTATGGATCAGAGTCCGTTAGTGCGCTGGTTGCCCGATTATTTGTTTACAGGTGGCGAATATCAGAAGTGCCATTTGCTTTATTACACGGGAATTACCCGTACAGCCAAAGGAATTTTAGCTGAAATCGTGCGTAGCATGTTCCTCAACTCCACAGAGCATTTGTCTATACTTGGCGGTATGAAGGGGCATGCTCTTGACTTGTACGAAGCCATTCAGCGTGGGAATTTCGATGAAATGGGGCGTTTGGTTGGTAAAAGCTGGAAGCTGAACCAAGCGTTGGATCCCGGCACTAATCCCGAGGCAGTTGAGACTATCATTCGCCGGATTGATGATTATTGCCTGGGATATAAATTGCCAGGTGCGGGGGGAGGCGGCTATCTTTATATGGTGGCTAAAGATCCTGAGGCTGCTATACGTATTCGAAGTATTCTTACTCAGAACCCACCCAACAGTTGTGCCCGTTTCGTTGATATGGCTTTGTCCGACAAAGGCTTGCAAATTAGCCGAAGCTAGTTATAACTGAATAGAGTTGGGAAACCAGCCGGGTGATATTTTCTTTAGCAAACTCCGGTTCCATTGCCTTCTCCAGGGTGATGGGGCCGGGGGCTATAGAGAATATACCTTTGAATCCCGCTTTGTTTAATTCCGGCAGGTTTTCTATACTGCCTGCCAGTACAATAACGGGAATATGTTCTTTTTGTGCTTCCTTTAGTATTCCGTATGGTACTTTTCCCATAGCTGTCTGCCGGTCTGCTTTTCCCTCGCCCGTAATAATGAGGTCTGCTCCTTTTATTTTTTCGGAGAAGTCGATGGCTTTCAATAATAATTCTGTTCCCGGTTTTAGCTCTGCGTTAAAAAAAGCCAGTAGTCCACCACCCATGCCTCCGGCTGCACCTGCACCGGGGTAGTTCGTGATATCTTTTCCTGTCGTTTTCTTTATAACTTCGGCTAATGATTGCATGCCTTCATCCAGTCTTTGCACCATATTTGAATCGGCTCCTTTTTGTTGTGCAAAGATATATGCCGCTCCGTCAGGGCCGTAGAAAGGGTTGGCTACATCACATGCTACCATGAAGTGTGTTTCTCTTAGTGCGGGATGAATACCGGATGTGTCTATGTTTGCCACGGCTTCCATTATTTGGCCTCCTGTACCTAAGGTATGCCCTGATTTGTCTAGAAAGCGGAAACCTAGTGCCTGTAGCATTCCTAATCCTGCGTCATTAGTCGCGCTTCCGCCAATACCGATTATAAAATTTCTGCATCCTTTGTTTAATGCGTCTTTTATCAATTCTCCTGTACCAAAGGTTGTTGTCAGCATAGGATTTCTTTGTTCAATAGGTACGAGAGGTAGTCCGCTGATGGCAGCCATTTCTATAATAGCTGTTCTGCCATTGCCGGACAGACCGTAATGTGTTTTTGCCATTTTCATTAGCGGTCCATGTGCCGATAAGGTTATATATTTCCCTTTAGTGGCTGTGATGAGTACGTCCAGTAAACCTTCACCGCCATCAGCGATGGGAATAACTGAAGTGTGGCAGGAAGGATTTATGCTTTTGATACCTTTTTCGGCAGCTTTTCCTGCTTCTGCTGAAGTTAGACAGCCTTTGAATGAATCGATGGCGATAATTATTTTCTTCATTGTATATCTTTATATAGTGCAAATCTACTGAAAACTTTTCTTCTTTAAATAGAACAGGTTGTCTTTTATTTGTGGATTGGAATATGTGTAGCTTGATGGATAAAGTAGATGTTTTTTGCTTTTGTCTGGGTGTAAGTATTGGTTCTTGAAGTTGATGGTGTTTCCGAACAACCGTCGAGATGTAAGAAAATGATTTTTTTTCTTCTCGGCATTTTTTTCCTACAGTTTTTCCCCAGTGTTTGCGGAGTCAGCACTTTTGAGAGCTCTGTGGTTTGTGTTTCGTAACCTGTCCGGTTTTTCTTCGGGCTTGCTTCTTTTCCGTCTTTCCTTGTTTTCCGTCTGCTGTTTTCGTATAGGTTCCTTCCTTTTTCCGTCCCTATACGCGCGTGCGAATATTATAATGTGTGTGTCTTTTTCCTCCCGTGTCCTCCGCTATAAAAACATGCTTTGTAACACATCTGTTATTCAGAGTATTACAAAAAAATTTCAGAAAATCCGTATAATTTTTCCTTCGTATGTTTGCTGGTTATCGTTAAAAGGTCTACCTTTGCATCCGCAATCGAGAGAGATGCGGCACTTCAGACAGTGTGTGACTGACTTGGTGAAACAAACGTAGGAGAGTTTTCCTTG
>ENA-OYDI01000295-OYDI01000295.1-human-gut-metagenome-genome-assembly--contig:-NODE-295-length-12110-cov-4.906014_pt1 | contig 12110 bp, 10 predicted proteins | sample MGYA00243463_ERZ652893 | MGnify/ENA primary metagenome ERZ652893 (study PRJEB26926, sample SAMN06164530) | human gut metagenome | biome: ENVO:00009003; feature: ENVO:2100002; material: ENVO:00002003... | reverse complement strand
AGCGTATGCTCCACCTTCAAGAGTCTGTCCGCATGGTTGTAGCTGTAAGTATACACTTCCGTGCGGGTTGTTTTTCCGCTTGCCGTGTGGGTATGGGTCACTGTAGCAGGCTTGTTTGTAAAAGTATAGACGGTAGCTGCTACATCATAACCACCCAAAGGATTACTTTGCACAGTCTTCACCACACGTCCCTTGATGTCGTAGTAGTGTGCCGTATAAATCTTGTTGCTGCTACCGAGTACCGTTGCCACACTTGCCGTCAGTGCCCCTTTCCCGTTGCCCGAAGCATCATCAGGGAAATTGCTGTTATTGAAACCTGCTTGCGCACGGAAAGCGTAGTTGTCATAGTAATTCCTGATGTGCACAGTGGTGCCCGAAGTAGTCACTTTGTTGGTGCATACACCTTGCTCCGTCAGACGGTTCAAGCCGTCGTACTTGTAGTACGTCCAGTTACCGGATGTAAGGGCACGCTGGTTGCCGTCCTGCGAGAATACCAGACGGTCGGCATTGTCATACACCATTTCCATATATCCCGCACCGGGAAGCTTCTTCCAGATACAACGGTTACGTCCGTCGTATTTGTACTGGAAGGCATACTGGTCGAGATTGGCCGAGCTCTGGTACATAGGCTGGAGCACGAAACAAAGATTGCTTTTGTCGTCATACACATAGTAAGTGTCGTGCGTTTCGCTGCCCTTCATCTGACGGGACAATACAACATGTCCCATCTTGTCGGTGAAGGTGTAGCTCACGTTCAGGTCTTCATCGGTGGTCTTGACGACCGAAAGCTGGCCGGAAGCATAGCTGCCGTTGCTCGTCAGTGCGCCTGCACTGCTTACGCTATAGTTGATGCAGTTCAACTGCGCGTTAGCCGTACTGTTGGCCAGATAGTCCGTATTGACGGAATGCCCGCCATGCCATGCGGCTCCCGGTCCGTATTCCTTGACGGTACGGTTCAGCGGAGAAGCCTCGTACACCGGCTGGCCGTAAGGACGCGAGTCGTTGCCATAGTTGCCGGGCGCACTGCTCTTGAAAGAAGCAGGCGCCACATACTCGGCAGACGAGACTATCGGCAGCCAGGAATTCGCGGCACGTCCTGCAACGTCATACTCCTGCAACGTCACCAGATTGCTGCTGCTTGCCGTCACCTTCTTCAATACCGTCTGGAACGGACGTCCCAGGCCATCAAAATACTCCACCTTGTCCAGATATTTACCTCCCGTTTCATCCAGCATGCTACGGGTACGCACATAATTATGGCTGGCATCCTGCGCCGCTGTTGTCAATGCATAACACAACAACGCCATAAACATATATTTTCGTTTCATACAGTTCTTTCGTTTCATTGGGGTTTGTAATTATACTGATATTCATTCACTACCTTTCCATTATGCTCCTTAACCTGGAACAAGCGGTTGAAGTCATCATAGGTAAAGGTCGCTTTCTCTTTATTCGGTTCTACAATTTCCGTAACACCCACAAGCGGGCGATAGAGATAGGTAGTAACCAAAGCATTGTCGTTGGCAAGCCCGTTTCGCACTGTGTTCAGGACAGCTGTAATAGACGCAGTATTCGCATTGGCCGGCAGTTGGCTGATGCTCGCCGACGAGATTTTCTCTACAGCCTCATACGTCTTTCCTTCTATCTTGGCCACCGGATAAAGATTGTTATAGGCCCATAGGAAGCTCACCGGCAAATTGTTGCGTATATAACCCAGCAGCCGGCCTCTCGAAGTGTACTTGCCAAACCAAATATCCTGCACATAGGCTCCCGCATAATCGGCCAGCGTCTTGGGAGTAGTAGAGTTGAATCTCAACGTACGTTTGGGCAATATCATATTAAGCGTATCTTTATATTCCGTCTTCGACGCATTCACCACTTTGCCGGCAGAGAGTTCGACATGTTCTATAGGCATACCCACCATATATTTCCCTTTCATCTTGACGGAAACGGCATCTGTAAAGCTGTTTGCATATTTAAACTGCTTTTCTTTCTCCACCCCATGCTTGTTACTCTTTAAAGAAGAAAGTACCCCATAATCAGTATAGGCATATCTCTCTTCGTCCACTATATTGCCTTCAGCGCGATAGTCGGTAGTCACTTTCTTGCTGAGATAGTACGATTGTGCCCACAGATTGTAAGGCTGCATGGTACGGGTAGGATGGGAATAATCCGGATTGAAATAATAGTTGCGTATTTTCGGTGCCCAAACCTCTTCCGAAGAAGAAGGTGAGTAGGTGTACTCCTCTCTCTTCAGCAGTTTATGATTTTTATCCCTATATTCTACCGACGAAAGTTTACCGTTCTCATAGTCAGGCACCGTAGGAATACCGGCCAGGTATATATCAGTAACCTCATCCGGAACGTTATGGTATCTGTAAGTGGTATATCCCTGAGTATCCATGTCGCCATATGATTCACTGACCGCCGTATATCCCACAAGGTTTCCTCTGGAAAGATTCGTCAAAGGGATATAAGGAGCAGATTGAATCAGTTCATAGTAAGCATTCATCCAGTTTCCTGCCCAACTTTGCATTTGTTCTACATAGACCGGTGCGTTGAATACCGGCTTCACCATCAGCTTTGCATCCTGATATTCAAACTTACGCCAACTCTGGTTACCGTTGCCGTCCGTATTCGTGATGGACTTGATGCGCAGCCCGGCACCCAGGTAATCCTTATCCAAGGGAGCATTCGTTTTGCCTACTATCTCTACCGAAATATTGATAGGATACTCCAACCTTACATTCTGCACTGCCAATGTCACACGATACGTACCTCTGTCCAGTTGCTTTTCAGTGTCATCAGGCCAGGGCTCCATCACATCATAATCGGGAGAAGAGAACAAGGTTCTATAACCATTACCCTCTTTCTTTTCGAGTTGTGTTGTGTAAGTAAGCGACGAAGCAAGATGTTCACTGGGATGAGGTTCGTCATGTCTTCTGCGGATGATAATCTTGGGATTGGCATCGTCCACTTCAAAAGGCTCGCCAATATACATAAGGACAGGAGCTCCGGGTGCTACGGGCGGCATACCGTTGTCTACCAGGTTAAGGGTTCCTTCGCGCAAGGGGGGCATCATAGGCAAAGTTTCAAAACGATGTCCTTCATACTCAAAGGTAGTTGTGCCACCCGTAGGATAGGTGATAGTGCGCAGCGTCCCTATCTTGCACAACGCCTCATTGAATGAACGGTCCATACCTTCTTTAAACAAGCTCGTCTTACTGCTCGGCTTTATCGACTCCGACCAATAAATGCTGGGGCTAATCTTTAAAGAAGCAGTCATTGGTGACGCACCGTTGTAGAATCCCCAGGCATCTACAGACAGAGAGCGTTTGGGCGGCAATTTCCCCATATTGTAATCCATGGTATATACATTGTTCTTCTTCGAACCAGCCACATCATATACCTTCGACAATAACAAACGGTCATCATAACCATTGGTAGTGGCAGCCATTCCGCTAAGCAGATATTTATACTCCAGCATGGTGGTCTTGATAAGGTTACCGGCAGTATCACTCACCTTGATACTCGACAGCTTCTGTACCTTTTTTCCGGTTTCCGCACTCTCTATATCCTCACGATCAGTTGTACCGAATTCTACTTTACCCCCTTCAAAAGTAATAGCCGACAATGTCCATTGCTCTATCTTGGAGTATGAGTAATTGTAGTTGAACTTATTGGTGAAATACTGCGGAGATTGTGAAGACAATTGGCCATTCACTATTTTAGACAAAGATATAACGTCTTCTGTAGTAGAAATGGGAGTAAAAATACTTTCTTTTTTGTAACTAAACATAATCTTTCCACCGTTGGGAGATGTCACAGAGTCAAGCATCCAGGCTGTTACAATCTGCGGTTCGTTATAGTATGGAAATATATGACTTCTAGTTATATCTGTTTGAAAAAAATCAATGGTATTTAAGAAATAGTATGTGATTTATTTTGTCGAGAAGGAATAGACATATCCTTCCAAGTCCGTCATGGTCCATGTTTTGTTACTTGTATTGTATACCATCTTTACCACTTTTTCTTGTGTTTGGATGGTAGGGACGGCATTCAGTTGTCGGTTGTTCTTCAATACGTCGAAATACATGGAGCCCGAATGTCCGCCTGCATTGAAGTAAAACATATCAGGTTCGGCATCATAGTCACCTTTGAAATAACCCATATACTTCTCCAAATTCTGGTCGGTCACTTCAAATCTGGGATTGGTCAGCCACGGAGCATCAGTAAGGTTATAGCACCCACGTGCTGCAAAGTCGTCCGTACCCTGCACTTGTCTGACGACGCACCCTCCTGCCTGGAGGGTCCATCCAAGGCCGATCCAAGTAGCTTCTTGTGCAACACGTGTTCCGTCCGTATGGTACGATAGTGCAATGGGGAACTTCTTTCCGTCAAGGTCAATCTCGTAGATCGGGATAGTCAGATTGGCTTGCCCCACATAATTGTCGGTAGGTATCATGCCGAAAGTTCCCAATGAAGCTGCATTGGGAGATACCGGAACAATCCGGAAGTTGGTTTCAGGATGGCCATCCTGCGAATACATAACCGTTGCCTTCAGTAAAAGGAACAGTAATAAAAACAAGGATATTCTTTTCATGATAAATCGTTGTTATTAGAAAAATTATTCAATATGTTTTGCGGGATAAGGGATGGGGGAGCTGTTTTCCAAGCCTCTCCCATTCCCTTGCTGGCTTTTCAGCCTCCTACAGTGGCATCGCCTGCACGCCCAGCACACTGGCTATGGTGGCAATGATGGTGCCCACAATTTTCAAGATATCTTTCCAGGTTTCTTTGCTTATTTTCATAATTCCATGTTTTAAAGATGATTGTTCTAAAATTCTTTACTTACCTCGAAGCACGGACACTGCTTCACCCACTCCCACGGCTCCACCGTCCCATCTCCGTCCAAATCGGGGCTGAGGTCGCGGTGGCCGCATACACGGGCGTTCCGGAACTGTTGTAGCAGCTGGTACACCAGCAGGTGCAGGGCCGAATGCTGCTCCGGCGTACGGGTATCCTTCGGATTTCCCCGGGCATCCAGCCCGCCTTCGTAGCAGATACCTATCGAATACTTGTTGTGACCGCGGCAATGCGCACCGGGCAGTTCCAAGGAACGGGTTCCGAGCACAGTACCGTCTCTCCGGATATAGTAGTGATAGCCCGTCGTGCGGAAGCCACGGCGGCGGTGCTCTGCCTCCAGAGCCTCGGAAGTAAGCGTACAGCCCTCCCGCGTGGCGCTGCAATGCACCACGATGTAGTTGATTTTTCGCATAAGATTAGTTAGTGATTAATGATTAAAGATTAGTAATTTATGATTTGACGATTTACGATGTACGATTACTTTTCGTATCATAAATGCCTGCATAGGCGCGGTTATTTAGCAGTACGAATTTCAATCGTACATCGTAAATCGTCAAATCGTAAATGGCCTTATCCCAACGGATTTTCACCTTGGTCACCGTCGTTACCGCCCGAGCCACCGTCGTTGCCGCCCGAACCTGCCGTGTCCTGAAGGTCGAAGCGCACGCACTTCACCCCGGTCACCAGCGAACGGGTAGACACCGTATGGTCCAGATTACGCTTGGAGGTGGGCAGAAAACGCACTCGTAGTGTGGACTGGGTAGCCGACACCTTCAGAGGGTCTTCCACACCGTTCATGGTGGACTTCATCGTAAGGCGGAAAGTACCCAGACCGTCCAGCGTCACGCTCTCGGAAGACTGCAGGTGGCGAGTCATCACGGTCACCAGGTTGTCGATGACATTCTTCGAGTCACCCGTAGAGAGGGAAGACAACTCCGCAATCTCCTTGGCCACCTGCTCGGTGTCCACATTCCCCGTCAGCACCACGCGGGGATAGAAAAGCTTCTTGCCCTCTTTGTTGGCAAGAACCGACTGAAATGATTTGTAAATTACTGGCATAGTAGTTTTGTTTTAAAAATTAATAGTTTGTCTTGAAATTCAAGGATTCGTTTTTTTCAAATGAAACAACATTGTTTTATTTACGTGTATTAAGCTTAACCACATTGCAAAGATAACGCTATCCGGAAAAGTGTGCAAATTAAAAAAACCGTTTTTCTTCATGAATTTATTCACAAATCGAAAACTTTACTTACAGCACAGGCTCAGCAGGTATCGCCCCGGTTGCCGTATCTTGCCATGACTCTCGCGCAAGGCATAGAAGCCCTTCCACAAAGGGTGGCCGATAGCACCGAAATTACTTTTGAGGATAATGGCATACTGCTCTTGCGGAGGAATATGGAACTGCTTCAGATTGAAAAGCAGCCCGTCCAGGTTGCGGTCCGTGCCATCCTGCGGCGGTTGCAGTTGCTCTATTTTCCGAAGATATTCCCCCTCCGCGGATGGCACATCCGCGCCCTCAGTGCCCCCGGTTCCGGGGGAACTATGGAGGAGGGGATTTTCTTTGCTGTGTTGTGATGTGCTATGCTCTGCTGTGCTATATGTACCCGATGTCGCATTTTCGGGCTTAAATGCTGCACTTTCGGCAGCGGACAGCACGCTTCCATTGGCAGACGGCACTCTCCCGGCGGCAGTCGGCGCGGCCTCGTCATCGCTCTGAGAATCATCCACCAGACAATAACGTGTGTCTATGGCGGAAGATTTCCGGCGCTTGGTACTGAACAGATACTGCCGCTGTATCTCGGCAGAAGTCAGGATGGCGTATTTGCCGAAAAGGGCGGCATTGAAAATGCCGTACTCCACAGCCAGGGCAAGAATGCGCTTCACGTCGGCAGCCGTCTTTTCATAGAGGCAGGCGGAAAGGTCTTCGTAGAAAAGCTCGTCGGCACACACGTAATAGCCTTCGTCGGCATAAATGCAGGAGAGGGCGCCCAGCAGAATGGCAAAGGAGCCGTCACCCTCACGTTTCATGATGCGGCGCACCAGACGGTCGTGCATGAAGTCTGTGTTCAAGGGGAAATAGTCAAGTCCCCGTTTTTTGATTCTGGACATGGTTTGATGATTAGGGGTTAGTGATTAGGGGGAGAGAGCGGCTTGTATCATTCTATATCACCTGCTTCGCATAGGCGTTTCCGCTTGCGGAGCACGCTTTCGCGCACTACCTTCAAAGCATTCAGAATAAGATACATACGAAGAGTACAGTCCGAAATTTCAGTGATGACCGGATAACGGAGGGGATTGCTTGCTGGAAGTGAGCGACGGTAGCAGGCGTTGCTCATCGCCCTACGGCATTCCTTGCAATAATTGTCGGGGGCAAGCGTACGCTTGTCTACATAAAAAGAATCAACGGGCAGTTCTCTGTGGCAACATCCACAGAAACGAACATTTTTTTCAATAATCTGTTCCATAACCATTTTTTGTTAAGAATTAGTACAATAATATTTTTTCGGCACGCCCCTGCCAAAGATGCTTGTAGGGGCTGTTTGCTGGAAGTATATATCCAGCGTATTCTATCTATACATCCAGCGCGTTGCATCTATACTTCCAACGCACCTCATCTATACATCCGGCAAGGCGGATGCCCATTTTTTCAAATTCGTAAGTATTTTTGCTAAATTCGGATGCTTCCGGATAAAAGACCAGATGTGTATTTTCCATAAATCCCTCCCTTTTATTTGCATTTATAAAACATGATATGTATTTTTGTCCCAACAAAGATAATGCTGTTTTCATTTATAAAACAAACAAATCGGGAATTAAATTCTTAAATAAGACGTAAGACAGTATAAATGAGGAGATAATAGTTTCTGAATAATTTACACGTAAAAACTGAAGAATATGGCGAATGACAAAGACCCGGTATTTTGTGCGGCAGACATCATAAAACGGGCCAAACTGGCGAAAGAATTCAAGACAGACAGCGAACTTGCCGCCTTTCTGGGTATATCACGCTCCACACTGAGCAACTGGAACGCCCGCAACAGCATCGACTTCCCCCTGCTGCTGGGCAGCCTGGACGACGTGGACTACAACTGGCTGCTGACGGGAAAGGGCTCGCCTGCACATCATTCCAAATTCTGTGACAATGACTTGGTACAAGGTGAAGTGGAAATACTTCACACACCGAAAACAACCGACCCTATGGACGACCGTAGCGTGACCCTCTATGACATCTCTGCCGCCGCCAACCTGAAGACACTGCTGGCTGACCGCCCGCAGTACGCCTTGGGGCGGATTGTAATTCCCAATATCCCTGTGTGCGACGGTGCCGTCTACGTCTCGGGCGACTCGATGTATCCCATCCTCAAGTCCGGCGACATCGTAGGCTTTAAGTCCATCCGCGACTTCACCGACGTCATCTACGGTGAAATGTATCTCGTCTCCTTCGAACGGGGCGGCGACGAATACCTGGCAGTGAAATACGTCAACCACTCGGAACGGCCGGACTGCATCCGTCTGGTGAGCTACAACAACCACCACGACCCCATGGACCTGCCGCTGGCGGCAGTCAATGCAATGGCCATCGTGAAGTTCTCGATAAGGAAGAATATGATGATGTAGAGGGCGGCATTATCACCGGAAATTTCGTAAGAAAGCTCCTGGCAAGGATTGTTTAATAAGTAAACAGAGAAATTATACAAAAAAAGCTTGTAATTTATTCTTTTATCTTATTTTTGCGATGCCATAGGCATAATAATAAGTATCCGGAAAAAAACATGCTTATTCCATCCAATAGAACAAAGAGGGAGTGCATTCTTTCAAGGTTATGTTTTCTAGTGCTTTCAGTATGGGTGTTCCTACCTTCCGCAGCACAGAACAATCCCTACAAGATAGACGATGCACTCTACCCCATCTACCAGCGGGCTTCCAAGCAGGCACGCCAGCAGGAGGGGTTGCTGGTGGCCGACACTTTGTATCAACAGGCTCTGAAGCTCGGTGACAAAAAAGCACAATGCCTGGCATACATCATCCCCCTGCAGTTCTATATATCCCAAAAAGATGATAGCAAAATAGAAAAGGCATCCACTGACCTGAAAGAGATTTCACGTGCCAATAACTATCTGCAATATTATTATCACGCTTGGAGCAGCGAAATCATCTACTTCCTGAACCAACAACGCTCATTGCTCGCCTTGCAGAAAGCGGAAAAAATGAAAAAGCAAGCTTTTGCCGACAGATACCCTTACGGTATCTTCAGCTGTATCCGAACCATGGGCCATATCTACAAATCACGCGGAAACTTCGACCTCTCCGCCCAATACTATCAGGAAGCCTTGGACTATATGCTGAAGAATATGCCCGACCAGGATCCCAGCCAACTATACTCAAGCCTTGCCGAATATTACCGTAACACCCAAAAAGATTACGCCACCGCACTGGACTATTGCGAAAAAGCCTTGAAGAGCGCCAAAACAGAACGGAACATAGCCCAAGCCATGATAGAGAAATGCCTGATACTATTCCGGCAGGGGCGTATAGATGAATTCAACGACTGCTATAAAGAAGCCGTACAAATGGCAGACCGTTGCAAGCTCTCTGCCAACGTTTCCCTACTGATAGCCCACATCAGCAAGAACATACTGGACAAACAGTATGAGCAGGCCCATGCCCACGCTGACCAATTGTCCGAGAAAGGCTTGCAACAACATGCTTACATTTACGAATACGCCAAAGACTATCCCAATGCCATCAAATATCTGAAAAAATACCACCAGCAGTTGGATTCGACGAACAATCTCCTGCAACTGTCGGACATCGCCGAACTGAACACCCAGATAGGCGCCGAACGCCTGAAAATGGAAAACATACAGGCTACCTCGCGCTACCGCATCACTCTTTTCAGCATTGTCACCGGCTTTTTACTGTTATCCCTGCTTTTCCTGATGCTCTACCTCCACCGCAAACGTAAAGTCAACCTCGAACTATGCCACAAGAACGAGGAACTTTCCGAAGCACGCGACCAAGCCGAAGCAGCCAACAAGGCAAAGAGCATCTTCCTGCAGAACATGAGTCACGAAATACGGACACCGCTCAACTCTATCGTGGGCTTCTCACAACTCATCACTTCCCCCGACGCGAACCTTTCCCAAGAGGAAAGGCAGGATTTCTGCCATCTCATACAGCACAATTCCGACCTCCTCCTTACACTGGTGGGGGACATCCTCAGCGCAGCCGAGTTGGAAAGCAACAGATACACCATGAAGATAGCGCCGCACAGTTGCAACAAGCTCTGCCGGGAAGCCATAACCACCGTTGAACACCGCAAGCCCGAAGGCGTGAAGCTCTACTACACCTCCGAAGTGGACGACTGCTACGAACTGAGCACCGACGGGCAACGTGTGTGCCAGATACTCATCAACTTCCTTACCAATGCAGAGAAACACACCACACAAGGCGAAATCCACCTGCACTGCTCTCTCACAGAGAATCCCGGATACGTCACCTTCTCCGTCACCGATACCGGTACCGGCATTCCCCCGGAATACTCGGAAACCATCTTCGAACGTTTTGAAAAGGCCGACAACTTCGGGCAAGGCACCGGCCTGGGACTCAATATCTGCCGCCTCATCGCCGAACGGCTGAAAGGGCAAGTGCTGCTGGACAAGGAGTACAAGGAGGGGGCAAGGTTCGTGTTTGTACTGCCGGTGAAAAAATCCATTTGAAGAGCAAGACCAAAACAACAAAGGCTGCCTCTTCTGCATCCTCCGAAACACCGGTATCTGCAGAAGGGCAGCCTTCTATATAAATAGCCGTAAAGCTATGCTGATTATAAACCGAATGCGGCTTTCACCTTGTCCACATAGTCCAGCTTCTCCCAGGTGAAGAGCTCTACCTCTATGTCCTTGTCGCCTTCGTAGCGGCTACGGAAGTGCTTGACGACGGTCTGCGGCTCGCGGCCCATGTGTCCGTAGGCGGCAGTCTCCTGATAGATGGGGTTGCGCAGTTTCAGGCGGTCTTCTATCGCCTTGGGGCGGAGGTCGAACAGCTCGTCAATTTTACGGGCAATCTCACCGTCGCTCATATTGACGTGGCTGCGGCCATAAGTATCTACGAAGATATTGATGGGGCGTGCCACACCGATAGCGTAACTTACCTGTACCAGCATTTCGTCGGCAACGCCGGCAGCTACCAGATTCTTGGCAATGTGGCGGGCTGCATAAGCTGCGCTGCGGTCTACCTTAGAGGGGTCCTTTCCGGAGAAAGCGCCGCCGCCGTGGGCACCCTTGCCGCCGTAGGTATCTACGATAATCTTGCGTCCCGTCAGCCCGGTGTCACCGTGGGGACCACCGATTACGAACTTGCCCGTGGGGTTGACGTGATATGTGATACGGTCGTTGAACAGTGCCAGCACCTTTTCATGATGGATGGAAGCAATGACACGCGGCATCAGAATCTCGATTACATCCCGGCGGATTTGGGCGAGCATTTCCTCGTCGGCCTTCAGCTGGGCGGCATCGCTGTCGTCGGCAGGCTGTACGAAGTCGTCGTGCTGGGTGGAAACTACGATGGTATCGATGCGTACGGGTGTGCCGTTGTCATCATATTCGATGGTCACCTGGCTCTTGGCGTCGGGACGGAGGTAGGTCATCACCTTGCCTTCGCGACGGACATCTGCCAGCACTTGCAGGATGCGGTGTGCAAGGTCCAGTGAAAGCGGCATGTAATTCTCCGTTTCGTTGGTGGCGTAGCCGAACATCATTCCCTGGTCTCCTGCTCCGATTGCTGCGATCTCTTCTTCTGTCATTTGATTTTCTTTTGCTTCCAGAGCTTTATCTACTCCCATAGCAATGTCACTGGACTGCTCGTCAATTGCAGTAATTACGCCGCAAGTATGAGCGTCAAATCCGTATTTTCCTCTGTTATATCCAATCTCATCTACTGTTTCACGGACGATTTTCTGAATATCTACATATGCGTTTGTTGTGATTTCTCCCATAACAAGAACAAGACCTGTTGTGATCGCTGTTTCACATGCCACACGACTGTTCGGGTCTTGCTCTATGAGAGCGTCAAGTACTGCGTCAGAAATTGCGTCGCAGATCTTATCCGGATGACCTTCTGTTACAGATTCAGATGTGAATAATAATTTCTCCATGTTCTTCTTCCTTTCTTTCATGAACCGGTTATAAAGAGAGCAAGATGCCTATGAATCAACAAAAAAGTTGACTTCAATTACAGGTTTATTA
>ENA-OYDI01000279-OYDI01000279.1-human-gut-metagenome-genome-assembly--contig:-NODE-279-length-12566-cov-4.622093_pt1 | contig 12566 bp, 9 predicted proteins | sample MGYA00243463_ERZ652893 | MGnify/ENA primary metagenome ERZ652893 (study PRJEB26926, sample SAMN06164530) | human gut metagenome | biome: ENVO:00009003; feature: ENVO:2100002; material: ENVO:00002003... | reverse complement strand
ATGTGTATAAGAGACAGCCACCAGCGGCTCAAAGGCGGCAAGGTCGCACCGCTCGATGGCGTTCAGCAGGTTGCGGTGGTCGGCGGTCACCTCGTCCAGCCCGCCGGTGGTCATGGTGTCCAGCATACGGAACCGGCTGTAATCGGCGTGGGCGTTCTGTAAGGTGCTCCACAGGTACATCTTGTCCATGGCAGAAAACCACGTCTCGTGCAGGCGACAGTCGGCTTCGTACAGCTTGTTGAAGTCCGGGTTCTCGACACGGGCAAGGGCTTCGTACGCGTCCACCCGCGCACGGATCTGCGCCCGCTGTGCCGGGGTGGCGATGGGGGCAAAATCGCGCAGGATGCGCCCCTCCACAGCGGTGCGCTCGTAGATCAGCTCGTCCACGATGCGCCGGTTCAGCCGGGTGACGGTGGTGCCCTTGTAGGGCACGATGCGCACCAGCCCGTTTTCCTGCAGTTTTTGCAGCACCACCCGGATCATGGAGCGCGGCGCACCGAACCGGGTGCACAGCGGATTCTCACTCAGCGCAGAGCCGGGACGGATGGTCAGGTCGATGATCTCCCGCTCCAGCACGGCGTAAATTTCGGCATCAGTCTTGTATTGCTGTTCCATATCACTCACCTAATTCCAAAAACTCCTTCCACGGTGCGGCGGCGGGCAGGGGCAGAGAAAAGGCCATGGGCTTGCCGGTGTCCGGGTGCACAAAGCGCAGGCCGCAGCTTTGCAGGGCGATGCTGCCCTTCTGGCGGCTGCCATATTTGCCGTCGCCGTACAGCGGGTGCCTGCGGCTGGCAAACTGCACCCGGATCTGATGGGTGCGCCCGGTGTGCAGGGTGATCTCGGCAAGGCTGTTCTCCCCTGCCGTGGCAAGGATGCGGTATTCCAGCACCGCTTCCCGCACCCCCTTGCGGGGACGGCTGACCGGGAACACCCTGCCCTTGCGGCTGTCCTTGAACAGGTAGTCCCGCAGCACCCCTGCGGCGGGCAGCTGCGCGTCCGGCGCACCGGAAATGACCGCGCGGTACTGCTTGACGAACTGCGGCGCGGCGGCTTTGCCCTCGGCGCGGCCGTCCTGCACGGCGTAGGCGTCCTGACTTTGGGTCACCTGACGGCTCAGGGCGGCGGCAGCTGCCGGGGTGCGGGCATAGACCATCAACCCGGACACACCGGTGTCCAACCGGTGCACCACCCCCACAAAGGCATCGGGCGCGTTCCAGTGCGCCCGCAGCGCAGCGGGCACGCCCTCTTCGCTGGAAAGCCCGGCGGGCTTGTCCAGCACCACAAGGGCGGCGTCCTCGTATAAGATCACAGCTTGCCCTCGGCCAGCAGAGCCTTCAGCTTCAGGATGCCCGCAATGGTCTTGCCGTCCTTGATCTCGCCGCTCATGACCATCTGATACGCTTTTTCCAGCGGCACCCGGTCGGGAGTCAGGAATTCGTCTGCATCAAGGTGCATCTTCGTTTCGTGCAGACCGGTGGCTACCCAAGTATAGATGACCTCGGTATCGTAGCCCACGGTGGGGTAGAACTCGCCCAGCGAGATGTAGTTGTCGGCGGTCAGGCCGCACTCCTCTTCCAGTTCCCGTTTGGCGGCTGCAAAGGGGTCCTCGCCCTTTTCCAGCTTGCCGGCGGGCAGCTCCCACAGCTGCTGCTGCATGGCATAGCGGAACTGCCGCACCATGCAGATGGTGCCGTCTGCAAAATAAGGCAGGATGCAGGCACCGCCGTGGTGATGCACCACCTCGCGGGTAGCGGTCTTGCCGTTTTCCAGCAGCGCGGTGTCCTTGGTCAGGGTGATGACCCGCCCCTCGAACAGGGTCTCGCTGGAGAGAGTTTTTTCAAAGTGTACTGTATCGTTCATTTACCTTACGCCCCTTTTCCGGCGCTGCGCCGGTTTTATGCTCTCAGTTTACGGCAAAGTGCGGTTTGTTGTCAATAAAGATATGATAAATACAAGAGGAGAGGGAACCCCTCTTGCGAAAAAAATCACAATTTCTGGAAGAGCCTGCCCCCAAAAACCGAAAATCAGCATCACTGCTTGCTTTAGCGCACTAAAGAAAGTACAAAACCGCTAAAAAATTTCTTAATTTTTGGTGCGTTTGTCGGGCGGTTTGCGTTTACTTTATTGCCGGAATCTGCTATTATAGTATACAAGCAATAGTGCCTTTTATGGGGTTCTCCGGTCCCAGCGGGCATATTGCCCCGCGCAAAAGGTACCAAATTCTGAATAATGGAGGAAGAAAAATGCCTAGAGCAAAGCAAACTATGGATGGCAATACCGCTGCCGCCCATGTAGCGTATGCCTACACGGACGTGGCTGCCATCTACCCCATTACCCCGTCTTCTCCGATGGCTGACTCTGTGGACCAGTGGTCCGCAGCCGGCCAGAAGAACATCTTCGGCAACCAGGTCAAGGTCGTTGAGATGGAGTCCGAGGCCGGCGCCGCTGGTGCTGTCCACGGCTCTCTGGGTGCAGGTGCTGTTACCACCACCTTCACCGCTTCTCAGGGCCTGCTGCTGATGATCCCCAACATGTACAAGATCGCTGCTGAGCAGCTGCCCTGCGTGTTCGATGTTTCTGCACGTACCGTTGCTACCCAGTCCCTGAACATCTTCGGTGATCACAGCGACGTTATGGCTTGCCGCCAGACCGGCTTTGCAATGCTGGTCGAGAGCAGCGTGCAGGAAGTTATGGATCTGTCCCCTGTCGCACATCTGTGCGCCATCGAGGGCAAGGTTCCCTTCCTGAACTTCTTCGATGGCTTCCGTACCTCTCACGAGTACCAGAAGATCGAGAAGTGGGACTACGCTGATCTGAAGGAAATGTGCAACATGGAGGCTGTTGAGGAGTTCCGCAAGAAGGCTCTGAACCCCGAAAGCCCCAAGATGCGCGGTTCCCACGAGAACGGCGACGTGTTCTTCCAGCACCGCGAGGCCTGCAACAGCGTTTACAACGCTCTGCCGGCTGTTGTTGAGAAGTACATGGCTAAGATCAACGCAAAGCTGGGCACCAACTACGATCTGTTCAACTACTACGGCGCAGCCGATGCTGACCGCGTGATCGTTGCTATGGGTTCCATCTGCGACGTTGCTGACGAGGTCATCGACTACCTGAACGCCAAGGGCGAGAAGGTCGGTATCATCAAGGTCCGCCTGTACCGTCCTTGGGTGTCCTCCGCTCTGCTGAAGGTCCTGCCCAAGACCGCCAAGAAGGTGGCTGTGCTGGACCGCACCAAGGAGCCCGGCTCTCTGGGCGAGCCCCTGTATCTGGATGTTGCCGCTACCCTGCGTGAGGCTGGCCTGAACGATATCGTTCTGACCGGCGGCCGCTACGGTCTGGGCAGCAAGGACACTCCCCCGTCCTCCATCTTCGCTCTGTACAAGGAGCTGGAGAAGGATCAGCCGAAGGAGCGTTTCACTCTGGGTATCACCGATGACGTCACCTTCCTGTCCCTGCCCGAGGTCAAGCCCGCTCCCATCACCGCAGCTGCTGGCACCAAGGAGTGCAAGTTCTGGGGTCTGGGCGGCGACGGCACCGTCGGCGCAAACAAGAACTCCGTCAAGATCATTGGCGACCATACCGACAAGTATGTTCAGGCATACTTCCAGTATGACTCCAAGAAGACCGGCGGCGTGACCATCAGCCACCTGCGTTTCGGCGACAAGCCCATCCGCAGCCCCTACTACATCAACCAGGCTGACTTCGTGGCCTGCCACAACCCCGCTTACATCCACATGGGCATGAAGATGGTCCAGGATGTCAAGCCCGGCGGCGTGTTCATGATCAACTGCCAGTGGTCCGATGAGGAGCTGGGCCAGCACCTGAACGCCGAGGCAAAGAAGTATATCGCTGACAACAACATCCAGCTGTATACCATCAATGCTATCGATAAGGCTATCGAGATCGGCATGGGCAAGCGCACCAACACCATCCTGCAGTCTGCATTCTTCAAGCTGGCTGACGTCATGCCCATCGAGGATGCCGTCAACTTCATGAAGCAGGCCGCTCAGAAGAGCTACGGCAAGAAGGGCCAGGACGTCGTTGAGATGAACTGGAAGGCCATTGACGCTGGCGTTGACGCTATCCACAAGGTAGACGTGCCCGCATCCTGGTCCAACCCCGAGGCTGATCCCGCACCCAAGGCTCTGGCTGGCCGTCCGGAACTGGTCAAGCAGATCCGCGAGGTCATGGAGCCCATTGCCCGTATGGACGGCGACAGCCTGCCTGTCTCCTCCTTCGTGGCAAATGCAAACGGCGAGTGGGAGCAGGGCGCTTCTGCATACGAGAAGCGCGGCACCGCTGTCAACGTCCCCGAGTGGGATGCTGCAAAGTGCGTTGGCTGCAACCAGTGTGCATTCGTGTGCTCTCATGCAACCATCCGTCCCTTCCTGCTGACCGCTGACGAGCTGGCAGCTGCTCCTGCCCAGACCAAGAGCCGCGATAACAAGCTGACCCCCGAGTACAAGTTTGTTATGGCTGTTTCTCCGCTGGACTGCATGGGCTGCGGCGAGTGCGTCACCGTCTGCCCCACCAAGGCTATCACCATGGTTCCTCAGGACAGCCAGGCCGATCAGCAGGCAGTCTTTGACTACTGCGTGGCCAACATCTCCAAGAAGGCTACCAAGATGGCCGATGACACCGTTATGGGCTCTCAGTTCAACCAGCCCCTGCTGGAGTTCTCTGGCTCCTGCGCAGGCTGTGCCGAGACCTCTTACGCTCGCCTGATCACTCAGCTGTTCGGCGAGAAGATGTACATCTCCAACGCTACCGGCTGCTCCTCTATCTGGGGCGGCACCGCTTCCATCTCTCCGTACACCGTCAACAAGGACAGCGGCCATGGTCCTGCATGGTGCAACTCCCTGTTCGAGGATAACGCAGAGCATGGTCTGGGCCTGTACATCGGCCAGAAGACCATCCGCGAGAACCTGATCAAGGAGATCGCAGAGGTTGCTGGTTCCGACAAGGCTTCTGCTGAGCTGAAGGCTGCTTACGAGAAGTTCATCGCAACCAAGAACAACACCAAGGCCAACGACGAGCCCGCAAAGGCCCTGATCGCTGAGCTGGAGAAGGCTGCTGCTGCCGGCTGCGAGAAGTCTGCAGAGATCCTGAAGAGCAAGCAGTACATCGCCAAGAAGTCCGTCTGGATCTTCGGCGGCGACGGCTGGGCATACGACATCGGCTTCGGCGGTCTGGATCACGTTCTGGCTTCCGGCGAGGATGTCAACGTGATGGTCTTCGATACTGAGATGTACTCCAACACCGGTGGACAGGCTTCCAAGGCCTCCAACATCGGCGAGGTCTGCCAGTTCGCTGCTGCAGGTAAGGAGATCAGCAAGAAGAGCCTGTCCGAGATCGCAATGACCTACGGTTACATTTATGTTGCTCAGATCGCTCTGGGCGCTAACATGAACCAGGCTGTCAAGGCTATTGCCGAGGCTGAGGCTTACCCCGGCCCCTCTCTGATCATCGGCTACGCTCCCTGCGAGCTGCACGGTGTCAAGGGCGGCATGACCAACTGCCAGAACGAGATGAAGAAGGCAGTCGAGGCTGGCTACTGGAACCTGTTCACCTTCAACCCCGCCAACAAGGCTCAGGGCAAGAACCCCTTCACCCTGACCTCCAAGGCTGTGGACAACGAGAAGTATCAGGCTCTGCTGGCAAACGAGACCCGTTACAGCCGTCTGACCCGCGCCTTCCCCGAGCGTGCTAAGGAGCTGTTCGCTCGCAACCAGGAGGTTGCAAACGACCGCTACGAGCACCTGACCCGTCTGGTCGAGCTGTACAAGTAAGCTGTTTTTAAGCAGCGGCAGAGACACCAAATGAACCAGCGGCCCCTGCTCTTTCCCGTGTGAAGAGCGGCAGCCCCGCATCGGCGGTTACTGCGCAATGCAGCGGTGCGGAACTGTGGAATTTGCCTTTGCCGTGCACAGAACAGGCTGAACGTTTTGCCCTGTACCTGACAGAACGGTCGAAAAACCTGATTTCATTCCCCTCCTTTTGCGCAGGGGCTTGAGATACCAAAGCGCCCGCGAGGGCCCTTGAGAGCACACCCCGCGTGTGTCAGGAGCATAAGGTCTGTGTGCAGATACCTTGCTCCGCCTGCGGCAGAAGACCTGCCTTGCAGGGATCTTGCCCCAGTGAAAAAACTGCATCAGTTTTTAGCGCCCCGCTCACCGCAAGGTGACCGGGGCGTATTTTTGTGTAAATGAAACTATAAGCCCGGAGCGTCCGCAGACGCTCCGGGCTTATATATTGACGAAATAAAAGTTATTTGTTCGTCACAAATTCAATTTTGACGTTCATCCCCATACCAGCGGCAAGGCGCTGCAAGGTGCGCAGAGAAGGGTTTGCATTTCCCCGTTCCAGTTTGCTGATATCGGCCTGTGCAATGCCGGTGCGCTCTGAAAGCTGTTTCTGGGTCAGACCGCTTTCCTTCCGGGCATCGATCATAGCTTGCGCAATGGTAAGCTCCGGCTGAAGAGCATCCCATTCGGCCTTAAAAGAAGGCCGCTGTAATTGTTCATTCAAATAATTCCGAAAATCACTCATGAGGAACTCTCCTTTCGATAAAAATAGTCCGCACGATATTTTTGCGCCAGTGCAATTTCCTCCGGCGGTGTTTTTTGTGTCTTTTTGACAAAGCCATTTGTCAGGATGATCTGATGCCCGACTACGAAGAAATATAAAATGCGCGTTATGTTGCTGCTTTGCTTGGCACGCAATTCAAAAATGCCATCTCCCAATGATTTGGAATAAGGCTCCCGCAGTTGTGTGCCATTGGTTTCCAATAGGGAGATCGTGCCTAAAAGCTTTGCCAGCATTTTGTCGTCCAGTGTATCCAGAAAATCACGAACCGGGCAGCTGCCGTCTGCTTTATAATAAAAATTTACTTCAAAAGCAGACATTTTCAGCATCCTTTCCGTTTGGTGGTATCCTACTATTATAATATAGGATAAAACAAATATTGTCAAGAAGATTTTTTATCACAAAATCTTCCAGAATTTTCCGCTTCCTTTTTACAGTTTCTTCATAGCTTCTTAACGAAATGAATTGTGAAAGCTGTTATACTTTTGCCATGGGAAGCGGGGCCGCAACCACTTCCCAAGTAACATGATTCCTCCTCACACCAAGGCAATATCCAAGCAAAACACCCTTCTCTGTGCGCCGCAACACGGAGAAGGGTGTTTTGTTTCTGTAAGACGCCCTAAAAATCTTTGCAAAACTTCGCTTTAGGGTTGACCCCATTTTTTTGCGGCGCTATAATAAAAAAGGATATAGCCAGTGCAGCGCCCGGCGCGGGTGCTGCGGCTGTGGAATTTACGAAAACTGGGAGGTGAACGCAGGACAATGGACCCTGATCATAGTCGAAGTAGGTCCACCGATGCGGTAGATCGGACAACAAAAAGTACTGCGTTCGCCTTTTTGCATCCGGCGGCTTAAAAAGCCCCCGGCATAGGAAAGGCGCGGCTTTGCGTGCGCGGAAACGGCTGCATTTGCGGCATTCCGGCACCGGGCGGCGCGTTTTTTGCTTCCCGACCTGCTGCATCCTCCGGCGCGGAGAAAGCCCTCCGTGCCGTATAGTACCCAGAGGAGGTAGCCCATGGATATGGAAGAAAAGAAGCTGGAAACCAACACGGAACAGAACCTGCCGGTGCAGGAGCTGCCCTCCGATATCCCCGCCGAGGTGCGTCAGAAGCTGGCGGAGGATCTGAACGAGGAAGCCACCGAGGATCTGAAGCAGGATATGCGGGAGGCAGAGCGGGAGGAAGCCAATGACGAAGAGGTCAAGGCAAACCCCGAGATGCTGACCAAGAGCCGTCTGCTGAAGCTGCTGATCAAAAAGCAGTACGTCAAGTTGCGTGAGGTGACCGAGGAAGAGCAGCCCGCCGACCTTGCCGAGCTGCTGGAAGAGCTGGACGAGAACAATCGTCTGGTGGTGTTCCGTCTGCTGAAAAAGGAAGTTGCCACCGAAGCCTTTGCCTATATGTCCGACGAAGCCCGGGACGATCTGGTAAACGCCTTCTCGGACGTGGAGCTGGTGAGCGCCATCGAGGAAATGAGTCTGGACGATGCCGCCGACCTGCTGGAAGATATGCCCGCGGGTGTGGTCAAGCGGGTGCTGGAAAAATCCTCCCGGGAGACCCGCGAGAGCCTGAACAAGCTGCTGAACTACCCGGAAAGCTCTGCCGGCAGCCTGATGACCCCGGAATATGTGCGTCTGCGCATGGATATGACGGTGGAACAGGCCTTTGCAGCCATCCGCAAGCAGGGCGAGAATGCCGAGACCGTCTACACCTGCTATGTAGTGGAGAGCAACCGGCTGCAGGGCGTTGTCTCTGCCCGCAATCTGCTGTTGGCAGACCCCAAGACCCCCATCACGGAGATCATGGAGGACAATCTGGTCACCGTGAAGGTCACCGACGATCAGGAGTTCGTGGCCCGTGAGATGCAGCGCTACGACTTTACCGCCATGCCCGTTCTGGACAACGAGGGGATGTTCGTGGGTATCATCACCATCGACGATGCCATCGACGTTCTGACCGACGAGAGCACCGAGGATATGCAGAAGATGGCCGCCATTCTCCCGGATGACGACGCTACCACCTACTTTGGCACCAGCGTGTGGACCCACGCCAAGCAGCGTATCCCTTGGCTGCTGATCCTGATGCTGTCCGCTACCTTTACCGGCATGGTCACCACCCACTACGAGGAAGCCTTTGTCAGCCTGCCGCTGCTGGTCTCCTTCATGCCCATGCTGATGGATACCGCCGGTAACTGCGGCAACCAGATCAGCACCCTGATGGTGCGCGGTCTGGCACTGGGCGAGGTAGAACCTGCCGACTTTATGCGGGTGCTGGCCAAGGAGCTGCGGGTGTCTGCCATCGTGGGCGCAGTGCTGGGCATCGTGAACGGCCTGCGCATCTACCTGATGTACACCTTCCTCTTCCCCGGCCAGTACGCCAACGTGATGGGCTACGCCATCGTGGTCAGCGTGTCGCTGTTCTTCAGTGTCATTCTGGCAAAGCTGGTGGGCGGTATGCTGCCGCTTGCCGCCAAAAAGCTGGGTGCCGACCCCGCCATTATGGCTACCCCCTTCATCACCACCATCGTGGACGCTTGCAGCCTGATCCTCTATTTCCAGATCGCACAGCTGGTGTTCCGCAATATGATGTAAAGAAAAAAGCAATGCCGGACGGTCTGCGGACCGCCCGGCATTTTTTGCATCCAACCCTTTGGCGCATTTGCCCAAAAGGACGGCGATATTTTATATGCTCTGTCAATTGACACACCACGGGTGTGATGATGTAAAATAATAAAAGAGGTCGTTTGAGTTCCAGTACGTTGGATAGAACCTGTATTTTTGTTACCGGAGATGTATCATGAAAAAGACAAGACGCTTTGTAGCACTTTTATTGGCCGCGGTGCTGGCCTTGGCATTGTTCACCGCCTGCGGCGCAGCAGAACAACCTCAGTCTGCCATTGGCAAGGTATACGAAGATTGGTTTGTAGAGCAAATCAACAGCAAGCGGCCGGGCAAACCGGTACAAAAAGTTGACGTCAAACACTCGGAGATGAGGACTGCTCTGGCGAAAATCAGCGAGGACGGGAAGTTCAAAGCCGGAGACGGCGGGGATCATGAGACGAACGGGTGCGGATTTGGGGAGAGCTGGTATTGGATGATCCTCTCAGACCCGATAGCATTGAATGTTTCGGGCGAAAGTACCGTTGAGGCAGTTAAGCTGACTCTGGAAAATCTGACGCAGTACGGACCTGCTTACTTTGTTGATAAAAAGCAGCTATCCCGGATCGATGAGTATGATATTGTCACCCGTGTTATGGATGACAAGACCTACGTTGCGGTGTATCTCCACTTAGAGGAAGCGAAAAGCTGACCCCTGCGCCGCTGCATACCCTAGTGTGCGCTGCTGCTAAGGCATAAAATATAGTTTTATAAGCCCTCTCAGGCACTTTGTCTGCCCGAGAGGGCTTATTTTTGCATCCAACCCTCTCAGTCTGCTCCCGATGGTCGCCGCAGGCGACTGAGAGGGTTCAGCCGGGATAAAAACAGTGTGGAAAATCACAGTTTGTGTCCGTTTTTCACACCGGGCTTTTCTCCCCGGCGGTTTGTGGAAAACTGCCCGGGGCAAAATTCCAGATTGGAGAAAAGCAAACCCGTAAGCCGGAGTAAACTGTAAAAACAAAAGAAAAACCTTCGACTTTCTTTTTTATAAAAGGCAGATTGCCCACATTTTTGCCCACAAATTTCCAGAATGCGGCGGCATCCATTACGGCTTGTATAGGGCTTTCCTCCGCCGGATGTGGAAAACTATGTGGAAAAGGTGGAAAACATCGTTGGAAACTGCGCTTCTTTTTCACAAAAACGGTGGAAAACCCGGTGGAAAAAGTGAAAAGTTCATTCCAGAACGGATAGTCCATACAATTTTCGGTTGTCGTTTTGGGACTTAAAACCCGCATGAATGCTGTGCTTTTCCCGCCTTTTCCACACCCCGGCGGCTGCGGTGTGAAAAAACTGCGCGTGCAGCCTGTCTGCCGGGAAAGAAAGCACAGTTTCAACGCCTTCCGCGTGGATTTTCTTGAATGCGGGGGCCTGTCATGGTAAAATAGGGGTAACATGAAACTGGCGGGGCAACCCGCAACGGAGGCGAAACACATGAACAACTGGCTGAATAAGCTGGAGCGCAAGTATGGCCGCTACGGCATCCCGAACCTGACCAATATTCTGGTGGCGGGGCAGATTCTGGTGCTGGCCATCGAGCTGTTTGTTGACCGCACCATTTCCTTCTGGCTGGGGCTCAGCCGCAGCCTGCTGCTGCAGGGGCAGGTCTGGCGGGTAATCAGCTTTATATTCATCCCCTTTTCTGGTGGCAGCATCCTCAGCGTGGTGCTGGGCATCTACTTCACATGGTTTATTGGCACGGCGCTGGAACGGGAGTGGGGCGATTTCCGCTACACGGTGTATCTGCTGTCCGGCGTGCTGGGCACAGTGCTGGGCTGTCTGCTCACCGGCGTGACCGCAAGCACCTACTGCCTGTCTCTCTCGCTGCTGCTGGCCTTTGCCATGCTGTACCCGGAGGTGCAGCTGCTGCTTTTCTTTGTCATCCCCATCCGGGTGAAGTACTTCGGCGTTTTCGCGGCAGTGCTGTGGGTGTTCAGCTTTCTGGGCGCTTCCCTGCCCGGCAAGCTGGACTACCTGCTGTCCATGCTCAACGTCTGGCTCTTCTTTGCCCCCATGGTCTACCGCTCCCTCCGCGCATGGGTGCGCCGGGAGCAGTGGAAGAGGAAGAATAGAAGGTAAATCCTCCCGTGAAAATGCGTTTGGAGCGCTCCGCAGAGCGCGACAAACGCGAAATTATAAATAATCTTTCCTTGAATCATGCCCAGAGCAACGCGGAGGGCATTTTAAATCGTTTTACGTCTCACAAAAGGAGTACCCCCATCATGATGCTGGACCGCATGGAAGGCAACGCAGAACTGAAAACCAGCGTGCAGCAGATGCTGGCCACCCGGCGGCTGACCCATAGCGTTTTGCTGGTGGGCGAAGCCGGGCTTGGCACCGGCTTTGCCGCCCGCTGCATCGCCGCCGACTACCTCTACCCCGCCGGCGGTGCCGCCGCCGAAGCGCTGCTGCGGGGCGAGTGCTGCCGCGCCGTGGCAAAGGCCGGTAAGCGCGACAGCGGCACGGTGGAGACCGGCATCGTGCGGGAAGCCATCTCGGTGTCCGGCATGGGCAGCGGCGGAAAGTATCTGGTGGGTCAGGTCACCGCCATGCGCAGCGAGATCTTCAACACCAGCCTCTCCGCCGAGGGGCGCGCGGTGCTTTTGTACCATGTGGAGCGGATGAACGAGGAATCTGCCAACGCCCTGCTGAAGGTCATGGAGGAGCCGCCGGAGGGGGTGCTGTTTCTGCTCACGGCGGATTCTCTGGCCAGTGTGCTGCCCACCATCCGCAGCCGCTGCGTCAGCTTTGCGGTGGCGCCGGTGTCCCCTGCCGACTGCACCCGCTACTGCGCGGCGCAGGGCGTGGACAAAAAAACAGCCGCACTGTACAGTGAGCTGTTCGATGGTCATATTGGCACGGTGCTGGCGGTCGCCCGGGACGAAGCCCGCGCCGCACAGGTGGAAAAGGCGCTGGAGCTTGCCCGCGCCGCTGCCGCCCGCGATAGCTACACCGCCGCTGTGCTGCTTGCCGCCTACGAAAAGGACAAGGCGACGGCTTCTGCCCTGCTGACCGATTTCCGCGCCGTGGCAGCGGCAGGTCTGCGCAGCTGCCCCCGCGCCCCGGTGCAGGGCACACAGGCGCGGCAGGCGGTACGTCTGGCAGACGCCGCATTGCAGCGGCTGGGCGCACAGGTGAACCCCAAGGTGGTGCTCTCGGTGTTCGCGGCAAAGCTGCGCACCCTTTAAAAATAACGAAACAACAAGAAACCCCTCCGGCGCTTGCGGTACACCGGAGGGGTTTCTTGTTTGGGGTATTGCTTTGGTGTGAGGAGGAATCATGTGCGGGGAAGCGGTTGCGGCCCCACCTGTCTCTTATACACATC
>ENA-OYDI01000278-OYDI01000278.1-human-gut-metagenome-genome-assembly--contig:-NODE-278-length-12589-cov-4.362215_pt1 | contig 12589 bp, 13 predicted proteins | sample MGYA00243463_ERZ652893 | MGnify/ENA primary metagenome ERZ652893 (study PRJEB26926, sample SAMN06164530) | human gut metagenome | biome: ENVO:00009003; feature: ENVO:2100002; material: ENVO:00002003... | reverse complement strand
GGAAACGCCTGTCGGCGTTTCCGGGGCACTTTTTTTCACAGCAAAAGCCCCGCTCCCTTGTGCGCAGGAGCGGGGCTTTCGACTTACTGGTGACTCGAACGAAAAAAGGAAAAAGGAAAAAGGAGAACGATCTATCTGTCACGCCGGGCGGCGGGGACTGTGTCGAAGCAGCCGGGCTGCCGCCGCAGCGGGAACAGCAGAGAAACTTGTGGAGCATTACTCCACGTCCTGCAGCGCGGCGTAGTCTTCCTCGCCGGTGCGGATCTTGACCACGCGGGTCACGTTGTAGACAAAGATCTTGCCATCGCCGATATGGCCGGTGTACAGCGCCTTCTTGGCGGCTTCCACCACAGCGTCCACGCTGATGCGGGAGACGATGACTTCCACCTTGATCTTGGGCAGCAGGGTAGTATCCACCGGCACGCCGCGGTACTTTTCAGGGGTACCCTTCTGGATGCCGCAGCCCATGACCTGCGTCACGGTCATGCCGGTGACGCCCAGATCATTCAAGGCAGTCTTGAGCTGGTCGAACTTTGCCAGCTTTGCAATGATGGACACCTTGTGCATACCGGTGTCGTAGACGCCATCGTGGATCACAGGCTCGCGCACCACCGGCACGGCAGCATCCATCTGCTTTGCCGAAGCCTTGGTGATGTCATCCTCGCCCAGATCAGTGTTCTCGTTGGGGGTCATGGCAGCGGAGTTTGCATCCGAGATGGCAAAGCCTGCATAAGCGGAGGCCAGACCGTGCTCGTGGATATCCAGACCGTCGATCTCCACCTCGGCGGGCACACGCAGGCCAAGGGTCTTATCAATGATCTTGAAGATGATGAACATCACCACCACAACGTAGACATCCACGCAGACCAGACCCAGCAGCTGGGTACCCAGCTGCGCCAGACCGCCGCCGTAGAACAGACCGGCATGGGCGGTGTTGGAGCCGGTGGAGAACAGACCCACCGCAATGGTGCCCCAGACGCCGTTTGCAAAGTGGACGGAAACAGCACCTACGGGGTCGTCCACCTTGGCGATCTTATCAAAGAATTCCACGCTCAGCACCACAAGGATACCGGCCACAAAGCCGATGAAGAAAGCGCCAAAGGGGGAGACAGTATCGCAGCCTGCGGTAATAGCCACAAGGCCAGCCAGAGAGCCGTTCAGGGTCATGGAGACATCCGGCTTGCCGTAGCGCAGCCAAGTGAAGATCATGGTCACGCAGGTAGCAACGGCTGCGGCAAGGTTGGTGTTGAAGCAGACCAGACCGGTCAGGGTCATAGTGGCATCGGTGGACAGGCTCAGGGAAGAGCCGCCGTTGAAGCCGAACCAGCAGAACCACAGGATGAACACGCCCAGAGCACCGGCGGTCAGGTTATGGCCGGGGATGGCGTGGGGGTTGCCGCTCTTGTCGTACTTGCCAATACGGGGACCCAGCATCCATGCGCCCAGCAGAGCGATGACGCCGCCCACGTTATGCACGGCTGCGGAGCCTGCAAAATCGTGGAAACCCATGCTCTGCAGCCAGCCGCCGCCCCACATCCAGTGGCCGCAGATGGGGTACACCACCAGCGAGATGGCGGCGGAGTACACGCAGTAGGCCTTGAAGTTGGTGCGTTCGGCCATGGAGCCGGAGACGATGGTGGCTGCCGTAGCGCAGAACACGGTCTGGAACACGATGTACACCCACAGGGGGATATCCAGACCCAAGTGGCTGTAATCGCCCTGAATGAAGGGATCGAAACCGCCGATCAGTGCGCCGGTGCCGCCGAACATCAGGCCGAAGCCGATGAGCCAGTAGCAGGGCGTGCCGATGCAGAAATCCATCATGTTTTTCATCAGGATGTTGCCGGTATTCTTTGCCCGGGTGAAGCCGGCTTCGCACAGGGCGAATCCGGCCTGCATGAAGTACACTAGAAACGCTCCTACGAGCGTCCAGCAGGTGTTGACGGAGCTAAACATACTTTCCTACCTCCTACGGTCGTTTTTTGCACAGGGAGCCCTCTATTCTCTCCGTGCGGCAGTATCCCCGAAAACACAAAAGGCGCTGGCGGAATTGCTTCCGTCAGCGCCTTTGCTTTCGATGGCACGAGTATAGTCTCTTTGTGCAAACCTGTCAAGTATTCATCTCAAGGTTTTACGTTTTTCACAACACGGTGAAACGCTGCCGTGCTAAAGTTTGGCAAATCTTTTGCCTGTCAGCCGTTTTTGCCGTCCTTCGGAGAGCCGGACTTGTCCTTTTCCTTGGCGTTGGCCGGGCGGTGGCCGCCCTCCATCTCCCAGTGCAGCAGCATACTCATCAAAGCGCGCAGCGCAAAGGTAGCCGCCAGCGGCACCACGGACTCCAGATTTTGCAGCAAAAAGGTCTTGGCGATCTCTGCCGACATCAGAAATTCCAGCGCGGTGGTCAGGCCGCTGCTCATTTCATGGTGGAAGTCCCGGTGGTCGTTGAAGAAGGTGGCGCGGACATAGTAGAAGGTGGCCTTGGCCAGACTGGTGATGATGATGAACAGACCCACCACCTCGGCAAGACCGGCGATCATGGGCACTGCAGTTTCCAGAAAGGCATCCAGCAGGTGGGTGAGGTTCAGGTTGAACAGGGTCAGTCCTTGCATGATCTCCTCCGCAGCTTACAGCAGGGTCTTGACGTAAGCGGCCAGCTCCTCGTCCTTGCAGGAGGCAAAGAACAGCTCAGAGAACTTTGCACCCGCCACAGCGCCCTTCAGCAGATCCTGATCGATGCTCTTCAGGCACTCGATGAGGGGCTTGAAGGTGGCAGCGCGCACGCCGTCCAGAATCTTCTTGTTGCGCTGCTCGGGCACAACGCGTTCCTTGGGGTAGCCCTGACCGTGGCCGAAGCCGAACAGCTTCTCGAAGCAGTACTCGAGGTTCAGCTCGCCACCCCAGCCGAAGCCCTTGGCAAAGGGCATGGCAACGGCGTTGCCGTCGTTGACGTGGGCAAAGGTGTAGGCATCCACGGGATCCTCAACGTGGCCGCAGATGACGCCGGGGAAGCTGTTCAGTGCCAGCATGGCGCCCTCACCGGTGCCGCAGCCGGTAACAACGTAGTCCGCAGCGCCGCTGTTCAGCAGGATAGCAGCCAGAATGCCGCACTGCACATAGGTCAGCTGTGCAGCATCGTCGGCGGCGTACATGCCGTAGTTGACCACCTCGTGGCCCATGGGCTCCACCACCTTCTTCAGGGCGGCTTCAATGATGCCGTTCTTGGCGGCCTGGCTGTTCTCGTTGATAAGTGCGATCTTCATAACAATGGTTCTCCTTCTTATTTTTCCCTGCGGTGCGCAGGGATTATACAAAGTCCTCCCGCATGGGGGTAAAGAAATCCAGCATCACGCCGCCCTCCAGACAGACGCAGCCGTGCATGACGCCGTTCTGCTTGAGCAGGGTGTCGCCGGGGCCTACCTCCCGGGTCTCGTCCCCGATGGTAAAGCGGTACCGCCCGGAGACGATATAGGTGATCTGGGTGTGGGGGTGGCAGTGCATGGCACCCACGCCGCCGGTCTCAAAGGTGTTTTCCATGCACATGGCGTCCTTGCTATACGCCAGCACGCGGCGCTGCACCCCGGGGCCGCAGGGTTCCGGGGAAATTTCGGCATGGGGCACCCAAGGGATGTCCTGATGTGCTTTTTCCATTATAGCATAACATCCTTTCCCGTACAAATGCAAAAGGGACTGCCACACAACGCTGTGCGGCAGTCCCCGGGGTCAGAACTGCGGAGTGCCCTCAGCGTTTACTGGGGCTGCTTGCCGATGTAGGCCAGAATGCCGCCGTCCACATACAGGATCAGGCCGTTGACAAAGTCAGAGGCCTCAGATGCCAGGAACACAGCGGGTCCGCCCAGATCCTCGGCCTCGCCCCAGCGGCCTGCGGGGGTCTTGGCAACGATGAACTGGTCGAAGGGGTGACGGCTGCCGTCGGGCTGGATCTCGCGCAGCGGTGCGGTCTGCGGGGTAGCGATGTAGCCGGGGCCGATGCCGTTGCACTGGATGTTGTAAGCGCCGTACTCGGAAGCGATGTTCTTGGTCAGCATCTTCAGGCCGCCCTTTGCTGCTGCATAAGCAGAAACGGTCTCACGGCCCAGTTCGCTCATCATGGAGCAGATGTTGATGATCTTGCCGCCGCCCTGTGCGATCATATCGGGGATGATGGCCTTTGCCACGATGAAGGGAGCGTTCAGATCCACGTCGATGACCTGACGGAACTGGGCGGCGCTCATCTCGGTCATGGGGATACGCTTGATGATACCGGCGTTGTTGACCAGAATGTTGATATGGCCGACTTCCTCGGTGATCTTTGCCACCATTGCATTGACGGCATCCTCATCGGTAACGTCGCAGACGTAGCCGTGCGCCTTGATGCCTGCCTCTGCATAGGAAGCCAGACCCTTGTCCACCAGCTCCTGCTTGATATCATTGAACACGATGGTAGCGCCGTTGGCTGCCATAGCCTTTGCAATTGCCATGCCGATGCCGTAGGATGCGCCGGTGATCAGCGCCACCTTGCCGGTCAGGTCAAAAGATTTGGGAGTGCACTGTGCCATAATAAAGTCCTCCTGTCAAAAATCGTATTCTACACGGCGCAAATTGCAGCCGTGCTACTTTGCAAAGCGCGTCGTATCCGGCCGTGCCGGAGTGCGCTCTTACTTGTATACCAGTCTAGCATCCTTTGCAGAAAGTGTCAAGGCACATTCTTGTGAAGTTTTGTTGTACTTTCTTTAGATTTTTGCTTTTCTGCTGCAAAACAATACGCAGAACCGCTGCTTTTTTGTGCAACAGCTTGTGCAGACCGCCGCACCTTGTCACGGTGCACAAGATATTCCGACGATCTTTGGGCTTGTTGACAAGTTTGGACGACCTTTGTCTTTTACCCCAGCTTTTTCTTCTGCTGGCGCGCCACGATGGGCATCAGCAGGGGGATGGGTACAAGGCGCTGGGCGCTGGTGCACAGCCGCATGAAGGCAGAGGGCACGATGATGGTCTTGCGGTGCATCATGCCCAGCAGAGCTTCCTCCACACACAGCTCCGGCGTGATGCCCCGCAGGGCAAACACCACCCCGGCGTGGTCGTTGAACTCGGTGTCCACCGGGCCGGGGCAGAGGGCGCAGACGTAGACGGGGCTGTGCATCTCCCGCAGCTCCTCAGCCACGCCGCGGGTCATGCTGACCACATAGGCTTTGCTGGCGTAGTAGCCCGCCATATAGGGCCCGCCGGGCAGCAGCCCCGCAGAGGATGCCACATTCAGGATGGTGCCGCCGCCCTGCGCGTGCATCTTGCGCACCACGGCGCGGAACAGCCGCGCCATGGCGGCAACATTCACTTGGATCATCTCTTCCTCGCGGGCTTCCTCCGTTTCCAGAATGCTGCCGCAGACGCCGAAACCGGCGTTGTTGATGAAGATGTCGATGTGCTCATCGGCCAGTACTTCGCACAGGCGGCTGCACTCCTCGGCGCGGGAGAGGTCGGCAGTTTCGATGCGGCAGTCGGTGCCGTGGGCTGCGTGCAGCTCCTTGGCAAGGGTCTGCAAACGGTCGGCGCGGCGGGCGGTCAGGATGAGCCGACAGCCCATGGCGGCATACCGGCGGGCGAACTCCCGGCCGATGCCGGAACTTGCTCCGGTGATCCAGATGGTCTTTTGCATGGTGGTTCTCCTTTTTCTTCTCGCCCCAAGAACAGGGCTTTCTGTACTTGTTGCCCCTATTTTAGCATAGTTTTCCCATGCTTTCTATGCAATTTTCGTAAACGATGCAAAAGAGAACCCGAAACGCCGCAGGCGTTTCGGGTTCTCTCATAAATATTATTTCAGCAGGTTATCGTTCTCGAAGTAGTCGATGCGCATGGCCTTGCGCACCTCGTCCAGCGTGGCGGCAGCGGTCTTTTCGGCGTAAGCGCTGCCCTCCTTCAGGATCTCCACCACCTCGGGCAGGCGCTGCTCCCACTCCTTGCGGCGGGTGCGGATGGGCTCCAGCTCAGCCTGCATGACGCTGTTCAGGAACTTTTTCACCTTCATATCGCCAAGACCGCCGCGCTGATAGTGCGCCTTCACCTCGTCCAGATTCTGGTACTCCGGCCAGAACTCGGCAAAGTGCTCGGGGCGGCAGAAGGCGTCCAGATAGATGAACACCGGGTTGCCCTCCACCTTGCCGGGGTCCTGCACGCGCAGGTGGTTGGGGTCGGTAAACATGGACTTGACCTTCTTCTCGATGTCCTCCGGCTCCTCGGACAGGTAGATGCAGTTGCCAAGGCTCTTGCTCATCTTGGCCTTGCCGTCAATACCGGGCAGACGCAGGCAGGCGGCGTTCTGGGGCAGCACGATCTCGGGCTCTACCAGCGTTTCGCCGTAGACGGAGTTGAACTTGTGCACGATCTCGCAGCACTGCTCGATCATGGGTTTCTGATCCTCACCGGCGGGCACGGTGGTAGCCTTAAAGGCGGTGATATCGGCAGCCTGACTGATGGGGTAGCAGAAGAAGCCCACCGGGATGCTGGCTTCGAAGTTGCGCATCTGGATCTCGCTCTTCACGGTGGGGTTGCGCTGCAAACGGCTGACGGTGACCAGATTCTGGTAGTAGAAGCTCAGCTCGGTCAGCTGGGGCACCATGGACTGGATGAAGATGTGCACCTTGTTGGGGTCCAGACCGCAGGCCAGATAGTCCAGTGCCACCTGCAGAATGTTCTGGCGCACCTTCTCCGGGTTGTCGGCGTTGTCGGTCAGCGCCTGCGCATCGGCGATCATGATAAAGATCTCGTCATATTCGCCGGTATTCTGCAGCCGCACCCGCTCCTTCAGAGAGCCGACATAGTGGCCAACGTGCAGGCGGCCGGTGGGACGGTCGCCGGTCAGAATAACTTTTTTCATGATGTTCTCCTTTGTCAAGGATTTGACCCCCTCCGACAAGCCTTGCGGCATTGCCGGCTCCCCCAAGGGAGCGCCTTTTCGCCTTACTGCACCGTAAAGCTGCGTGGCAAGAGGTTCCTTTTATACTTTATAGTGTGTTAAGTATAGCCCCCCGGGGCGGTGCTGTCAACAAGGCCGCCGGAAAAAGAAAAAAGCGATGGAAAATTTCCATCGCTTTGCTGGCGCCTCTTGCCTGACTCGAACAGGCGACACCCTGATTAACAGTCAGGTGCTCTAACCGACTGAGCTAAAGAGGCATCTATATAAAACGGCATACAGCCGTTTTACTACTATAAAATGGTGACCCGTACCGGAATCGAACCGATGTTAAAGGCGTGAGAGGCCTCTGTCTTAACCGCTTGACCAACGGGCCATACGTCCATTTTCGCATCAGGTGTTCGCACCCGACTTGGCTATTTTAGCATACCGGGTGCCCTTTGTCAACAGCAAATTTTGATTTTGTTCGAAAAAAGTAAATTTTTCCACCGCAGCCCCGGACCGGCAGCAAACACCGCGCCCGCTGCCGTTCTATGCGGCCTTTTATAAAGGAACGATAAAATGGTGAAACCTAAGTTTGGATAGTTGACAATGTGGTAAAATGTGGTACTCTTAGGGTGCAAAAAAGCTTTTGAGGAGGGCTTATAGTATGGCTATGAAAATGGATCGTCGTGCGTTTTTAAAGACTTCTGCCGCAATGGCAGTGGCAGTATCCATGACCGGACTGCTGGGCGGCTGCAGTGATGGCGCCATTGGCACGGATTTTGGCCTGTTCCAAGCAACAGCAGGCAAGGCTCTGGGTAAAAACAACGGCGTCGATTTTGGCGGCACGGCAGGAACTGGATGGGAAGGCTACATCAATGTCTGGGTGCGTATCAAGGACACCTCCGGCATCAAAAAGCCGCAGCCGATCCCTGCAAAGGGCTATTTCTTCCTGAAGATCGATGGGAAGCAGATCAAGAATTATACCGATGGATATCTGCTGGAAGATGGTGGCAAGATCAATCTGACGCAGGGTCAGCTCAAAGAAGGCTGGATGACTTTTACGCTGAAAGAAAACCAGAAAGAACTGTACGAAGCTGTCGTAGCCAAGAAGGCCGAGGTTACCTTTACGATCTCCAGCCCGAGCGCAACGGAAGTCTATAAACTGGATTATACGACCAGCACTTTTGTAAAGCAGACCGTCTGATGCCGCAGAGCAGAATTTTCTAAGTGATACCCGATACAGGAGGTGCATTGCTATGATCGACCGCCGAACATTTCTCAAGCTCAGCGCCGGGGCACTGGTGCTGACCGCCGCAGGGGCTTTGACCGGCTGCGGGGATACCGTGATCGACAAGACCAGCGGCGTGGCCAAGATCGGTGATGTCACCTTTATCTGTGCAACGCCGTTTCTGGGCGGCGGCCTGGGCGACGGCATAGTCAAGCAGCTGACCTACTGGACGAAGTTCACCATCCAGAACAGCAGCGCCGAAAAGGTAGTCATCAAGCCGGAGGACATCACCTGCATCTTCCGGGAGGCGGACACCAAGGAAACGCTGTATTTCAAGAAGAACGAACTGGTTGCAGAGCCGGGGCAGACGATCGACTACAATGGCTCGCAGGAGTTCTTTCTGGAAACAAAGGAAAAGGTGCCGGAAAAGAACAGCACCGGCACTTATGAACTGCGTGTGCGCTACAATGGTCAAACCGCTGTATTCCTCTATGGAAACAACGGCAAAAATGTAACGGGCCGCGTAGAGTAAAACCCAATACACCCGCCGCCGGGCACTCTTGGAAACAGGAGTGCCCGGCGGCTTTTTGTTTTGTGCCGCATTACCTGTTCTTTACATTGGGGCTGGCATTGTGCACAAAGTTTTACGCACTTTTTGCACGTCCATGGTCGCAGCAAGGGCGGCAAAGCGGTAGAATAAGGCCGTTCCCAAGGAAAACACAAAAAGACAGTGCCGGGCGGGAGCCCGGGTTTTTAATGGAGGAAAATCTATCATGAAAAAGATCTCTCGTCGTTCGTTCCTGACCGTTTGCGGTGCAGCTGCCGCGGCTGCTGCCCTGACCGCCTGCGGCGGCTCTTCCTCTTCCGCATCCACCGCTGCTTCTGCTTCCACCACCGCTTCTTCCGCTGCCGGGCAGGCAGCCGGCACCCTGAGCGGCAATGTGGCGACCGGCGGTTCTACTTCCATGAAGAACGTCATCGCTGCGCTGACCGAAGGCTTTGCCGAGGTCGAGCCGGGCGTCACCGTCAGCTACGACCCCACCGGCTCCGGCGCAGGCATCACCGGCGCTACCGACAAGACGCTGGACATCGGCCTGTCCTCCCGCGCCCTGAAGGACGATGAGAAGTCCGCTGTGGACGGCACCACCGTGGCGCTGGACGGCATCGCCATCATCGTGAACAAGGACAGCAAGGTCGCTGACCTGAGCGTGGAGCAGCTCAAGAAGATGTTCACCGGCGAGATCACCAACTGGAAGGATGTCGGCGGCGATGACGGAGAGATTGTTCTGGTGGGTCGTGAGGCCGGCTCCGGCACCCGCGATGGCTTTGAGAGCATCGTGGACGTGAAGGACAGCTGCAAGTACGCACAGGAGCTGACCGCTACCGGCGCTGTCATCAGCGCTGTGGAGGCAAACCCGCTGGCCATCGGCTACGCTTCCCTGTCCGCTGTGGGCGACACCGTTGCCATGGTCACCGTGGAGGGTGTGGAGTGCAGCGAGGACACCGTGAAGGACGGCAGCTACAAGATCCAGCGTCCCTTCGTGTTCGTCACCAACAAGAGCGTTGCCCTGTCTGAGCAGGCACAGGCCTTTGTAGACTTCGCCACCAGCAAGGACGCTGCCGAGCTCATCCGCACCGCAGGCGCTGTGCCCGTGAACGAGTAATTGCCGGGTGGTTTGCCGGGGAGTTTCCCCAGCGAATGATCCGAGGGTGGGACCCTGTTGCCGTAGGCAATAGGGCGGGAGCTGGAAGCCCCGAATTTCGCGGGGAAAGCTCCCCGGTGAACCACCTGTCCCGCATCTGAACAAGAGAACTGCCGCGTCGGCCTGCCGTTTCTGCGAGCCGACGCGGCTTTTATAAAGGATTTCAGCTATGAACAAAAAATCCTATCTGCGCCGGGTACGCCTGCCCCGCACCCCCGCCGACTGGCTGGAAGCGGTGATGAATTTCATCTTCTTTCTGTGCGGAATGCTGGCGGTGTGCTGTGTGGTGCTCATCTCGGTGTACATGGTGGTCTCCGGCGTGCCGGCTATCCATAAGATCGGTATTTTCAAATTCCTGTTCGGCACAAAATGGGCGTCCACTGCGGCAGAGCCGCTGTTCGGCATTCTGCCCTTCATCCTGTCCAGTGTCTACGGCACGCTGGGTGCCACCATCATCGGCGTGCCCATCGGCCTGCTGACGGCGGTGTTCCTCTCCAAGGCCGCAGACCCAAAGCTGCGCACCGTGGTGGTCACCGCCATCGAGCTGCTGTCCGGTATCCCCAGCGTAGTGTTCGGCCTTTTGGGTATGCAGGTGCTGGTGCCCGCCGTGGCAAAGACCTTCGGCAAGGCCTCCGGTGCCTGCCTGCTCAGCGCCATTGTGGTGCTTTCCATCATGATCCTGCCCAGCATCGTGTCCGTGTCGGTGACGGCGCTCAATGCCGTGCCGCCGGAGTATGAGCAGGGCAGTCTGGCGCTGGGGGCCACCGACACCGAAACATGGTTCAAAATCAGCATTCCGGCGGCCAAAAGCGGCATTGCCGCAGGCGTTGTGCTGGGCATCGGCCGCGCTATCGGCGAAGCCATGGCTGTGATGATGGTGGCGGGCAACAGCCCCAATATGCCGGACAGCCTGTTCCGCAGCGTCACTTTGCTGACCACCGCCATCGCCAAGGAAATGAGTTACGCCGGCGGCTTGCAGCGGCAGGCACTGTTCAGCATCGCGCTGGTGCTGTTCGTGTTCATCATGCTTATCAACGTGGTGCTGAATGTGGTACTGAAGGGAGGAAACCGCGATGAATAACGGCTTTTCGCCCTCCCGCCGGGCATGGAACCGGGTAATGACCGTGCTGGTCTGGGCAAGCGCAGTGCTGGTGATGATTCTGGTGGCCGGGATCATCGGCATGGTGCTGGTGCGGGGCATCCCCCACATCAGCTGGAACTTCCTTTCCACTACTGCCAGTGTGCTGAAAAAGACGGACGGCATTCTGCCCGCCATCCTCAACACCTTGTATGTCATTGTGTTGACATTACTCATCGTATTGCCGCTGGGCGTGGGTGCGGCGGTCTACCTGACCGAATACGCCTCCAACCGGCGGCTCATCGAGGTCATCGAGTTCACCAACGAAACGCTGGCGGGTATCCCCAGCATCATCTACGGCTTGGTGGGTATGCTGGTGTTCAGTCAGGCGCTGGGCTTTCAGACCTGTCTTTTGTCCGGCAGTCTGACGTTGGTGGTGATGAACCTGCCCACCATCATCCGCACCACGCAGGAATCCCTCAAAACCGTGCCGCAGGGCTACCGTGAGGGTGCCATGGGTCTGGGTGCGGGCAAGTGGCACATCATCCGCACCATCGTGCTGCCTTGCAGCATTGACGGCATCGTCACCGGCTGCATTCTGGCGGTGGGACGCATCGTGGGCGAAAGCGCCGCGCTGCTGTTCACCGCCGGTGCGGCAGAGGTGATCGCCAAGAGTGTATTCAAGGCCTACACCTCCAACGGCGCCACCCTGTCGGTGCTGCTGTATCTGCGCGCCTTTGAGGACGGCGACTTTGCCTCCGCATGGGGCATCGGCGCAGTGCTGCTGGTGCTGGTGTTGCTGATCAATCTGGCAGCACGGCTGGCGAAAACAAAACTGAAACAGAAGCAGTAAAAATAAAGAGGTACTCTATGGAAAACACGAATGTGCCGGTGATATCGGCAAAGGATCTGAACCTCTGGTACGGCGACTTCAAGGCGCTGAAGAGCATTTCGCTGGACGTGGGCGAGCGGGAGATCACCGCACTGATCGGCCCCTCCGGCTGCGGCAAGTCCACCTTTTTAAAGACCCTGAACCGCATGAACGACCTTGTGCCGGGCGTGCGCATCGAGGGGGATGTACGACTGAAGGGCGAGGATATCTTTGCCCGCGAGATGGAGCTGACCGATCTGCGCCGCCGTGTGGGCATGGTGTTCCAGAAGGCAAACCCCTTCCCCATGAGCATCTACGACAACATCACCTACGGCCCCAAGCTGCACGGCGTGCGCAATAAGGCCGAGCTGGACGAGCTGGTGGAAACCTCTCTGCGGGGCGCAGCCCTGTGGGACGAGGTGAAGGATCGCCTGAAAAAGAGCGCCCTTGGCCTGTCCGGCGGGCAGCAGCAGCGTCTTTGCATCGCCCGTGCGCTGCTGAAAAAGCCCAAGATCCTCATTCTGGACGACTCCACCTCCGCCGTGGACACCCGTACCGACGCCATGATCCGTCAGGCGTTCCGGGAGGAAATTCCCGGCACCACCAAGCTCATCATCGCCCAGCGCATTTCCTCCGTCATGGACGCGGACCTGATCGTGGTGCTGGACGACGGCAAAATTTCCGGTGCAGGCACCCATGACCAGCTGATGGCCTCCAACCACATCTATCAGGAGGTTTACAAATCCCAGCAGGAAGGAGCGACGATTGATGGCTGAAAACAAGCTGTCTCTTATACACATCTCCGAGCCCACGAGAC
>ENA-OYDI01000275-OYDI01000275.1-human-gut-metagenome-genome-assembly--contig:-NODE-275-length-12682-cov-4.489111_pt1 | contig 12682 bp, 8 predicted proteins | sample MGYA00243463_ERZ652893 | MGnify/ENA primary metagenome ERZ652893 (study PRJEB26926, sample SAMN06164530) | human gut metagenome | biome: ENVO:00009003; feature: ENVO:2100002; material: ENVO:00002003... | reverse complement strand
CGAGATGTCTTAGGGTCTCGTGGGCTCGGAGATGTGTATAAGAGACAGCCTTAAATCATTCAGGAATCCTATCTGTCCTTCTTCGTTGGCACGGACAAGGCTGATGAAGATAACATCGCGCTCTTGCCCTTGGAAGCCATCCACCGTATTTACAGTGAACAAGCTGCGATAAGGCTTGAGTGAAGCGTCTGCCTTTATCTTGCTGCGGAGATATTGCACTTGTGCCTTGTAAGGGGAGATGATGCCGATGTCTATTTTTTCTTCCAGAATGCGGTTGCCACCGATACGGTTGATGTAGATTTTCAGTTCTGATAGGAGCAGGTCCGCTTCCGCCTTATTAATGCGTCCGAAAGTCTCTCCCACAAATTCTTCTTTGAAATCCATTTCGGAGGTGTCAATCCAGTGGATGGGGGTATCCCAGTCCAGGATGCCCCGGTAACGCACTTCGGGAGCGGCTTCCAACTCGCCATTATAAAACCATTGGGAAGGAAATTTCATGATTTCCTCGTGCATGCGGTATTGTACTTTCAGCAAAGAGACAACGGCAGGTTTGTTGGACACCACTTTCTCCATCAATGTTCGTTCCAGACCTCCACGGGCAGCTTCGTAGCATTTTATAGTGGGCGGAAGTTGGCAGTGGTCACCCGCCAACACCACGCGGTCTGCTTTTCGGATAGCTATCCAGCAGGCAGCTTCTAAGGCCTGGGCTGCTTCATCAATGAAAAGGGTGCCGAAACGGCGTCCGTTCAGCAGCCGGTGATTGCTGCTTACTAGCGTGGAGGCTATGACATGTGCCCCATCAAAAAGCTCTGCATTGATTTGTATTTCCAATGCGGTGGCGCGGTCGCGCAGGCGGCTCATACGGCTGCGTACTCCTTCGCGTTCGTCATAGCTGCCACGGCGGGCACGGCTGCCCAGTTCACGGAGATTTTTCCGGATGCTCCACAGCTCCGGATAAAGCGGATGGTTCTCGAAACGACGCTCGTAGGTAAAGGAAAGCATCTTGTCGTTGACACGGGTCGGATTGCCGATACGCAGGACATTGACGCCACGGTCCACAAGTTTTTCCGAAATCCAGTCGACGGCAGTATTGCTTTGGGCACATACCAGTACCTGCGGTTCCCGATGCAGGGTTTCGTAGATGGCTTCCACTAAGGTGGTCGTTTTTCCGGTTCCCGGAGGACCGTGTACAATGGCCACGTCGCGGGCACACAGCACTTTGTTTACAGCTGTCTCCTGCGTGGAGTTCAGCCAGGGAAACCGTACGGGATAGAGCTCTCGGAAACCGGCTTTCGAGGTTCCCAGCAATATGTCCCGCAATTCGGCCAGGCGGTTGCCTTTGGAGCGTAACGTATCTTCCAAGGCTTCGAACATGGTCCGATAGGATGTTTCGTCGAAATAAAGTTGCACGCCGAGGTTGTCCGTTTCCTGCACTTCCATAACGGCACCGGCTCCGGGCATTATCGCTACCATCCGTGTCTCGTCGGCATAGCTTACGGTAGCGGTGAAGTTCATATAGGTTATTTTTCCATCAGCAGACTGGCGGAAAAAACATACGGGACGGCCGAACTCAAAATTATGTTCTATATCGGTATTTTCTGTGTGTGTAATTTCTATTACTAATTGATTCAGTGAATTATAGTAACTTCGTCCCGGAGTGGCAGGATACCAGCAAAGTCCCCGTTTCACTTTCCGGGCAACTCCCATGTTTTCGGTTTGGCGTTTGAATTCCTCTTTTTCGTATTCGTATTCCATGCGCAGCAAAACTTGTTGCTGCTGGAGGTGAATAATAGGACTATTTGAATCTTGTTCCTTCATGGTTGCAAAGGTAATCATTCTTCGCTTCCGACGGAAAAAATGCTTTATTTTGTTAAACTATTCAGCCTTTTTATTTGTTTATGATATTAATTTGTAATCTTTACAATAATGAAAAACTAAAAAATAGTGGTTATGGTATATGATTTAACGATGCTCAAAACGTTTTATGCTGCTTATTCGGAGAAGATAGAACGCGTACGGAACGTACTGCGGCGTCCGATGACTTTAGCGGAGAAAATTTTGTATGCTCATTTGTATGATGGGGATAAAGTGAAGAACTACAGACGGGGAGAAGACTATGTGAATTTCCGTCCCGACCGTGTGGCCATGCAGGATGCAACGGCTCAAATGGCCTTATTGCAATTTATGAATGCAGGCCGTGAGCAGGTTGCCGTGCCTTCCACTGTGCATTGTGACCATTTGATTCAAGCATATAAAGGTGCAAAAGAAGATGTTGCGACTGCTACGAAGACCAACGAGGAGGTCTATAATTTTCTCCGTGATGTTTCTTCCCGCTATGGCATAGGTTTTTGGCAGCCGGGAGCAGGTATTATTCACCAGGTGGTATTGGAGAACTACGCATTTCCGGGTGGAATGATGGTAGGCACGGACTCTCATACGCCCAATGCCGGAGGTTTGGGTATGGTGGCCATTGGTGTGGGTGGTGCCGATGCGGTGGATGTGATGACCGGCATGGAATGGGAACTGAAAATGCCGCGTCTGATAGGCGTACACTTGAAGGGTAAATTGAGTGGCTGGGTAGCTCCCAAAGACGTTATTCTGAAGTTGGCGGGTATTCTTACTGTAAAAGGGGGAACCAATGCCATCATTGAATATTTTGGACCGGGAACCGCTTCATTGTCTGCCACTGGAAAGGCTACCATCTGCAATATGGGGGCAGAGGTGGGGGCGACTACCTCCCTTTTCCCTTACGATGAGCGTATGGGTACCTACTTGAAAGCTACCGGACGTGAAGAAGTGGCGGAAATGGCTGCTTCCGTAGCTGCCGACCTTCGCGCCGACGACGAAGTGCTGGCAAATCCGGAAAAATATTACGACCGCATCATTGAAATAGACCTCTCGTTATTGGAACCGTATATCAACGGGCCCTTTACGCCGGATGCAGCAACACCGATATCGAAATTTGCCGAGGTAGTGATAACCAATAACTATCCCCGCCGGATGGAAGTCGGTCTGATAGGGTCGTGCACCAATTCGTCCTATCAGGATTTGAGCCGCGCGGCCTCCCTTGCCCGGCAGGTAAAGGAAAAGAATTTGAAGGTTGCTTCCTCGCTGATTGTCAACCCCGGCTCGGAGCAGATACGTGCCACTGCTGAACGCGACGGCATGATTGCCGCTTTCGAAGATATTGGCGCAACGATAATGGCGAATGCCTGCGGACCTTGTATTGGCCAGTGGAAGCGCCATACTGATGACCCCGAACGCAAAAATTCCATCGTCACCTCTTTTAACCGTAATTTTGCCAAACGTGCCGATGGAAATCCCAACACTTTTGCTTACGTCGCTTCCCCGGAGATAACGATGGCGCTGACCATTGCCGGTGACCTTTGTTTCGACCCGTTGAGGGATACGCTGGTCAATGCCAAAGGAGAGGTTGTGAAACTGTCCGAACCGGTCGGTGAAGAATTGCCGGCACACGGGTTTATAGGAGGAAAGGAAGGATACATTGCTCCAGGCAAAGGACAGACGGAAATTACGGTCAATCCTCATTCACAGCGCTTGCAACTGCTGACTCCCTTCCCTGCCTGGGATGGCATGGATTTGCTGGACATGCCTTTATTGATTAAAGTACAGGGGAAATGTACCACCGACCACATTTCCATGGCGGGGCCATGGCTCCGTTTCCGGGGACATTTGGAGAATATTTCGGACAATATGCTGATGGGGGCTGTCAATGCTTTCAATGGAGAGACGAACAAGGTTTGGAACCGCTCCACCAATACCTATGGAACAGTGTCAGGCACTGCGAAGCTGTATAAGTCCGAAGGTATCCCTTCCATGGTCGTTGCCGAAGAGAATTATGGTGAAGGTTCCAGCCGTGAGCATGCTGCCATGGAACCGCGCTTCCTGAATGTACGCGTCATTTTGGCGAAGAGTTTTGCCCGTATCCATGAGACGAACTTAAAGAAACAAGGCATGTTGGCGCTGACCTTTACGGATAAGGCCGATTATGACAAGATTCGGGAACGCGACCTGATTTCTGTCATGGGGCTGAAAGATTTTGCTCCGGGACGCACGTTGAAGGTGGTTCTTCATCACGAGGATGGGAGTAAAGAAAGTTTTGAAGTACAACATACGTATAACGAACAGCAGATAGCTTGGTTCCGGGCCGGTTCTGCACTTAATGCAAGATAGAATATGGAAAAAATTACTGTACCTTTTATTACCGGCGATGGAGTGGGAGCAGAAGTGACCCCATCCATGCAGGCTGTCGTGAATGCCGCTGTCAAGAAATCCTATGGCGACCGGCGTGGCATTGAATGGAAAGAAGTGCTGGCAGGAGAACGTGCTTTCCACGAAACCGGCTCCTGGTTGCCGGACGAAACCATGGAAGCCTTCCGCACCTATAAGGTGGGCATCAAAGGTCCTTTGACAACTCCCGTCGGCGGAGGTATCCGTTCCTTGAACGTAGCCTTGCGTCAGACACTTGATTTGTATGTCTGCCAACGTCCGGTACGTTGGTATAAGGGCATTGTTTCTCCACTCAAAGAGCCGCAGAAGGTGGATATGTGCGTATTCCGTGAGAATACCGAGGATATTTATGCAGGCATCGAATGGGAAGCCGGAACTCCGGAGGCTGAAAAGTTCTATCGTTTTCTCCGTGATGACATGGGGGTGACAAAAGTCCGTTTTCCCGAAACCTCCTCGTTTGGCGTGAAGCCCGTTTCAAGAGAAGGAACAGAGCGCTTGGTGCGTGCCGCCTGCCGATACGCGCTTGAGCATCATCTGCCTTCCGTGACCTTGGTACACAAAGGAAACATCATGAAATTTACGGAAGGCGGTTTTAAGAAGTGGGGGTACGAACTGGCAGAACGTGAGTTTGGTAAAGAGCTGGCAGAAGGGCGTCTGGTCATCAAGGACTGCATTGCCGATGCATTCTTGCAGAACACGTTGCTTATCCCCGAAGAATATTCCGTGATCGCCACGTTGAATCTGAACGGTGATTATGTGTCCGACCAACTGGCTGCCATGGTAGGCGGCATCGGCATTGCACCGGGTGCGAATATCAACTATAAAACGGGGCATGCCATTTTTGAGGCTACTCACGGGACGGCTCCGAACATTGCCGGGAAAGACATTGTGAATCCCTGTTCCATCATCCTTTCCGCTGTGATGATGCTTGAATATCTGGGCTGGAAGGAAGCAGCCTCTCTTATAGAGAACGCCTTGGAGGAAAGTTTCACAGAAGCCCGTGCTACTGCCGACTTGGCCCGTTTTATGCCGGGTGGCGTCTCGCTGTCCACTTCGACTTTCACCCGGGAGATTGTAAGGAGAATAGAAAATGGGAATAACGAATAAAACGAAACGATTATGAAGAAGGAGTATCTGATTTACAAGCTTTCCGAAGATTTGAAGGAAGCTACCCGGATTGAGAATGAACTGTTCAGGAAGTTTGATGTGAAGCGCGGTTTGCGTAATGAGGACGGCACGGGAGTCTTGGTGGGGTTGACCAAAATAGGCAATGTGGTCGGCTATGAACGCATCCCCGGTGGAGGGCTGAAGCCTATTCCCGGCAAATTGTTCTACCGCGGTTATGATGTGGATGACTTGGCACACGCCATCATCAAAGAGAAGCGTTTCGGTTTTGAGGAAATTGCCTACTTGTTGCTTTCCGGTCGCCTGCCCGACAAGGAAGAACTCTCTTCTTTCCGTGAACTCATCAACGACAACATGCCGCTGGAGCAGAAGACCAAGATGAATATCATTGAACTTGAAGGAAACAACATTATGAACATCCTGGCGCGCAGCGTGCTCGAGATGTACCGTTTCGACCCGGATGCCGATGACACTTCCCGCGATAATCTGATGCGGCAGAGCATTGAGCTTATTTCGAAATTCCCGACCATCATTGCGTATGCCTATAACATGCTTCGCCATGCCACCCATGGCCGTTCACTGCATATCCGCCATCCGCAGGAAAACCTTTCCATTGCCGAGAATTTCCTCTATATGCTGAAGAAGGACTACACGGAGCTGGATGCCCGCACACTCGACCTGCTGTTGGTTCTTCAGGCCGAGCACGGTGGTGGTAACAACTCCACTTTTACCGTACGTGTCACTTCTTCTACCGGGACGGATACTTACTCTTCGATAGCGGCAGGTATCGGTTCCTTGAAAGGGCCGCTTCATGGAGGTGCCAATATTCAGGTTGCCGATATGTTCCACCATCTGCAGGAAAACATTCAGGACTGGACGAACGTGGATGAGATTGATACTTACTTCACCCGCATGCTCAACAAGGAAGTCTATAACAAGACCGGTTTGATATATGGTATCGGACATGCCGTCTATACCATTTCCGACCCGCGCGCCATTCTGCTGAAGGAGCTTGCCCGCGACCTTGCCCGCGAAAAAGGGAAAGAACGTGAGTTCGCTTTCCTTGAACTGCTCGAGGAGCGCGCCATTGATGTGTTTGGCCGTGTGAAGAATAATGGAAAGACGGTTTCGAGCAATGTGGATTTCTATTCGGGCTTTGTCTACGAGATGATTGGACTGCCGCAGGAAATCTTCACGCCTTTGTTTGCTATGGCACGTATTGTCGGTTGGTGTGCACATCGCAATGAAGAATTGAACTTTGAAGGTAAGCGTATTATCCGTCCTGCCTATAAGAATGTTTTGGATGAGGTGACTTATGTGCCCATTAAGAAACGGTAAGGATTAGACTTGTATCTTTTAAATCGTTCCATCACGGGGGAAAAATCGTTCCACCATGGTGGAACGATTTTTTCTCCATGGTGGAATGAAATTTACTCCATGATGGAACGATTAGATTTTTGTATCTCTACTGCTTAATCTTCTCAGTAAAAAAACACTGGTTTTTGCATGAAAAAACAATTATCCGGGGAAAACGATTTGTTTGTTGTGAGTTTTCTTTATCTTTGCTTCGCATAAATAAAGAACTATGAATCAGGAAACTTTTCAGATATTTCTGTGGGTAATGAGTGCTGTGGCATTGGTTGTCTTTATTGCGCTCTATTTTGTCAAAGCGGGTTATGGCATGTTCCGTACTGCCTCGTGGGGAATCTCCATCAATAATAAACTGGCGTGGGTGCTTATGGAAGCGCCGGTATTCATCGTCATGTTTGGGTTGTGGGGGAAGAGTGGAGCGGGATTTGCCGTGCCGGTATATTTCTTTTTCCTGCTGTTTCAGTTGCACTATCTTCAGCGGGCCTTTATTTTTCCGTTCCTGCTGAAAGGTAAAAGCCGGATGCCGGTAGCTATTATGGCGATGGGTATCGTCTTCAACCTTTTGAACGGGATGATGCAGGCGGGCGGTTTGTTCTATTTTGCTCCCGAAGGCTTGTATGCCGATGGCTGGGCCTATTTGCTGAAACCTCATGCCTTGTTGGGAATCATTCTGTTTTTTGCGGGTATGTTCGTCAATTTGCATTCCGACTATGTGATACGTCATCTGCGCAGGCCGGGTGATACGAAGCATTATCTTCCCGGAAAAGGGCTTTACCGATACGTCACTTCTGCCAATTACTTCGGTGAGCTGGTGGAATGGACGGGGTTTGCCATACTCACAGCTTCTCCCGCCGCCTGGGTGTTCGTCTGGTGGACGTTTGCCAACCTTGTTCCCCGTGCCGATGCCATTCACCGCCGTTATCGGGAGGAGTTTGGTGATGAGGCGGTAGGAAAGCGCAAACGCATCATTCCATTTCTTTATTAATGGAAAATGGAGAGTTGAAAATGGAAAATGAATAATTCATAACTTATAACTCATAACTCATAACGATGGAATCCAAGTTATTCACACCCGTCACTTTCGGACCGTTGACCTTGCGTAACCGTACCATCCGTTCGGCTGCTTTCGAGAGCATGTGTCCCGGAAACGCTCCGTCGGACATGTTGCTCGACTATCATCGGTCGGTAGCGGCGGGCGGTATAGGTATGACTACTGTTGCCTATGCGGCAGTTACTCAGAGCGGCCTGTCTTTTGACCGCCAGTTGTGGATGCGTCCCGAGATTATCCCCGGACTCCGTAGGCTGACTGATGCCATACATGCGGAAGGGGCTGCGGCAGGCATCCAGTTGGGACACTGTGGCAACATGTCCCATAAGAGCATTTGCGGTTGTATGCCCGTCGGCGCATCTTCCGGTTTCAATCTTTACTCTCCTACCTTTGTGCGCGGACTGCGTGCCGATGAGCTGCCAGAGATGGCGCGTGCTTATGGGCGTTCGGTGAATCTGGCACGGGAGGCCGGATTTGATTCTGTAGAGATTCATGCAGGGCATGGCTATCTCATCAGCCAGTTCTTGTCCCCGTCCACCAACCATCGGAAAGACGAGTTCGGAGGTTCGTTGCAGAACCGTATGCGTTTTATGGATATGGTGATGGAAGAAGTGATGAAGGCTGCCGGCAGTGATATGGCTGTGCTGGTGAAGATGAACATGCGCGACGGTTTCCGTGGAGGGATGGAGCTGGACGAGACGATGCAGGTGGCCCGGAGGCTGGAGCAGTCGGGAGCACATGCGCTGGTCTTGAGCGGTGGGTTCGTCAGTAAGGCGCCGATGTATGTCATGCGGGGCGAAATGCCTATCCGCAGCATGACGCATTACATGACCTGCTGGTGGTTGAAATACGGTGTACGCATGGTAGGCAAATGGATGATACCGAGCGTACCGTTTAAGGAAGCTTATTTCCTGGAAGATGCCTTGAAATTCCGTGCCGCCTTGAAGATACCGTTGGTTTATGTGGGTGGCCTGGTTTCCAGGGACAAGATAGATGAGGTGCTGGATGACGGCTTCGAGGCTGTGCAAATGGCGCGCGCTCTGCTCAATGAGCCGGGGTTCGTCAACCGCATGCGTGCCGAAGAGAATGCACGTTGCAACTGCCGGCATAGTAATTATTGCATTGCCCGGATGTATTCCATCGAGATGGCATGCCATCAGCATTTGAAGGAGGAACTTCCACCTTGTCTGAAAAAGGAGATAGAGAAAATCGAAGCGAAAGGCTGATTTTTAGTTTTTAATTTTCAATTTTTAATTATTAAAGTGAATTTAGCTGTTATAACTGGGGCAGACGGTGGCATGGGCATGGAAATTACCCGCGCAGTGGCAACTGCCGGCTATCAGGTCATCATGGCATGCCGTGACCCCCAAGCTGCCGAACCCAAGCGGCAACTGCTGATGCGTGAAACCGGTAATCCGCGTATTGAGACTGCTCCCATTGATTTGGCATCTCTGGCTTCAGTGGCCGCATTTGCAGAGCATCTGTTGAAGCGGGGAGAGCCGTTGGCGTTGTTGATGAACAATGCCGGAACCATGGAAACGGAACGCCGCATTACCGAGGACGGACTGGAACGGACGGTGAGTGTCAATTATGTAGGGCCTTACCTGCTGACTCGCAAGCTGCTGCCATTGATGGGAGAGGGGAGCCGTATTGTGAATATGGTATCTTGTACGTATGCCATCGGTCATCTTGACTTTCCGGATTTTTTCCTCCGGGGAAGAAGGGGGGACTTTTGGCGCATTCCTATATATAGCAACACGAAGCTGGCATTGACTCTGTTCACCATCGACTTGGCCAGTCGTGTCAAGCACAAAGGTATTGTTGTGAATGCGGCCGACCCGGGGATTGTGTCTACCAATATCATTACCATGCATATGTGGTTTGACCCGCTGACAGATATACTTTTCAGGCCTTTCATCCGTACTCCCCGTAAGGGAGCTGCAACAGCTGTCGGCTTATTGCTGGATGAGGATGCCGGTAAACGTACGGGGACATTGAATGCCAGTTGCCGTCCCAAGTCTCTTTCGGAGAAGTACACCCGGCATGTACAGATGGAAGAACTGTGGGAGAGGACGGAAAGTATAGTGAAAAAATGGTTGTAAAAAACAGAGAAGGCGCATATGTCGCCTTCTCTGTTTATGGGGTATCTGAACTGTCTGTCATTAGATAGACAGTTCTCTCAATACATTTACAAGGTCTTTCTTGATGGGTTTGTCATTCTTGATGGCCTTCGTGAAGGGAACGTATACCACTTCATCGTGGTCAATGCCTATCATGACATTGCGCTGTCCTTCCATGATTGCGTCGATGGCGGCTGCGCCCAGACGGCTGGCAAGGATACGGTCGTGTGCCGTAGGGCTACCACCGCGTTGCAAGTGACCGAGGATGGTTACGCGTACGTCATATTGGGGGTATTCGTTCTTTACACGCTCTGCATAGTGCATTGCACCGCCGGTCAGTTCACTCTCGGCTACCAGTACGATACTGCTGTTCTTGGATTTCCGGAAACCGTTCTTGATGAATTCTTCCAGTTGGTCCACTTCCGTACTGAATTCCGGGATAATGGCTGCTTCTGCTCCGGAGGCGATGGCGCCGTTCAGAGCGAGGAAACCGGCATCGCGTCCCATGACTTCTACGAAAAACAAGCGCTCATGGGAAGTGGCTGTATCACGGATTTTGTCCACAGCATCCAGGATCGTGTTCAGCGCGGTGTCGTAGCCGATAGTGGTATCTGTTCCATAAAGGTCATTGTCGATAGTTCCCGGCAGCCCGATACAAGGCACGTCAAACTCTTGTGCAAAGATACGAGCACCGGTCAGCGAACCGTCGCCTCCGATAATCACTAAGGCGTCAATGCCTTCTTTCTTCATGTTGTCGTAAGCAATCTGGCGGCCCTCGGGAGTCGTGAACTCTTTGCAGCGGGCTGTCTTCAGGATTGTACCACCCAGCTGGATGATGTTGCTGACATTTTGGCTTTTGAATTCTTTGATTTCGCCGGTTACCAGACCTTTGTAACCTCTATATATACCTTTAACTGAAAGTCCGTTGTAAATAGCCGAACGTGTCACGGCACGTATGGCTGCGTTCATTCCCGGAGCATCACCTCCTGATGTCAAGATACCAATGCACTTAACTGTTCCCATAACAATCTTTTTGTTTAGTATTAATAATCATGATGAAAAATAGATTTGGACTATTTTTTCATGCCGCAAAGATAGTAAAAAGCTGAGGCGGTGACTAATAAATTACGTTAATTTGCTGTTCCAAAAGGATGACAAACTGTTATTTAAGTTTTGACTTTATGGCTTCTGAAATTTCTTCCATCAGCCATTTGGGGGTGGAAGTGGCTCCGCAGACACCGATGGAATTGGCACCGGCTAACAGAGAACTATCTATTTCTTCGGCACTGTCTATCAAATGTGAATTGGCATTGACTTTTTTACACTCACTGAACAGCATCTTGCCGTTAGAGCTTTTTTTGCCGCTGACAAAGAATATTAAATCATGGGAAGCTGCAAATTTCCGGATATTAGGTATCCGGTTTGCTACTTGTCGGCAGATAGTGTCATAGGACTCGAAAGTGACTTTCGGTGAGATATGTCCCTCTATGTATTTCACAATGTTTTGAAATCCGTCCAGAGACTTTGTGGTCTGGGAGTAGAGACGGATGTCTTTGCTGAAATCCAGTTTCCTTGCCTCTTCCTGCTTTTCGATGACGATGGCCTTTCCGGTGGTTTGTCCTACCAGACCCAGTACTTCGGCGTGTCCATTTTTGCCATAGATGACAATTTGCTTGTCGCGGTTGTCTTCCTGGACGTACTCTTGCTTAATCTTCTTTTGCAGGCGGAGTACGACCGGGCAGGTTGCGTCAATGATTTCTATATTGTTGCGGCGGGCAATGTCATAAGTTTCAGGGGGCTCTCCATGGGCGCGCAACAGCACCTTGGCGTTGTGGAGGCGGTTGAATTCCTCATGGTTGATGGTAATCAGCCCCATTGCCTTCAGGCGTTCCACTTCACGGCTGTTGTGCACGATGTCTCCCAGACAATAGAGGGTCCCTCCTTTCGCCAGTTCCTCTTCTGCCTTGTTTATTGCAGTGACAACTCCGAAACAGAAGCCGGAGCCTTCGTCTATTTCTACTTTTGCCATATCCGGTTCAGTTCTTCTCCTTTATAACCCGTTCGAATTGTTCCGCCAGCCATTCCTTTTGTTGGGAAATGCTCAGGTGGCTGTTGTCCAACAATAAAGCGTCAGAAGCTTTGCGCAGCGGACTTACATCCCGGTTTTGGTCAATATAGTCCCGTTGTTTCACATTTTCCAGAATTTCGTCAAAGCTGGCTTCTTCCCCTTTGGCCTTTAGTTCGTCATAGCGGCGTTGTGCCCGTATCTCGGGGGTGGCGGTTACAAAAATTTTCAGCTCGGCATCCGGAAAAACGGTAGTGCCGATGTCGCGCCCGTCCATAACGATACCCTTGGCCTTGCCCATCTCTTGTTGCTGTGCCACCATAGCTTCGCGTACGAAATCCAATGTTGCAATGGGACTGACACGTGAAGACACTTCCATGGTACGGATTTTGTTTTCTACATTTACTCCGTTCAGGTAGGTATCCGGGCGTCCGGTTTCGGGGTTCAGGCGGAAAGAAATATGTATATCCTTTATTAGACTTTTCAGTTTTTCGGCATCTATGCGGTCACCCTGGAAAATACCATTCTCTATACTATATAATGTTACTGCCCGATACATGGCACCGCTATCTATATATATGTAACCGATTTCGCGGGCAAGGTCTTTGGCCATAGTGCTTTTTCCGCAAGAGGAAAAGCCGTCGATTGCTATTGTTATCTTTTTCATGACTTTTATGCTATAGTTATACAGGTATAACACCT
>ENA-OYDI01000268-OYDI01000268.1-human-gut-metagenome-genome-assembly--contig:-NODE-268-length-12902-cov-4.693236_pt1 | contig 12902 bp, 10 predicted proteins | sample MGYA00243463_ERZ652893 | MGnify/ENA primary metagenome ERZ652893 (study PRJEB26926, sample SAMN06164530) | human gut metagenome | biome: ENVO:00009003; feature: ENVO:2100002; material: ENVO:00002003... | reverse complement strand
TCGTGGGCTCGGAGATGTGTATAAGAGACAGATACGGGGGTGGTGAACAAGATGGTTTGGAGAAAATAATGGTGAGACATGCCTAAGAAAATCTTGATACATAGCCTGATTTTCAGTCCGGATGGAGTTTCGACAGCCTATCTTTATAATGATATTGCTCTGAAATTCCAAGAAAACGGTTATGAAGTATTGGTATTGACAACTACGCCTCATTACAATGTTGTGGAATCACAACTGGCAGCACAACCTCTGAAATGGAAGGTTTGGGGGATTTGTAAAGAAAGCTGTTTTCATGGAATCAGAGTTCTTCATGTACCCCAGAAGAAATTCAGAAATACATTTCTGCGTGTCCTGGGATTTGTCTATTGGCATATTATCTCTTTCCTGATTGGTTTGTTCCAGAGAAATATAGATGTCATACTGTCACCTTCCCCTCCTTTGACTATTGGTGTAATAAACATTTGGCTGGCGAAAATCAAGGGATGTAAAACCATATATAATGTGCAGGAAATATATCCTGACATCTTGAAACGAAAGGACGGGCTTGTTATAGAACAGCTACGTAGGATGGAACGGTATGTTTATAATAACTCAACGGCCGTAACGACAATAGACCAGGTTTTTTATAATGTAATAGCCGGAAGGTTTAAGGATAAGTCCAAGCTTTGTATAATACCTAATTTTGTAGATACAGAATTGTATAATTCTCAAGGTGGAAATGTAGAATGTCTGAATCCCCATTTTTTCCCTGCCACAGATTCTTTGAAATTGCTTTATGCCGGGAATATTGGTTATGCCCAAGATTGGGAGCCCTTAATTTGTCTGGCAGAAAAGACGAAAGGGGTTTCCATTGAATACTTTATAATCGGTGAGGGAGTCATGAAACCCGTTCTTGAGGAGAAAGTACGTGAGTTGGAGCTGGATAATGTGCATATTTTGCCCTATCAGCCCAGAAGTTTGATGCCGTCCATTCTTGCCTATTCAGACATCCAGTTTATTTTCATGAACCCTGAGATGGAGATGCAGGGATTCCCTTCCAAGGTTTATACAATCATGGCATGTGGTAGGCCTTTATTGGTCTGCTCGGGAAAGGATACGCCTATCATCAACTTCCTGCAGGAACATGGCTGTGCAAAATTGATTACAGAGAAGAGTTTGGAAAAGAAGGTGGGAGAAATGGCGGACTGGCTGAATTCCGTCTCAAAAAGCGAACTGGCTTTACTGGGTCGAAATGGTGTAGAGGTGATTAAGCGATTATATTCCAAGGATGTGGTAACTCAAAAATATGTAGACTTAGTTGAAGCTTTATGAACATACGATATTTATCAATCAATTATTAGGATATCTTGATATTCCCGGGTATCTTTGTAGAAAGATTGGATTCATGAAGAAGAACAAGCCATATAAGGAACAAGAACCGATGGTGCCGAATGTTGGTGAACCGGTAGTTGTATATACGGGTAATGAGAATAATCCGAATATCGTTACGGAAGGACGTGATGACATTAGGCATGCTATTTCCGGTGAAGAATTATTGGATAGGCTTTGCCCTCGTATAAAGGCTTTGTTTGGATGAGAGTCGTATTCGCTCCCGAAGTAGAGGAGGATTTGTATGGGCTTATAAAAATACTTGTTGAGAAGGAGTATTTGGGTACTTATCCTTTTGCTATTTCTTATGTAGAAGAACTGATAGCTGATATTCAACAGAACATTCATTCTAAATTAAAAAAGAAAGCGCCCGCTTTTTTTGAACGTTATGGTAAGGATATGTATTACATCACTTACCAACGTAATTCTAATACAACGTGGTATATTTTTTTCTCTGTCATCGGAGATACTTATTTTATCAAATACATAACCAATAACCACGTTTCCGGTCAGTATATTTTTTAGCATATTTCAATGAACATACTCGTCACTGGAATCCACGGCTTTGTGGGTTCCAATCTCGTTGTTGCCCTAAAGGAACGTCATAGCCTTTACGGGCTGGATATTGTTGCTCCTGAAAAGGAGGGGGTGGTAAAGACTTTCTCCTGGAAGGATATTGAACCAGCTTCTTTTCCGATGCGGAATCTTCCTGAATTCGATGCCATTATTCATCTGGCTGGTAAAGCCCATGACACGAAGAACCGGTCTGCTGCCCAAGCCTATTTTGATATCAATATGGGATTGACTCAAAAGATATTTGATTTCTTTCTGGAATCGTCTGCGAAGAAGTTCGTATTCTTCAGTTCTGTGAAAGCCGCTGCAGACAGTGTGGTGGGTGATATGCTGACTGAAGATGTGGTGCCTGCTCCGGTAGGGCCTTATGGGGAAAGTAAGATAGCTGCCGAGAATTACATCCTTGACAAGTTGAAGGTTGAGAATGGGAAATTGAAAGCTAATCCTTATGATGACAAGCAGGTTTATATCCTGCGTCCCTGCATGATTCATGGTTCCGGCAATAAAGGCAATCTGAATCTTCTTTATAATGTGGTGAGGAAAGGTGTTCCCTGGCCTTTAGGGGCTTTTGAGAACAGAAGGTCTTTTACTTCAATAGACAATCTCTGCTACGTGGTGGAAGGTCTTTTGACCAAGGAGGTGGCGAGTGGTATCTACCACATGGGAGATGACGAAGCCTTGTCCACAAATGAACTGATAACTTTGATGTGTCGGGCTTTGGAGCGTAAGCCGCATATCTGGAAGATAAACAGAGGACTGATGGAGTTCTGTGCTCGGCTTGGGACTCTGCTCCATTTGCCTTTGAATACAGAGCGTCTGCGCAAGTTGACAGAGAATTATGTGGTGAGTAATGCGAAAATAAAGGCTGCCCTGGGAATTGACAGAATGCCGGTGAGGGCAGAGGAGGGGATAGTGAGAACGATAAAATCGTTCTCAAATTAAAAGTTAAGAATTAAAAATTGATAATTAAAAATTAAAGAGGAAAATACTGTTATGTATTATCTGTTAATATTGGTTCTGCTGTTTTTGGCAGAACTTTTTTATTTTAAGGTGGCTGATAGGTGTAATATCATCGACAAGCCCAATGAGCGGAGTTCCCATACGAAAGTGACTTTACGCGGTGGTGGGATTATTTTCTATTTCGGAGCGTTGGCCTATTTCCTGACGAGTGGCTTTGAATATCTTTGTTTCCTGCTTGCCTTGACACTGGTGACGTTCATCAGCTTCGTGGACGATATAAAATCCACCGGACAGATGACAAGACTGCTTTTTCATTTCTCTGCTATGGCTATGATGTTTTATCAGTGGGGGCTGTTCTCCTTGTCCTGGTGGTGGATAGTCATAGCCTTGATAGTCTGTACGGGCATCATCAATGCCTACAATTTTATGGATGGGATTAATGGGATAACGGGAGGTTATTCTCTGGTTATTCTTGCTGCGTTGGCCTATATCAATAAGGAGGTGGTTACTTTTGTAGAAGCGGATTTCATCTATACCGTTATCTGTTCCGTTCTAGTCTTCTGCTTCTTCAATTTCCGCAAGCGTGCCAAATGCTTTGCCGGTGATGTGGGTTCGGTGAGCATTGCCTTTATCCTTCTTTTCCTGATAGGCAGGCTCATCATTGAAACGGAAGATTTCAGTTGGATAGTCCTTTTATCCGTTTATGGTGTGGATAGTGTACTGACTATCATTCACCGCCTGATGCTTCATGAGAATATCGGGCTGCCGCATCGCAAACATCTGTATCAGATTATGGCGAATGAGCTGAAGATTCCTCATGTCATAGTCTCTCTGGCCTATATGACAATACAGACTTTTATAATAGTAGGATATATTTATTACCAACAGTATGGCTATATCTTCTTGATAGGGTGTATCTTACTATTGAGCGTAATATACGTACTCTTCATGAAAAAGTATTTTTCAAGACATATCTCTTGAATTACTGTCTTCCATTATACAATTTCTGCAGTCACCTGAATACCCAAAGCTTTGGCAATACGCTCAATATCACGCTTCTTTGTTTTTGTATTGCTGCAGGTCATAAGAAACCGTCCGTTGCCTAATGGTTTTTGAGCGCGCTGGTATTTCTCATGAAGTGTGTTTGATATCAAAGGAATCTTGCATACCTTGATATTTAAAGATTGCACTTGTTCCACACCTACTGTCATCACAAATTGCCGGAAAGTCTCGGCTGCTTGTGTTTCTTGAATTACTTTCCCATTACCAAAAGTAATTTTTAACCGAGATATTGGAGTATTGCTTTCCGTATCATTGGTTACTTGGTACAGTTTCTTTGCTGCTTCAAGAAATCTTGGAAATAATGTTCCCCACTGGTTGTTGACAACAATTTTTGTTCCGTCTGCCAATAAAATAACTTCATCAGGCTTAAGAAAGTAACGTTTCTTTAAATCGGGATGAGATTTGATTTTTTCTTGGACTTCTATCAAAGTACGTATTACACCCAATGCTTTACTGTGTAAATTGGATGGAAAGACTTTCTCCAGCTCAACATAGTTTATGTTGGGATGGTCTTTGATATAATGCTTGATTACTTCCAATACAAAACGTCTTTTGACATAGAAGTTGATTCCATCCAATGAGAATTTTGTATGGTCTTTGGAGTCACTTTCTTTATAGTCGTTTTGTGAGTTTTTAGATGTTTGCCTCGTTTTAAGCTGTAATGAAGGCAGAATGCTCTTATTTTCGTAATGTACTGTAAGCGTAAGATTGGCAAATTCTTCATTAATGGCGGATTCCTCAAATCCTTCAGCTGTAAACTTGTCTTTGAGCAACGAAATTATATTCTTTACCCCATTGCCTTCGGATAAGAATTCTGACACCCTCCTATGCAGATTATTACGCGCTTGGATTTTTTTATATTGCTCATTACAGAATGTTTCTATTTTTCCCAGATTGAATTTGTCGTAAGTTAGCAGGTCACAGATGATGGAACCATTTACATCTTCTTTCTTAAATTCTGCTGTAAATACACAGATGGGATTCTCGCCATCGTTGGGAATGTCGTAGTAAAGCTGTATCTTTTCTCCTATATATAATCCGACATTAAGTTTCAGTTGGCGCATATACGACATCAACTGATTTTCTTGCCTCTCATTTTGTATATTAGACGGACGTTTTATTTCAATTGGGAGTACGGGGGATTGTGTATCATGTTCGTTCTTTCGCCAAAGTACAATGTCCGGGCGTATGGAGTTGCTATTGCCTATCGGTAATGTATACTGGGATACCATTGTTCCATTGGTCTTTTTCCATCCAAGAAATTTCAAGCAGTTCTCTATTTCCCGCTGGTAATCACCTTCTACCGAATTTGTTTCAAAATACGGTATCAGTGTTTCCACAATCTCAGGCCAATTTTCATTCATCTTTTATCGGGTTATATTAGGACATATTGTTTACACTTCTTCGGAGTGTGCATAAAGCAAATGTATTGACTTTATTTGAACTGCCCAAATTATAGTCATAAAAAATGGAATCGGGCGGTGTACAATAAAAACAAATAGTCCCGGATTCTTGACAAAGAATCCGGGACTATTTGTTTTTATCGTTTTTGAGAGGCTTTACTTAGCCGGCTTCAGCCATTTGTCCAGCCATTCAAAGAAGGTACGTTGCCACAGCACGCCATTCTGAGGTTTCAGTACCCAGTGGTTTTCGTCCGGATAGATAAGCAGTTCGGCAGGAACGCCACGCATCACGGCTGCATCGAAGGCGGCCATTGCCTGGTTGGCAAGGATGCGGAAGTCCTTCTCTCCGTGGATGCAGAGGATAGGGGTGTCCCATTTGTCGACGAAGAGATGCGGGGAGTTGGCAAAAGTGCGTTGTGCCGTAGCGTTGTTCTTTTCCCAATAAGCGCCGCCCATATCCCAGTTGGCAAACCATTTCTCTTCCGTTTCCAGATATTGCATTTCCATGTTGAAGATACCGTCGTGTGCGATGAATGCCTTGAAGCGTTTGTCATGGTGTCCGGCAAGCCAATATACGGAGAAACCTCCGAAGCTGGCACCTACGCAACCCAGGCGGTCTTTGTCAACGAAAGGTTCCTGGGCCATTTCGTCAATGGCAGTGAAGTAGTCCTTCATGCACTGGCCGCCATAATCACCGCTGATGGCTTCGTTCCACTCTACACCGAAGCCCGGAAGACCACGACGGTTGGGAGCTACGATGATATAGTCGTTTGCCGCCATAATCTGGAAATTCCAACGGTAGCTCCAGAACTGGCTGACGGGACTCTGAGGACCACCTTCACAGAAGAGGAGGGTGGGGTACTTCTTGTTAGGGTCGAACTGCGGAGGATAAATCACCCAGGTCAGCATCTGCTTGCCGTCGGTGGTCTTCATCCAGCGGGCTTCCACTTTACCCATTTCCAGCTGGTCGTAAATCTGCTTGTTTTCTGTGGTCAGTTGCACTGCTTCTGCAAAAGCGTCGCCGTTGCGTGCACTGTTTACGGCATAAATTTCGTCGCCCATGCTCATGGAATGGCGTTTGGCGATAATCTTGTCTCCGCAAAGGGCAAGCGAAGCATAGTCGTACATGCCGTCGGTGAGCTGGGTAAGCTTGTCGTTTCCGGCAAGGTCGATGTTGTAAATCTGTGTCTCGCCATGCCATACACCGATGAAGTAGATGCTCTGGGAATCTTTGTTCCACAAGAAGGCGTCCACGTTCGATTCGAAAGCTTTGCTTACAAAACGTTTCTCGCCGGTCTCGAGGTTCATGATAAACAAGCGGTTCAAGTCGGCTTCGTAGCCGTCACGCTCCATGCTCTGCCAGGCGATGTATTTGCCGTCGGGAGAGTATTGGGGATTCGTATCATATCCCTTGTTTTCTTCCGTGATGTTTTTGGTTTCCTTGGAGGCAAGGTCGTAGATATAAATGTCGGAGTTGGTGGAAATGGCATACGCCAGTCCGGTTTTCTTACGGCATGTATAGGCCACCTTATCAGAAGACGGGCTCCATGCCAGCTGCTCGATACCGCCCCAGGGCTTCATCGGGCTTTCGTATGGCTCTCCCTCAAGAATATCAGTGACATTGCTGATGGCATTGCCGTCGAAATCAGCAACAAACGGATGGGGAGCAGTAGTCACCCATTCATCCCAATGCTTGTACATCAGGTCGGTAACGATGATGCCGGTGGCTTTAGGAAGGTCCGGATGTTTGTCTGCCGTACTCTTCACGGTCTTTACCTGGGCAATGAAAAGGAGTTTCTTGCCGTCGGGCGAGAAAGAGAACCCTTCGATGTCTCCCTCGTATTGAGTCAGCTGCTTGCGTCCGCTGCCGTCGGGATTCATTTCCCATACCTGGCTGCTGCCGCTTTCGTTGCAGAGGAAGGCAAGCTTCTTGCCGTCCTTGAACCATGTGGGCTGTCCTTCTTGCCAGGCGTCATGCGTTATCTGGGTATTGCCACTACCGTCGGCATTCATGACGAAGACTTCGCTGTTACTCTTGTTCTGGGGCACGCTGTAATAGGATACCGTGTAGGCAATCTGCTTTTCGTCGGGGGATACGGCTACACTGCCGATACGTCCCATCGCCCAGAGTGCCTCGGGTGTCATACGCTTTCCTTCAATCTTGATGTCCGACCGCTGGATGAGCGCTGCTGCGTCCTGCTGCTGTCCGGCATCTTTTGTTCCTCCGCAGGAGGCCAATGTCATGGCTGCTGACATAAGTAGTAGATTTACTTGTTTCATATATGTTTTTTGTTTCGGTTATTTTAATGCAAAGATACTAAATTTTCCTTCCTTGCCAATTCCCACGTTTGATATATAGCCAGCAGAAAATGAGAATAAAGCTGGAATAAACCATTTCCGAGGTCCAGCAAATGGCCACGTCGAGTTGCAGAATCAGAATAATGTAGGTGATATAGGCTGTGTAGATGACCAGCGTAGCCATCTCCAACCCCCATGCCGTACGCGTGTTGCCGGTTCCGGAAACTGCCTGGAAATAGACATTGGCAGGAACCAGGAACAGATAGGTGGAGCACATCACCCAGAGCGAATGTACGGCAGCGTCCTGCAGGTCGGGTATGTCGGTATAAATTCCCAGAATCAGCTTGGGGAACACCGCGAAAAGCAATGCCAGCGGAAGTACGAAGACGTAGGCTATGCGTACGTGCTGCCGGATGGTGCCTGCCACGCAATCGGAGTGGCCTGCACCGATGAGGTTGCTGACCAGTGACCCGCAGGTAGAGGCAAACGCCATGAGTACCATGAACAGTATGCCGGACACGTTGCGGACAATGTTGGTCACTGCCAGCGAGCGCTCTCCCAGATGCTCCACATAAAGGAAGAACAAGAACCAGGTGGAGAGGGAGAAGAAATTCTGTATCATGGTCCAGAAAGAGACGTTCAGCATCCGTTTCAATACGTCCAGCCGGAACTTCGGAATACGGTCCAGCCCGTACTTGCAGCAGTCGATACGGCTACGGGTATAGAGGATGAAGAATAACAGCGAAACCAGCTCGGCCAATGAGGAGCCGATGGCGGCTCCGGCAATGCCGAGTGCAGGAAAACCGAATTTACCGAAAATCAGGATATAGTTGAATACGACATTGCTCAACACCATGACGATGGAGTTCAGTGTCAGTGTCTTGGTCTGGGTGGTTCCCAAGAAAAAGGCACGGAACATGACTGCGCTGAACGAGAAGAAGGCACCGAATACACGCCAATGCAGGTAGCTGGTGGCTGCTTCGTAGATATGTTCCGAGGCTACGATGCGTTTCAGGATAATCGGCGAGAAGCAATAGGACAGCAGGAACATGACTGTCGCCATCCCGACTTGGAAATAGATGCCCTGATAGAACAAGTCACCGATTTCCTTATACTGCTGTTCGCCGTTGCGCCGGGCAATGAGTATCTGTGCCCCGATGCTGAAACCGAAGGCAACCATGAAGATGACCATGTAGAAGACACCGGCGATGGCAGATGCTCCCAGCTCGACTTCGCCCACACGCCCGAGGAAGGCGGTGTCCGTCATACCTATCATCTGCTCCATAAGGAGGCTGATTAGGATAGGGTAGGCTATGAGCCAGATTTGTTTGTAGGTGTATTTAGTCTGCATAATTTAGAGTCTGTGAATTTTTTCGTTGGTGTAAGGATAAGAAAGCCGGGCAAATGTCATTGTCCGGCTTTCTGCAAAAGAATATCTTGAACGGTAGTCTTACTACTTTTTGTTCTGTTTTTCTTTCATCATCTGTTCCTGCTGTTTCTGCATGGCTTCCAGACGAGCGGCGAAACCGGTTTTCTTCATCTTCTTCGGGTCTTTCTTGTTGGCTTCCAACTGAGCAAGAAGGGCTTCCTCATTGGTTGTCTTGCGCATGATGAGCGTTGTTACCACACTGACTAACGTAGAGATGAAGTAGTAATAGTTCAATCCCGAAGGATAGTCGTTCAATATGAAGAGGAACATGATAGGCATCAGGTATGACATCCACTTCATGGCAGCCATCTGCGGATTGGCACCCGTATCCTGTTGCTGCATCATGTACTTCGTGTTCAATATGTTGGTAACCGTCATCAGCAGGCAGAACAAGCTGAGGTGGCTTCCCAGGAACGGGATATGGAACGGGAAGTTGATGAACGCATCGTAAGTGGAAAGGTCGTCTGCCCACAAGAAGCTCTGCTGGCGGAGTTCAATGGCACTCGGCACGAACATGAACAAGGCCATCAAGATAGGGAACTGTATCAGCATCGGCAGACATCCACCCATCGGACTGACTCCGTACTGGCTGTAGAGGCCCATCACTTCCTGCTGCTTCTTCATGGCATCTTCCTGCTTGGGGTACTTCTTGTTTATCTCGTCGATTTTCGGTTTCAGTACGCGCATCTTGGCAGAGGACATGTAGGTTTTCCACGTTGCGGGGAATACTACAGCTTTTACGATTAACGTCATGAACAACAGTACGATACCCATGCTCAACCCCCAACTGGACAACCAGTCGAAGATGTTGATGGTGAACCATTTGTTTATCCAGCGGATGAGCGGCCAGCCCAGATAGACCAGACGGTTCAGCTCCCACTTCTCGTCACGTCCCTTGTCGAGTGCGGTCAGAGTCTTGTAGTGATTGGGGCCGAAGTAGAAGAACAGCTGGGTAGGTTCCTTGCCAGCAGGGTCGAACTTCGTGCTCATCTCCGCAGAATAGTCCTTGATGTAGCCGCTGCCTTGAGTCTCCATCTTGGAACTCAGTTTGGTCTTTTCAAAGTCGGTATCTGCCAAAAATACTGAAGAGAAGAACTGGTTCTTGAAAGCAATCCAGTCCAGGCGTTCCGGAACTTCCTTTTCGTCGTTCTTGTTGGCGGACAGATAATCGGTACCCTCTCCGGTGATTTTGTAAGTCAGTTCAGCCAGACGGTTCTCGTAGGTGTAACCCTTCTCTATCTGACGGGCACGCTGAGACCACTCGATGTCCACATAATTGTTGGTAGCCGCCAGCTTACCTTCCATATTGACTGCCTGAATAGTAAAGTCTATCAGGTATGTGTCATTGTGCATGCTGTAGGTAAAGTCGATATAGCTGTTGCTGTCTGCCGACAAACGCATGGTGACGGTACTGTCCGTACGGTTTACTGCGGTGAAATAATAGTCTTCCGTCTGGATAGTCTCTTTCTTGTTGTAAAAGAGGAAATTCATGGAAGCGTCATTGCCGCTGAACAGTGTGACGGGGGTCGTCTTGTCTTGTCCCATGTATTCCTTCAGCGTGGCCGAAGCTATGCGCCCGCCTTTTGTATCTACGGTTATTTCTGCCAGGTTGTTCTGGATGGTTACCTGCGAGTTGGTTCCTTGACGGGCGTCGAAGAAGAGGGCAGTGGAGTCAACGCTTGCTTCCGCTCCGCTTTCGTTGGCCAGGGCTGCTTCCGCCTTGGCTTTCAAGTCGGCTTCGCGCTGTTGCACCTGGGCTATGGAGTCGTAGTAACGTTGCTGTGCTTCCAACTGCTCCTGGCTGGGACGGCTCAGAAAGCTGAAACCTACTAACAATATCGCTATCAGAACAAGACCTGTGATGGTATTTTTATCCATTCTTTGTTGATTACAAATTACTTATTACAAATTATTTCTTTTCGTTTTCATTTTCGATGGCGGCCTTCACGAATGCTACGAACAGCGGGTGCGGATGCAATACCGTACTGCTGTATTCGGGATGGAACTGGGTACCGACAAACCACTTCAATGCGGGTATTTCGACAATTTCTACCAGATCCGATTCGGGGTTTATACCCACACACTTCATGCCTGCTGCTTCGTAGGCCTCCTTGAAGCTGTTGTTGAATTCGTAGCGGTGGCGGTGACGCTCCTGGATATGCTCGGTACCGTATGCCTCGTATGCCTTGCTGCCTTTCTGCAGAACACATTCATAGGCACCCAGACGCATGGTTCCACCCATATTGGTGATGGACTTCTGCTCTTCCATGATGTCGATAACATTGTGCGGTGTCTTTTCATCCATCTCACGTGAGTTGGCATCGGCGTAGCCCAGTACATTACGGGCAAATTCAATGGCGATGCACTGCATACCCAGACAGATACCGAAGGTGGGGATGTCGTGTGTACGCGCATATTTGATGGCTACGAACTTGCCGGCAACGCCGCGTTCGCCGAAGCCCGGACCGATAAGTACGCCTGCCATACCTTTCAAGGCTTCTGCCACATTCTCGTCCGTCAGCTTTTCACTGTTCACGAAGTCTACCGACACCTTGCGGTCATTGTAGGTTCCTGCTTGTGAAAGGGCCTCGCGGATGGACTTGTAGGCATCCTGCAAGTCATATTTGCCCACCAATGCGATGTGCAGCGGGGCAGTCTCTTCGGCTTTGTGACGGCGTTCGAGGAAAGCGCGCCACGGTCCCAGTCCCGGAGTATCACCGACGGGAAGTCCCATTTTCTTCAAAATGGTAACGTCCAGTCCCTGGCTCTGCATCAAGATGGGCACCTCGTAGATGGTAGGCGCGTCGATGCTCTGCACCACGGCATTCTCGTCCACATTGCAGAACAGAGCCACCTTCTTGCGCAGGGTAGTGCTCAACTCGTGCTCCGTACGCAGTACGAGGACATCGGGTTGGATACCGGCACTTTGCAGTTCCTTTACGGAGTGCTGGGTGGGCTTGGTCTTCAGCTCACCGGCAGCTGCCAGGTAGGGGACATAAGTAAGGTGTACGCACAAGGCGTCTTTTCCCAGTTCCCACTTCAGCTGACGGATGCTTTCCAGATAGGGTAGAGACTCGATGTCACCCACTGTACCGCCAATTTCGGTAATAACAAAGTCGAATTTGTATTTGTTTCCCAACAGTTTTACATTACGCTTGATTTCGTCTGTAATATGGGGAATAACCTGGATTGTCTTTCCCAGATAGTCACCCCGGCGCTCTTTGTCGATGACGCTTTTATAGATGCGTCCGGTCGTGATATTGTTGGCCTTGGTGGTCTGGATGCCCAGGAAGCGTTCGTAATGGCCCAAATCGAGGTCGGCTTCATGGCCATCCACGGTTACGTAGCATTCGCCGTGTTCATAAGGGTTCAGTGTACCCGGGTCGATGTTGATGTACGGGTCAAACTTCTGGATGGTTACCTTGTAACCTCTTGCTTGCAGCAATTTACCGATGGAGGATGAGATGATACCTTTACCTAATGAAGAGGCAACACCACCGGTGACGAAAATATACTTTGTTTCTCCCACAACTATATTATTTTATTAATTGTTTAATCTAATGCCAAGAGCCTATACGGCTTGTCGTTCAGGGTGCGCACTGTTCCCGTCAGTACACGTAGAACTTAAAAAGCGCAAAATTATAAAAAAAAGAGGAAGATTGCAGACTTTCGCGGCTACAATTTTATTAAAAAATGCAATTTTGAAAGAATCCTATGATTTCTAAACAAAATAATGTAGCTTTGCACTCTAAACCATAGACAAATATGATGAGAATTACTACTTTATGTTCAGCGTTTATTCTGTCAAT
>ENA-OYDI01000188-OYDI01000188.1-human-gut-metagenome-genome-assembly--contig:-NODE-188-length-17415-cov-3.813422_pt1 | contig 17415 bp, 15 predicted proteins | sample MGYA00243463_ERZ652893 | MGnify/ENA primary metagenome ERZ652893 (study PRJEB26926, sample SAMN06164530) | human gut metagenome | biome: ENVO:00009003; feature: ENVO:2100002; material: ENVO:00002003... | reverse complement strand
AGATACCGCCCGGCAGCGCCTGCCCGCGCTGGAGCAAAGCGCCCGGGATGCTGCCGCACAGCTGGAAGAGGCAAAACAAGATCTGGCCGATACCGTAAAGTACCGCCAGACGCTGGAGGAAAACGAAAAGCAGCTGGGCAACATCCGCTCCGGTCTGGAGCTCAAGCTGCGCAGCCGCAAGGCCGCGCTGGACGAAGCCGATGCCGCCGAGCAGCGGCTGGGCAGGGAACTGGATGCCGCCCGGCAGCGCCTTTCGGTGCTGCGGGAGCTGGAAAAGAACATGGACGGCTACCAGAACTCGGTGCGTGCGGTCATGCGCGCCGCCGGGGCACGCCGTCTGCGGGGCATTCTGGGGCCGGTATCCACCATCCTGAAGGTGGAGCCCGGGTGCGAGGTTGCCATTGAGACTGCGCTGGGCGGCGCATTGCAGAACATTGTGGTGGAGAACGAAGCCGCTGCCAAGGCGGCCATCGCCCTGTTGCGCAACGACCATGCAGGCCGCGCCACCTTTTTACCGCTGGATACCGTGCAGCCCGGCGTGTTCCGGGGGCGGCTGTCCGGCACGGCACGGCTGGCCTCTGCGCTGGTGCAGGCCGACCCCCGGTACGAGAATATCGTTTCGAACCTGCTGGGGCGCATCATCGTGGTGGAGGATATCAACGAAGCCTCCCGCGTGGCGCGGGACAACGGCTACCACAACAAGGTGGTCACCATGGATGGACAGGTGATCAATGCAGGCGGCAGCTTTACCGGCGGCAGCGTGCAGCGCAGCGCCGGTCTGTTTACTCGCAAGCAGGAAATGGAAGAGCTGCGCCTGAAGGCGGCCAAGCTGCAAAAAGACTGCCTTGCCGCACAGGAAAAGACTGACCAGTGTAAAGAGCAGGCAGACGCTTTGCAGGCAGAGCTGACCGCCACCGCCAGCGAGCAGATCACTGCCGCCAACGACCGGGTGCGTGCAGAGGCGGAGCAGAAGCGGCTGGAAGCCGCCGCTGCCCAGCTGGAAACTGCCGTGCAGAACGCACAGCAGCAGATGGACGCCTTGCAGGCTGCGTTGAACGACAGCCGCGCAAAGGCAGATGCCGCTGCCTTGCAGCAGGCAGAACTGACGGCGCAGATCGAGCAGCTGACCGCCGAGCTGAGCCGCATTGCAGAGGGCAGCGACAGCTTTCTGACCCAGCAGAACCAGCTGGCACAGGCGCTCAGCGCCAAGCGGCTGGAACAGGTGACCCGCCGCAAGGATGCAGAACTGGCTTACAGCCAGATCGCCGCGCTGGAACAGCGTGCCAAGGACGCCGCTGCCCGCCGCACTGCGCTGGAAGAAAGCCTTGCCGCCCTTGCGGCCCGCAGCGAAGCCTGCCGCACCGAGATCGAAGCCATCCGCAAGGCCAAGACCGACAGCCAGACCACCATTACCCAAAAGGAGCAGGCCATCCGCGAAGCCACCGAAAAGCGGCTTGCCTGCCAGCAGAAGGAAACGGAAGCGCTGGCAAAGGCCCGCACCGCCTCCGACAGCCGCGAGGAGATGGGCCGGGAGATGGCGCGCCTTGCCGAGCGCAAGGCCGCTGCCGAGACCGAGTACGACCAGACCGTGGCAAAGCTGTGGGACGAGTACCAGCTCTCGGTCAGTCAGGCGGAGCAGCTGTGCGTGGAGTTCGACAGCCTGCCCGCTCTGCGGGCACAGGTGGCCGACCTGCGCGGCAAGATCCGCGCCCTTGGCAGCGTGAACGTAAGCGCCATTGAGGAGTATAAGGAAGTCAAAGCCCGCTACGATGATCTGTCCCGTCAGGTGACCGACGTGGAGGAGAGCCGCAACGAGCTGAGCCGCATGATCGCAAAGCTTTCCGCCCAGATGCGGGAGATTTTCACCGACAGCTTCCGCGCCATCAACGAAAACTTCAGCCGCGTGTTCACCGAGCTGTTCGGCGGCGGCGAAGCCAGCCTTGTGCTGGAGGACGAAAGCGATGTGCTGGCCTGCGGCATCGGTATCCGGGTAGCCCCGCCGGGCAAGGTCATCAAGAATCTGGAAGCCCTTTCCGGCGGCGAGCAGGCGCTGGTGGCTATCAGCATCTACTTTGCCATTCTGGCGGTGAACCCCGCGCCCTTCTGCATTCTGGACGAGATCGAAGCCGCCTTGGACGATGCCAACGTGGTGCGGTTTGCCCAGTATCTGCGCCGCATCAGCGATAAGACCCAGTTCATCGTCATCACCCACCGCCGCGGCACCATGGAAGCTGCCAACGTGCTGTATGGCGTGACCATGCAGGAGGACGGCGTGTCCAAGCTGCTCAAGCTGGATCTGGAACAGGTTGACGCAACGCTGGTTTCCTGATATAAAATAAACAGAAAATAGATAGGAGGACCACTATGGCGTTCTTCGGATTTGGAAAAAAAGAAAAAGACAAGATGAAAACGGGTCTGGAAAAGACCCGCACCGGCTTCTGGGGCAGCATTATGAACACCCTGACCGGCAGCGTCATCGACGATGAGATGTACGATGATCTGGAGGAGCAGCTGATCCTTGCCGACGTAGGCGGCGAGGTGGCGGTGCATCTGGTGGATAAACTCCGCGACCGTGTGCGCGACAAGGGGCTCAAGACCGGCGAACAGGCCGCAGACGCCCTGCGCGACATCATTGCCGAGGAGATGACCCCGGAGGCCGAGATGGCGCTGGACGGCAAGCCCGCTGTCATTCTGGTCATCGGCGTCAACGGCGTGGGCAAGACCACCAGCATTGCCAAGCTGGCCGATTATTACACCCGGCAGGGCAAGCGGGTCATGCTGGCCGCCGGTGACACCTTCCGCGCCGCTGCCAGCGAGCAGCTGGAGATCTGGGCAAGCCGTGCCGGTGTGCCCATCGTCAGCGCAGGCGAAGGCGCAGACCCCGCCGCCGTCATCTTTGATACGGTCAAGTCTGCCACCGCACGCGGCTATGATATGGTCATTGCGGACACCGCAGGCCGTCTGCACAACAAATCAAACCTGATGGCAGAACTTTCCAAGATCAGCCGCAGCGTCAAAAAGGCAAGCCCAGAAGCCAGCCTTGAGACCCTGCTGGTGCTGGATGCCATCACCGGGCAGAACGCCATCAGTCAGGCCAAGGAGTTCTGCAAGGCTGCCGATGCCACCGGCATCATCCTGACCAAGCTGGACGGCACCGCCAAGGGCGGCTGCGTTGTGGCGGTCAAGCAGCGTCTGGGCCTGCCGGTGCGCTTTATCGGCGTGGGCGAGGGCATCGATGACCTGCTGCCCTTTACCCCGGAGGGCTTTGTGGAAGAGCTGCTCCCCCGTGAATGGAAGCACTAAGGAGGCGCGGAAAATGAAAATTTGTGCAGCCACCGGCAACGCCGGAAAGCTTCGCGAGCTGCGCCGCATTCTGGAAGCGCAGGGGCACGAGGTGGTCAGCCAGAAGGAGCTGGGCATCACCATCGAGCCGGAGGAGACCGGCACCACCTTTGCCGAGAATGCTCTCATCAAGGCCGAGACTATCTGCAAGGCCAGCGGTCTGCCCACCATCGCCGATGACTCCGGCCTGTGTGTGGATGCGCTGGACGGCGCACCCGGCGTGTACAGCGCCCGCTACTGCGGCCACCACGGCGATGATGAAGCCAACAACGATAAGCTTTTGGCTGCCATGCAGGCGGTGCCTGCCGGGCAGCGGGGCGCAAAGTTCGTCTCGGCAGTGTGCTTCATCCTGCCGGACGGCCGGCACCTGACCTGCATGGGCGAGTGCCCGGGCAGCATCGCTTTTACGCGGCTGTGCGGCGACTACGGCTTTGGCTACGACCCGCTGTTCATCCCCACCGACTGCGGCGTGGGCAAAACGGACAAGCGCCCCAACACCGAGAACCGCAGCTATGCCCAGCTGACCCCGGACGAAAAGGACGCCATCAGCCACCGCGGCAACGCACTGGCGGAGTTGGAAAAGCAGCTGCCCAGCTTTCTGAGTGCAGTCACGGAAGAAGGCGTTATCGCACAGGTGTCTGGAAAAGTAGAGATCAAGCTGAAATGATCGTAAGTCCGAAGATGGCTCGCCCTCTCCGCCTCACCTTGTTCGGCACCTCTCCCAAAGGGAGAGGCCTTGGCAAAACCACAAACTTTATCTCCTCGCCAGAGGCTCTCCCTTTGGGAGAGCTGGCGCGAAAGCGCCTGAGAGGGCGAGGTCGCTGACAGATACGCCCCATCCCGTGAAAAAGTAAAATTGAAAAATCCGAAATATCAACCTCAAAATAAAGGAGAAAAACTATGCTGACTAGCAAACAGCGCGCTATTCTGCGCGGCAAGGCAAATACCATGGACCCCGTTTACATCGTGGGTAAGGGCGAGATCGACGAGACCCTGATTCAGGGCGTGAAGGACTGTCTGGACGCTCGGGAGCTCATCAAGCTCAAGGTGCTGGAAAACAGTATGTACAACGCCCGCGAGGCTGCTACCAAGCTGGCAGAGGCCACCGGCGCAGACTGCGTGCAGGTCATCGGCTCCAAGTTTGTGCTGTATCTGCAAAAGAAAAAGGACAGCGCCTACGCTGCCCTTCTGAAGTAAGATGAAGATCCTTCTCTATGGCGGCAGCTTTGACCCGCCCCATAACGGCCACCTGAATAACCTGCGTGCAGCGGCAGACCGCGTGCGCCCGGATAAGATCGTGGTGATGCCGGCAGGTACTTCCCCCTTTAAGGAGGGGACAAATGCTTCCGGTGCGCTGCGGCTGGAAATGTGCCGGTGCTTTGCGGCACTGGCGCAGGAGCCCGGGATGCCGCCGCTGGAAGTAAGCGGCTGGGAGGTGGCGCAGGCCGCAGCGGGCAGCCGCAATTATACCGTGCTCACGCTGGAAATGCTGGCGCGGGAAAACCCCGGCGCTATACTGTATTTGGCTATTGGCAGCGATATGCTGCTCAGTTTTGAGGGCTGGCACCGCTGGCAGGATATCCTGCGCATTGCGCGGGTGGTGGTCACCAGCCGGGATATCGGCGATGCCCCGGCGCTGCACGCAAAGGCAAAGCAGCTGGACCCGTCGGGCGGACGCATCCTGTTTGCCCCGGTGCAGGCGCTGCCTATGGCCAGCAGCCAGCTGCGGGCCCGGCTTGCCGCCGGAGAGGAATGCGAAGCCGAACTGCCGGAAGCGGTGCGCACCGTCATCCGGCGGGAGGGACTATACCGGAACACAGAAGGAAGTAGCAGATAAATGGATCTGAAACAGGCAAAGGAACTTGTGCGCGGCCGCTTGAGCGATAAGCGCTACGAGCATACCATCAACGTGAAAAAAATGGCCGTCAAGCTGGCCAAGCACTACGGCACCGACCCGGAGCAGGCCGCACTGGCTGCGCTTTTGCACGATGCCGCCAAGGAACTGCCCAAGGACGAGATGCGCGCCATCATGCAGGCATACCCGCAGTATGCGCAGGGCGGCGAAGCACGCCCCACGCCGGTATGGCACGGCATCTGTGCCGCCATTCTGGCGCGTACGGAGTGGGGCGTCACAGACGAAGCCGTGCTCAGCGCCATCGCCTGCCATACCGCAGGCAAGGCGGGCATGACCCAGCTGGACAAGATCTTGTATCTGGCCGATATGACCAGTGCCGAACGGGACTGGCCCGGGGTGGAAAAGCTGCGCAAGCTGGAAATGAAGGATTTGGACGCGGCCATGCTGGCGGCGCTCAAGCAGACCAACGGCTTTGTGCTGTCCGAGGGCAAGCCCCTAGACCCCGAGAGCAAGGCCGCCTACGAGGATATCTTAGCGCACAGCGGGCAGAATGAAGGGTGAAAAGCCGGGCACCGATTAAAAATGGTTTCGGCCATCCCCGGATAAAACAATTGCAGATTTTGCCGTACCATGCTATACTGAAGGATATGACAGGTCTGCAGGTAAAAAACTCTGCAGAGCAGTGAAAAGCTGGAGGATATAAAAGCATGAGCCAGACGCCACGCCATATCAATACAGACCGCTCGCTCAGCCGCCCGGATCAGGCGGCGCGTGCCCCGCAGGCTGCCCCGGAGCAGAACACCCGCAGCACTGCCGGGGCGCAGCACGCCGCGCCGCCCCGCTATGCAGCACAGCCCGATCTGGGCGGGGACGATGCACCGCGCCGCCGCAAAAAAAAGAAAAAGACCCCGTTGTGGCTGCCCTTTGCCATCGTGATGGGCGTGATCGCCGTGATCTCCGGTGTGGTGGTGTACGGTGTGAGCCTTGTGAACAAGGTGGAGGACAGCATCCGCCCGGCAGAAAGTGCCCCCTCCATCGTGGAGGAGATCCAGACCGCCGAGGAGTACAAGGGTGATGTGGTCAACATTCTGGTCTGCGGCATCGACTTTGAAGAGGGACGCTCTTACAGCGACGCCAGCTCCAACGATGGCATGACGGATATGATCCTGTACTGCCAGTTCGATATCAAGGGCGGTGCGCTGCGGATGCTGCAGATCCCCCGCAACACGCTGGTGACCACCCAGAACCGCAAGCTTACCCTTTCCAACGGCAAGACCTATGCCGTTTCCAACTACCAGATCAACTCGGTGGCGCTTTCCAACGGCGGCAGCATTGCCGCGCTGGCAGATGTCATTTATGACCAGTACCACCTGCCCATCGACTACTATGTCACCATTGATATGCAGGCGCTGGTGGAAATGGTGGATAACTTCGGCGGCATCGAGGTGTATATCCCCCGGGATATGTCCTACGGCGGCAGTAAGCTGCTGAAGGGCTACCGCAATCTGGACGGTGCCTCGGCAGAGTTCTTTGTGCGCTGCCGCCACGGCGACGGCTACGCAAACTCCGATATCGACCGCTTGAATATGCAGCGTTACTTCTACGCAGGTCTGTTCAAGCGCGCCCGCGCCATGGGCATTACCGATATCCTGAACCAGCTGCCGCTGATCTTCAAGGACTATATCCACACGGATATGGATATCACCACCATCGCAAAGCTGCTGGCGTCCTTCCTCAAGATCGACAGCTCCAACATCATTCTGGCGCAGACGCCGGTGTTCATGGGCGTGCCCAACGTGGGCAAGACTGACTCCTTTGCCGGCTACTCCTGCGTGGTGCCGGATGCCGGCTCCATCGCAAACCTGCTCAACCAGTATTTCTGCACCTACACCGGCCCGGTGGAGGTAAGTGAGATGCACATGGTCACCGACCAGTGGCCCCACGGCAGCGCATCCACCGATGCCAACGTGCAGTATATGGGACGCATCGATAAGGAATCCGACGACGCCATCCTCAGCGGCGATACCGACCTTTCCGGCGCTGTGACCACCGATGGTCAGGCAGCGGGCACCGGACAGTAACAACAAAAACAAGGCCCTGCACACCGGGTGCGGGGATGTTCCGACAGAAGGGAGAAACACATGGATAATTTCAACGACAGCAAGGCGCTTGCCATTGAGATCGCCAAGATCTTGGACAAGAAGAAGGCACAGGATGTGCGGGTGCTCAAGGTGGAAAGCCTGACCGTCCTGACCGATTACTTCGTCATCGCCTCCGGTACCTCCACCACGCAGGTGGCCTCTCTGGCCGACGAGGTGGAGTACGAGCTTTCGCAGAAGGGTCTGGAACCCTACAGCGTTGAGGGTCACGACACCAAGAACTGGGTGCTGCTGGATTACTCCAACGTCATCGTGCACGTCTTTGTGCCCAACAGCCGCGCTTACTATGATCTGGAGCACCTGTGGGCAGACGGCGAGCCGGTGGACATCTCGGAGTACCTGACCCCGGATAGCAGCATTGAATAATTAAGGCAAACAGGTCTACCTTCGGTAAAAGTCCTCTTTGTTATTGCGGCACAATAGGGAAAGTTAGCAAAAACGCCCCCTTGGGGGAGTTGGCAGGGCGAATGCCCTGACTGAGAGGGTTTGTACCGGAAGTACCTTAAAAGCATACACGCCCCCAAGCAACGGTATTTTGGTTAAAGTCTGGAGCTGATTACAAACATGAAGTATGATTACAAGGCTGTTGAAGCCAAGTGGCAGAAGGTGTGGGAGGACGAAAAGACCTTCCACGTCGAGATCGACCACAAAAAGCCCAAGTTCTATGCCCTTGTGGAGTTCCCGTATCCCTCGGGTGCAGGCCTGCACGTCGGCCATCCCCGCAGCTACACCGCGCTGGACGTGGTAAGCCGCAAGCGCCGTAAAAACGGCTACAACGTGCTGTACCCCATGGGCTGGGATGCCTTCGGTCTGCCCACCGAGAACTTCGCCATGAAGAACCACATCCACCCGGCCATCGTCACCAAGAGCAACGTGGATCATTTCCGTAGCCAGCTCAAGGCGCTGGGCTTCTCCTTTGACTGGGATCGTGAGATCAACACCACCGACCCCGAGTACTACAAGTGGACCCAGTGGATCTTCCTGCAGCTGTACAAGCACGGTCTGGCTTACAAGAAGGAAATGAACGTCAACTGGTGCACCGGCTGCAAGTGCGTGTTGGCCAACGAGGAAGTTGTCAACGGTGTGTGCGAGCGCTGCGGCAGCGAGGTGGTGCACCGCGTCAAGAGCCAGTGGATGCTCAAGATCACCGCTTATGCCGATAAGCTGATCGACGGTCTGGATGGCTTGGATTACATCGAGCGCGTGTCCACCCAGCAGAAGAACTGGATCGGCCGCAGCCACGGCGCAGAAGTGAACTTCGGCACCACCGCAGGAGACACCCTGACCGTGTACACCACCCGCTGCGATACCTTGTTCGGCGCTACCTACATGGTCATCTCCCCGGAGCATGCCCTGCTCAAGGCATGGCTGGAAAAGGGCATCATCAAGAATGCCGAGGCTGTCAAGGCTTATCAGGCCGAAGCTGCCCGCAAGAGCGACTTTGAGCGCAGCGAGCTGAACAAGGAAAAGACCGGCGTACAGCTGGACGGCGTGATGGGCATCAACCCGGTCAACGAGACCGAGATCCCCATCTTCATCTCCGACTACGTTCTGTCCACCTACGGCACCGGCGCCATCATGGCCGTGCCTGCTCACGATACCCGCGACTGGGAGTTCGCCAAGAAGTTCGGCCTGCCCATCATCGAGGTGGTCAAGGGCAACACCCCGTCCAATCTGGACGAAGCTGCCTTTACCGATGTGGCTACCGGTACGCTGGTCAACTCCGGCTTCCTGAACGGCCTGTCCGTGGTCGATGCCAAAAAGAAGATGATCACTTGGCTGGAAGAAACCGGCAAGGGCCGTGATAAGGTCAACTACAAGCTGCGCGACTGGGTGTTCAGCCGTCAGCGTTACTGGGGCGAGCCCATCCCCATGGTGCACTGCGACAAGTGCGGCTGGCAGCCCCTGCCCGAGAGCAGCCTGCCGCTGACCCTGCCGGACATCACCGACTTTGAGCCGGGCCCGGACGGCGAGTCCCCGCTGGCACGCCATAAGGACTGGGTCAAGACCACCTGTCCCTGCTGCGGTGGCCCCGCTACCCGCGAGACCGACACCATGCCCCAGTGGGCAGGTTCTTCCTGGTACTTCCTGCGCTATATGGACCCCCACTGCAAGGACGCTCTGGCCTCCAAGGAAGCACTGGAATACTGGTCTCCGGTGGACTGGTACAACGGTGGCATGGAGCACACCACCCTGCATCTGCTGTACAGCCGCTTCTGGCATAAGTTCCTGTACGATATCGGCGTGGTGCCCACGGCAGAGCCCTACCAGAAGCGTACTGCCCACGGCATGATCCTTGGCCTGAACCCCCACAGCTTTGTCAACCTGCCCGCCGAGGAACAGGAGAAGCTGCTGAAGGAGTACGGCAGCCAGAAGGCCGCCGAGAAGGCACTGGAAGAGAAGTACGGCGAGATGGCACGCCATCCCATCGTGAAGATGTCCAAGAGCCTTGGCAACGTCATCAACCCCGACGAGGTGGTGGACCAGTACGGTGCCGACACCATGCGTCTGTACGAGATGTTCATGGGCGACTTTGAGCAGGCTGCACCGTGGCAGACCTCTGCCATTGCGGGCTGCAACCGCTTCCTCGACCGCGTGTGGGCACTGAGCGACAAGCTGGTGGAGGGCGAGGGCTACCGCCCCGCCATGGAGACCCTGATGCACCAGACCATCAAGAAGGTCAGCGCAGATATCGAGAGCCTGAAGATGAACACCGCCATTGCCCAGCTGATGACGCTGGTCAACGCCATGTACGACAACGGCGGCGCAACCAAGGCCGAGTTTGAGACGCTGGTGCAGCTGCTGAACCCCTTCGCTCCCCACATGACCGAGGAACTGTGGGAGAAGCTGGGTCACAGCCACGACGAGCAGCTGGCCTACTATCCGTGGCCTGCCTACGAGGAAGCCAAGTGTGTGGAGGCTGCTGTGGAGATCGCTGTGCAGGTGAACGGCAAGGTGAAGGCACGCCTGAAGGTGCCCGCAGACATCACCGCCGAGGACGCCATTGCCACCGCCAAGGCAGACCCCGCTGTGGCTGCCGCGCTGGAAGGCAAGCAGCTGGTCAAGGAGATCTACGTCAAGGGCCGTCTGGTCAATCTGGCTGCCAAGGGCTGAGAACTGCTGCTCCGCTGAATAAGCGCGAACATATCATCACCCGCAGAGGCGGATTTAGCGCAGGAAACACCCGGGAGCGTCTGTTCAAAAATCTTTCAAAAGTTTTGAGCAAAAACTTTCAAAAAAAGGTTGACGAACCGGATAAAATGCGCTATACTGTCTACTGTTAGTTACCATGTAACAACGAAATTCCTGCCTCACGGTCCAAGGGAGGGAATAAGATGTCGGAAATTCGTGTTAAAGAGGGCGAGTCGCTGGAAAGCGCACTGCGTCGCTTCAAGCGCAGCACTGCTCGCAGCGGTGTGCTCGCAGAGGTTCGTAAGCGCGAGGCTTACGAGAAGCCGTCTGTTAAGCGCAAGAAGAAGTCCGAAGCAGCCCGCAAGCGCAAGTTCAAGTAATTGATTGCTTGGAATCGCACGTTGCTTTAGATTTTAAACGCGTTGCTAACGCCGATGTAGGGGAGCCTGTTTATGCAGGTTCCCCTATTTTCATTTTAAAGCTGCTTTGCGCAGGGCAGACTGAGAGGGTCTATTTATGCTCATTACCCCCGAATATGTTTTTAAGGACGTTACCCATATCACGCCGGAATGGCTGGCTGCTAAGGGCATCACGGCTCTGGTGCTGGATATCGACAACACCCTGACCGCAGACCGCAGTCAGGAGCTGCCGGAGGAGGTGGCCGCGTGGCTTGCCGCCATGCGCAAGGCCGGGGTAAAGCTGACCATCGTCTCCAACGGTGCGGAAAAGCGGGTGCGCCCCTTTGCGGAAAAGCTGGGTCTTGCTTACCTGTACCGCGCCGCCAAGCCCCTGCCTTTTGCGCTGATGGTAGCACAGCACCGCATGGGCGTGAAACACCGCCAGATGGCCATGGTGGGCGACCAGCTTTACGCCGACCGCATGGTGGCGGCGCTGTACGGCATCCCCGGGCTGATGGTCATCCCCCGCGGGCCGGACTTGGGTGCCCAGGTCATCCTGAAACGCAAGTGGGAAAAGAAGCACTGGCAGAAATACTACGACCGGGGAGGGAAGACCCTGTGAGTGAAGCTTGGAACATCCGGTTCGGCACCGCAGGCACCAGTGACAGCTTTGCCGCCCAAGGCTACAAAAGCAGTCTGGACGTGCCGGAGTACACCGCCAAAATGGGGCTGAACGCCTTTGAGTACCAGTGCGGGCGCGGGGTGCGTCTGGGGCTGGATAAGGCTGCCCGCATGGCTGCCCTTGCCGCCCAGCGGGACATCCTGTTCAGCGTCCATGCACCTTATTATATCAGCATGTCCAGTCTGGAAGAGGACAAGCGGCTGAACAGCATCCAGTACCTGCTGCAAAGCGCGGCGGTGTGCCGGGCACTGGGCGGCAGACGCATCATCTTCCACTCCGGCAGCTGCGGCAAGCAGAGCCGGGAAGCCGCGCTGGAAAAGGCGCTGGACACCATGCGCCGCGCTGTGGCTGCGCTGGACGAGGCGGGCTTTGAGGATATGACCCTGTGCCCGGAGACCATGGGCAAGGTAGGACAGCTGGGCACACTGGACGAGGTGCTGGCGCTGTGCGGCGTGGACAGCCGCATTACTCCCTGCATCGACTTCGGCCACCTGAACGCCCGCACGCTGGGCGGTATTCAGACCAAGGCGGATTATGCCGCCATTCTGGACCGCATGGCTGAGGTGCTGGACGATGACCGCGCCCGGCAGTTCGATGTGCACTTTTCCCGCATCGAGTACTCGGCGGGCGGCGAAAAGCGTCACTGGACCTTTGCCGATACGCAGTTCGGCCCGGAGCCTCAGCCCCTGATGGAGCTGCTGGCAGAGCGGCAGCTGACCCCGGTGGTCATCTGTGAGAGCGCGGGCACACAGGCCGAGGACGCGCAGACGATGCAGCAAATGTACCGCGCAGCGCGGAATGTGTAAAAGATTTTGTGTTTTTATCGTCTTTTTTGCCCAAACCCCTTGCCAAACAGGGACAGATTGGGTAAAATAAATAGAGATATGCGTTAAGCATCTGAGATTAAATTTATGGAGGAATTCCTATGATTTCTGCAGGCGAGTTTCGCAATGGCGTGACCTTTGAGCAGGACGGCCAGGTTCTTCAGGTCGTTGAGTTCCAGCACGTCAAGCCCGGCAAGGGCGCTGCCTTTGTCCGTACCAAGACCAAGAACGTCATCACCGGTTCTGTGGTCGAGACCAGCTACAACCCCACCGCAAAGTTCCCGCAGGCTTTCATCGAGCGTAAGGATGTGACCTACAGCTACGAGGACGGCGATCTGTACCACTTCATGGACAACGAGACCTACGATGACATCCCCGTCAACGCAGCCGATGTGCCCGATAACTTCAAGTTCTGCAAGGAGAACGAGCTGTGCAAGCTGCTGAGCTACAAGGGCAAGGTGTTCAGCGTCGAGATCCCCAACTTCATCGAGCTGGAAGTCACCCAGACCGAGCCGGGTGTCAAGGGCAACACTGCTACCAACACCCTGAAGCCCGCTACCGTTGAGACCGGTGCCGAGATCCGTGTGCCTCTGTTCATCAACGAGGGCGATCACATCCGCATCGATACCCGCACCGGCGAGTATATGGAGCGCGTCTGATCATTTGTCGCATACCGGGCAGCGGGCAACCGCTTGCCCGGTTTTTGTATCATACACAAGGAGGGCATTTCAGATGGAACTGAACAAGAAAGCAGCCTACCTGCAGGGCCTGGTGGACGGTCTGGGCGTGGATGAGAGCACCAAAGAGGGCAAGATCATCAAGGCCATGGCCGCACTGCTGGGCGAGATGGCCGATGCCATTGCCGCCATGGACGAGGATCTGACCCAAGCCTACGACCAGATCAACGATCTGAGCGAGGAGCTGGAGGATCTGGAGGCCGACCTGTACGAGGACGAGGATGCCGAGGACGAGGACGACGACGCAGCCGACGAGGATGAGGATGCGGGAGATGACGACATCGCCAGCGAGCCCTTCTACGAGGTAGCCTGCCCCGCCTGCGGCGAGACCGTCTACGTCAGCGAGGATGATCTGGATGCAGGCGAAGCCAACTGCGCCCACTGCGGCGTGACCTTTGAGGTCGCACTGGAAGGCGACGAGGACGAAGCCAAGGACGCCCCCGTGCAGTACGAGGTGACCTGCCCCGCCTGCGGAAAGACCGCCGTATTTGAGGAGGATGAGCTGCTGGACGGCGCACCCAAGTGCCCCAACTGCGGCGAACCGCTGGAATTTGAGGTGACCGAGGAGTAAACGCTTCTTCATCGCCCGTGAAAAGGCAATTTTGGAAAATCCGCAGATTTTCCAAAATTGCAATCTAAAAAAGAAATTCCTATGAATATGGCCAAAGCGCACGCGAAGGCCATTCCAAATCGTCCCTGTAAAAACGCAATGCCGGGCAGTCCGCAGACTGTCCGGCATTGTTCATTTTAATTTGGTTCAGCGGGTCTCGTTGGCCTTCTGCAGCCAGATGCCGCCGATGTCCAGCGCATTGTACAGGCCATGCTTGGTGGTCTGACGCGCTACGCGCTCCTGCGGTGCCTTGGTGGTATCCGTAGAAAGCAGCATCAGGTGTACCTTGTCGGCTACCTGCTGCTCGCCCACCGGGGTGGTGGTCAAAATCTGCAGATACAACACATAGGGGTCGGTCATGCTGCCGTAATACAGCTCATTGTCCTTGCGGACGAGGGGCTTGCCTTTATAAGTCAATTTCGGTGTATATGCCATCGTGAAAGCCTCCCTATCGTTTGATTCATCTTAGTATAGCACATCCTGCCTATTGGATGCAAGCGTTTGCGGCAGGGCACTGTCTGTTTTGCACCAAAACAGCCCCGCACCGTGCAAAACCGGCGGCACATTTTTGGCAAATGGGGCTTGCTGTTGGGTGCAGTTATGCTATACTATAAATAGAACAGCCCGTATCCCGGGCCGGAAGTGGGGGAACGACAATGGCAGATTATCAGGAATACCGGCGGCGCATCCTGCACCGGCGCTGGCGCAGGGTGTTTATCATCGTTGCTCTGCTGGCGCTTCTGGCTCTGCTGAGCGCCATCGGCATCCTGTGGAAGGTGCTGCACCGGGAGCGCGTGGATACCGCCCTGAGCCAGAACACCATTCTGCGGCAGGTGACCACGGACAACACATGGAACACGGTCAGCTATCCGCTGGCGCGGCAGCTGCGGGTACAGACACTGGAAGACAGCACCGAGACCGCGCTGGACTTTCGCATGGCGGCGCTGCCGGCCAGTGCCCCGGTGGAAAAAAGCTGGTTTGCACAGGCCAGCTTTGTGGGCGACAGCCTGACGCAGGGCTTGCAGATCTACGATACCGGTCTGCCCGGGGCGCAGTTCTGCGCCTATAAGGGGGTAGGCCCCAACGCCTTTGTCAACGGCACCAGCTGCAAGCGGGTGGACGGCGTGACAGAGATCCCGCTGGATGCACTGACCGCGCAGCAGCCCAAGGCCGTCTATGTGCTGCTGGGCAGCAATGTGCTGGGGCAGGACACCGACTACACCAGCTTTCTGACCTACTACCGTTTGATGCTGGATATGATCAGTCAGGCACTGCCGGATGCAAAGATCTATGTGCAGTCTATCACGCCGGTACGGCCGGAGGTGAGCGCACAGGCAAACCACGCAGGGCTGAACCGCGACCGTCTGTGCCACATCAACAACGAGTTGGCCGCCATTGCACTGGAAAAGAACTGCTATTTCCTCAACCTGTGGGAGGTGCTGGCGGACGAAAACGGCGACTTGATCGAAAGCTACGCCCAGCCGGACGGCTACCACATCAAGCCGGAGGGCTACGCTGTATGGGTGGACTACCTTTGCAGCCACACCATGGAGTGAAAATACAAAAGGCGCTGTCCGCGAGGACAGCGCCTTTTGTGCTTTATCGGGCTTTTTTATCAGAACAGGCCGGTGATCTTGCCGTCGGCGTCTACGTCGATGTTCACGGCGGCGGGCTTTTTGGGCAGGCCGGGCATGGTCATGATGTTGCCGCAGATGACGACCACGAAGCCTGCACCGGCTGCCAGACGCACCTCGCGCACCTCCATGGTAAAGCCGGTGGGTGCACCGGTCAGCTTGGCGTTGTCGCTGAAGCTGTACTGGGTCTTGGCGATGCAGACGGGCAGGTTGCCGTAGCCCATCTCGGTCAGTTCGGCCAGCGTCTTGCTGGCGGCGGTGCTGTAATTCACGCCATCGGCGCGGTAGATCTTGGTGGCAATGGCGTTGATCTTGTCCTTCAGGGGCATCTCCAGCGGGTAGGTGTACTGGATGGGACGATCCTCCAAGATCTCCAGAACCTTCTCAGCCAGTGCCTTGCCGCCCTCGCCGCCCTTGGCGAACACCTCGCTCAGCACGCAGGGCACGCCCTGCTCGGCGCAGACCTGCTCTACATAGGCCTGCTCCTCGGCGGTGTCGGTAGGGAAGGCATTGATAGCAACCACCACCGGCAGACCGAAGCCGTTTTTCAGGTTGTCGATGTGGCGGATCAGGTTGGAAGCACCGGCCTTGACGGCCTCGAGGTTGGGCTGGTTCAGGTCGGCCTTGGCTACGCCGCCGTGGCTCTTGAGGGCGCGCACGGTAGCCACCAGCACACAGGCAGAGGGGGCAATACCGGCATAGCGGCACTTGATATCCAAGAATTTCTCCGCACCCAGATCAGCACCAAAGCCGGCCTCGGTAATGGTGTAGTCTGCCAGCGAAAGGCTGAGCTTGGTGGCCAGCACGCTATTGCAGCCGTGGGCAATGTTGGCAAAGGGGCCGCCGTGGATGATGGCGGGGTTGTTTTCCAATGTCTGCACAAGGTTCGGGTCCAGTGCGTCCTTTAGCAGGGCGGTCATGGCACCGGCTGCGCCGATCTCACCGGCGGTCACCGGCTTGCCGTCGTAGGTGTAGGCGCATACGATGCGGGACAGCCGCTCCTTCAGGTCGGAGATGCTGGTGGCAAGGCAGAAAATAGCCATGACCTCGCTGGCCACGGTAATGTCAAAGCCGTCCTCGCGGGGGGTGCCATTCACCTTGCCGCCCAGACCGTCCACGATGAACCGCAGCTGCCGGTCGTTCATGTCCACGCAGCGCCGCCACGTGATGCGCCGCGGGTCGATGCCGAGGGCGTTGCCCTGCTGGATGTGGTTGTCGAGCATGGCGGCGAGCAGGTTGTTCGCCGCGCCGATGGCGTGAAAGTCGCCGGTGAAGTGCAGGTCGATGTCCTCCATCGGCACGATCTGCGCGTAGCCGCCGCCGGTTGCGCCGCCCTTGCGCCCGAACACCGGGCCGAGCGACGGCTCGCGCAGCGCGACGGCCGCGTCCTTCCCGATGCGGCGCAGCGCGTCGGCCAGACCGATGGTCGTGGTCGTCTTGCCCTCGCCGGCGGGCGTGGGCGTGATGGCCGTGACGAGGATCAGTTTGCCTTTTCCGCGCGGCGGCTGCCCGAGCACGGACAGGGCCACCTTCGCCTTATGGCGGCCATACGGCTCTATATCAGCATCGTCGATGCCGACGGTGCGTGCAATGTCACAGATCGGCTGCATCGTGCAGCGCTGGGCGATCTCCAGATCGCTTTGATATCCCATGTAACCCCTCCCTTGGATGCGTGCACTCTTTATCATACCTGACGGCGGCGAGTTTGTAAAGCTTGACGCGGGGTGGATTTTCCGCTATCATGGGCCGGATGATGAGGTGATGACCATGCAGTATCTCTGCGCGCCGATGGAGGGCGTGACCGGCGACCTGTTCCGGCAGGCGCAGCGGCAGACGTTCCCCGCGGCGGACAGCTACTATACGCCGTTTCTCTCGCCGACGGCGAACCGCACGTTTTCCCCGCGCGAGCTGCGCGAGATCGAGCCTGCGCACAACGCGGGTATCCGTGTCGTGCCGCAGCTCATGGGCCACTGCGCCGAGGACTTTCTCTGGATCTGTCTCTTATACACATCTCCGAGCCCACGAGACCCTAAGACATCTCG
>ENA-OYDI01000180-OYDI01000180.1-human-gut-metagenome-genome-assembly--contig:-NODE-180-length-17701-cov-4.586139_pt1 | contig 17701 bp, 16 predicted proteins | sample MGYA00243463_ERZ652893 | MGnify/ENA primary metagenome ERZ652893 (study PRJEB26926, sample SAMN06164530) | human gut metagenome | biome: ENVO:00009003; feature: ENVO:2100002; material: ENVO:00002003... | reverse complement strand
CATAAGCCACGGTATAGGTTTTGTTATATTGAAGCCATTGGGTACAAAATACAATAATAAACAAAACCACCGTCATAATGCAAAAAACAGGAATATATTCTGAAATTCCAGATGATTCGCCCGATATTACATTCAGCAGTTCCCAGATTACCATGATTAAAAGGCTGGACGGGATAATTAGGCAAATATTGCTGAGAGTCGTTGCGGCAATCCCTTTATTTAAGTCTTTTGAGCCTTGGTCGCTCAAAGCAAACAGACGCTTTAGCATACTTTCACCTCATTTCCAATATGCCACTGTGTTGTCTTGGTATAGTTCTCCCACATACGGGCATATTCACCATTTTTCTTTACCAATTCGTTATGCCTGCCGCTTTCAACAAGCTCTCCCTGCCGCATGACCAAAATCTGATCGGCATTCTGGATGGTATTCAGACGGTGGGCGATTACGAGAAGTGTCTTGCCCTTTACCAGTTCCGAGATGGCCTCCTGAATATAGCTTTCGTTATCAGTATCTACGCTTGCGGTGGCCTCATGTTTATATACACAAATCCCTGAAAGCCGCATAAACACTGAACTTTTTAACCATCATCAAAAAACAGAATATCCCTATAACCACACTGAAAACGCCTTTTGACGGCTTCCCAGCCGATCACGGGGCGTTTTCTGGTGTCCGGCGTATCGTTTCCACGGTACGCCATTTTTTATGCCCAAAACCAGAAAGGAGGCGACGCCATGTATTTTACATCCGGCAGCAACCGCGCCTTTGAAAGCCTCATGCAAGGCAAGCCCGGTTTCGACCACTACGACAGCGGCGACGCCGGAGCGCCGGAGGATTGCGGCGACTGCCGTTTCTACCGTCCCGACTGGAAATACCAGTTTTGCGTGTATGCAGAGTGTCCCTACCAGCCGGGCAAGCTCACCGCCTATGACGCGGTTCTATTCCAAGTGAAAGGAGTTGACGACGAGATGGCAGTTTTTCGTGTGGAGAAAAACCGGGGCTACACGGTGATGTCCAACCACCACCTGCGGAATAAAGACCTGTCCCTGAAAGCCAAGGGCCTGCTTTCGCAAATGCTGTCCCTGCCCGAAAACTGGGATTATACCTTGAAAGGCTTGTCCCTTATCAACCGGGAAAGCATCGACGCCATACGGACGGCGGTGTGGGAACTGGAAAAAGCCGGGTATATCACCCGCCAGCAGAACCGGGACGGCAAGGGCAAGATGGCCGACATGGTTTATACCATCTACGAGCAGCCGCAGCCCCGGCCAGAGGCTACGGAGAAAGAACAGCCGGGATTGGAAAACCCGGTGTTGGAAAATCCAACATCGGATAATCCAACGTCGGAAAACCCGGTATCGGGAAATCCAATGCAATTAAATAAAGATATACCAAGTAAAGAACAATCAAATACTGATCTATCAAGTACCCAATCCATTCCTATCCTTTCCCCAAACCCCTCTCCTGCGGAGGGCAAGGCGGCACAGCCGCCGGAACGGAAGCGAAAGGATGCGAATGAGGCATACCGGGTGTATGAGGAAATCATCAAGGACAATATCAGCTATGACATTCTGAAAGCCGATCTGCCCTATGACGGCGACCGTCTGGACGAAATTGTAGACCTGATCCTTGAAACCGTCTGCACCCGGCGCAAGACCATCCGTGTTGCCGGTGACGACTATCCGGCGGAGCTGGTGAAATCCAAGTTTATGAAGCTGGACAGCGAACACATCCGCTTTGTGCTGGATTGCCTGAACAAGAACACCACGGAAATCCGAAACATCAAGCAGTACCTACGGGCGGCGCTGTTCAACGCCCCGTCCACGATTGGGAATTACTATTCTTCCCTTGTGGCCCATGATATGGCGACCGGGAAAATCTGAAAGGAGGACGGCCCTATGAAACAGGGTGCATTGATTTTTGACGAGCAGGCAGACCGCTACGACATCCGCTTTGATCTGGCAGACTACTACGGCGGGCTGCACTGTGGAGAAACCTTTGACGTGATGGTGGGCGGCAAATGGCGGCCCACCCGCATTGAAATGGCCGAGGACTGGTATCTGGTAGGCATCCGCGCCGACGACCTTTCCGGCCTGCGGGTGCGGATTTAAGCCATCCCGCCGCCTGCCTGCTGGACTTCCAAAGGAGGGATAGCAGTTGCAGGAAGAAGTAGACCAGAAAACCATAGCGTTAGCGATGAAAACCGGGAAGCTGACCGGCCAAGTGCTGCAAGCGGCCATGAAGAAATTTCTGGCCGCTCGGCAAAAGAGCAAAGCCAAGATACATCACGGCAAACAAAGCCTGCGGCAGCTCAAAAAGGACGGTTCGGCACTCTCCAACATTGAGATCACCGACGCGAATATTGGCCTGTTCCGGCCCTGCGCCAAGAAATACGATATTGACTTTACGCTGCGGAAAGACCGTTCTACCCACCCGCCGCGCTATATCGTGATTTTCAAGACCAAGCAGGCCGATAATCTGGAACAGGCGTTCAAGGAGTTTACGGCCAAGAAGTTGAGTCGGGAGGAACGGCCCTCAATCCGAAAGACCCTATCCGCCCTGAAACAAAAGGCTGCGGCCAAGACCCAGCAACGGGCCAAAGAGAAAATCAAGGAAAGGGGGCTGTCACTGTGAAACCAGAAGTAAAAAAGCTGATCCTGTCCAATCTCCCGTACCTGATTTTCGTTTATCTGTTCGGGAAGCTGGGGCAGGCATACCGGCTGGCGGCAGGCGTGGACTTGTCGGAAAAGCTGCTGCATTTCATGGACGGTTGTTCGGCGGCCTTTGCCAATGCCGCCCCCAGCATCCATCCCTTTGACCTGCTGATCGGCGTCGCCGGTGCCGCTGCCCTGCGGCTGATGGTGTATTTCAAGGGGAAAAATTCCAAAAAATACCGCAAAGGCGAGGAATACGGCAGCGCCCGTTGGGGAACGGCCAAGGATATTGCGCCGTACATCGACCCCAATTTTGACAATAACATTTTGCTGACGCAGACGGAACGGCTGACGATGAACAACCGGCCCAAAGACCCCAAGACGGCCCGAAACAAAAATGTGCTGGTAATCGGCGGTTCCGGCTCCGGCAAGACGAGATTTTTTGTAAAACCCAACCTCATGCAATGCGTGTCCAAGGACTACCCGACCTCATTTGTGATAACCGACCCCAAGGGCAGCCTGATCGGTGAGGTGGGCCAGCTTTTGCAGCGCAGCGGCTACCGCATTAAGGTTTTGAATACCATCAATTTTTCAAAATCCATGCGGTATAACCCGTTCCGCTACATCCATTCGGAGAAAGACATTTTGAAGCTGGTAAACACGCTGATCTGCAACACCAAGGGCGAGGGCGAAAAATCCGCCGAGGATTTTTGGGTGAAATCGGAACGGCTTTTGTATTCGGCCCTGATCGGCTATATCTGGTACGAAGCGCCGGACGAGGAAATGAACTTCACGACGCTGCTTGAAATGATAAATGCCAGTGAAGCCCGCGAGGACGACCCGGAATTTCAATCCCCGGTAGACCAGATGTTTGAACGGCTGGAAGCAAAAGACCCGGATCACTTTGCTGTGCGCCAGTACAAGAAATTCCTGTTATCCGCTGGCAAGACCCGTTCCTCGATTTTGATTAGCTGCGGCGCACGTTTAGCGCCATTTGACATCCGCGAGGTGCGGGAGCTGATGGAGGACGACGAATTGGAGCTTGACACCATCGGGGACGAGAAAACGGCGCTGTTCCTCATTATGAGCGACACCGACACCACGTTCAATTTCATTCTGGCAATGGTACAGAGCCAGCTTATCAACCTGCTTTGTGACCGTGCCGATGATAAATACGGCGGGCGGCTGCCCGTCCATGTTCGGATGATTTTGGACGAGTTTGCGAACATCGGCCAAATACCGAACTTTGACAAGCTCATTGCCACCATCCGAAGCCGGGAAATTTCGGCATCCATCATTCTGCAAAGCCAGTCGCAGTTAAAGGCGATTTACAAGGACGCTGCGGAAATCATTTCCGACAACTGCGATTGTACGCTTTTCCTTAGTGGGCGGGGCAAAAACGCCAAGGAGATCGCTGACGTGCTGGGGAAAGAAACCATCGACAGCTACAATCAGAGCGAGAACCGGGGCGCGCAGACTTCCCACGGACTGAACTATCAAAAATTGGGAAAGGAGTTGATGTCACAGGACGAAATCGCAACAATGGACGGAGGCAAGTGTATTTTGCAGGTGCGCGGCGTGAGGCCGTTTTTCAGTGACAAATACGACATTACCCGCCATCCCCGGTATAAATACCTCTCGGATGCCGATAAAAAGAACACGTTTGATGTGGACAGATATTTGTCGTCCATGCGCCGGAAGAAAAAGCGCGTGGTATCGGAGGCAGAAACCTTTGAGCTTTACGACATTGACCTGTCGGATGAAGATATGGCCGCCGAATAAGGCGGCTGGCATAGAAAGGAGCCTGACCCTATGGAACACTCGGACGAACTGACTTTTGCGGACTATTTCAATGCGGAGAAAGAAATCTATCGGAATATCACCTGCGCCGCCCTTGCTGCGCGGTGGCTGCTCGATCATGGTTTCGTAATGCCGACTGACGCCGAAATAAAAGAGCTGGTGGCAGAGGCAAACCGCAAAGTGCTGGAAGCATGGGGCGAAATTTACGCGCTTGCCATGCTGAAATGGCTGGACGGCCAATAACTCCGGGCCGCCTGCGGATTGTGACGTGCTGCTGGATATGGCCGGCAGCTTTTTTGTACCCAAAACCACATCACAATCTGAATTTATGGAGGTAAATGTATGGAATTTTTCAACTCTGCTGTTGACACTTTACAGACTATCGTGATCGGCCTCGGCGGTGCCCTTTGCGTGTGGGGCGGCGTGAACCTGCTGGAAGGTTACGGGCAGGATAACCCGGCATCCAAATCGCAGGGTGTCAAACAGTTGGTCGCGGGCGGCGGCGTGGCCCTGATTGGCCTGACCCTCGTTCCCCTGCTGTCCGGGCTGCTGGGCTGATGGCCCCGGCCCTGTCCGAACCGTAACCACTGACACGACATGAAACCTGAAATAATCCCCGCCGCGCCCTCTCGTTTGAACCGGGAGGGCGCGGGAAAGGAGGTGTACCCGCATGATAGGTGATCTCATTGGGGATTGGCTGAAAGGCATTTTAATTGACGGCATTATGGGCAACCTCTCCGGCCTGTTCAACACGGTAAATACCAAAGTCGGGGAAATCGCTTCCGACGTGGGGACGACGCCGCAGGCATGGAACGGCGGCATTTTTAGTATGCTGCAATCCCTGTCCGAAACGGTGATTGTCCCCATAGCGGCAGCCATCCTTGCCCTTGTCATGTGCTATGAGCTGATCGAGATGATCGTGGAGAAAAACAATATGCACGACTTCGACAGCTCCATGTTCTTTCGCTGGATGTTCAAATCTGCCTTCGCCATCCTCATTGTGACGAACACATGGAATATCGTCATGGGCGTTTTCGACGCCACACAAGCCGTCGTCAACCAGAGCGCCGGGGTAATCATCGGAGAAACCAGCATTGACTTTGACACGCTGCTCCCCGATCTGGAAAACCGCCTTGAAGCAATGGACATCGGGCCGTTGCTGGGCTTATGGTTCCAGACCCTTGTTGTGGGGCTGACGATGAACATTCTATCCATCTGCATTTTCCTTGTGACCTACGGGAGAATGATTGAAATATACGCCGTGACCGCGCTGGGGCCGATCCCCCTTGCCACGCTGGGAAACGCGGAGTGGCGCGGCATGGGCCAAAACTATCTGAAATCCCTTTTGGCGCTGGGCTTCCAAGCGTTCCTGATTATGGTTGTCGTCGGCATCTATGCGGTGCTGATACAGGAAATCGGGACGGCGGAGGACATTTCCGGCGCGATCTGGGGCTGCATGGGCTACACAGTGCTTTTGTGCTTCTGCCTGTTCAAGACCGGCAGCATCAGTAAAGCAGTTTTCACAGCCCATTGACGTTGAAATTTTTACGCAGGAGGAAAAAGACTTATCGAGGAACCGCAGAAATATCACATCATATACGCCGATCCGCCGTGGCGGTATGAATGTAAACGAACAGGGGCGGCGGAGCATCACTATCCCACCATGAGCATTGACGAGCTGTGCGCCCTGCCAGTGGGAAAGCTGGCAAAAAAGGACTGCCTGCTGTTTTTGTGGGCCACGTTCCCGCAGCTCCCGGAGGCTTTGCAGCTTATCAAGGCATGGGGCTTCCAGTTTAAGACCGTGGCCTTTGTCTGGCTCAAACGGAACAAAAAAAGCCCTACATGGTTTTACGGGCTGGGCTACTGGACGCGGGGCAATGCGGAAATCTGTCTGCTTGCCAAACGCGGCAAGCCCAAACGCCACAGCGCCGGTGTCCACCAGTTCATTATCTCCCCGGTGGAGGAACACAGCAAAAAGCCGGACGTGACCCGTGACAAGATTGTGGAGCTGGCGGGCGACCTCTCCCGCGTGGAGCTTTTTGCCCGGCAAAAAACGCCGGGCTGGGATGTGTGGGGCAACGAGGTAACAAGCGACCTGACCCTGACCTGATTTTTGAAAGAAACGAGGTGATCTAATTGGCTTATGTGACCGTCCCAAAGGATTTAACCCGTGTGAAATCCAAGGTGGTACTGGGACTGACGAAACGACAACTGATCTGTTTTGGCGGTGCGCTTCTTGTTGGCGTTCCGCTTTTTTTGTTGATCCGGGGGCGCGTCCCCACCAGCGCCGCCGCGCTGATTATGGTATTCGCCATGCTCCCCGGCTTCCTGCTGGCCCTGTACGAACGCCACGGCCAGCCCCTTGAAGTGGTAGTATGGCAGATTATCCAGTGCAGCTTCATCCAGCCAAAGGAGAGGCCCTACCAGACCAACAACGCTTACTCTGCCCTGATCCGGCAGCACCAAATGGAAAAGGAGGTAAATGCCATTGTCCAAAAAGCAAAAGCAAGAGCCGCAGCCAAAGACGCCGGTAAAGCTCACCCGCGCCGAAAAGAAAGAAATTCAGGCCATCATCCGCAAATATAAGGGCGACGGCAGGCCCCATTCGGCGCAGGAAAGCATCCCCTATGAGGCCATGTATCAGGACGGCGTGTGCCGGGTGACGGCCAACACGTTTTCCAAGTGCATTGAATTTCTGGACATCAGCTATCAGCTCGCGCAGGCCGACACGAAAACCGCTGTCTTTGAAAATCTGTGCGACCTTTACAACTATCTGGACGCTTCCATCCACGTCCAGTTTTCTTTTATCAACCGCAAAATCGACCCCAAGCAGTACGCCAAGAGCTTTGAGATCAAGGCGCAGGGGGACGACTTCGACGACATCCGGGCCGAGTATTCCGGCATCCTGCAAGACCAGCTTGTGAACGGCAACAACGGCCTGCAAAAGCGCAAGTTCCTGACGTTCACCATTGAGGCCGACAACCTGAAAATGGCCCGCGCCCGCTTGCGCCGGATTGAAACCGACCTGCTGGGGTACTTCCGCACGATGGGGGCCGTGGCATGGGTGCTGGACGCAAAAGAACGGCTGGAAGTCATGCACAGCATCTTCCACCCGGACGGGGAACCGTTTCATTTTGACTGGAAGTGGCTGGCCCCGTCGGGGCTTTCCACCAAGGATTTCATTGCCCCGTCCTCGTTCCGCTTCGGCAATGCCCGGATGTTCGGGCTGGGCGGCAAGTACGGGGCCGTGAGCTTCCTGCAAATCCTCTCCCCGGAGCTGTCGGACGAAATGCTGGCCGACTTCCTCAACACGGAAAACGGCATTGTCGTCAATCTCCATGTGCAGGCCATCGACCAAGGGGAGGCCATTAAAACCGTCAAGCGGAAAATCACCGACCTTGACGCCATGAAGATACAGGAGCAGAAACGGGCCGTCCGCAGCGGCTATGACATGGACATACTTCCCAGCGACCTTGCCACCTACGGACAGGACGCCAAGGAGCTTTTGAAAACCCTGCAAAGCCGCAATGAACGGATGTTCCAGATCACCTTTCTGGTGCTGAACACCGCCGACACCCGGCAGAAGTTGGAGAACGAAATCTTTTGGGCTTCCGGCGTGGCGCAGAAATACAACAATTCCCTTGTCCGGCTGGACTACCAGCAGGAACAGGGCCTTATGAGCAGCCTGCCGCTGGGGGCCAGCCACATCAGGATTGAGCGTTCTTTGACGACTTCCAGTGTGGCCGTGTTCGTCCCGTTCGTGACGCAGGAGCTTTTTCAGGGCGGCAACGCCATGTATTACGGCATCAACGCCAAGACCGGCAACATGATTATGCTGGACAGAAAACGGGCGCGCTGCCCCAACGGTTTGAAGCTGGGGACGCCCGGCAGCGGCAAGTCCATGAGCTGCAAATCCGAGATTTTGAGCGTGTTCCTCTGTACGCAGGACGACGTGTATATCTGTGACCCGGAGGCCGAGTATTACCCCCTTGTGCAGCGGCTTCACGGACAGGTGGTGAAGCTGTCGCCCACCAGCAAATCCTATGTGAACCCGCTGGACATTAACCTGAATTATTCGGAGGATGAAAGCCCGCTGGCCTTAAAATCCGACTTTGTGCTGTCGTTCTGTGAGCTTGTCATGGGCGGCAAGAACGGGCTGGAAGCCATCGAAAAGACGGTGATTGACCGGGCGGTACAGGTGATCTACCGGCCCTATCTGGCAGACCCCCGCCCGGAAAATATGCCGATCCTGTCCGATCTCCACGCGGCGCTTGTGGCGCAGCATATCCCGGAGGCTGACCGGGTGGCGCAGGCCCTTGATTTGTATGTGAACGGTTCCCTGAACGTGTTTAACCACCGCACCAACGTCAACATCGAAAACCGCATTGTGGCCTTTGACATCAAGGAATTAGGCAAGCAGCTCAAAAAGCTGGGGATGCTCATTGTCCAAGACCAGATTTGGGGCCGCGTGACGCAAAACCGCAGCCAAGGCAAGGCGACGTGGTATTTCTGCGACGAGTTCCATTTGCTTTTGCGGGAGGAACAGACGGCAGCCTTTTCCTGCGAGATTTGGAAGCGGTTTAGAAAATGGGGCGGCGTCCCGACAGGTGCCACCCAGAACGTGAAAGACCTGCTTTCTTCCCCGGAGATTGAGAACATTTTGGAGAACAGCGACTTTATCTGCCTGTTAAATCAGGCGTCCGGCGACCGGAAAATCCTTGCGGAACGGCTGAACATTTCCCCGCAGCAGCTACGGTATGTGGACAATTCGGAACCCGGCGAGGGGCTTTTGATTTACGAGAATGTAATCCTGCCCTTTAAGAACCCCATCCCGCAGAACACCCAGCTTTACAGGATTATGACGACCCGGTTAGGCGAGGGGGCCACGGTATGAGGCACAGAGCCGCCAAAGGAGGTGAACCGCCATGAAGCCCTTAAAACCCCGTGACAAGGTGACACAGCGCATGACCCGCGACGGGCTGACGCTGGATAACCAGACCACCGGCGAGAGCGTCAACGTGTCCAGCCGGGAGGCCGAGCAGGAATATACCGCCGAGCCGGGCGGCACAGCGGAAAAGGTGCTGGAACGGGCCGGGGACATCCGCGACCGCCACAAGGCGAAACAGGCGGCCAAGGACGCCGGGGACGTGGTGACGGAGGCAGGCGAAGCCCTGCACCGGCCATCTTCCCGGCTGCAATTTACCGCCGCAGAACGGGCCGACCCCCGGCTTTCCAAGTACGTCCGCAAGGCAGAAAAACAGGCGGATAAGCTGGACGCCGCCAAAGACGCGCTGCCGAAAAAGCGCGTTGTCACCAAGGAAACCGTCTATGACGAGGCATCCGGCAGGGCCAGAACCAAGCTGCGCTTTGACAAGGTGGAGAAGCCCGCACCCCAGCTAAAGCCCAATCCCATGAGCCGCCCGGTTCAGGAAGCCGGGCTGTTCGTCCACGGCAAAATCCACGAAGTCGAGCATGAAAACGTGGGCGTGGAGGGCGGCCACAAGGGGGAGAAACTTGCGGAACGGCAGGCGGGCAAGGCCATCCGCAGCGGCATCCGCCGCCATAAGCTCAAACCCTACCGGGCCGCAGCCAAGGCGGAACGGAAATCCATTGCCGCCAACGCCGAATACATCTACCAGAAATCTTTGCGGGATAACCCGGAGCTGGCGCAGGCGGTGAGCAACCCCGTGTCCCGGTTCTGGCAGAAACAGAAAATCAAGCGGGACTACGCCAAGGCAGCGAGGGCCGCAGGCCAGACGGCACAGGGCGCGGCCAGCACCGCCAAGACCGCAGCCGCAGCAGCCAAAAAAGCCGCCCAAAAAAGTGAAAAGGCCGCGTCCTTTGTGGCCCGCCACTGGAAAGGGGCGCTGGTGATCGGCGGCGTGGGCCTTTTGCTGCTGATGATTATGGGCGGCCTGCAATCCTGCACCGCCATGTTTGGCGGCACCGGGACGGGGCTTGCGGCTACGTCCTATCTGTCCGAGGATGCGGATATGCTGGGGGCCGAAGCCGCCTACGCGGAGTTGGAGGCCGACTTGCAGCATGAGCTTGACAACTACGAAAGCCTGCACCCCGGCTATGACGAGTACCGCTATGATCTGGACGACATCGGCCATGACCCCTATGTGCTGACCTCTATCCTGTCGGCGCTTCACGGCGGGGCCTACACGCTGGATGAAGTACAGGGCGACCTTGACCGGCTGTTTGGGCTGCAATACACCCTGACGCAGACCATTGAAACGGAAACCCGCTACCGCACCGAAACGAGGACGGACAGCGAGGGCAACACCTACACCGTGGAAGTGCCGTACACCTACTACATCTGCAACGTGAAGCTGGTAAACAACGACCTGTCCCACCTGCCTGTTTCCATTATGAACGAGGAACAGTTGAGCTTCTACGCCGCCTATATGCAGACGTTAGGCAACCGACCCGACCTGTTCCCCTCTGGCAGCTACCCCAACGCTTCCACCGTCAAGGAGCCGACCTACTATGAAATTCCCCCGGAGGCTTTGGAGGATGAAACCTTTGCGGCTATGATTGCGGAGGCGGATAAATACGTCGGCTATCCCTATGTGTGGGGCGGTTCCAGCCCGTCCACTTCCTTTGATTGCAGCGGATTTATTTCATGGGTAATCAATCACAGTGGATGGAACGTGGGACGCTTGACAGCGCAGGGCCTTTATAACATCTGCACCCCTGTCACGGCGGAGCAGGCCAAGCCCGGCGACCTTGTATTTTTCGTCGGCACCTACGACACTCCCGGCGTGTCCCACGTCGGGCTGTATGTGGGCAATTCCGTGATGTTGCATTGCGGCGACCCCATTTCCTATACGAACTTAAATTCAAGCTACTGGCAATCTCACCTGTACTGCTACGGCAGATTGCCATAAGGGGGACAGCCTATGTTGAGCCTGACCCCTGTTTCACTCTCCGAGGCCAACGCCTTTGTCGCCCGCTGCCACCGGCACCATAAGCCGGTTGTCGGGCATAAATTTTCCATCGGCTGCATGGCAGACGGACGGCTGGTAGGCGTCGCCATTGTGGGACGGCCTGTAAGCCGTTATCTGGACAACGGCCTGACGCTGGAAGTCAACCGGCTTTGCACAGACGGCACCAAGAACGCTTGCAGTTTTCTTTACGCTGCCGCATGGCGGGCGGCACGGGCTATGGGCTATCGGAAAATCGTCACCTACATTCTCGACACGGAAAGCGGCGCAAGCCTGCGGGCCGCCGGATGGAAATGCGCGGGGCTGGCTGGCGGCAAACGCTGGACGGGAAGCCGCCGCCCTGCCGCCGACCTTTACCCCGCGCAGATGAAATATCGCTATGAACAATCCATTGACGAAAGGAGCTTTTGACTATGGCAACCAACAAACTTGACCGTATCGAACGGGATATTCAGAAAACCAAGACCAAGATCGCGGAGCTGCAAAAGCAGCTTCGGGAGCTGGAAGCGGCCAAGACCGAACAGGAAAACTTGCAGATCGTCCAGCTTGTGCGGGGCCTGAACATGACGCCAGAGGAATTTGCCGCCTTTGTGCGCGGCGGCGCGTTGCAGGCACCCCCGGCCCCGCAGCCGGATTTTGAACAGGACGAACAGGAGGACAACGCCGATGAAGAATAAGTTTTTTCGCACCCTTGCCGTGACGCTGGCCGCTGTGCTGTGCTTCACGGCCTTTTCCACCACCGCCTTTGCCGGGGGCGCTGACCCTGACCCGGCCCCGCTGCCGGAGGAAACGGGAACCCCCACCACCGGCGGCATTGAGCTGGACACCGAGGACGCCGAGGGCGGCAACGATACGTCCAGCACCACCGAGGACACCGAAAGCACTGACACCGAGGAAAGCACCGGCGCGGCGGAAACCATGACCGACGAAGAAATGGCCGCCCTGCTTTCTTCCCTGCTGGGATCGCAGGTGGATGTCACTGTCACCGACGAGGGCATCCAGCTTTCCAATAAGGACGACGGCACCCCAAACCAGACCGGCACTGTTGTCACGAATGGGGGCAATCTCAACGTCCGTACCGGCGCGGGGACAGATAACCAAGCCTTTACCCAACTTCCCAACGGGACGCAGGTGGAAGTGATCGGCACCGAGGATAATGGCTGGGTGAAAATTCTCCTGCCGGAGCGCGAGGGCTACGTCTGCGGCGACTATCTGACCGTGAGCGACACCGCCACCGGCGACGGCAATTTTTCCCTTACCCTGAATGGGGACGAACTTTCCGCCCTGCTGGAACAGTTTGGCGGATCGGCAGGCGGCAGCGCCGCCCTGACCCCGGACGGGAACCTGTCACTGATTGACGACATCGGCATCACCGGCGGCAAGCAGTTTATCACGCTGCAAACCAAGGCGGGCAATACCTTTTACCTGATTATCGACCGGGACGACGAGGGCGAGGAAACCGTGCATTTCCTGAACCAAGTGGACGAAGCCGACCTGATGGCCTTGACCGAGGACGGCGAAACCGCCCCGGCGACCTGTACCTGTACGGAGAAATGCGAGGCCGGGGCCGTCAACACCGCCTGCCCGGTATGCAAGGACAATCTCACCGCCTGCGTGGGCGCAGCGCCGGAGGCCGAGGAACCGGCAGAAACCACCGAGCCGGAGGAAGAAGCCGGGAACAGCATAGGCGGTTTGATTGTGTTCCTTGTGGTACTGCTCATTGGCGGCGGCGCGGCCCTTTACTTCTTCAAGTTTAAGAAGCCGAAAGCCGATACCAAGGGCAATGACGATCTGGACGAATACGACTTCGGGGAGGACGAGGACGACGACGAGGACGAACCGGCCCCGGAGGTGGACGACGACACCGGCGAGGTGGAGGCCAGACCGTTAGACGATTACCTGCTGGATGAAGATGAACCGAAAAAGGAGGATGAAGAATGAGTTATCAGTTAGTGATCGCAGAGAAACCGAGCGTGGCCCGCAACATTGCGGGCGTCATCGGAGCCAACAAAAAACAGGACGGCTACATGGAGGGAAACGGCTATTTGGTGAGCTGGTGCATCGGCCACCTTGTTTCCCTTGCCGACGCCGGGGCCTACGACCCCCGCTATAAGAAATGGGCCTATGACGACCTGCCGATTTTGCCGCAGGAATGGCAGTACATCATCCCGGACGAGAAGAAAAAGCAGTTTGACATCCTGCGTTCTTTGATGGAGCGCCCCGACGTGGACGGCCTTGTGTGTGCCACTGACGCCGGACGCGAGGGAGAGTTGATTTTCCGTTTCGTCTATCAGATGGCGGGCTGCAAAAAGCCGTTCAAGCGGCTTTGGATTTCCAGTATGGAGGACACCGCCATCCGGGAGGGCTTTGCCAACCTGAAACCGGGGGCCGACTATGACAACCTGTATCAATCGGCCCTGTGCCGGGCGCAGGCCGATTGGCTGGTGGGGATCAACGCCACCCGGCTTTTCTCCATCCTCTACCACAAGACCCTGACCGTGGGCCGTGTCCAGACGCCGACCCTGAAAATGCTGGTTGACCGGGAGGCCAAGATCAGCGATTTCAAGAAAGAGAAATATCACGTTGTCCATATCGCGGCGGGCGGCATGGAGGCGGCCAGCGACCGCGTTTCCAGTGCTGCCGACGCCGACGCCATCAAGACGGCCTGTGCAGGAGCGCAGGCCGTTTGTGTATCGGTGAAGCGAGAGAAAAAGACGGAGCAGCCGCCCCGCCTCTACGACCTCACGACGTTGCAGCGGGAGGCCAACCGCCTGTTTGGATTTACCGCCAAGCAGACCCTTGACTACGCCCAGCAGCTTTATGAAAAGAAGCTGCTGACCTATCCCCGTACCGACAGCCAGTATCTTACCGACGATATGCAGCCTACGGCGGAAAGCATCGTGTCCGGCCTGTGGCCGCTGCTTCCTTTTGCGGCGGGCCTTGACATTGCCCCGCAGTTTGGCCGGGTGCTGAACAGCAAAAAGGTGAGCGACCACCACGCCATCATCCCCACGATGGAGTTTGTGCAAAAAGGCTTTGACGGGCTGACCGAGGGCGAAAAGAAACTGCTGTCCCTTGTCTGCTGCAAGCTGCTGTGTGCTGTGGCCGCGCCCCATGTGTTTGAGGCCGTCACCGCCACATTCACCTGCGCCGGGAAAGAGTTTACCGCCAAGGGCAAAACCATCCTGACGCCCGGCTGGAAAGAGATCGACCGCCGTTTCAGGGCGTCGTTCAAGACCGACGCCGACGAGGACGCGCCGGAGCTGGCGCGGGAGCTGCCGGAGATCACCGAGGGCCAGACCTTTGACAAGGTAGAGGTTTCCGTCACCGAGCATTTCACCACGCCCCCGAAGCCCTACACCGAGGACACGCTTCTGTCGGCTATGGAACGGGCCGGGGCCGAGGATATGCCGGAGGACGCCGAACGGCAGGGATTGGGAACCCCGGCCACCCGCGCTTCCATTCTGGAAAAGCTGGTACAGATGGGCTTTGTGGAACGGAAAGGCAAGCAGCTACTTCCCACCAAGGACGGCCACAACCTTGCCTGCGTCCTGCCGGATGTGCTGACCTCTCCCCAGCTCACCGCCGAATGGGAAACCAAGCTGACGGCCATTGTCAAGGGCGAGACTGACCCGGAGGGCTTCATGGCTGGCATTGAGGAAATGACGCGCGGCCTGATTTCCGGCTATTCGCAGATCAGCGAGGACGCGCAGAAATTGTTTCAGGCCGAGCGCGTGGCTATCGGCAAGTGTCCCCGCTGCGGCGAAGCTGTCTACGAGGGCAAGAAGAACTATTACTGCGGAAACCGGGCCTGCCAGTTTGTCATGTGGAAGAATGACCGATTTTTTGAGGAACGGGGCAAGGCGTTCACGCCGAAAATCGCCGCTGCGCTGCTCAAAGACGGAAAGGCAAAGGTAAAGGGCCTGCGCTCCATGAAAACCGGGAAAACCTACGACGGGACGGTACTTCTGGCTGATACCGGCGGGAAATACGTCAACTATCGCATTGAACGGAGGGACAAAAACTAAAAAACAGCAAGCATAGGAAGTGTAGCCACACTTCCGATAAATCCCTGACCCGGCCACCCTGCCGGGCCGGGGATTTTGCTTGTTGGGGAAATCCCCAAACCCCTGTTGCCATTCATCAAGTGTTTACAAAATTCCGCTATGCTTATCTTGTTAAATGAGGTATAATCAGTCCAGCGACAAATTGGAAGTCAAGTTGGAGGAACAAATTTATGATACGCCCTTTAGCAGAGAAAGATTATAATATAGCGATTGATATAGTGAATACAAATTGGAAAAAGACATATTCAGATTATGTAAATCCACTTTTGCTAAATGAAGATGGTTGTAAAAAACGCGCAGAGGAATTAAAGCATGACTTTCAATCAAGACGGCTGTTAGAATATGTTTGGGAAGAACAAGGCCAGATATTAGCGCTATTATCAATAGGCGATACAGCAGATATGGATAAAAAGGGAGCTTTTGAGATTTGGCGTATTTATGTAAGGCCGGAAGCACAAGGACATAATATCGGCAGCCAGTGTATTTCTTTTTCTGAACAAGAAGCTAAAAAGCGAGGTTATCAAGAAATCGTTATATGGGCATTTCAGGAAAATACGGCCGCCATATCGTTTTATCAAAAGAACGGTTATGTAGTTGAAAAAAGCGAATATTTGGGTGAGCCGTATTTAACCATTGGAACACGTTTAACAAAAACCCTGGTATAACTTTTACATCATTAAGAAATGGGCGCAACAGAAAAAATCACCAAATCCCAGTATGCCAAAATCCGTTTAACTTAATAGCTGCCACACAAACAGCAACACTTCCCGCAGGAAATCAGAGATGGTTTCCTGCTTTTCTTATGCCATTTTTCAGAAAGGAGGGCTGCCAATGGCAAGTCTTAGGGACGTTGTATCGGAATATCAAGACGACCTGCGGAACGGGATTGCATGGCTGGCGTTCTGGCGCGAGGGCCGGAGCTGGCAGGCCGAGGCGTTCCACCTTGATCTGGACGACACCCTTTATCCAGAGGACAGAGCGCGGCTTGCCGAGATACAGGCCGCCGATCCACGGGCCATTGTGGTGAATGGCTACTATTCCGGCTATCTGTCCGAGAAAATGAGCGTGGCGGAGCTGGCCGCCGGTGTGCGGCACCACTACGACAACAGCCTGAACAACATTACCCCATTCATGGAGGCCCACAGCGACGAGCTGCCGCCGGAGGTGTTAGAGGAAGCGAGGGAAAAAGCCCATGCTGCCGGACTGCCTTTCTATGAGCGTCCCTACCGTGGGGACGACATCGACCCATACACCTATGATGGCCACATGAGCATTGAGGACTACGAGTTAATGAAGAAATTGATGGAACAAGACAGAGAAAGGAGGGAACCCGTGAGCGAAGTCTTTTCGATTATGATTGACAACCGCGCCGAGGCGCAGAACGATGGGCCGCATGGTTATTGGCTGGATTTGCCGACCACCGCCGAGAAGTTACAGGAGGCCATGCGGGAAATCCATATCAGCACCGACAACTTGCAGGATTTTTTCATTGCCGGATTTTCCTACCCGGAGGACAGACGCCTTGCCATCCCCTATGACATGGTGCTGGCCGCCGACGTGGACGAACTGAATTTCCTTGCCGCAAGGCTGGACACGCTGGACGCTGCCGCCCTTGCGGAGCTGAACGCCGCCCTGCAAAATCCAAGGGGCGGCTTTGAAAGTATCGGGCAGATCATCGACTATGCCGACAACGTGGACTACTTTGTGCATCTGCCGGATGTGCAATCCCCCGGCCAGTTGGGGGACTACTACCTGAACCGTTCCGGCATGGTGGATATGCCGGAGGAATGGAAAGCCGGGATCGACGTGGCCCGGTTCGGGGAGCATATCGCCCGGCAGGAGCAGGGCGCATTTACGCCTTATGGCTATCTGGTGCGAAGCGGCGACGAATGGCAGCGCGTCCATGAGGGCCAGCCGGTGCCGGAAGAATACCGGGTGATGGGCTTTCCCCAGCCGGACGTGCTGCGGGAAGCTGTGCAGGCCCGGCAGGAAACCGCCCCCACCGCCGAGGCCCCGACCCAGCCGCAGGTGATCCCCATTATCTTAAACAGCAAGAACAGCGCCGACCGCATGAAAGAGATTACCGACAAGCTGGAAACCGGCATCATGGATTTGTTTGAAAGTGACCGCTTTCAAGCCTACCTTGACACAATGGCCCGTTTCCACAATTACAGCTTTAACAACACCTGTCTCTTATACACATCTCCGAGCCCACGAGACCCTAAGACATCT
>ENA-OYDI01000064-OYDI01000064.1-human-gut-metagenome-genome-assembly--contig:-NODE-64-length-31557-cov-4.886452_pt1 | contig 31557 bp, 27 predicted proteins | sample MGYA00243463_ERZ652893 | MGnify/ENA primary metagenome ERZ652893 (study PRJEB26926, sample SAMN06164530) | human gut metagenome | biome: ENVO:00009003; feature: ENVO:2100002; material: ENVO:00002003... | reverse complement strand
CCGCTGCACCCTTTGCGTGCTGCCTGGGTGCCCGCCTGCGGGCTGGCGGCACGCAAAGGGGGCAGGGGCAGACGAAGAGCCGGATGCTCCGTGCACGACGGGTGGCAGCACTACTCCCTCAACGCCACCGCCTGCAACCGTTGCAGTGCCTCGACATAACCGCACAACGCGCGGCGCATCTCGGTAAACTCCTGCTCCCTCTCCCGCCGCTGCTTCGCTTCCTCCCGATAATGGGCACAGAAACGGGGATACTCCTTCATCACGTATTTCAGCGCTTCGCTGCCGGTAGATTTACCCACCAGCGCCTTCAGCCGCTCCAACTGCTCCGCTTCCTCCGCTGTCAGCCGCAGGGTGAGTGTCGATACCTTCTCCGTGCTCATGGCCGTATCTCCTTCCCGTTTCCGGACGCTGCCCGAAGCGCTGCCGCCACTTCCTCACGGTTCATCCACCCGGCACGCTCGAAAGCTTCCCGATAGGTCCGGTACTTCACGCCGAAGCGCTCAATCGTTGCCCCGCATGCCGTGATGCGGTGTGCCACACACCACCCGTGCGCCATCTTGCGAGGGTAGTACTTGCCGCTAATCGGAGCGACTGCCGTCTGTTGTTCATTCGTCATTTTCGATGTTTTTTTGCTCATGAGGCGTACCACATGAGCGTTTTTCCACTGTTTTCGCTCACGACACACACGCCGGGAGCGCACTTTGTCTCCGGCTTCCCCCCTCACGAAGCCTTGGCAGGCACCGCCTTCCGCAGCTTCGAGAGGATGTACCTTGCCGGCATGTTTATCTTGCCCTTCGACCTCCGCACTTCGTCGATTGCCTCGCGCAACGCCCTCTCCTGCCCTTGCGCCGCCTCGAGCACCCGTTCGAGGTCGTAGCTCGGCACCTTGACCTGCCGCAGCATCTGCCGCAATTCTTCGGACGTGTCGGCCGCCTGCCGCCTTACCGTGAGCCGCCCCGCCGCCACCAGCGAGCGAAGCGAAGGCAGCAGGTAGCTGCACACCGTGAGCCTGCCCCGGCTCTGCCGCACCTCGTCGGCCAGCGCCCACAGCGGCGAGCCGTCGGTATCGATGCCCTCTATCGTGCCTATCCAGCGGACATCATCCGGGGCAATGCTCATCGACCTGAACAGTAGCTGCAGTCTCTCCTTCCCCGAAGAATGCGAAGCTCTCTCCTCCTCCTCCCTTGAGGGGGAGTTTGAGGAGGAGTTTTTATTAGCATAACTCTTAATAGATTTGTCGCATTCTTCTGAGAAGTTTCCAGAAGTTTCCGGAAATTTCCGGAAATCTTCCGGAAACGCTTCCTCCTCCTTTGCTTCCAGCTCCGACAGAACCCGCTTCCCAACGCCCTCTGCCCCCGTTTCCGTCTGTGCGGTTACAGCCGGAACGGCAGGCACCGGCGCAGCGGTTCCCGGCACATCGGTAACGGCTTTCGGCACTGCACCTCCCTCGGCTTTCGGGATAATCCGCATCGGCGGCAACTCTTCCCTCGGGAAAAGCTGCGGCAACGGTTCCGGCGCCTGGACGGTCTTCTCCGTTTCAACCAGCCGTAGGTCTTCCTCGATGGCGGGTGTCTTCTTGCACACCTTGCAGATGTCGATGTAGCGCGTCTGTATGCTCCTGGCCGTCAGCACCCCCTTCTCCTGCCACAGCCGGTTGTCGAAAAGCCCTATCTCGGCGCAGTAGCCGATGATGGCCGTCACCTCTTCCTCCTCGATGTCCCAATATTCGGACACGTCGAAAAGATGGTCTTCGGTGAACGTCAGGCAGTAGCCCCTCACCCGGTAAATCTCGTTGAGCACGTACTGATAGACAGCATACCCTGCACAACGGTACTTCTTCTTCAGGCGCTTTATCTTGATGTCCTGAAAGCGGTCCGTCTCCGCCTTGTAGTAACTGAAACCCTGCTTAGCCATACTCACTCCTTTCCTGCTATGATTTTCACCAGACACGCCTCTATCTCCTCGCGCTTGTACAGATAGGTTTTCCCGAAGCGGTAACAAGGCAGCTCGCCCTTCGTCCGCAGCAGCTTCAGCGTGGAGTTGCTGATAGAGAATATACGTGTCACGTCCGCACTGCGCAGATACTCCTTATCTGTCATTTCCGTCAGGCATTCTGCCGCCTGCAGGGCATTCTGTTCAAAAAGTCTCTTCTTCATATTGATAATGTATGTTTATTGATTACTTGCATGATTGTCGCCCTCCTTGCCCTTGTTGGCATAAAGCTCTTTGAGTTGTGCCATGTCGTCCATCACCTTTTTGTCCACAATCTTGGCATACAGCTGCGTGATGGTGAGCGAGGCATGCCCCAGCATCTTGCTGACCGTCTCGATGGGGATGCCGTGCGATAGCGTGATAGTGGTGGCGAACGTGTGCCGGGCCATGTGGAACAGAATACAAGAAGCAAGCAGATGAAGAGATGAGAAAGGAAAACGTAATTGGTTGAATATGAGCAAAAGTTCTGTTTTTTGCTGAGATAATGGAAAGCAAAAATGGACAGGTTATTGCAGGTGTTCAGTTACCAGAATGTTAGCTACCCAGTTACCTGAACCGAATAGGTAACAGACTGAACAATAAAGAATCTGTTACAGAGGCTATTATTCACTGTATGTCAGCATTTTGCATATCAAAGGACGCTTATAAAATAGGTAATTTTGCCATTAAAAAATAAGCGTATGAAAGTAGAAAAATTCAAGGTGTTGCTCTACCTGAAAAAGAGCGGTCTTGACAAATCCGGAAAGGCTCCGATAATGGGGAGAATAACGGTAAACAATACGATGGCGCAATTCAGTTGTAAGCTGTCATGTACTCCGGAGTTATGGAACCCAAGAGAAAGCCGACTAAATGGAAAAAGTAAAGAAGCCGTTGATATTAATGCAAAAATTGACCGGCTCTTACTTTCTGTCAATTCTGCATTTGATTCACTTGTAGAACGTAAGATTGATTTTGACGCGACTGCCGTAAAAGAGCTTTTTCAAGGAAGTGTAGAAACCCAGATTACTCTGTTGAAGCGGCTTGATATACATATAGAGGATATGCGCTCAAGAATCGGTATTGATGTTGCTAAAAGCTCCATGTCAACATACATTTACACCCGTCGGTATCTTGGCGAATTTATTCAAAAACGATTCAAGACAAGTGATGTTGCTTTTGGACAGTTAAATGAACACATCCCATGGGAGTTTCAGGATTATATACTGAAGGATAAAGGACTTGCGGTAGATACGGCTAGACATTATCTGGCAATCCTGAAGAAAATCTGCCGGATGGCATTCAAGGAAGGACATGCGGAGAAGCGTTATTTTGTGAATTTCAAACTACCCCAAGAGAACCGGAAACCACCACGGGCTTTGAGTCGTGAGGATTTTGAGAAGATCCGTGATGTCGTAATACCACCGGAAAGAATCACTCATAATATAGCCAAGGATTTGTTTCTCTTTGCCTGTTATACAGGAGTTCCGTATGCGGATGCAGTTTCAATCACTAGAGATAATATATACAAGGACGATAAAGGCGACTTATGGTTAAAGTATCTGAGAAAGAAGAATGAATATCTGGCCCGCGTCAAATTGTTGCCAGAGGCTATCTCTCTTATAGAAAAATATCGTTCGGATGACAGGAAAGAGCTTTTCCCGATGATACACCATCCCAATATGAGACGTCACATGAAAGGTTTACGGGATCTGGCTGGCATAAGCTGTGATTTGGTCTATCATATGGGAAGACATACCTTCGGAAGTCTGATAACCCTTGAGGCTGGTGTTCCCATTGAAACAATCAGCAAAATGCTGGGTCATACCAATCTGACAACTACTCAGCTTTATGCAAGGGTAACTCCTAAAAAACTTTTTGAAGATATGGACAAATTCATCGAGGCAACGAGTGATATGAAACTGGTATTATAAATCAAGAATGAAAGAATCATGAGAAGTACATATAAGCAACTGTATTATATAAACCGCAGTAAAGTCAAATCTGACGGGACTACATCAATCATGTGTCGTATTACAATAGACGGAAAGGCTGTTGTATTATCGACCGGGTTGTATTGCCAGCCGGAAGAGTGGAACAGCAAGAAAGGGGAAGTCAAGAACAACAGACTGAACGGGATGCTTGATGAACATAAGAAACGCGTAGATGAAACTTATGCTGAACTGTTGAAAGTGAACGGCGTTATCAGTGCGGAACTGCTGAAAACAGCCATGACAGGAGCTGCTGACATCCCGAAGTATATATTACAAGCAGGAGAGGTGGAACGGGAAAATCTGAAAATCCGTTCCATTCAAATAGATTCAACCTCCAGTTACAGGCAATCAAAAATGTATCATTACTATCTGGGGGAATACATCCGTTCTCTGGGCAAGGAGGACATGCTTTTTACAGATATTACCGAAGAGTTTGGCACCAATTTCATTTTGTATCTGAAAACAAATTACCCTCATAAGCCATCATACCGTAACCATTGTCTTTGCTGGCTGAAACGTCTGGTTTATCTTGCCGTGGATAAAGGAATTTTGAGATATAATCCTTTGGATGATATAAAATATGAAAAGAAGGCACCCGCAAAGCTCATGTATATAAGCAAGAACCAGCTTCAGGAGATAATGAGCCATCCAAAACAGGATCCACTACAGGAACTTGCAAGAAGAACCTTTATATTTTCATGTTTTTGCGGTTTGGCTTACGTTGATGTACGTAATCTCTATCCGCATCATATAGGTACAACTGCGGAAGGACGGAAATATATCAGAACATATCGCAAGAAAACAAGCGTTGAATCATTTATACCATTGCATCCGGTCGCGGAGCAGATAATTTCCTTGTATAATACGACAGATGACAGTAAGCCCATCTTCCCGTTACCAATACGTGATATGATCTGGTTTGAAATACATGAGTTGGGCTTTTCCCATCAGTTCAAACATAACCTGTCATATCATCAAAGTCGTCACACCTTTGGTACCCTGATGGTTTCAGCTGGGGTTCCTATGGAAAGCATATCAAAGATGATGGGCCATACAAATATCAGAACTACGCAAGGATATGCAAAAGTTACAGATGACAAGATTTCAGAGGATATGGATAGATTAATGGAGAAAAGAAACTTAATAAATGAAATAAAAACGTATACTTAACTTTTATTGGTGGAGTATACGGGTAAAATAATATTCGGCTATATAAAAGATTAGAAGCTGCCTTAAAAGTATTAACGAATCGTTATGTTAATAAGACTTATTCTTTTAGGACAGCTTCTAGTACTTTCTCAATTACTTTCTTGCACACATGTCAGCCATCAACCAATCACTGTCTGGTCTAGTAATCAATCGTGCATTATTATACGCCATTTCCATTGTGAATATAGTCCTTCCTTCGTAATTGTTTACCTCTTTCTCTTTATCATATTTATGGTTACATACAAGGGCTACGTCTATTGTTCCCTTATGTTCAAGAGCTAATGGAAGTAAAAGTTGCATTTTATGATCTTTGACATAATATACTGGAATAGCTGTTTTGTAGTTCCATGCTACACGACTTAGAGCTATATCTAGAGCATTACTGAAGCGTGTTGTAAGAAATTGTTTCCAATCATCATCTTCAAAAATCGCATCAGCTAGTTTTTTATAATAGGCTTCTCGTTGGGGTTTTGGCAATGCCGCTGGATCTTCAATAAATTGGAACCCATCTGTTGCCCCTTTCTTTATAAATCCAACAGGAAGTCGTTCTATATTTTCTTTTATAAAATGATTCCAGTCCAAAGTTGGTCTTTGGGCGGTGATATCATAGAATAATTCACGGGGATCATCAAAATATTGAGCACGTTTAGGTTTATATGGGAAATCTGTTATAATTTTTTGATAGTAACTATTTGCTGTCCCAAATCCTAAGAATACCCATGGTTGGGTGACTGCAGGATTCTTACCATTATTTTTCTGAAAAAAGGCATAAATCGGGTCATAAATGTTATCTACCAATCCTGTATTCCAAACAGCATTGTTCTCATTAGTAAGAATTTTTAAAATAGGCTTTCTGGCTTCTCTTTTGGATCTTTCTATCTCTTCTTCATCTTCGTATTGAAGTCGTTCAAAAGTGTATGAAAGATAATTCTTTAGAATGGGTTTTGCCAATTTGTCTTTTTCATCATAATACCAACGTTCGTCTAATGCCAAATTGACAGCCAAGTCATTAATAGCAGCATCCCACCCTAAAATATCGGGTTTATCTTTGGGCTTTGGGAAATAGGCGAAATTGCTAATAGATTCTCCTATGTATGATCCTTGTTTTAGGCTGAGAGTCTGAGATGACACCCTTGTGGCTATCGTGGAAGTAGGTGATTTTATCCCTAATTTCTTTAAATCACGTGCTTTTACAGGAGCTTCATGTTTTGATGGGTCTCCAATACGGAATTCGATACGCTTACGAAACAAGCATTCCACGGCCTGTCGTATACCAATGAAGCCCATTTTTAGGTATTCATCTTTTGCTACTTTGGAGCCAATCGCAGCAAAAGGAATCCATCCTTCATCATCAGAAACAACACTTGCGAAAGCCTCTTCTATCTTCTCTTTCAGTGCGTTTGTAATTTTCAAATAGTTAGGAGCGATGCGAAAGGCCTTAAATACCTCACCTGTACCCTGGGGCTGATAACAAGGCTCATACTTTGCTTTTGGATAATAACTTTCCAATAATTTTTCTACATCCAGAGGAACGTTGTTGCGTTTCTCAACAAGTTTGTTAAAACAAGTTCTGAACTCATCGTACCTTAAATAATTTCCCGGTAATGTCGGGGTTAGCGCATAAGCACCCTCAAGCAGAGCTCTAATTTCTGATTCTTCCATAAAAAATTATTTTTTATTTTGTTATGGCTATCATTGGTGATAGCTTTTTTATTATGCAAAAACAAATAGCGTGCCGTTTCATTAATTTGAATATTTTATTGATAATTTTTAATACTATATTTAGGGAACTGAAATCAGTCGCCCATTTCCTCGCCGCCCATAGAAGTTAGTACAGACTCTATTGAAAGCGAAAAGGTCCGGCGGCTATGCCGTTTCGGGCAGAATCTTCCTCTTTCAGAGCGTATTCAGCCCGAAAACCTTTTCCCTTTCACGTCTGTACAATGGACGCCGACGGCAGCGGAAACAAGCGACTGACGGAAAAGTCAGAAAATAAAAATTAAAACAGCATATAGATTGGTTCAAATAGGGCCTAATACTATATGTTGTTTTTTATCATTTGGGAAAGGCTGTTTTTTAGAAACACAAATTAAACGGGCAGGCGGTCAACTGCGCTCCCTCCAGAAAAATCAAAATCCCTACGTGTCCTTCGTGGAGCGTTTAGAGTGTCAGCTTCTTTTGTATCTGTACGCCTCCTTGTACCCTTTCATCAGTGTCTTTTCTATGTCGGAAGCCCGGTAGAGAATCTTGCCACCTACCTGTGTATAAGGCAGAATGCCGTTGTTGCGGTAATCCTGCAAGGTTCTCCGACTCACTTTCAACAGGTATGCCACTTCCTTGTCCGTCAGCAGTTCATCGCCATAGGCAGACGGTTGCCGTTTCTCCAGTAATCTTTCGAGCAAAGCCAGCAGCCTGTCGAAATTCGAGTGGAACATCTTTACCCACTCATGGTCCTTTTCTCTGATTTCATTACTCATACGCGTTTGATATTGGTTATACATTATTCTTGAAACTCGTTCAAATGGTCTTGCCTTTCCAACGGGCTTCCTTGCGCTTGTCTTCCACGTTGCCGACTACCCGTTCCACATCGTCAGGACGGTAGTAAGTCCGGTTCCCAATTTTCGTAAAGGCAAGCGTTCCGTTATCCCTCAGGGTCTGCAAGGTTCTCGGACTGATACGCAACCTGCGGCAGACCTCATGGTTGTCCATCCATTCACCTGTTTTCTTCCCGCCGTGTTCACTGCACAGACTTTCCACCCGCTGCACGAAGTAATCCAGTTTGGCGGCAATCTCCTCGAAAGTCCTCTTTTCAAAGCTGATGATTTCCATTTTCTTCATTATTTTCAATTAAACAGATATTCAAAATTCTGGAAAAGGACAGGTCTTTTACAGCCGATATTCCATCATGTCTCATTGTCCTATTCTCGGCTGGAAATGTGACCGTTTTCTCTGTTCCCACTGCAAATAAAAGCAGTAGAAATCACACTGCAATGGATTTTCAGACCGGTGACGATGCGTTGCCCGGAATGACATCATGTTACATATCAATTGCACACAATGATCTTTCTTTATAAACAGAATCTGCTTGAACAATCCGGTATGTAGAAATCACTCCGGCAAATCACGGCAGGCAGCACCGATCGCCCAATCTATATTGTGCATAGGGTAACATAATTGCCACGGTATCTCCATTTGCTTGATTCTGTTCACTATACACATTTCCTTTGCTCACGACAACGAGTCAAGGTGCGCACCGAGACCAGTGAGTAAACCGATTAAAATCAAAAATGTATGGTAACAAAAAAGAAATTGACCAAAGAAGAATGGGAGGCTATGACAGGTACGGATATGTCACTCATACTCCCGTCAGATGGCAGTATTGAAACTGCCATAGAAGCATCCTTGAATGATACCGGGAAAGAGAAGTCAGAAGGAACGGTAGAACAGACCGATACCACATCCGAGAGCCGGCAACCGTCAACCGGAAAAGAGGAAGCCGTTCCCGTGTCTCAACGTCGTATAAGCAGCAGGCAGAGGAAACTTTCTCTGGACGAATACAGGAAAGCCTTTCTCCAGGTCCCGAGAATCGAAGACCGCAAGCCCGTGTTCGTAAGCGGTGAGGTACGTGACAGGCTGGACGAGTTTGTCCGCAGGCTTGGAGGACGCAAAATGAGTGTTTCCGGACTGCTTGAGAATATTGCCCGGCAGCATCTTGAAATCTACTCGGAAGACTTCGAGCAGTGGCGAAAGCTGTGATATTTTCCGGAATGACAGACTTGCTTACTGACTACAGTCATTACAGTATTCAGACAGTCAGTAGCCGACCTGAGGGGGTAACGGACAAAACTTCAGTTTTGGGAGTTAGCGAGGTTATCTTTCGGGCATCCCGAAAACCTCGCTCCACTCCCGAAGAGTGGAGGCAATCCGCTCCCGGTGGTCGCAGATTGTGAGAAAAAGAATAATCAAAAATCAAAGGAAGAAAATATGAATGACAGAAAGAAAAACAGACCGAGGGGACGCCCCAAAGTAAGCGGAGTGTGCAAACTCAGCAAAGCCGTTACAGTAAAATTCTCCAAGATAGACTATGAACGGTTGTGCCGACGCAGCAGGCAGGCTAACCTCACGCTGGCGGAATTTCTTCGCGTATCAGCCTTTGAGACGACGATAACGGCCAGGCACTCTGCTGAGGAAACTGCCGTCATACACAGTCTTACGGGGATGGCGAACAACCTGAACCAACTGACCCGTCTGTCCCATCAGGCCGGATTCCACCGTACCCAAAAGACGGTGACAGAACTCCTGCAGAAGCTCAAGGAGATTATTGTCCGGTACAGGCACGGAGAAAGGAGGCCGTCATGATTGGCAAGATCAAGAAAGGGAAATCCTTCGACGGCTGTATCCGCTACGTGATGGGGAAGGACAACGCGGAAATCATCGACTCCGACGGAGTACTGCTGGAAAATATCCGGGAAATAACGGCCAGTTTCAACTACCAGTGTGAGCTTAATCCGAAGATCAAACAGCCTGTCGGGCATATCGCATTGAGCTTCAAGCCGGAGGACAAGGCACTGCTGACGGATGAATTTATGGCTAAAATAGCCCGGGAATACATGGAACTGATGGGCATAAGGAACACCCAGTTCATCCTGATAAGACACCATAACACGGACAATCCGCACTGCCATCTGGTCTATAACCGCATCGGGTATGACGGCAAGGTAATCTCTTCTCAAGGCGATTACAAACGTAACGAAATCGCCACGAAACTGCTTAAGGACAGGTACAGGTTGACATACGCCGAGGGAAAGGGCAAGACTAACGTGGAGAAACTCCATGCCTCGGAACGTGTGAAATACGAAATCTTCAATGCCGTCAAGGCAACTTTGAAGCACTCCGGAACATGGAAAGAGTTCAACGATTATCTGCTTCGCCGGGGCATCAGGCTGGAATTTGTAAAGCGGACCAGGGAGATAAAAAAGCCGGAAGACATACAGGGAATCCGGTTCACCAAGGACGGGCAGACCTTCAAGGCTTCACAGATCAGCCGGGAGTTCAGCTTTGCCAGACTGAATGCCCGGCTGGGTTGGAAGACTTCTGAATCCCAACAGGAATCCGAACGTAAGTTGCAGCAAAGAATACCGGACGGAGGCCATCTTCTCGAAAGTACAGGACCTGGACTGTTCGGTCCGACAAACGGTACTGCTCCCGAAGAGCCGTTACCTCAGGAAGAACTCTTGCGCAGACGCAGGAAGAAGAGACAAAAAAGGAAAGGATTCGGATTGTAGTCCGTCCTTTCCCATTCAAATTATTCATGAACATTAAAATTGCAGGAATATGAAAATGGAAGAATGTATCGAGAGCATCTTCGGATGCCTGGAAAGAATTGAGAACAAAATCAACGGGTTGTCCGTTCCCTTGCCGGAGGGCAACAGCCCGACAGATAATAATACACAGGATGAGTCCGTGCTGAATGAAGTCCGGAATGGTCATGAGACATTTCGCAAATTGTTGGCTCGCGTGTACGAAGGCCTTGCCGCCATCAAAAACGATATGGTTTCCATGGACAGGAAAAACTCGTCACAGGAAAGACTTGGACAGGTCTTGTCGGAAATGCGTAATGAACAGCGGCAGAACCAGGAGAAAATGGAAACCCTGTTTTGTGAGACCAATGACACAATCAGAAAGAATGCCGTTAAGACAAGCAACATCAACCATCATTTCAGCCTAAGCATAAAATCCCCGTACATCCTTGGGAGTTTTTCCGTGATGTTTGCGACAATCGTGGCCCTGTCCGTGGCTCTCTATTTTTCGGTGAGGACAGATAACGAGCAGGCCGATAATGATCTGAAGTACCGTTATGTCAAGATGAAAGGAGAGGCTACCCCTGAACAACTCGTGGAACTTGAGAACCTCTTTGGACCGAACCGGGATAACGAACGGATAAGACTGATACGTGAGGACGTGGAAGCCTACGAGGAAGCGGTACAAAGACAAGCGGCATTGACCGAGCAGGCACGGATGAAAGAACAGGCCGCGAGAGAACTGGACAGCAAGGCGAAGTCCATCAAGGACAAGTCTATTACGGACGAACCTAAAAAATAAGCCTATGGCCAGTGTTAAGATAAAAATTAGACTTTATACAGCCATATAGCTCTTTCATTTAATACTAATACTTCCCTGAAAGATGGGACTTATATTTAAATGAAAAAGCCATAATACTGCCGTAGATAAAGAGTGTATATGTATAATCAATCTTCTATACAAAATTCGTAATCAGATAAAAATATATCAGATTTTATATACTTTCGCTTTTTGAAGAGTAGATTTAAAGGAATTTTAAAAGAGGCGTATCATTACTCAATACAAAGCTTGATACGCCTTTTCTTTTAGAATGTTCAATTTTAATATTTTGCACACTATCACGTTCCATATAATGTTGGTTAATATCTGCTCTGTTATATCTGTTTATTATAAAAGTATAATTTTATATGCAATCGCAATGCACAGAGCGATATTTGTTGAGACATTTCGCAATTTTAGTCTTAATGCTCATTCTGTATTTATCTGGAGCTAGGACTTCAACATCAGGTCCAAAAGCTAGAATTAATTGGTCAAGTTCTCGTGTTGGTATTACTTTGATAGTAACTATACACTTGTATTCATCAATAATTTTCTGTGAGGTATGCAGTGGCTTTGAAACAATATATTTAAATCGTTCTGAACTAAATTGCAAAATAATTGTTTCGGCCTCCTGTACTTCATAAGGCACCGATACCCCTACAATATCATCAAAGTAAGAGTTGAAATCCACAAGGTCATTTTTACAGAATGGTACATCACTTCTACTTATCCGCTCAATTCGGTCAAGGGCTCGGTTGACAATATAATCTTTCCCATCAATACGTCCGAATATGAACCATCTGTTATTATATTGTTTCATATAATATGGATGAAGCACATTCGTTGAACTAATGCCTGCGTGTGTTGTGTAGCTTACTTCGAGAGGCTGGTGATTGATTGTTGCGTCTATGAGAGTTGAAAGGTATTCAAGCCCTTTTAAACATGAGTTACACTGAAATGAAATAAGATTTTCTCTATCCGATTTTACTCCAAAACGAAGTTCTAGATTGGAGATAACATCTTCAAGCCAAGCATTACCAGTAACTCCACGATATTTACTAAGCATTTCAATTATCGAGCGTAAAGAGTTAACCTCGGTAACCGATAGACCATTCTGGTAGATTGAATAGTTTGGCTCAGAATATCTGTAGTAGCATTTCCTTCCTCCAAATGGTTTGGCATCAAGATAGATGTTATCGGGTAGCATCTTTCTTATGGCATTTAGGTCACCTCGTAACTGACGCAACTTGATGGTAGAGTCCGAACCTTCCAATTCATAAAGATGATTGTTGACTATTTCAAGGAGATCTTCGATAGTATATTTCTTATTCCAGTCACTGAAGCATCTGTCCAGCACTTGATAACGATACTGAGCGTTTCTATTTTCTGACATTGTTAGAGTTGCTTATATGAGATGGTGTAAAGTATTCCGTTTCCTATCTGCTGTTTATTGAACAGTTCGAGATCTATATTCCAATCTTCTCTGAAATCGCGGTCGGTGCATTCAGCGTTATCTCTTCCAAATGGTGCCCATCCTTTTGCTATACCTGCATCTGGACGTATACAGACCTCTGCATTATCCGCTTTAACCGTCAGACACCGTTCATGCTCAACATAACCTGTATCTTGAATTTCCGGTTCTATTCCGGTCAGTTCAAATATAGCAGCCTTCAGGAAGTGATTTCTCTTCTTACCGTTGGCAAAATCTTTTATAGCATTTACTGCCACATCTGAGTCATTAATTGAGACGATATTTGTGACGATAACCTTAATTGATACCAAGACTAAGTCTGCTTCATTCTTCAGACTGGAAATCATTTTTGCCAAAAGCATACAGCCTAAGGGCGTTTTTAGGTATCTATCAGAATATTCAATAGAAACAGCCTTGCCTCGTAGGTTAGATATTATTCTATTCCAATTACCAGTTTCCGGAGCTTTCAGAGAATCAAAAAAACGACCCAACGAGCTGTGTTCTCTTATTCTATATTCGAACATAAAGGAAGAATCGTCCGATGAAAAGGCGCTCAACAGTTGCATTCTATTTATGTCGGCATAGGACAATGAATTTGGCTGTGTGGTTATGAATACATCTCCACTTCCCCAATTCTTAGAATAGGATGTATCAATATTTTTCCCAAAGTATGTTTTGACGATTCCGTCATTCATAATCACGACCATCAACGGAAATAATCCTGTCGGCAGTGTGTTTTCAAGACATTTAAAGTTGGTTTTAAATACCTCCGCAATTAAAGTTGCACTGTCAGCTGACGAGAGTGATTTTACATCTGGTACGCTTGGCAGTATAAAGGCAACGTCAACTCCTTCTAGAGATAGTTCTGTGAGAATTTTTTTAAATGGGAATGTTTCCGCATCCCATTGAGAAATGTTGTCGTTGACAAATATTCTGATACCAGAGATGTCCTTGTTCCGTGTGAGCTGATAAAACTCGGTCGTGATGTCTGATGTCACAGCATGAGAATCAGGCATTAAATAAATAATTTCCTTTGGGGCAACACGGGCCTTGACTTCCTGTCTTAACCATTCTAGAGCCTTAGGCCGGTTAAGATAGTTCGTATACCATTGCGATCTGCGATCTATAAGGCACTTCGTGCAAGACCGTTCACAGTCGCATCTTTCAAGAGTTTCCAAAGCCATTTTTAGGACTTCATCTTTATATTCTCGGAAGAGCAATGAATAACCTGCACCACCGAGAGCAGTATCATATATGAAAATAGAATGATTTATGCCATCATAGCCGAATTCAATTTCTCCATCGTTGACACCGAGCAGTTCCGTGAGTTTACGGCTAAGAATCACGCCGAGAGAATAGAGTGTCTCAGTGTCTTCTACCAGATTGTTGTCCTTGTCATAAAACTTGATCTCAACAAAGTCAGTCTGGTATCTTCCGACCAACAACACATGACGTCTTACTGCAGCACCGTCATTTTCGCCACCGGGACAAGAGGTCGAAGCTAGAAGATGTTTATGGTGCGACAGCATCCGCTCTGTGGTGTCTGGTGATTTTTCTGATTTCATTCTACCGCAATAAGGACAGAAAGCATATCCATACCCATTCGTTCCTTTATTATAAAAGAGAATCTCAGACCTTGGCGTTGAACAGCGGATAGACATTTTTGCAGAATTTGTCTTCAGAAGCCAGGCATCCATTTCAAGCAAAATAGGCTGAATGAAATTCATACTGCCGAGAGAGTCCATTTTTCGAGTCGGGGTCGAATCCCATGCTACGGAGAACGCAGCTGGTTCAACGACCTCTGTAAAACGCTGATCTGTCGATAGTGAGATGTCCTTTATGCCATGCATAGTTCCATGCCGACCGCACTTGGGACAATCCGTCTTGGCACTTCCATAGATAATAGTTGTATAACCACAATGAGTGCAATTCTGTATGATATACCTTGAAGTGCTGTCATCGTATTTTGTCTTCAGACGAATACCATTGGTCTCATAGACCCATTCGTTTTTCACTACTGGATTACCGGGAGCATAAGAGGAGATGGCCTGACTTATATGCAATGTCGGTGAGTTACCGTCAACCTTTTCCTTACCGTCTAGCAGACACTCAACTAGTCCTAAGGGTAAACCTGCACTTGGCAGAAAAGAATTTTCAGCAAGATATGACAACATCGAGGTCTTTAAAAAATTTTCCTCTTGTTTCTCTATAGCTTTGATAGCATTGGTCGTTCCTGATTCATTCTTTAGAGATTCTATCGCCTTTGCAAGAGCTCCTTTATGAGCATCAAAGACATTGTAAACAGCAACTATGTCTTTTTTGACTACTTGTGCGACATCCGCCAATGTTATCTGAGCGAGACTTGTTCCCTTAATTAATTTTGAATATGGTTCTTGAAGACGTTCAACCTTTCCGCTGATTACACTATCAATATAATTTAGAAACTTATCAAAGAAAGACATCCCTTCTGCCGTGACAAAAAAATCCCTAAGAGTTGCCGTAACCCTGATTCCCCCTTGATCTGCTACAAAGGATGCGAATACCATCGCATTAACATGACGTTGAATCAACTGACGGCTTTCCAATTTTAACAACGGAGTTTCTGTTACATGTGTAATCGGATAATCTGGATTGTTCCATGTATGAGTTCCAATAGGATTGGGAGCACAAACAGTTAAAGCCAAGGCTTTAGTTTCACTTCTTCGTCCTGCACGTCCCGTACGCTGAAGGTAATTTGACGATTTTGGCGGCACATTATTCATGACGACTTCTGTAATACCACCAATATCGACCCCCATCTCCATTGTTGTTGAGCAAGAAAGAATATTGATTTTCCCCTCATTAAACTCTCTTTCGTATCGGTCAAGATCTTCTGACGATTGCTGAGCTGAATGTTCAGCCGATATAAAAATCGGTTTTGAAGTAAATACTCTGGAGTTCATAACCCCGAACACACCAGCAGCCTTTTGTTCAGAGAAGTTCTTCTCAATCCATTCCATGACATTCTTTTCTGTCTGATCCGCAGACTTGAATGGGAAAAGCGGATTTACAAACTCCGTCTTGATTTTGAATCTATCGAAATTTTCACGACCGATGTAACCGTTCATTCTTGGGCTATAGCCACAGAACGGCGCATCTATAATAACATTGTCAACAGGACAGAGATAACCTTTTTCGATAAGTTGCAGCTTAACTTTATCCCCCATGAGATCAAGCATATATCCTTGATTTTCTACATCTGTTGCTTCAAGAACATTTTGTTTCAGAAAATCCCATGCGGCATCAAGTATTGAGTTGATGTCAGCAATCTTTATTTGATTGATTTGAGAAATATCATCATAATCTAGAACTGCACACAGAAGAAGAACGAGTCTGTTCTGATTCTCATTAATACCTTTTGAACTTACATTGACTTTAAACCATTTCGATACAGGGTTCCCATTCTTCCTCAGTTCTGAATTTGAAGGATATATAGGAGAACAGTACTTATTTTGTGTAAGGTAATCTTTATAAGCTCCAGAAAGCATATAATGACGACCTCCACGAATGACATAATCCATACAGATCTTGAGAAAATTCTGCCAGTCGGTGTCTGTACATCTTTTCTGAAGGAGTGCTGGGCACTTCGCATTTTTAAGTGCTGGATAGACAAGACGTACGAATCCCATCGTTTCCAATGAGTTCGCCCGTTTAGGAATCCATCCGAATTGGTCGACAAGAAGTGCTTTCAGATAGTCCGTTGCATTCTTGAAATTTTTTCTGCCACGTGCTTTATCAACATGTTCATACAACTTCTTGAAATTTGAGTCATTTTCAAGAGACTGGCTTATTTGCCCCCATGACACCTCCTCTGGATTGGGGATTACTGGTATGCCATTCTTTTTTTCTTCAAGTCGTTTAAATTTTTCAAAAAGTAAGGTCGGAAGATGTTCCCGAATACTCAGATATGCATTGTATTCTGCTTCCTCATCAGGAGTCAGACCACCAGGTTTCACATCATTCAAACGCATATCGGCAAGTTTATGAAAAATGGAAGCTCGAATCCATGAACGTTCTACATCCTGATTAAGTCCCATTGCAGAACGTGCAGACCCTTGACGGCTATCGGTAAATGTTATATACTTTCGGCCTTCATATACAACGTCTGCGTCATTACTGTCAATGGGTTCGGCATTATCAAGAAGCAATGTTGCTAAAGTACGTCCAATTTGAGTAGCACTTATTCTGAGATAATCAAGGTTTTTAAACTCGCTGAGATTATTGCCACAATGAGGACAAAGAACATGATTATCTCCTGAGTGTCGAAGAGATTGATATATTACAGGAATACTTTCTTCACTTTTTAAAGAAGTAAAACACTTGTTGCTTCTATTGTCTTCAGGGACAAGTTCTATTTTACCATTCTGATGATTGAAGATGTGATATGTTCTATTCGCATTTTTCCTTAAACATGCTTTCTTCGGAATGGCGAAAAAGAAGCGAGAAAAGCCATCCGCCTCATTTTGCTCAACATCTTCTATATTTCCCATATCTTCCAAATCAATGAGATCTTCCTTTTGCTCATAGAAAAGACTCTTGTCAAGATCAATTACATTGGTGTGCATCCTAAATCCCTTAGTTGTGTTTGTTTCACCCACTATAATGGGAGAGCCGCAAGACGAACATGTAGCAAGTTCCAGCATCTTTGATTTACAAACTGGACAATTCATATTTTGATATGTTGTCAGACTTCCTATCGATAATCTATATCCCTTATGACGTTGACAATCAGGATTGGTGCAAACATACACTCCACTTATCGATCTAACAAATAAATGAGCACGTGTTGGCAATAAAGCTCCAAGGCCGCCTCCTTTGTTTAGACCTTTCACTTTTTCCCCGAGAGCATCTATTATTTCCAATGAGGCATCCACATCTTTCCCGATTCCTTTATCAAGCATACGACCGATTTCCTTTGCTTTCAATACCGGCGAAGAGTTAAGCTTTTTTCTCAACTTCTCAATATCAGAATAACTCAATTCGATACTAAACTTTTTGTTTATTTTGGACAATTGATCTTCTGCAATTCCCTTGTTTAGTTCTGGAATAATGCGCTTACCACTAATTATTTTTATATCTTCAAATGGTTTTCCAGTGAGTTGAGACACAAAAGTTTTTAGCTTTATAGTCGTTTTGGGGTCACTTTCATCCCCGATAGTCGCTGATGTTACAGCAAAATTTACTTGATCAATAGTTACGCCAAAAGCATCTAGTACACGACGGATTTGCAATGATAATTCAGCGGCTGAAGAGCCAGTATAAGTATGTGCTTCATCTAAAAGAATCCATTTGAGCTTCCCTTTGGATTTTTCCAAGATTTCACGGTCTTCTGCTCGTACCAACATATAGTTAAGCATAGTTGGATTAGTAAAGAGAATCTGAGGCGGAGTTTTCCTTATTTGAGGCCTTGTTACGAGCTGTGGATAATGAGATGTAGTATATCTGTCAGACCGATTTTCTTTGTCGGTTTCTCCATTATATATCGCATAGGTAACCTTTTCGGGAAGAGCTTTGCACCAAGCATGAATACGTTTCTGTTGGCTTTTCATCAGTGCATTCAAAGGATAAAGGAATATGGCCTGAACACAATTTTTTTCATTGGTTTTAGCCAAATCTTGCAAAACTGGTATCATAAAACATTCTGTTTTACCTGATCCTGTTCCGGTAGTTACAACAATGGTTTGTGGTCGAGAAGAAAGCATAGTTCTCCAGCTTTCTGTTTGATGCTTATAAGGATGCCTATCTAATGGAAATCTCAAATCCTTGTCAATTTCTTCGCTACTCAGTGCATTAACAAATGAAGGAGTTAACAATCTGAGTTTAGAAGAATGTTCCTCAAAACTGTCGGCACTCTCCTCCCAAGGGAATATTGATTGGAATACAGGTTCTGCAAAAAGAGGCTCATCCTTAGTCAAAATCCTCTTGATATATTCTTGTTCTTGGGCTTGACCCTTGAACCAAAGAGAGGCAAGAGAATCTATTAATAATTCCTTGGCCTTATTGTAGAATGAAAAATAATTCATATTCATTTGTTTACAATTTGTTTTACAGTTCCGATAAATATCTTACTGTAGGTTTCTTTAAAGTATTTTCGGTAAAAATTAGTGATACGAGCATAGTCTCGACTTTCTAATAAAAAAAGATTTGTGTGATTTTTTACTTGTGCGAAATTTTCCGCAGCACACATTGCGGACTCAATCATTACACGATAAGACTTGTGCATCTCTTGGTCTACATAATATTTATTTTGAAGTACAAATCGGGTTATAGGTAGGTCTATATTGTTATCTGTATATCCATGTATTTTTGATTTAAATTGATTAATGTCAGCTCTTGAGAAAATCCGGGCATCTCCGATATTCCCTCCCGCAACATATTGGGTAAGTTCAGACGCAACTTCTGCAGATAGTGTAGCGTTGAAAAGTGCATTTATCAATTCTGTAATCTCACCTAATTTTGTATTCATTATATTAATAAGTGTTGGGGGAAGCAAACGTATGAAACTCTCAATACATTCTCCCCATACAGTGTGCGGAATCCAATGTACTGCAATGTTTAATTCATCTTCAAAACGGTCAATTTCTTGAATGAGAACATCGGAAGCGCCATTAAGCCAACAGGCTAATATTAGGTTTACCAATAATTTAGGATCACGACCTATAGATTTGAAAGCATTATATGTAGTAAACGGAATATTAAACTCTGAAATAATACGGAATGCTTTTACAGTTTTTGCCCAATACTCGCCGACAAAAACATCATCCTTGCTAAGCCTTTCACTCCAAAGTATTATGTTAGCAGCAGACATCTCTCCACGTACTTCCGAACTATAATCTTCTTGTTCAAAATTGTAATACTTAGGAACAAGCCTGCGCGAACTTTCGGGACCAGAGAAAAGGATTGCTTCCGAATTCAAAAGCTCATGAGGAATTGTAAACAAGTTCATTTGTCGGTTATACGGCTCAAGCTTTATCTGTACTAATTCAGCTGGTTTTACATTTTCTGAAACCGGCAGTGCATATACATCACCGTCATATATGAAATCGGAAGTGTCTTCACTGGTATAATCTGTGATTCGAATTTTATCTGAACTCAACTCACTATCAAGAACAAATTTTCTTATATAGATGCGTTTGTCACATATTTTTAGTTCTATGGAACTACTACGGTCAAAAGTATTTGCACCATATAATTGAAACATTCTTGCAAACAAATCACGATAATCGGATAATGGAACTATACCTTCAATTACTGGACTCTTAAGGTGCTTGATTGTATCGTCATCCTCTATTTTATCAGATTTGTAAGTCACATCTATCATACCAGACTGTCCATGACTGATTATATTAAAATATCTCAGGTTATCATAAGATATGATTTTTCCTGATGGCACAATTTTCCCTTCCAAATCAGATATTACTATACCCTCAAACGGTACTACAACAGATACTTTCAAAGGAGGATTATTCTCGGCAATTATTTTTAAATTACACGTAGGAGAATATTTAGAAGCACAGGCATCTCTGGAAATCCTCCAGGTATTTTTATCCGTCATTTCAACAGATAAGTTTTCGCACTCATCAACTTTTGCAGAGATAACATGGCGAGAATCTAGGTGTAGTTCTGTGGAAAACATCGTTTCGTTGCGAGAGGCAAATGTCATATCGTCTATGAAATAAAATGTTTCCATCACGTATTTATTGTCAGGAAATTCAACCTTGATATCAACAAGCCCAAATGGCAAAAGGCATGAATTGGACAAGTTCCGCCACTCAGCGTTACTATTATGAATACGATATTTAGGCTTGATATTCCCGACTCTGGTGCCAGTTTGGTCAAAAACGCTTATTACTGGAATGCGAGTCAATAACTTAAAATTAGATTGCTCTACCCATTGTATATATGTACCTCTGAATTCAGCACTATAAGGCGTGAATTCATTGGTTATGGTTATATCCTCATTCGACATGCAATTGTGTAAATCTACTTTATCAGTAAACTTAATCGCCGAATAAAGTTCTCCATTTAGTAATATTTTATGACTACCATCACACTTCCAATTAGTGGAGAAAACTGCTATATTATTTTCAGCATTCACTGTCGATTTCAAAGAATATACATTATCATCAAGCATTTGGAAAACCTGAGGGCATTCAAAATTCGGAGGATAACTCCCACATAAAGTTGGAAACAATCTGTCATCGTTGTCACACCTGATCTTAACTTCAACTACAGGCTCTCCACTCCACTTTATATCATTTGCTACGCCAACAGTTATACGAGAATATATCGCACCGATAACCTCTCCTTCGTCATCTTTAACTAGGGATTTTCTTACATACTTTCCAACAAGTATACCAGAGACAAACACATCGAAGGTGTAGCACGATTGATAGTTTAGACCTTCAATAGATTTTGATGAAATCTCTTTTACTATATTTAAATTGACAAAAAGATTTGCAGTTTCACTTGAGGTCAAACGAAGTTTCCAACTTAGAGAAAGTGGTTTGGTTCTATGTTCACTCTTAACTCGCCGGTATTCTCTTTTTAAGGATTTAGTCAGTTCCGACAAAGAGGAATCCGTATCATCATATGGTAGCCAGCGGTCTTCTTCGGATATGATTGCATGAGCGATCTGTAATGAAACATCGTAAATATTGTCATTTTTGAACGCTTTCCCAAGATAAGCTATACAATTAAAATTCTTGATTAAATCTATATTATTATCATCCCAATCAATATTTATTGAAGACAATTCTTCAACCAATCCAATGAGAAAACGTGAAAACCCGCTAAGATTAGTTCCGTTCTTTATGTAATTTACAGGAAGACCTCCTTGATTTAATAAAGTTCTAAAATATTCATTCCCCTTGAGAGAGTGAATAAATGCAAATCCATGACTTTTTAGCCCATGACGTGCAGCTTTATATAGTTGTTCCCAACAATAATGAGGCAGTCCTAATCCGACTGCAACATCTTCTCTGGAAGGAATTCCTCCATTATAGTCTCTTCTCCACCATTCAGCGTAACACAAGGCCGCCTCAATTCCAAAATCTTCTAATCGATACGCATTTTGGGCAAGAGTCTCCTTTAAGTTTGTATATTCTTCCTCGGTTAATTTAAGTTTCCAAAGGGGCATATCTGGGGTTATAGACGGTCTGTTACGAGCATCCAAAATCCTCATCAAAACTACATGCTGTTCACTATTGCATATATTAACCATGTTCTAAAAATCAATAGGTTTATAATCTTTTGTAAAGATAGCGCAATTCTGTGCAATCACAATGCACAGTAAACAAAAAAATCCAAGATGGATACATTTTTTTCCATGTATTGATAAATAACTTAATTACTATACTCACTTAAATTTGTTGATATTGCAATAGATTTTGAGCGATAATCGCAAATAAGAAGTCAAAGCAATAAACGATTTTACCAAAATTCTGTAATGAAGATATTAAGAAAGTAGACACTGGACATTATCCATATTTGCAGTCCATCTAGCTTTTCTTCAAAGGCAAAAGATGATTTAAAAACTAATATGCACAGTATTGTTCTTCGTTTGAAAAGCTTGTTTACTATTCCTTTTTTCCTAACAATTGTTTTGGTAATTATAGAAATACTCCGTATTTTTGCATTGAATGGAGCGTTCTTTTGGTTAATGCAAAACAAGAAAAAATATAGAACTTCGCTCGTTTCTAAATCGTTACCTGCTTAATAAAGCGATTCGTATAAACTGCTTATTTTCAGCTGATAGGATAAAAGGTAATACCTAAAGCAGTGGTAGGTGATGTCTTTCCGGATGCCTGCCGCTTTGGCGATGGTTTTCAGATAACGGTTGATTGCCTGGTTGCAAGGCACGGGGAAAATGGGCTGCTTCGCCTTCTCTCCGTGATAAGTGGCATACCTCGCTATCAGCTCCTCGGCAGGCTCCAGCAGCGGCACCGCCACACGCTGCGAAGTCTTCTGGCGGTGGTAGTTGAGCCAATGCGAGCCGTCTATCCCCAACGTGATGTTCTTATTCGTCAGCATCAGAATATCCACGTAAGCCATGCCCGTATAGACGGAGAACATGAATATGTCCCTCGCAATGCCCAAGTGGGGCGGCAGCGTGACTGCCTTGAGCCGCCTGATTTCTTCCTCCGTAAGATACCCTTTTTCCACATACTCCTTGTGCACCTTCAGCAGGCATACCGGGTTGTTCGTTATCCACTCATTCTGTATGGCCAGATTCATAATCCGCTTGAACCGTGCGATATGCTTCAGCGCCCCGTTGACGGCACAGCGAACCGTACCTTCACGGCGGTAGCCCTGCAGGTAGGCGAAGAACTCATAGACAAAAGCCTTGTCTATGGCCTCTATGGAATAGTCTGAGAGATGGAACTTGATACGAACGAAATCGAGCAGGTGTTTTCTTGTGACGATATATCCGCGGTAGCTTCCCGGGCGCAGGTTCTTGCGCTCTACGGCCTCGTGATAGTCGAAAAGTTTGGTGATGGTGGAGTATTCGTTCTCTTTGGCCTTGAACTGCAGCTTGAAGTTTTCGATGCTCAGTTCATAATGTTTCTGCTGAATCCGTTCGACGGTTTCAGTGACGAGCAGCCCGGTTTCCTCGATAACCCGGTTTGCTTCCCGGTCAGCTTCTGTCTTTCCGGCAGCCCTCTGCGCCTTGGCAATCCACGATGCCGGACGTATTGATACATTCAGGGGAAAGTCGTATCTTTGTCCCCCGACAGTGACTCGGCAATACAGCGGGACTGTATTCGCCTCTTTTTTGGTTCTGCTCTTTCTTGCCCAGAACAGAACTGAGATTTTCTTCGTTACACTCATTTTTTAGTAGTTCATGAGTTCCTTCGAAGATTGCGGTAAAGGGAGGTTGCTGTGTCACCTAATTTGGCACCGAAATCGTGTCTGTTTTTTTCGATGCCTATTTAGAAGTAACAAAAAAACCCACTAAAACTTGCGATTTTAGTGGGTTTTTAGCTGCAATTAGCTGTATCGTAGTTGGACTACCAGGATTCGAACCTGGACAAACAGAACCAAAACCTGTTGTGCTACCATTACACCATAGTCCAAACATAGGGCTTTCTGTTAAAAAGCGGTGCAAAGATAAAAGGAAGCCCCGAAATATCCAAATATTTCGGGGCTATTTTTACTGCCGAAGCATTATTTCCTTAATTACTTCTCTTTAGGATACCGCTATTTGGCGATAATCAGATAGTAATTCTTCTTGCCGCGCTGTACCAGCAGGTATTTTTCGTCCAGCAGGTCGGCTGTCGTAATCACCTGGTCGAAAGCAGCCAGTTTCTCCTTATTCAGAGAAACGCCACCGCCTTGCACCAGCTTACGCATCTCGCCCTTGGAAGCGAATACAGCAGCATTATCCACGAACAAATCCACCGCCTTCACACCGGCAGCCAGTGCATCACGGGATATTTCGAACTGGGGAACACCCTCGAACACAGCCAGCAGCGTATCTTCGTCCAACTTCTTCAGTGCATCGGAAGTTGCATTGCCAAACAAGATGTTGGATGCATCCACAGCAGCGTTATAGTCCTCTTCGGAATGAACCATGATAGTCACTTCCTTGGCCAGGCACTTCTGAAGGACGCGCAAATGGGGAGCAGCCTCGTGCTCGGCCGTCAGAGCGTCAATCTCCTCCTTGGACAGTGCAGTGAATATCTTTATGTAGCGTTTGGCATCCTCGTCGCTCACGTTCAGCCAGAACTGGTAGAACTTATATGGAGAAGTGTAGCGCGGGTCGAGCCAGATGTTTCCGGACTCTGTCTTGCCGAACTTGCCACCGTCGGCCTTCGTAATCAGCGGGCTGGTCAGTGCAAATACCTCCCCACCGTTCGTACGGCGAATCAGTTCGGCACCGGTGGTGATGTTACCCCACTGGTCGCTGCCACCCATCTGGAGCTTGCAGCCTTTGGTTTCATACAGATGAAGGAAGTCGTACCCCTGCAACAGCTGGTAGGTGAATTCCGTGAAGGAAAGACCGTCACGTGCCTCACCGTTCAGACGCTTCTTTACAGAATCTTTCGCCATCATATAGTTCACGGTGATGTGCTTACCCACTTCACGGGCAAAATCGAGGAAAGTGAAGTTCTTCATCCAATCGTAGTTGTTCACCAACTCGGCACGGTTGGGGGCATCCGAATCAAAATCCAGGAACTTGGAGAGCTGGGCCTTCATACCGGCCAGGTTGCGCTGCAACGTCTCTTCCGTAAGCAGATTGCGTTCGGCAGACTTTCCGGAAGGGTCACCAATCATACCCGTAGCACCGCCAATCAGTGCCAACGGCTTGTGTCCGCAACGCTGGAAGTGACGCAAAATCATCACACTGCAAAGGTGCCCGATGTGCAAAGAGTCCGCAGTAGGGTCGAAACCAATGTATGCAGTCACTTGTTCCTTAGCCAGAAGTTCTTCCGTACCCGGCATCATATCGTGGAGCATGCCACGCCATCTTAATTCTTCTACAAAATTCATCGAATGATTAAGTTATCTGATTAATTATTTAAGTGATTATCTATGAATTGTTTGATTCCTATTTTAATCTGCGCAAAAATACGACTCTTTATTCGAAGAAACAACTCTTAGGGTTTAAAAAAGACTTTGCAGACATTTCTCCGGAGTGTTTCTCCAAGCTCCTCGGGAGAGATGCCGCGCACTTCGGCAGCGCGTGCATACAATTCCCCGATGGAAACTTCGCTTTCATCCGTTTCGATGAACAGCCGGTCGGCAGGTACCCGGCACAAGGCTGCTTCCTGGTATTTCTCCCCGAATGAAAGGTAAAAGCCATGTTTCAGATATTCCTCCACCAGCGCCGCCTTGCCACGGAAACCATGTATTATCCACGGATTCGACGGGCGCAAGTCCCGCTTCACCTTCAGCAGTTCATCAACCGCCTTCACCAGATGAATCACCAGCGGCTTTCCCACTTCCTCTGCCAAACATGCCTGGCACCTGAACACTTCCACCTGCAAATCCATCGGAGCATCTGCCAGCTTGTCCAGCCCGGCTTCGCCCACGGCAAGTACTTGGGGATGGCGCACTAACTCCTCCAGGCCGCACACCCTGCTAGCCACAGCACCTTCAACTCCTGAGTGTTCACCTCCACTCCGACCTATACGCCAGGGATGTATCCCCACCGAATACCATCCGCCGCTCTGTGGAGAGAACGTTTCGGGATAGCAATTTGCAATGGCAGTTCCGGGTACTTGCGGAAGCCGGTGTGTATGTATGTCTACTGGAATATTCATGGAACGGGATCATATCCGGAACCTCCCCAGGGATGGCAGCGCAGAATGCGCCTGACTGCCAGACAAAACCCCTTGAAAGGTCCGTGTTTCTTGATGGCCTCCACCGCATATTGCGAACAAGTGGGGGTAAAACGGCATGAAGGCCCTATCATGGGCGATATGCACTTCTGATAGAAATAGATGGGAAGCAGCAGCAGATATGAAAGCAGACGCTTCATGACACCTGCGGAGTTTGCTCGGTTTCAGCATTTGCCGCTACCTTCTCGGCAATGCGTGCCAAAGCTGTCTTCATACGGTCCTCAATGACAGAAGAGTCTACCAACTGGTCCGAAAGATAGATGAAGGCCACGGCCAAACGGCACTTTTTTTCCGTCAACACTGCCAGCAGTCCGTGTTTGTTCATGCGGTAGGCTTCACGTATCTGACGTTTCACGCGGTTGCGCTTCACCGCCCGCTTGAAACGGCGTTTCGAGACACTTACAAGAATGGAAACGGGTGCCTCCAGCTCCTCCACCGGCAGATACACCACACGCAAAGGGAAAACCGAAAACGAGCGTGAGCCGCCCGCAAACATCTTCTCTATCACTTTCTTCTTGTCCAACCGTTCGGACTTACGCAAGGTATTTGGCATGGGGTGATGAGTTATAAGTTATGAGTGATGGGTGATGAGTTATGAGTGATAAGTTATGGGGCGATACAAAAACGAGCTACAAGTACCTGGCAACATAAAAGCACAACCACTTGTAGCTCAATTTTATAAATCCATTGTTATGTCTACAAGCTATAAGCAAATCACTCATAACTCATAACTCTTTTTACTTTCCTTTATTATTTTCCTTGATAAACATGTCAAGCGCCGCCGTCATTGAGGGTGCCTGCACGCTGGGAGCTTCCAGGTCAAGACGAAGCCCGGCATCACGGACTGCCTGGGCAGTGGTAGAGCCGAATGTTCCGATCTTGATTTCCTTCTGGTCAAAATCAGGGAAATTCTTCTTCAAGGCACTGATGCCTGCCGGACTGAAGAACACCAGCATGTCATAATCAAAAGCCTCATCTGCAGCAAAATCATTGCTGACAGTGCGGTACATGACAGCTTCCGTGTGCTGAATCTTATTCTTATCCAGCAGATTCTTCACGTCATCATTGTGTACATCCGACATCGGTACCAAGTACTTTTCAGTCTTATGCTTAACAATGGAAGGTATCAAATCGTCAATCTTCCCGGTGTTTCCGAAGAAAATCTTACGCTTACGATACTGCACATACTTTTGGATATACAGAGCAACGGCCTCCGTCACGCAGAAATACTTCATTGTTTCGGGAATTGTCACACGCAATTCTGTACACAAGTGGAAGAAATGATCAATAGCATGACGCGAAGTAAAAATAACGGCAGTATGATCCAAGACCGAAATTTTCTGTTGTCTGAACTCTTTCGCTGAAAGGCTCTCCACTTTGATAAATGGGCGAAAATCTATTTTCACACCATACTTCTCGGCGATGTCGTAGTAAGGAGATTTCTCTGATGCCGGTTTCGGCTGCGACACAAGTACTTTCTTAATTTTCAACGTCCTAAAATTTTATTATCAAATAATTGTTTAGCTGCATCACACCTTGATATAACACAAAACAAGGCATGATTTCAAGGGCACAAAAGTACACAATTAAAAGCAAACCGCCATATAAATTGTTACAAAAAAGCTTTAACCACTTGTATAACATCAATATTTTAGCAAAAAAGGCTAAAATCAATCCGATTATTATCGTCAGCTGCAAACTCAAATCAAAATAGACTACGAACAGGGCAAACGGGAAAAGGGCGAATCCCAAGTAATAAAGTAGCGTAGAATAGGACTCAAGCCATAGCGTTGTAACACTTTCGTCAAAAAAAATCCAACCCAGAAAAGAGTAGAGCATCCACTTCAAGCACAAATAGAAGAGACACACACCGATGTAAATCCCCAGCAGAAGCCCCGGCGACACATGACGTACCAGTTCCGGCTGTATATCATTGAAGTAGCTGAAGATACAGACACCCGCAAGGATGCAAGTCTGCAGGATGAGCAGCAGCAAATAGCGCATATCGGCGGCTGTGGAAGTGGCAAATATGCTGGTACGTTCGCGATGAAGCAGGAAATCCTTCACCAGTTGCAGCAGGAACTTGCGGCTGCGTGACAAGACATAGGCCGACAGAAAGAAACAGCACAAAAGGACCACGGTGATGCCATCGTCCATTCTCGGAGAATATGGAATAGGAATCCCCTCCGTCCCCACTACTGCCCAAGCCATCAACAGCCCTATCATATTGCAGCGAATTTACGGATGGAGGCGTCCCACAAGGGAGTGGTATATATCAGTTCCACGGCTTCCTGCGGTGTCTGCGCCACATGCCAGATGGCACCGTGCTGCGTACGCATGAAGTTTTCGTCCACCGCCTGCCGGAGCATATCGAGCAGAGGGTCGAAATAGTTCTTGACATTCAGTATCACAATCGGGTTCAGATACAGTCCGAGTTGCTTCCAAGTGATGATTTCCAGCAGTTCTTCCAGGGTGCCGCAACCACCGGGCAGGGCAATGATGGCATCGCTCAAGTCGGCCATTGTCTTTTTCCGCTGGTGCATGCTTTCCACTTCCACGAGTTGGGTAAGTCCGGTGTGATGCCATCCCTGCTCCACCATGAAGCGGGGAATGACGCCCGTCACCTCTCCCCCTGCCCGGAGTGCCGCATCGGACACAGCGGACATCAGTCCCATATTTCCCGCACCATTAATCAAGCGAATTTGCCGCTGCCCCAACAGAGTGCCCAGCTCACGGGCTGCATCGAAATAAACGGAATCTATCTTTGTGCTCGAAGCACAATATACGCATACGGAATTTATCTTGTTCATCATCTTGTTACCTCCTTTTTTAGGTACCGCCACAAAGGTACATGATTTCGGGGAGATTTGAAACAAATTTCTTTCTTCCCACTTACGACAGAAGATTTTTCATGAGTCAATGACGGATTATGTGTGCCGCAGGCACTGGTAAGGCACATTAAACAAGGCTACACCCTTTGCCCCGGATAGCTACACCCTTTGGGGTAAATGGCTACACCATGTCAGGGAAAGGGTGTAGCCTTATATAATAAGGCATTAGTGTCCACTAAAAAATATTAGTAAATTAAGAAAATCATATCATACAATGATAAGTTATTATACAATTTCACAAGAACTAAAAACAAAACAATAACAAATTCTACAACCCAAAGATATTTCATCGACATATTCCGAATCAGAAAATAGTCAACTAACAACATTAGTCCAAAATCCAATATAGCAGCACCTATTACCAAGAAGAGCATAGGAGTCCAATCACTTTGCACTATTTTATGTATCAAAATAATTGATAATGTTAGTATAAAAATATGTATAGGCGTAATTTTTCTTATTATTCTCATTTTATCTCTTGCATATATACTCCACTAGGATTAAACCTAATTATCGATTTAAAAGCATGCTGCTGATGCTGCCGTTGTACTTGACAGCACCGGTGCCAGTGTTGTAATACAGATTCTGGGTGAACTTCGTTCCACTGATGCCCGTCAGCCAGCTGCGGACATTGTAAGTGTACGACTGCTTGTTCGCAGCGGAACCGTGCAACGACTTGCTCTGCAGGCGGCCCAGATTGTCATAAGCGTAGGAAGCAAGCGTTACCTCACCCGAACCGTCAACCTGATGCTTCAAGAATAGCTCACGTTGAGCAGACTGGTTATGAGATGCACAACAAGACAAGACGTCTCAAGGTGTCAAAAATACTAAAAAGCCTAAAGATTAGATACAATGACCCCTAAAAGTATTTCATTCAACTTTTAGGGGTCACTTCAATAGAGACTTAGTATAAAGACAACTCAATTGGTATTTGATATTTTAATCTCACATCTAAATACTCTTGCCAACTCAAAGGTCCCAATATCACATCATTTGTTTTTAGAATTATCCAATAAAACAAACTATCGTTTGTTCCATATTCATATTTTCTTTTATATAAGGCCTCTTGAGGATATTTAGGCTTCTGTTTTGCAATAATATATTCATTGTTATAGACATAGTCAAGTATAGTAGCCGGTATCTCTCCACCATGAGACCTTTGGCAAAGAATATCTTTCACATTCCCTCCTTCATCTCTATAAAAATACCCACTTCCTAAATTCTTAACAGAATCAGCAGTACAACTTTGAATAAATAAACTACAAAACAAATGTAGAATAATACATTCCTTTTTCATATTTCATGTTATTTAATCCAAGGCAAAAATGGTGTCAGTTTGGCACTTCCATAAATATTTATTTCATATGCTTGTCCTTTTCCTGCAACCCTATTTCCTATGATTGTTTCTATATTTCTTCCCCAATTCAATGGATTCCGACCATTATGCATTTCAAAATCATATTTATCAGAAAAAGCTCTCACAGAATGATTAGGATATCGTTTCAAAGTAACGTTTCCATATACCAATCCGTCATTTAAAGAACCGCTATGTAATAACAAGTTAAAACTCTTTATTTCTCCTACATATCTTTCTCCCAAAGAATATATCCCTGATAAATCTATTTTTGCTAAAGAGGTAAATAGCGGTTGTCCATTTCCTTCCCTATACCATTTATTAGCTTCCTTCAAAGTTAAATACCCATCATAATCCGGTCTGTCTTTAAGGCTTGTATAACTTTTCAAGTAATTAGTTCGTGCTTCATCATCTACCAACCCATTATACCCTAAATCATGACTTAATGCCTCTTCGTGGGACATGCCTTGCTTAAAGTTTGACTTGCTCATTATAATGGCTACGCCTTGCAGACCTTCATCATCAGTACCAAGCAACTTACCTTCTTCATCATAAATCGGGCTTGTGGACATTCCTGTCGGATCGATATAGCGTACTGGATTATTATTACAATATGCATACATCCCTATTGAATAATATCTTTCTGACAATGGGTCAACCGTTGTAAACCGTCCCAATGCCACATCATAATGACGTGCACCGTAATCATACCAATTCAAACCCTTCTTCGTGTCAAACTCCTTACCATTATACTTGTAAGGCTGGACACTCGTAGTACTCGCAAAGACACCTCCAAAAGGATAATAGTGGTAAGTCTCCTCGACGCTTCCGCTCTGGTTAATCACTACACGATTGTTACCTTGATGGTCCTTCAAATAATAATGGTACTTGTTGTCACTCAAAGTAACATAACCCTCGTCAGTCAACAATAGTTTCTGGACTCCGTTCTCATAGACCACATTCCCGCAGTAATCCGTTGTGGTGGTAGTACTGCCTATCTTATGAACCGTTCTGAGCTTTGTACCGTCGGCACCATAAGTATAGGTAATCGTGCTACCATCACTAAAAGTTACTACACTAGGCAAATTTAAACAATTATACGATATATTGGTAATTCCCTTGTTTAAATCTTTAGTTAAATTACCGTTGGAATCGTAGTTGTATTCAT